>WNGI01006600.1_pt1 | contig 10558 bp, 8 predicted proteins | sample 5400621 | NCBI WGS metagenome assembly WNGI01 (sample SAMN13153374, study PRJNA577476) | soil metagenome | isolation source: 20 cm soil or saprolite under Garry oak tree replicate 1 | place: USA:California | collected 2016-06-15 | reverse complement strand
TCCGGCGAGCCCGGCGGAGCGCCCTTGGGCACCGTCCCGAATATTCCAGTCGCACATGGTGGCGGCGCCGGGACCGGCGGAGGTAGCGGAACCTGGAGCGGAGGAACGGTTCCGCTGCAGGAAGAAGAAGTGATTCAGGCCATCCGCATGCTGACCCACTTCGGGCAGGCGGCGCAGGATCCGAACGCCAACCCGGAAGAGCTGATGAAAACCGAGTTCAGCAAAGCGCCCGAAAACGCCAAGCTGAATCTGGCTGCGTTGCTCGAAAGTTTATCGAAGCAGGTGACGACCACCGCCGAACAGACCGACACGCCGCTGCTGATGAAGGCAGCTGAGCACATGGCCATCCGATTCGCTCTTGACCGCTATCAGAAGGGCGAAGTCAAGGTCAACGCCGTACACCAGATGATGGAACACATGAGCCGTCAGATGGACACACTGCGGCAAATCCTGCGTGTGCAGGAAGACAAGATGTCGAAGGCCAACATCCTGGTTGAATCGCATGCCGACATTCTGGACCGCATGTTTTGGGCGGAGGTGCCGGAAGCGGGCAAGAAAAGCGTGCTGCTCTCAGGCGAGGCGGCCTGCGTGCCGCCGCGCAATATCCGCCAGTTTGTCGAGTTGCTGCTGGAGCGCTCCGACAACGAACTGGCAGCCAAGATTCTGATCAACTATAGCAATTGCCTGGATGCCAAGGATCTGGATCCGCGTCGCAAAACGGCAATTGGACTGGCACAGATCGCCGACCTTTATGCCAGTGCCGCCGAGGAGGTGATGCCGAACGCCATCGCCATGATCGGCGAGAAATTGGCCCACGAAACCGACAACGAGGTCCAGAGCCTGCTCAGTGCAGCCTTCACTCGTTTTGGACAGGAATCCTGTTCTCGTAAAAAATATAAGGCCGTGGCGGAAGTCTGTTTGTCGCTGGCGGACATCGGCAAGGAAAGACCATTGCTGGTGCAGGACCTGAGATCGCGGGTCGGCATCGAGAATCGCTTGCCGGAGATGATCGAGGAAGCCATTAACGCGCCGACGGTCCCCGAGGAACTCATCAACGTTCTGCAGCAAATTCCGAAGAGTTCAGTGGAGCACCTGTCCGACCGCTTCTTTCGGTCCCAGAAGCGAGTGGAGTGCGATCGCATCGTTGAACTGGTCGGCGAACTGGGACAGCCCGCCATTGACGATCTACGCGAAGTCTTGCGCATCGGACAGCCCCGGCAAGCTGCTTCGTCGGTAGGTCTCTTGAGCCGGCTGAGCGTCACTACGCTATTGGAACTGCTGCCTTCCCGCATGTCGGAATTCAACCGCTTTTACCAGGACGTGCTGGTACGCCAGGTGGCTTATGGCGCTGCTCCGGACCGTGGACGCACGCTATTGGAATTACTGGAGTTGCTCGATCCTCTGATTCTGCCGGAAGCCATTGACGAAATCGGCATGAGCCTGGACCGCACCGCCAGTTCCAGTTTGATTGCGCTGGCCAGCTCGGGAGAAGCCGCCTCGCGGCCGCCCTTCGTACAACTCAAAGCCATCGAGTCTCTGGGCAGGTTACGGGAGGCGGAGGCGGTGCCGGTGCTGCGCAGCATCGTGGAACAGAAAAAGCTCTGGGGACGTACCCAGCATCGTGAATTGCGCGTCGCCGCAGCGCAGGCGCTCTCCAAGATTGATCCGCGGTACGGATCCCAAGTGATGGCCGAAAGTGGTCTCGATGCCGCCGAACTGGCGATGAGCCCTCTCGATCCGGCGCCCGCTTGCCCCTGGGTTCGGCAGCGACGTTATGAACGCATCATTCTGCCACGCACGTTCTCGGCCAGCCTTAGCAGTTCCTGGGGAAAATCAAATGTGGTCATGCGCGAGATGAGCCTGGGCGGTGGCATGGGCACGCGCAATGACAACCTCCGCGTCGGATCTGAGGCAAATGTTGAAATCTCGGTTGGTGTGAAAAAAATCCGTGGTCAGGTCCTGCTGCGGCGCGCTCGCGTCAACGAAATCGGCTTCGAGTTCGTCAGCATGGATCTCGACAGCCGCTACCGCTTACGGCGTGTCCTGGTCGAAGCTTCCGAGAAGGCTCCCGAAAATCGCGCCGGCGCATGGGACGGCGAACGCAAACCCTAGCCCGGCAAAGGGCAAATCCCGAATACTAGAGCTCCAGTGTAGAAACGCAGCGTGCTGGTCCTCGCTGGCAACGCATGAAACGTTGCGCCGCGTCTCTACCTCAACGCAGTCTCTAAGCAAAAAAAAGCCTCCACTTGGGCAGAGGCTTCTTTGCGAAACGAATTCCGGTTGCGAACCGCTTATGCAACCTTGACGAAGATAATTACGAGCGTGAACAGGACCAGCGATTCGATGAACGCCAGGCCCAGAATTAGCGCCAGCTGGATGAAAGAACGCGCGGCAGGATTTCGAGCCATCGCTTCGCAAGCCGCCGCGCCCACTTTGCCCTGCCCTTGCGCCGCCAGCCCTGCTGCGATTGCAATTGCAAATCCCGAAGTGATCGCGACCCAGTTTGTAGCTGGAGCCGCACTCCCGCCGGTCTGTGCGAATGCCGGAACCGCGAGAATCGAAAACATCATCATCACCAACAGCAACATCAATACCTTCCGCATTGTTTTCTCCTTATGAAATTGCCGCCAGTGGGTGGTTGACGCCGTGCCTTGGGAGGCCGGCGCCCTCACGCTGGAAGCAGGTGTCAGGTCTCAGGTGTCAGGAAAGTCCTGTGACAGCTTTTCCTGACACCTAAGAGCTAACGCCTGAGACCTTCTTTAATGTTCCTGTGCTGTCGCCTCGCCCAGATACACACAGGCAAGCAACACAAAAATATACGTCTGAACCAGCGACACGCCGATGTGCAACCCCTCGAACGCCACTGGAAGCGCGATCGGAATCAACGAGAAGAACACCAGCGTCACCATTTCGCCAGCGAACATGTTGGCAAAAAGACGGATGGTCAGCGACATGATTCGCGCGAGGTGGCTGAACACTTCAATAGGGAACATCAGTAGCGGCAGAAAAAGCCGAACTATCAGCGGCATGTCCTTATCTTGCGGACCGATAAAGTGTTTCAGATACCCCAAGGGACCATTGGTGCGCACGCCGTAGTAGTTGTAGTAGACCCAGGTCATGAGCGCACAGCCCAGCGGGACAACTGGCACTGCCGTCGGCGATTCCAACCCCGGCACCAGCCCAATCAGATTGCAGGTCAGGATGAACATCCCGAGAGTAATCAGGTAGGGCACGAACTTTTCCGAATGATGCCCGATGGTTTCGTGGGCCAGGTTGTTGACGAACTCGTAGATACCCTCCATCGTGTGCTGGAGCGGGCGTGGCTTCTCAACCGAGAGCCGCATGCGCACCAGGACGAAGAATAAGGTCAGGAGCAGGACAACCAGGATTTCCATCGCCACTGGATTCGTGATGGGGGCAGCAGGATTCTTTGGCTGGATGCCAACCGCTTGCAGCAGTGCAAGCACGGCGCCTCCGAAGAAGTGGTTCAGGAATTTAGTAAATACCAATTGCTCCATACGATATAAACCAGCTTCGAGCTGCGGGCTTCGAGGCTAAACCGCCATGATCGAAGGTCGCTCAAAGTCGCCAGCTCGAAGCTCGCGGCTCGTAGCTACTTCTTGCGAAACGCTGCGCAGGCCTCAACTCCTGCCTCGACCATCATGGCCGCCACTGGCAGGCACAACCCCCACAGGAATCCGCGGAAAGCCAATGCAGAACTTTTAAAGATAGCATAGGCAACGATCCCAACCAACCCGTACCGTACCAGGAACCGGAGCACGATTGCCCACCCCCGTTCTCTGCTTTGACGGTTGACAATGCGCTCTCCCAAGGCCTCGACGCCGCTGATCAGGGTGCGGAAATTGATGTAGGAAACCGCCGACCCAGCTGCCACTCCAAGCGCGCCTGCCCAGCCGTAGAACCAATAGATTGGACCCAGCAGCAGAACTCCTACCGCCAGCATAGTCTGCAGCATGCGAGGAAGAGCACGGGCATAGAACGAATCCAGCAGCGGGCTTTCGTCTGGATTGGAGGAGTTACTCATCCTTGGAGGAAGATAAAGCCATGCGGATCACTTGCGTAAATCCTACGACCGCGCCGAATAGGAGTCCGATGAGGTACAGCCACTTGGTATGGAGCCAGTAGTCCAGTCCCTTGCCCAGAAAAAAACCGAGGAGGACCGCCGCCGGAATAATGAACCCGATTTCCGAATAGCGCGCGAGCGCAACCAGCGGGTCCTTTTTAACGGGAGGCTTCTGCGGTTCGGCCATGCGGAGGAATTGTAAATCAGCTGGCGGGCTGCGGGCTTCGAGCTATAAGCTGCGAGCGACCAAATTCGCAGCGATGAGCCTTGATTTAGAGCATCTTGCCTCGTAGCTCGTAGCCGAAGCTCGAAGCCCGCAGCTACTTCATCACTTTCGCGACGTGGGACGCTTGCGCGATCCCCAGTGACCAATTCACGCTTCGAATGAAAGGTTCCGGATAGACTCCGATCACGATTGTCGCGAGTGCCGTTATGCCGAGGGCGGTTCGCATTCCCAAACTGACAGGCAGTCGCTCACTCACCATGGGCTGACGCATGAACATCGCATTCGCAATCTTCAAGTAGTAATAGAGTCCGAACAAGACGTAGAACACAGCCAGCGAGGCCAGCACGTAATGGCCGCTTTCGATCAGGCTCAGGAAAATGTAGTACTTGCCCAGAAATCCAGCCGCAGGTGGAATGCCCGCCAGCGAAAGGAGAAACAACAGCATGAGCACAGCTTCCACGGGGGCGCGGGAGTAGAGGCCGGCAAGGTCGTCGAGTTCGTCGCCAATGACGTCGCGCTGGCGCAGCGAGGTGATCACCGCGAACGCGCCCAGGTTCATGAAGGTATACACCATCAGGTAGATCAGGATGCCCTTAAGTCCGTCAAGAAAACCAGGCGTGCCCGGCTGAGAGGTCCCCATGGCTACGAAGGCGAGCAGCATGTAGCCGACGTGCGCGATAGAAGAGTAGGCGAGCAGGCGCTTGGTGTTGTTCTGGGTGAGAGCGGCGAGATTAGCACCGGTCATGGTGGCGATGGCGACGAACACAATCATCGGGGTGTAAATCGAGCGCAACGGGAACAATCCAAAGAGCAGGATTCGCAGCAGCATCGCCCAGGCGGCCGCCTTTACCGCCACCGACATGAATCCAGTAATACTGGTGGGCGCACCTTCGTAGGCGTCTGGCGCCCACTGGTGGAAGGGGATGGCCGCGATTTTGAACAGCAGGCCAACCATGGTCGTGAGCAGCGCGATGATCAGCACCGGGCTGTGCGGGTCGAGGCGAGAAACGGCTCTTTGGATCAGAAGCAGGTTGGTGGTACCGGTCAGCCCATAGAGAAGCGACAACCCATACGCGAAGATGCCGGAGGAAAACGCTCCCAGTAGAAGATACTTCAAAGCAGCTTCGTTGGAGCGGCGGTCGCGGCGCAAAAAGCCGACCAGGACGTAAGTGGAGATCGCCATCAGTTCCAAACCAATGAAGATCAGCACGATGTCAATTCCTGCAGCCATGCACATCATGCCGACGACTGAAAGCAGCATGAGCGCGTAGTACTCGCCGTGGTGCTCGTTCTCGATGTCGAGATAGCGGACCGACATCAGGATCGCGATGGCTGCACCTGCCAGAAACAAATACCAGAAGTAGATGGCGAAGCGATCTACCAGTAGAGAGTTAAGAAATCCGATACCGCCCGTTGGCAAGGCCCATTGAATCTGCACGACACACACGCCCGCAAATAAAACGCCCATGAAGGCGCCGGCGGCGTTGATCCACTTCCATTCCCGCGGCACAATCAGATCAATCAGCAGGATGCCCAATGCAAAAATAGTGAGCTCCACCATGGGCAACATCAGCCGGTATTCGGTTGGTGAGATGCCCATCAGCGATTCCTCCCTCGTTCTGCCAACGGGCCTGCGGGGGCTGCCTGCGCGTTCACCGGCGCGTTCTTGGCGTTGTCGTGGATCGTCTGTACCAGCTGATTTACCGGCTGTTCAAGAATCTGGAAAAAAGGCTTGGGATAGAGGCCGATCCAGAAGGCGAGGATGACGAGCGGCGCGAAGGTCACTAGTTCGCGCGGGGTCAGGTCATGCAGCTTCTCATTTTTCGGGTTCGTGACCGGCCCGAAAAAGACGCGCTGATACAGCCACAGCAAGTAGGCCGCCGCCAAGATCACGCCCGGCACAGCCCACGCTGCCCATTTCCAGTTCGCGGTATATGCTCCGGCCAGGATCGTGAACTCGCCGACGAAGCCATTCAGTAGCGGTAGTCCCATCGAGGACAGGAACATGATCATGGTGATGGTCGCATACACCGGCATTACGTTCGAGATACCGCCATACTCGGCGATTTCGCGCGTGTGCCGCCGTTCGTACAAAATTCCGACGATCAAGAAGAGCGCGCCCGTCGAGATGCCGTGGTTGATCTGTTGCAGAACTGATCCGCTCAAGCCTGTGGAGTTCAGCGCGAAAATCCCCAGCGTGCAGAAACCGAGATGGCTGACGGACGAATAGGCCACCAGCTTCTTCATGTCCTTCTGCATGAGCGAAACGAGCGCGCCATAGATGATGCCGACGATGGAGAGCCCGATCATCCATCCACGCACTCTGGAGTCCAAAACCACACTCGGGAAGAATGGGAGAGAAAAGCGGACGAAGCCATACGTTCCCATCTTCAGCAGAACGCCGGCCAGGATAACGGAGCCGGCAGTGGGAGCCTCCACGTGCGCGTCCGGCAGCCAGGTGTGGAATGGAAACATCGGGACCTTGATGGCGAATCCGAGAAAGAATGCCAAGAACAGCCAGATGGCGCTTGCAAACGGTATTTGGGGCGCGGTCTTATAAAGTTCGGGGATACTGAACGTGAAAACGCCCGTGACTGTGTGGTGATGAAAGTATAAGAACAGAATTCCGAGCAGCATTAATACTGAACCGAGCAGGGTGTACAGAAAAAACTTGATCGCCGCATAAAGCTTGCGCGGACCACCCCAGATGCCGATCAGCAAATACATCGGAACCAGCATCGCTTCCCAGAAAACGAAAAAGAGGAAGAAATCGAGCGCCATGAAGACGCCCAGCATGCCCGTCTGCAAAATCAGAAACCAAACGTAGTATTCCTTGACGCGCTCTTCGATCGCCGTCCACGAGGAAAGGATCGAAATCCACCCGAGCAGGGCGGTCAGCATGATCAGCAGGAAGGAAATGCCATCGATGCCGAGCATGTAGCCCGCGCCAATCGAGGGAATCCAGTTGTTGGTTGTGCCTTCGACAAATTTGAACTGTTGCGTGGCGTCGAAGCGCAACGCCCAGAACATCGGAACCAGCGGCAGCGAGATCAGGAAACCACCGATCGCGAAGATGTTGGCAATCCAGCGGATGGCTGCTTTGTTCGTTCCCGGAACAAACAGGAGAACAAACGCGCCCACGAGCGGGGTGAAGAGGATGATAGAGAGGATGTGATTCTGCATAAAAGCAGTTCTCGGTTCCCAGTTCTCAGTTCTCAGTTCTCAGTGACTTCGAGCTTTGAGCCGCGAGCTTCGAGCAAACTTTTGTGGCAAGATTCCTATCGCCGCTGAGTCACTTGTTCGGTCGCTCGCAGCGCGTAGCTGGCAGCCCGTAGCTACTTCCACACGTAATAAAAACCTAGCCCAACCAGCCCGGCTACCATCACCAGCGCGTACCACTGCACCAGACCCCATTGGAGGAGCCGCACCATCGGCGCCAGCGGAAACCTGATGAGGACAGAAGGGCCATTTACAAGCAGGCCGTCGATGATCCATGTGTCCCACCACTTCGAAAGTGTGGCAGCGGCGCGCGTGCTCCATCCGGCGCCATTGACGGTGCCGTCGAGAACCTTCGCGTCGAACCATGAAGACGCTTCGCCCGCGCCCATCGCGCCCAGGCGAATTACGCCAAGTTTCCGTCGCCCCGTGAAGATGTAGTCGTAGGCTTCATCGACGAACCACTTGTTATAGAGCACGCGATAAAGCGGCGGGGCTTTGACGGCGATGGGCTCGGGGTAATCCTTGCCGACGTTCCGGTAGGTGCGAGAGGCAATGCCCCATCCGGCGATCGCCGCCGCGACCGACAAGATCATGAGGAGGTACTCGGTCTTGTTAGTGCGTTCGGCTTCTTTCTCGCCGGCCGCCAATTGCGCGGACTTCCCTTCTTCCTGCAGGACGACTGCTTCTCGCGCAAACACCGGCTCAAGGAATTTTTCCAGCCGCGCCGAGCCACCCAGACTGTGCGGCCAACTCAACCATCCGGCCCCAATTGAGCAGATCGCCAACACAACGAGAGGGCCCGTCATCGATTTGGGCGACTCGTGCACGTGATGCACGACTGCATCGCTCATTCGCGATCGACTATAGAACGTCAAATACATCAGCCGGAACATGTAGAAGGCCGTCATCAATGCCGTGCCGTAGCCGATGAACCAAAGAACGCGGTACGCTCCGCCTTCCGACGTCCAGGTCTGCCACAGGATTTCGTCTTTTGAAAAGAAACCGGCCAGAGGGAAAACGCCCGCAATAGCAAGCGTGGCTACCAGCATCGTCCAATGCGTGGTCGGGATACGTTGCCGTAGATCGCCCATGTTGCGCAGGTTCTGCTCGCCCGAGAGAGCGTGGATCACCGAGCCGGCACCCAGGAACAACAGTGCTTTGAAGAACGCATGCGTGAACACGTGGAACACACCGGCGGCGAAGGCGCCCACGCCGAGCGCGAGGAACATGTATCCCAACTGCGATACGGTCGAGTAAGCAAGCACGCGCTTGATGTCGTTCTGGACGAGCGCGATAGAGGCCGCAAAAATCGCGGTCAAAGCTCCGACGATCGCCACAGTCTTCATCGCCGTGGGCGCAAGTACGAAGATCGCGTTTGAGCGCGCCACCATATACACGCCCGCAGTGACCATGGTGGCGGCGTGGATGAGAGCCGATACCGGCGTCGGACCTTCCATTGCGTCCGGCAACCAGACATAAAGAGGAATCTGGGCAGACTTTCCGCACGCGCCGACGAAGAGCAGGAGCGCGGCGACGGTCAGGACGGGATCGCCGATGGCAAAATGTCCGCTGCGAGCGGCGGCGTTGATATCAACGAAACGGAACGATCCCAGGTACCACATCAGGGTAAATATCCCGAGCAGGAATCCAGCGTCGCCGATGCGGTTCACGATGAACGCTTTGTTGGCGGCATCGGTCGCCGACTTGCGATGGAAATAGAATCCGATCAAGAGATAGGAACACAGACCCACGCCCTCCCATCCGATGAACATCAACGCGTAGTTGTTCGCCAGTACCAACGTGAGCATGGAAAACATGAATAGGTTCATGTACCCGAAGAAGCGGTAGTAGCCGCCTTCGTGCGCCATGTACCCGGTGGAGTAGATGTGGATCAATATGCCCACTCCGGTCACGAACAGCAGCCAGATGGCGGAGAGCGGGTCGAGGAGAAAACCGAAGTCGGCGCTGAATGACGCGGGCGTGCCGTCTTGCTTCAGGAATGTCAGATTGGCATCGCCGGAGCCGAGCCAGGTATAGAGAACGACTTCCTTAGGCTGATGGTAGTGTTCTGGCGTCGCCGCCCAGTTTGTGTACTGCCAGACCGCGCCCCAGGCGAACAGAAACGCGACGACGATCAATCCGACGCACACCGCATCCACCGCCGCCTTCTGCATCCGGCGGCCGAAGAAAAACATCATCACGGCCCCCAAGGCCGGGAAGAGCGGGATTAGCCAGATGTGATCAAGAAATAGCATTTAGCCCTTAGCCTTTAGCCTTTAGCTCTTAGCTCCTGCACATTGTCAGCACTGCCCTTTCAAAAGCTAAGGGCTAACGGCTAAAAGCTGCCTTTCACCATTTCAACAAATCAATCTCATCCACATTGATCGTCTCCTTGTTACGGAAAAAGGCGATCAGGATACCCAGACCGACAGCGGCCTCGGCCGCGGCGTCCACTACAACGAAGATTGAGAATACCTGTCCGCGAAGGTCGCCCCACATGCGCGAGAAAGCTACTAGATTCAGGTTCACTGCATTCAAAATCAGCTCGATCGACATCAGCACAATCACCACATTGCGACGCGTGATTACACCAATCACGCCCAGCACGAAGAGCGCGGCGGCGACGACGAGATAGTGGGTGGTGGTGATGGGAACCATAGTCTTCGCTTCTAGCTGCTGGCCACTAGCTCGCAGCTAGAAGCCAGGAGCTGCTCCTAAATCCTTTTCTTCGCCATAATTACCGCTCCCAAAATTGCAACCAGCAACAGCAACGACGCGATCTCGAAGGCGAACGTATATTGGCCCATGCGACCGGCTTCTCCGTAGAGCATGACGCCAATCTGTTGGGTGTTCGAAGATTCTGGTAGTTGTGGACCGCGCTCCACGAACAGGCCCTTGCCCTTCGCAAAGACCGAGATGAACAGCGCCAGCAGCGAACATGCCGCCAGCAGTCCAACCGGCCACATGCGATTGAATTGACGTTCTTTGACTGTCTGCTCCAGACTGACCAGCATGATCACGAAAAGAAA
>WNGI01018241.1_pt1 | contig 10559 bp, 11 predicted proteins | sample 5400621 | NCBI WGS metagenome assembly WNGI01 (sample SAMN13153374, study PRJNA577476) | soil metagenome | isolation source: 20 cm soil or saprolite under Garry oak tree replicate 1 | place: USA:California | collected 2016-06-15 | reverse complement strand
TGCCACGTCGGAATTCCAGCCTGAAGCATTCCGTTGCGCGCGTCGGCTTCCGGGACATCGACATAGTTAATGTCGCGCCCCGTTACCCCAGCAAGAATCCGTGTTACGTCTGCAATGCCGAGCGCGACCGGGCCGGTGAGCGTGTAAATTTTTCCCTCATGTCCGTCGCTGGTCAGTACGTCTGCGGCAACGCTCGCGACATCGCGGGTGTCGACAAAGCTCGCCGTGCCATTTCCCCACGGCAGATAAATCGCGCCGTCGCGTGGCGGAAAGTAAGTGATGAAATTTTGCATGAACGAGTTCGGGCGCAAAAACGTGAAGCCCAGACCCGATTCACGAATGTGCTGTTCGTTGGCGGCATGCCATTTTCCAACCGTAAATGGTGGCGCGGCATCGGCACCGATCGCTGAGAGTTTCACAACGTGGCGAACGCCGGCGCGTTTCGCAGCATCCACGAATGCATTGGTTAGCTCCACTTGACTCGGTATCAGGGGCGGCAGAAGGAAAACTTTCCCGACTCCATCAAGCGCGCCGCCAAAGGACCCAACATCTTCAAAATCGAATGGCACGAGGTCGATCTCATCACCGAATCGCTTTCGCGCTTTGACTCGGTCGCGCACGCCAGCGCGAACCGCTGGTCCTTTTCTGGAAAGTTGCTTCGCGACATCGCATCCCACCGTGCCCGTCGCGCCCGTTACTAAAACGGTTTTCGCCATCAACTTCCGCTATACCGGGTCATTAAGCAGCGCAAGAATCGCGTCGGCGGACAAACTGGAAATTGAAGGAGGCGTTTGAACCGCGTGCGTGTTTAACTTTCAGGCGTGCAATGCTTCTGGATGAAAATTTTGTGATGTCAATCTGATGACGGAACAGAGCGATTGCCAAAATGACGGCGCGCTAACATCTTCTTCGATCATGTCTCGTTGGCGGGCGGTCCGCTCCAGCTTCGCTACTCTTTGGATCACGGCGGTGTTATTGTTTCTGGTTTGCGCCCCATCCGCGAAGGCACGTCCAAGGGAACCGCTCATCTTCACCAGATCCGCTGAGGACGCGTCCTTGCAGAGGCGACTCACTTCCCTCTCCCCGGCTGTAGATTCAGGGGAGGCACGCCGGGTCGTCGACATTGCTTTTACCACCGGACGAGAACTGGCCCGCGAGTGGCACGTGGTGTGGCCACCGGGCCTGCAAAATTTCCTGGTCAATCGTGGGGCGAGAAAAGGCGGTCTTTGCTTCCAATGGGCGGCGGAGCTACTGCTCCGCCTCGATGCACTGAAGCTGCAAACGCTCGAGCTCCACTGGGGTGAATCTTTTCCGGGAACGATGGGTGAACATAACGTGATCGTCGTCACCGCGAAAGGTCAGTCCTTCACGCAAGGTATTCTGCTCGATAACTGGCGGTACTCGGGACATCTCGTCTGGGCACCGGTGGTTAGCGATCCCGAGTACGACTGGAAAGAAAACAAGGCGGAACTCACTCGCAGATTGCAAACGAGAGCAATCGTGGGAAGCACCACAGAAACATCAGCCCGTGTTGCGCGAGTACTTGATCGAAGCGAAGATCTGGCCCATCGCTCTCGTTACCTGCAAGGCAAAGATGATGGCCCGCGCTAGCGAGCGCTACGGCGCATGCCTGGCGAACGGGCGGATGGATCAGATCTCTACATCATTTTTCCGATAAAATGGCAGCAGTGTTCGTTATTTTTGAAAACGGGCGAGATGTCTGATTTGGCGAAGAGGTGGGACGATGCTTTCTCCGGGGCGGAGAGAAACGCTGAAAACAGACTATCGCGAAACTATTTCACGTCCGTCTTCGACAACGGAGTGGAAGCTTGACCGAATACGTAACGCCAACCCGCCGGCGTCCGGACATAAGTGTCGCTAAACCAGACTTTGTAATCCAGGGGCCTTTGATCTCTTGTGCCTTTGATTCGCAACAGCGCCGTCACCACAGCGGTATCGCCCCATATGCGTACTTTCTGTGTGCCTTCTTCCTCCTCTTGGTGCTCATAGATCGTCCGCTTTTCTCGCGCTTCTTTAATCAAATCGGCTTTGGTCAATGCACTGCCGCGGCCCGTCATCAAAACGAAGTCATCGGCTAAAATCCGATCCATCGTCGCGGGATCATTGTTCTTAACCGCGGCTTGATACTGCTTGTCTAATGCAGCGACAGTATGGGTATCATCGCCGATGGCAGCCAAGCGTGGCGTTGGCAATGGCGGTGGTGTTGACGGTGCGGATGCTTGAGGCGAAGCCGAGGCAGCGCTTTTACCCTGCAATTTCGGCGAAGGCGCGGTGAGCGATCGGAGAGATTCATCAGCCTGAGTTAGGACTTCCACTGTCTCTTTTTGTCCACCTGGCTGGCTGGCGGACGGTTCAGGCGTGGGGGTCGATGTTGCGGTTTGCTCTGATGTTGGCGGTGGAGTCGTTTCTGCGGTTGGGGTAGGCGTCCGCTCAGGGCGCGGCGTCGGCGTCTGCTCTATCAGCGGTGTGGATGTGGACTTGGGCTCTGCGACTGGCGTCGGGCTCTGCTCTGCGACTGGCGTTTGGGTCGCCGCTGAGGTAGGCGTAGCGGTGGCGGTGGCGGTTTGACGAGGAGTGGGCGACGGTCGAGCCGCCGATTCACTGCCATCCACAAATGTCGCTTGGGATTTTTTTCCATCTGGACCGACATAAGCGACAGGCCCCTCCAATTTGCCTTGGACCATTTGGCCTGAATAACGGCTGATGACAATGGCGTGTCTCCTCGCGTTCGGAATGCTGGAGCCGGTGACGACTGTTCGTTCAACTTTATACCACGTCAGCGTACCGGAGCCAGCAGCGAATCCATTCTTGTCTCTCTTGCCGGACCAACTCGCTTCTTCGCCACGTTTAGGGTCATCGTTCCAGACCAGCGTCCTTCCATCTTGCGTGCGCTGATAAGTACCGGCACCGGCCGCGACACTCGCGAACAGAAGCACCCCGTTGCAAAGCCAAAGCCATCGCATGTTCACACCAAATGCTAAAACTGAAACGTGGAAAACTAAAATGCTGAAATTAGGCCGATAATGTGGCGATCTGCCATAGAGCTCACCATCATCCTCTACCGCGCGCAGGTTGCGGAGTTCCGAAAACACCTCGGGCAGGCGTCCGATTCTGCAAATAGCGACGCTGAAAGGCTAAAAATGTTGAAACGTCTCGGTCAACTCCGAGCTCATCCCTCTGTCGACGCGGGGCAGAGCGCGAGTGAGCAGCGCGGCATTGCCTCGGCACGGCACAAGCTGTATAATCGTGGTCAATGCGGCCGGCACTGAAGCTTGTGCTTTTTGGTGTGATATCAGCATCGATCTCGACCATCGTCTTGCCGGTCCAGGCAAAGATGGTGCAAACGTCGAAGACAGACTGTTGCGAGCATATGACTGCGCCGAATAATGACGGCGACTGTGGCGGTAAGCCGGCGAAACCGAGCCCGGATCGGCAATGTTGCGCCGCATGCGCGCTCGGTCTCACGCTTTTTTCGGCAAGTTCGACCCCGCTGATTTATTCGCCAGCAGAAGGACAAACGATTTCCTCGGATCTTGTATTGAAGAGCGAACGCTCCGATCAGCCACCTGTTCCGCCGCCACGAGCATAGTTCGTCTGGTTGCGTCGGCTCGCCCGTGCCGGGCGAGATAAAACAAATTCAACAGGAGGAATTATGAAATACCTTTTGATGATCATCGCTGCACTGGCATTGCTCGGAACAGCACAGGCGACTTCAACCGCAGCTGATTGCTGCGGAGGCGGTGCGTGTTGCTTCCCCGGCAGCCCCTGCTGCGCTCAATAGTAGCTAGTTAACAAAGCCCTCGCCAGGAAACTGGCGAGGGCTTTTGTTTTTTAGGCCGCAGACTCGGAATGCGTTTGCGTTCGTCTTCGCGACCGACATCGGGCGGTTCGAGCATTATCCGCCGCGAACGTTCCGCCAGCGATATTGATCTGGCCGTTCACATCAATGATGCCGCTTACCGCGCCCGCTATGAATTCCCATCCGGACCCGAAGCTCCGGACGAGTTTTCAATGCCCTACTAATCTCGAGAGCACAGCGTACGGGAGCTTCCGGCGTGCTGTGAAAACCAGGGCCATGCCGTCACCGGTGGGGATCCTGGAACGTTGGCCGGAGGCTTCGGCCGTCCGAAATACGTCCGTCCCGCGCACGATGTCATTCAACTCCTGAAGCAACTCACGCTGCTCGTCGATCAGCAATTTCGAGTAACCGACGATGTCGATGAATAAAAACGTGCGCGATCTCGAGTTGAAGATTTGGCTTAACCTCTATCGACATGTAACGCCCCGAGTCGCCCTGTGTGCGACCGCGATAATCTGAATGAGGCTCTCGATTCGTCGAGCAAAAACCGACAACAAATCAGCGGGTCCGGTCCGAATCGCCCGGAATCTTCTATGGTCACTAGCAGCTTGTCGATGACGACCAATTTCGTATCTTGCGCGTCGATTGTTAGTACGCTGCCGATTGTGCCTTGGTAAGATCCCTTCCGATGCCGACCGCGCCTATGACACAACACAAATATGACATTGTCATCCTTGGCGCCGGCCACAATGGCTTGGTCGCGGCAAGTTATCTCGCGCGGGCCGGGCTGAGTGTCCTGCTCTTGGAAAGAAACGATTACATCGGCGGTGCCACCACCTCGGCGAAGGTCTTCCGTGACTACGAGGCGTATCTGTCCCGCTACTCCTATTTGGTCAGCTTGTTCCCGGAGAAGATCATTTGTGATCTCGGCTTAAACCTTGAACTACGACGACGTGCGACTGCGTCGTTTACTCCATATTTCAAGCGGGAGCGGTATGACGGATTGCTCTTGAGCAACGTCGATGAAGAAAGGAACCGGCAATCGATATTCGAGTTAACGGGGAATCAGATCGAGTTCGAGCAGATGAAGCGGTTCTACAGACTCTCCCGTCTCTTTGCAGAAAAAATCTGGGACACGATGTTGCAGCCGCTGGTATCCAGAGAGGAATTGCGCCGCCGTTTCGACACCGATGAAATTTCGCGTGAATCGTGGCGGAGTTTAGTTCAAGAACCGCTAGGAGAGGCGGTCGAGCGCTATTTGGAAAACGATCTGGTGCGCGGTCTTGTTTTTACGGACGCCAAAATCGGCGTCTTCACTTATCCGCACGATCCGTCGTTGTTGCAGAATCGCTGTTTCCTTTATCATGTGATCGGCAACAAAACGGGTGAGTGGAAGGTGCCGGTCGGCGGCATGGGCGCGGTGGCGCGGGAGTTGGAACAAGCTGCTCGGAAAAGCGGTGCCGAAATGTTAACGAACGTCGATCTTGCCGCACTCGATCTGAACGGCAAAAAACGCACGATTGAGTTCACGGTTGATGGAAAACGGCAAGCGATCGAGGCGCGATTTCTTCTTGTAAACTTTGGCCGAAACGTGCTGGCGAAGCTTAGTGGGAATTCCTATTGGCCGGATGCGACTGACGAAGGCTCTGTCTTCAAGGTCAACATGCTTCTGCGACGGCTGCCCAAACTAAAAGCAGCGCGTTACTCGGCGGACGAAGCCTTCTGTGGGACATTTCACAGCGATGAAGGCTACGAACAGATGAATCGCAGCTATGCACAAGCGGCCAAACGGGAGTTGCCGGATAAGACGCCATGCGAAGTCTATTGTCACACTCTCACGGACGACAGCATTCTCTCCCCGGAACTGCGAGGGAAGGGCTTCCACACCATGACATTATTTGGGCTTGATGCGCCTTACTCATTGTTTGCGAGAAACAACGAAAAACTCCGGCGTGATGCCCAGCGGAAATTTATCGACAGCATCAATCAGTGGTTGGAAGAACCGATCGAGGATTGTCTCGCTGTCGCGCGCGATGGTGATCTTTGCATCGAGAGCAAAAGCCCGGTCGACGTTGAGCAAGCGCTCGGGATGTATCACGGCAATATCTTTCAAGACGCGCCAACGTTTCCTTTTGCGGAAAGGAAAGAACAGGCAGGTAATTGGGGAGTGGAGACGGAGTACGAAAACGTGTTTCTGTGTGGGTCAAGTGCGCACCGTGGGGGTGCGGTCAGTGGCATTCCTGGGCACAATGCAGCGATGAAAGTCCTGGAAATGGTTTTTAATCAAGAAAGCAGGAGTCCAGGAAATTTTTGTCATGTCGAGCAAAGCCGAGACATCTCACGATATTCTACTTCAACGGAATGAAGACAGACTCCTCGACTTCGCTCGGAATGATAGGACGGAAAAGACGGTCGGCGGGCTGGTTCAATGGAATCGCGAGCGTTCCCTGTTTATTCCGGGCGCGCGTTTGATGCCAACAATCAAGGAGCCTGGCGGCACGGTTTCAGACGACAAAGTTGGGCCGCAGATGCTGGATGTTGAAGGTTTCATCGAACGATCGACGTCTCACTTCGAGAAGAATGGATTCTTCGAAAAAGAAATTGCGCGTCGGACTGAGGAGTTCGGCCATATCGCTCATGTCTGGAGCACCTATGAATCACGGCACAATGCAAATGATGCCGAGCCATTCATGCGCGGGATCAACAGTATTCAGCTATTCTACGATGGTAAGCGTTGGTGGATTGTCTCGATCTATTGGCAACATGAGAACCCCGAAGACCCGATCCCAGAGAGATATCTCTAAACGGACCGCGACAGTTAATTGATGGGCGCATGTCTCTGCTGCCTTGACTTCGCCAACCCGTAAACATACAAAGGCCCGTTATTCAATGAAAATACGAACAGCACTAGTATTGATGATTGGGTTTGTTTCGTTGCTTTGGCTTTCAACACCGCAGAAAGCAGCCGGGCAAACGACTCCCGTTAACGAGAACAACACCTCGAGCGTTAAACAGGAGCTTGAGAAACGCTTCCTCGAATACGCTGAGGCCCTTACGAAGCGAGATTTGACGACCCTGGATCAGATCTGGACTGACGACTATGTTTTCATCAATCCGCGAGGCGAGCTGGTAACAAAAGGTCAGCGCTTGTCGAACTTGAAAGCAGGAGCGACCGAGTTTCAGGCGGTTCGTCCCAAGAGTGAACGGATGGAAGTACATGGAAACGTGGCCTTAGACGTGGGAACCGTGACCCTCGAGGGCACAAAGTACGGCGGCAAGGAAAGTAGCGGCGACTACCGCTATCTCAGCGTGTGGGTAAATAGTGATGGACGCTGGCAGATGGTCGCTAACCAAATTACACGTATCGCGCATTAGGCGGTCGCTCGATCGGACTTGTAGATGAGGAACGTGGGCGCGCGCGGGCCGATAAAACGTCCCGAAATAATTTCTAATTAGGAAAGCAGGCCCAGGAAACTGCGGACGACAGGTTTGGTGGATTTGAGCCTTTGATTCCTATTTTCCTTTGTTCCTGATTAAAATTTCTGTTTTCGCGGTTTCAGGCTGATTCGGAATCGAGCAAGGATGCCGGTGTCTGTCCTCTGCCGCTGAGACAGCGGCAGCTACAAGGGAGGCGGCGACTACAACGAAGAGAACGCGATATATTCGACGCGGTCGGGCCCAGCTCAGTTCGCGTCAGCTTGTCTCTTTATCACAGCAATCGAGGTATTTGATTCCGGAGCCGGTGTTGAAGATGACGACCTGGTCGTCCGGAGCGATCTTTCTGGCTTCCAAAAGAAACGTCAGCGCGGCGAAGCAAGCTGCGCCTTCCGGGGCGACGAACAGACCCTCGATCGATCCTAGTTCGCGTGTCATCCGAATCATTTGTTCGTCGTCGATCGCGACTGCGCCGCCGTTCGATTGGCGAAGGATCTTGAGCATGAGGAAGTCGCCAATTGCTTTTGGAACACGAAGACCAGATGCAATGGTTCGCGCGTTGGGAAATTCGGGCGCGGAGGTTTCGCCGTCTTCGAACGCGCGTACGATCGGTGCACAGCCGCTGGCTTGCACAGAGAACATGCGCGGTCGTTTCCGGTCGATCCAGCCTAGCGCTTCCATTTCCTCAAATGCCTTCCACATGCCGATGAGGCCGGTGCCGCCCCCGGTTGGATAAAGAATTGCGTCGGGTAATTGCCAATCGAGTTGCTCGGCTAATTCGTAGCCGAGCGTCTTCTTTCCCTCGAGCCGATATGGTTCTTTTAGCGTCGACATTTCAAACCAGCCTTCGGCTTCTTTGCGCTTTCCAATCTCGGCGCTGCAATCCGTAATCAGTCCTTCAATAAGCGTGACGTGCGCGCCAAATTCCCGACATTCGATAATATTGGCGCGGGGAGTATCGCGTGGCATAAAGATGTGCGCTTCGAGGTGGGCGCGCGCCGCGTAAGCTGCGAGAGCGCCACCGGCGTTTCCGGCACTTGGAACAGCCAGCTTGGTTACGCCCAAATATTTCGCCATGGATACGGCAACGGACATGCCACGTGCTTTGAAAGTTTGAGTAGGGTTTTGCGATTCATCCTTGATCCAGAGATTCTCCATCCCGCGCTTTTCTCCAAAGCGCTTGGCCCGAAGTAGGGGCGTTCCGCCTTCGCCGAGCGAGATTGGCTCGGTATTGGCAGGCAAAGGCAGCAATTCGCGAAAACGCCACAATGATTTTTCGCGGCGAGAGGTCAAGAACTCGGGGGTAAGAGCGCGCCGAATTTTTTCGAGATCGTAGGTTGCAGCCAGCGGTTTTTGACAAGCGCTGCAAAGATTCTGCAGATGCTTCCATTCATGACGCAGCCCGCAAGACGTGCAGGTGAGATGCGTCAGAAACATATGAATAGACTAGTCAGACTGCGCGCCAAGGCTCTCGGAGCCCCTTGAGCGATTGGGTGGATGGCGCGCTCCTTGCCCAATGTCAATTAATATGCGGCGAAGTCGCCCTTGCTTTGTTAACCTGGAGTGGCTGAGCTCGGTCCACGGTGTGCCTTAGGGATGGCAGTTTTCCAAAACGCAGAAACAAACCCTGAAGATTTGCACATCCCGCCGGAAAAGATTTTGCGGTGAGGAGAGCGGCGTTTACAACACAGAGATGACTCCGGGAAATGCGGCCATGCCGTCCACGCGCCGATGGTATCGGTTGTCGCTGACCGCGCAAATCATGATCGGATTAGTAGTAGGTGTTCTGATCGGCTGGTTACGACCGGAGTGGGGGAACAAGGTATATTTTCTCCGGGACATTTTCCTCAACCTGATCAAGTCGATCATTGGCCCGCTCGTCTTCTCGACGCTGGTGGTCGGCATCGCTGGCGGCGGCGATTTGCGCAAAGTCGGACGGATGGGCGTGAAGGCGCTCATTTATTTCGAACTCGTAACGACGGCTGCACTGTTCATTGGTCTGGCCGTGGTCAATCTGGCCAAGCCTGGCATCGGCGTTCCTCTGGTTAGTAATCAGAGCGACGTCATCCAAAAGATTGGAGAGAATCCTCCACGCACCTTGATCGAAACGTTGGTACACGTCTTTCCCTCCAGCGTGGTTGATTCGCTGGTGCGTGGCGACATTCTTCAAATTGTGGCCTTCGCCGTGCTTTTCGCGATGGCGGTCTCGGCCGTTGGGGAAAAGGGCAAGCCGATGCTGCGGGCGATGGAAAGTTTGTCCCAAGTGATGTTTAAGTTAACGAATTACGTCATGAAGTTTGCGCCCATCGGCGTGGGTGCGGCGATGGCGCATACCATTGGTACCCAAGGTCCGGGGGTGCTGGTTAGCTTGGGGAACCTTATCTTCACCTACTATTTGGGGTTGATCATTTTTGTCATCGTGATTTTCGGACTGATCATGGTGATTTCTGGGGCGCCAATCCGACAATTTGTGCGGGCGGTCCGCGAACCGGCGGCGATTGCATTTGCGACAACCAGCAGCGAATCGGCCATGCCGCGAGCGATGGAGGCGATGGAACGGCTCGGGGTACCATCTCGACGGTTCGATGATTTTTCTTGCCGTCAGCTCGATGTTCATCACGCAAGCTGCCGAGGCGAGCACCGGCTTACGCTTCGATTTCGGTCAGCAATTAACAATGATGCTTACCTTCATGGTCACCTCTAAGGGACTGGCCGGGGTCCCGCGGGCGTCAATACTGGTCCTGCTTGCGACATTGACGAACATGCTCCCGGCCGGAGTGGCCGCTGCTGGTGTGGGTATCGTTCTGGGCATCGACGCGATCATGGATATGGGTCGCTCGTGCGTGAACCTGGTTGGAAACGCTCTCGCAACCGTGGTGATAGCGAGATGGGAAGGTGAATTTGATGACCGTCGTGCTCGGATTTTTGGCACGACCCAAGAAGCTGAGCTGGATTTAAGATCTGGCGAGGTCGCCCTCGCGGACGCAGCTGGCGGGGATTGAAAGGGCGGTGATCCGATCGGGTTAGCGATCGGTTGGGTCCGAACCGATTACCTGAGGCATTTCGGTAGCGGAAACTTGGGAGCGCCGCCGGGGCTGAGGCGATCGAGTAGCCGCGGCGTTGAGTGCGGCTTCTAATATCTCAAGAGCAACGGGCTTGGACAGAACTGCGATTGCCCCGGAATCAGCCAACTCGGCCACCTTTGGCATGCCCGAAACGAGGATAATCCGGGCATTCGGGTCCTTGGCGAGAATGTTCCGGCAGGCCGTTGCACCATTCAATTTCGCCATAACATAATCCATTA
>WNGI01006598.1_pt1 | contig 10559 bp, 6 predicted proteins | sample 5400621 | NCBI WGS metagenome assembly WNGI01 (sample SAMN13153374, study PRJNA577476) | soil metagenome | isolation source: 20 cm soil or saprolite under Garry oak tree replicate 1 | place: USA:California | collected 2016-06-15 | reverse complement strand
GATCGCGAAGCAGGCGCTGCTCGCGGGCCGGCACGTCGTGGTCGACAAGCCATTCACCACGACGCGCGCCGAAGCGGAGGACCTGGTCCGGCTCGCCAAACAACAGCGGCGCATCGTCACGGTGTACCAGGATCGCCGCCACACCGGTGATTTCGCGACGGTGCAGCAGGTGGTGTCGGAAGGCGCGCTGGGCCACATCGTGCTGTTCGAATCGCGTTTTGACCGTTTCCGTCCGGAGCAGAAACCCAACGCGTGGCGGGAGGAGCCGCTTCCCGGATCCGGCGTCTGGTTTGACATCGGCCCGCATCTCTTCGACCAGGCCCTGCTGCTGTTCGGAATTCCGGAGGCCGTCGGCGCCGACATTCGGATCGAGCGCGCCGGTGGTAGGATCGACGATGCCTTCGACGTCACGCTCTACTACCCGCACAGTCGCGCCGTCTTGCGCGCCTCCATGCTCAGGCCGCCAGTGGGACCCACGTGGATCGTGAATGGCATCAGGGGATCGTTCGTCAAATATGGAATGGATCCCCAGGAAGCCGCGCTGAAGGAGGGACGCACGCCGGACGAGCCCGATTGGGACACCGAGCCGCCGGAGCTCTACGGCAAGCTGATCACGTCTGACGCAACGCGCACAGTGCCGACGTTACGGTCGAGCTTCGCGCGCTATTATGAAAACGTGCGAGACGCGATGCTCGGTAACGCGCAGCTCGCCGTGACACCCGAGTGGTCGCTCGATGTGATGCGAGGCTTGGTCCTGGCCGCCGAAAGCACTCGAACCCGCCGCGTGGAGCCCTGGAGCCCATGAAAAAACCGTCGTTCTACGTTCTCCTGGGCGGTCTCGTCGCCGGCACATTCGACATCACGTACGCGTGCACCTTCTGGTACCTGAAACGAGGCGTCCTGCCGACGCGCATATTGCAATCAGTCGCCTCCGGACTGCTCGGAGACGCGAGCTTCACCGGCGGCTGGGGCACCGCGCTCCTTGGTCTCGCGCTGCACTACTTCATCGCGACGTCGATGGCGGTGACGTACTACCTGTTCGCGCGGCGCTGGTCGGAGCTGTGGCAAAAACCGTGGGTCTTCGGACCACTCTACGGTGTGCTGCTCTACGGCATCATGAACTACATCGTCGTCCCGCTCTCGGCCGCCAACCCCGGCTCGAGAAATCTGGTCTGGGTGCTGCTCAGCATCGCCGTGCACGCGTTCTTGATCGGTACGCCGTGTGCCTTGTTCGCGCGGCGCGCGATGCAGGCCGCGCGAGCGGCAGCTCCAGCGACGGAGGCTGTGCCGCGTTAGGGCGTTTTGCTGCACACGGGGTCCGTATTGCTGTATCTTCTGCGGCTGGAATGACCTCAAAGCCCCCTTCATCCTGCCTGCGGTGCGGCGCGAGCCTCGGTGCGGGCGCGTCGTTTTGTCCCCGCTGCGGGACAGGCATTCCCGTACAGCGGCCCTGGTCCGGCCCCACGCTCCCAACGCCGCCCGGTGCGGTCACGGCACCGCGGCCCGACGCCGCCGAGGCGCAGCTTGCCGCACTGCGGCGGGCGACGCTCGGGCAGTACGAGATCCTCAGCGAGATCGGCCACGGCGGCATGGCCACCGTATACCTCGCGCATGATCTCGCGCTCGACCGCAAGGTCGCGATCAAGGTCCTCGCACCCGCCCTGCTGGCCATGGGAGAAGGGATGGTCGAGCGCTTCAAGCGCGAGGCACGCACCGCCGCGGCGCTCAGTCATCCGCACATCATCCCGATCTACGCCGTCAGGGACAGCGAGCAGGTTCTCTACTTTGTGATGAAACACGTCCAGGGACGGTCGCTCGACCAGGTCGTTCGCGATGTGGGACCACTGCCCATCGCCATGACCCAGGCGATCGTCGCTCAGGTGGGCGACGCGCTCGGCTACGCGCATCGCCATGGCGTCATCCATCGCGACATCAAATCCGCGAACATCATGCTGGACGAAGAAGGGTGGGCCGTCGTCACCGACTTCGGCATCGCGAAGGTGTTGCAGGCGCAGGGTCTCACCATGACCGGCGTGACGGTCGGGACGCCGACGTACATGAGCCCCGAGCAGTGTGCCACGGAAGAAGTGACCGGCGCGTCGGACCAGTACTCGCTCGGCGTCGTGGCCTACGAGATGTTGACCGGGAAGTTGCCGTTCCAGGACGACTCGATCATGTCCGTCATGTACGCGCACTTCAACCAGCCGCCGCGTCCGGTGACGGAGCTGCGACCCGATTGTCCTCCCAACCTGGGCGATGCGGTCATGCGCATGCTGGAGAAGCAACCGGCACGACGCTGGCCGAGCATGGACGACGTCGTGGCGGTGTGCGGCCGGCCGTCGCTGCGTCACGACGATCCGATCCGGCGCGAGATGATCACGCTGGCACATGGCGGCGCGCGGCCCGCGGGGCCGAAGACGCCGACCAGCCCGATCGTGTTGTCGCGCGTCCGGACGCGCCCCACGCTCCGGCGGCGGCGCTGGATGTGGCCCGCGATCGCCGTGACGACCGCCGTGCTGGCGTTCGGGCTCTGGCGGTGGTTCTCAGGGACACCACATGTTGGTCCGCCCATCGCAGCGCCGGTCGCGGCTGGCCACGACTCCGTACCGGGCGCAGCCGCGGCGGGTGCCGACTCGAGCCACACGGTGGTGCGTCCCGAACCGACCCCGCCCCCAGCACCTCCGACCGCGCGCCGGCCGATCGTCGCGTCGCAACGCGATGACAGCTTGCTCGGATCGCTGCGCGCGGGCGCCCTGCGAGCGGAGCAGCGCGCGGCGTCGGCCGGCGCTTCGCCGGCGGATCTCAGCGGCGGCCACGCGGCGTTCGCGAGCGCCGAGTCGCTGGCGTCGGCGCGGCGCGTCTCCGAGGCGATGATGCAGTTTGCCAGCGCGGCATCGCTGTGGGCGGACGCTGAGCGGGTAGCGCGGTCACGCAGCGCGCGCGACACCGAGTCGCGTCACGTCGCGGAGGCTCCTCCCCCGCCGCCCCCGCCACCTCCGGCTCCACCGCCAGTACCCGTGGCCCCGGTCGCAACCGACCCGCGACCGGATATCGAGAAGGTGATCGCGAACTACGCGGGTGCGCTCGAGTCGCGGGACATCGAGCAGGTCCGGCGCGCGTATCCCGGAATCACGGGCGCACAGCAGGCAAGTTGGCAGACGTTCTTTGACCGCGTCCGCAATCTCAAAGCCAGCCTCAGCATCGCCAACCTGAATGTCACCGCGGGGGGCGGGTCAGCCGATGCGACGGTCAGCGGGGTCTACGAGTACGACAATGCAGGCACCGGTCGCGCCGAGCGGCGGCCGGTGACGTTTCATACGACGCTCGCCCGTGACGCAACCGGCTGGCGCATCACGGCGATCCGGTAAAGACTCGGCGTCTAGAAATTGTACTCCAGGCCGGCGGTCGAGAGCAGGTTGGGCCGCAATCCACCCCGGTTCAACGGCCACAGCGTGTTGGCGACGAGCGTTATCCCTGAGTGCGTTACGAACTTGAAGCCGAACGATCCGTTGATCACATCGTCACGTTCCGTGGGGATGTTCGTCGGCTGGAGCGTGCGACGGAACGGCAGGTCGTAGGTGACCGTGCCCGGCAGCCGCAATTTGCTTTCACCCACCTGCAGCTCCGACACCAAATCGACCGCGATCGCCGCCCACGGCGCCATGACGTGATCGAACCCGACCGTCGCGAGGACGGCGCTGTTCTGCGAGCTCCCGCCTCGAAACAGATATCCGATATTGGCGTGCGGTGAGAATGCCCCGAATCGCGCCGAGAGGATGCCCAGACCGCGGGCCGCGATGTGGCCGGCGCCGAGCAGGTCATCCGCACTGCCGGTGGGGAAGCGGATGTCACCCAGGACGGCGAAATTGGTCCGCTCCGACCGCATGACGTTGATCTTGACCCGGGTGGCGATGTCGCCGACGCCGGTGGCGGATCCTTCCACGAACCGGGACGTCGAGAGCTCGGGGTTCGCCGCCGTGCCGCCGAAGAAATGCTGCGCGGTCGTGCCGCCGAACGGCACGATCTGCGCGTCGCTGGTGCCCCGCAGCGACGTCGAGACGATCGGCAGGACGACGCCGATGTCGACGCGGTCGAGCAGGCCGAAGGTCACGAAGAACGACGTCACCGTCATGTCGATGTCGAGCTGCAGTCGCAGGTCGATCACGTCGTTTTCGTGTGTCGGGACGCCGTAGGGGGTGCAGGACTGTCCGACGATACTGTCGCACGCCGACCCGGTCACGTTCTCGTGCGTGAACGTCATCTCGATGTCGTGCAGACTCACGCCGCGCAGTGTCTCGAAATGCAGGCGGTTGATGTTGGCCCCGACGAACACTCGGCCCCGGCCGAGGGTGGGGGCGCGCTCGCCGAACACGGCACCGGGCGATCCCGACGTCGGAACGGGGACCCCGGCTTCGAACCGGAATGTGGAGCCGCCGCTCGTGGCGCTGACGGGGAGGTTTCCCACGTTCTGGCTGATCGCGGAGCTGATGAACGAAATCAGCGTGCCGTTGTCCGCGTTGGCCGCGGGAACGAAGTGGTCGGCGTGAATCGCGGTCGCGGAGTCTGAGCCGGCTGTCCCCCCGAGAAATAAGGGGTCCTTACCATTCGTGAAGATGAACAGCTGCGAGATCTTGTCGCGGAGTCCCCCTCCCTGGGCCGGGAGGAGAGTGGGGGTGACCACCAGGGCGAACGAGACGAGACTCCACGAGAAGCGCCGCATCAATTCCTCCGAGCCACGGACTGAGTGATTGACCGGACTCGAAGAGATGGGACACCGGAGTGCGCGTCAACCCCTGAGAGTGTAGAATCGGGGATTCACATCGAACCGGATCGCCCGTGACACGCCCATATATTCTCAATGAGCTGACCTGGAAGACCGTGCGCGACATGCGCTACGACGTCGCCGTCCTGCCGTGGGGCGCGACCGAGGCGCACAACTATCACCTCCCGTACGGCACCGACAACATCCAGGCCGACGAGGTCGCCGCGCGCGCCGCCGAGCGGGCGTGGAGCCGCGGCGCGAAAGTCGTGGTGCTGCCGGTCGTGCCGTTTGGCGTGAATACCGGGCAGCTCGACATTCCCCTGTGCATCAACATGAATCCGAGCACACAGGCGCTCGTGCTGCGCGACGTCGCCATGTCGCTCGCGGGGCAGGGGATCGGGAAGCTCGTGATCTTCAACGGGCACGGCGCGAATGATTTCCGCCAAATGATCCGTGAGCTGCAGCCGCAGGTCTCGCTGTTCCTCTGCACGGTCAACTGGTACAAGGTCGTCGATGCGAAAGGCTTCTTCACGGACCTCGGCGACCATGCCGCCGAGCTCGAGACCAGCGTGATGCAGCACATCGCACCCGATCTCGTGCTGCCGCTGTCCGACGCCGGCTCTGGCGCCGCGCGGAAGTTCAAGATCACCGCGTTTGGGGAAGGATGGGCATGGGCGCCCAGGAATTGGCGCCAGGTGACGGACGACACGGGGTCCGGGAATCCCGCGGCCGCGACGCCAGAAAAGGGAAAACGCTACGTCGAGGCGGTAGTCGGCAAGATCGCGGAGTTCTTGGTGCAACTGGCGAAGGCAGACGCCAAGTCGATGTATGAGTAGGGGCGCAGCATGCTGCGCCCCTACTACCTGGGGTCCGACCCCCCGGTCTACTGTCCCGTCGCCGCCGCCGGTCCCAGCCAGCGCGCGAACCACGCCGCGACTTCCTTATAGAAGAAGCGGCTGTCCTCGCCCCTCAGAATCCAGTGGTTTTCCTCCGGCCAGATGATGAGCCGCGAGGGGATCTGCTGGCGCTGCAGCGCCGTCCAGAACTCCAGCGCGTTGTTCATCGGCACCCGGAAATCGCGCTCTCCCACCGACACGAGGACGGGCGTATGCAGATTCGCGGCGCGGCGCATCGGACTCTGCGTGCGCCAGAGCGGATGATCTTCCCACGGCGGGCCGCCAACGTTGCGCTCGCGGTCGTAGTTGAAATCGCTGGTGGCCCACTGCGTCTCGAGATCCCATTCGCCCGCGTGACTCACCAACGCGCGATACCGCGTCGTCGTCACCGCGAGCCAGTTGGTGAGATGGCCGCCGTAACTCGCGCCACCCGCGATCTGCTTTGACGCATCGAGGAACCGAAACCGCTTAATCGCCGTGTCCGCGGCTTCGTTCAGCTCGTTCGCGGGACCTTCGAGGGGATCGAACTGAATGTCCTGCGAGAACTTCTCACCGTATCCGGTCGAGCCGGTGTAGTCGGTCATCAGGACGACGTAGCCCGGCGCGCCGAGCAGGTGTGCGTTCCAGCGGAGGCCAAAGTTGTCAGTCCACATGTTCGCGGCGCCGCCGTGGATCAGCACGAACAGCGGATAGCTGCGTGTGGAGTCGAACCCCGGTGGGAGGGCGTAGAAGCTGTGGATCCGCTTGCCGCGGGTCGAGGTGAACCAGAACTCGCGCAGTGGCTGCCAATCGATCTTCGCGGCCCGCTCGACATTGAACTTGGTGAGCGGTGTCGCCCGGCCTGTGGCGGGATCGATGCGCACGATCTCCGGGGGATTCGTTGCGCTCTCCCAGACCGCGGCGAGCTTGAGTGCGCTGCCGGTGGTCGCCGCGGCGAGCTGGAGGCTGCCGAACGTCCCACTCGTCATCGTACCGACTTCCTGCTCCTTGCCACCCGTCGCCGGCGCGCGGAACAGGCGTTGATGACCCGCGTCTTCGGCAAGGAAGAATACCGTGCGGTTGTCCGGCGCCGGTGTGTACGTGCCGACGGAATGTTCCGCGCCGCCCGTCACCACCCGCATCGCCGTTGCGCCGGAAGGCCATGCCGACGCCACTAGCCTGCGGTTGTTGAAGGTGTGCTCGTTGGTCGGCGTCATGATGGCGTATAACGTCTTGCCGTCCGGACTGAATTGCGGTGCGTCGTAGTCGTCCTTGCCCTGCGTGAGACGTTGGGGCTCACCCCCGCTCGCGCTCACGCGCCAGAGTGCCTGGACGACGTCGCCATGGGTCCAGTCGGTACGATTGGTCGTAGCGGCGAGCACGACACCGCTCCCGTCGGGTGTCCACGCCGCTGCGAGATCTTCACCGCTGGTGCCGAGCTGTCCGCCGAATCCCGCGCCTTGAATGAGCTGCGAACCCACGAGCAAATCTCGTGGTTGCGAGCCGGGCTCGAGCGATTGCACGAACAGATGCGGCCGCCGGTCGTCGAGCCAGTGATCCCACAGCCGAATCGGCGACGTGTCATACACGCGCGCGTTGTACTTGCGGGCGCGTCGCTCGGCCGCCGCGGCGCGGTTCGCCGAATCCGTCGCCGCACCGGGATAGATCAAGCTCGTGAACAGGATCGCCTTGCCGTCGGGACGCCACAGGGGACTCGCTGCGCCGGTTGATAGATTCGTGACGCGCTGCGCTTCACCGCCGGTCGCCAGATCGAGGACGTACACCTGCGACTGGTCGTCACCTTCGCGGCGGGCGCTGAACGCGATGCGCCGGCTGTCGGGACTCCAAGCGACGCCGCCCTCGCCCCCTTTGGTATTGGTGAGGCGGCGCGGCTCGGCACTGCCATCGGTCGCGACGAGCCACAGATCGCTGACCTGCTCGCCTTCGGTATACGACGGCTCGGTGACACTGAAGACGATCCAGCGTCCGTCGGGGCTGATCGCCGGCGCGGATATCCGCTTCATCAGAAAGACGTCTTCGTGCGTGATCGTATGGCGTTGCTGCGCCGCGAGCGGCGAGCACAACAAACCGATGACCCAGGGGAACAATTGGAGTTTGCGCATCATCACGTCTCCAAATGTGAATGGACCAGCCGTGATTCGGAGCATCTGATGAATTATCGCACTACGGCGAGAATGCTAGAGCCTAAAAAGGTAGCTCAGCTTGAGGAAGAAGGCATCATCCGTGCGCGTGAGCCCATGGAACCGGAACGCGTCATCGTCCAGCATGTTGCTGCCGTATCCGGCAAACACGACCGTCCCTGGGATCGGCTGATAGCTGACCAGCGCGTCCACGTGGAACAGGTTGGTGGCACTCGCCGCGGAGCGAGTGATGGTGCCGCCGGGCCCCGCGATCAGGATCGGCGCGCCGGTGCGCGACTCATCGCGGAGCGAATCGGTCTGGTCCTGGATGTACTGGCCCACCAACCTGATGAACAGCGGCCGCGACAACTGATACTCCAGCTTGACCCGCGCGACGCGACCCACGTTCACCAGACTGCCGTCGGTGCGGCGATTGACCTGTTGCCAGAAATAGCTGAATGAGTTCCGCAGCCGGTCTGTCGGCCGGTACGACACGTTGGCGCTCAGTAGCAGCAAATCGGCCGAGGCCCACTCGAAGAAATTCTCGTCATGGCCCTGCAGGAAAAAGCCGCCGGCGCTGAAATGTTTCCACTGCGGCGTGCCGATCTGGATCAGGTATTCGCCGTTCTCGATCGTCGGCTGCCCCACGAACGGAATCGTGTCCAGTCCGCCACCCGCGCGGGGAACCTCGAGCCGATAGTTCGCGTACAGCGCGGAGTCGTAGCCGAACGACTCCACGAAATACCCGGCGCCGATGTTCCAGCCACCCCGCAGCGACGCGTTGCCATTGAAATGCAGCTTCTTGTCCTGGATGTGCCGGCCGTGGATGAAGTTCTGATACTGCCAGATCCCATCCACCAGGATGTCGCCGGTGAACCGCTCCAGGAGCGCGCCCGGTTTACCGTAGGTCGTGTAGCTGGGATCGACGTACGAATGCACGATGCCGGCGCGCCCGATGAACCCGCTCGCCGAGCGGAAATCGTCCGAGATACCGGCGAACACGCTGCGGAGTCCCCAGACCCGATGCTGCATCGTGAACTGCGCGAGCCACAGCGGCGCCGTCGTCGTGACACCACCCGTCCGCGTGCGGCTCCCCGCCAACTGCAGGTTCAGTCCATAGATGTCATTGAAGACCAGCCGGCTGTCCACTTCGGCCACGCGGTTGTAATTCCCGCCGTCGATGCGGTCGGTGTACAGCATGCCGACGCGCGATCCATGCCCCAGGCCGTGCTGCGCGCGCACGATATTGAAGATCGGATTATCGTCCCCACTCGCGGATGCGAATTTCTGGTCGACCGCCGACAAGAAGCCGATATCGGTGCCGCTGGCATTGCCGGTGAGCTTGACCGCCACGACCGGCTGCACGATGCGACGGGTGTAGATGAGCCCCTGCGGCACCTGAAACAGCTCGCTGCCCTCGAGGAAGAAGGGCCGTTTCTCGGGAAAGAAGAGCGCCTGGCGCGGATCGAACGCGAGCTGGCCGGCGTCCGATTCGACTTGGGAGAAGTCGGGCTTGATCGTGCCGTTCAGGTTGAGATTGTCGGAGACGCCCCAGCGCACGTTCCCGCCGATCTGCGGATTCCCCATGTCGTAGCTGTAGCCGGACGCGGTGGGTGCTCCGGTGGTTTTGCCGGTCGCTTCGGGATTGATGTCCACAACCAAACCGCGATGCATCCCCGACAGACCGATTAGATTCCCCGACTGTCCGATGAACGTCGCGTTGGCACGGCGCGCCGGGAACCACGTATCCTCGAACCCCGAATGCTTCACCTGGCGCACGATGTTGAGGCTCCAGTCCTGCGGCTGCTTCGGCTGGTAGCGGAGACTCTTGAACGGAATGCGGACCTCGACTTCGTAGCCCCAGGGCGTGACGCGCCCGCGTGACTGGAAGACGTAGTCCGGGCTGAGGTCCGGCTGTTCCCGGCCAATGACCGCGCCGCCGATGAAGCCGCTCGCCGAGATGTTCGCCCCTTCGATCAGCGCGCCGTCGCCCTGCACACCGAGCGGGTTCACGGCGAACATCAGCGCCTTCTTGCCGTCGTGGAACGTGCCGAGCAGGATCTGCACGTTGTCGTCGCCGAAGATCTGATCGCGGTCGGCGAGCGTCGCCGTGGGCTTGCCGTGCAACTCGTAGGCCCGGATCCCGAAGTAGATTGCGTTCGCGGAGTACCACACCAGCACCTGGGTCGAATCGACCGCGGAAACACCGTCGTTCGGAGCGTATTGCGAGAAGCCCGTCAACAGCGCGGCGCGCGCCCACGTCGAATCCGACAGGTCGCCGTCGATCACGACCTCGGTGTCGAACCGTGGAATCCGCACGTCCAGCTGGCGCCCGCGGCCCGAGTAGATTCCCAGGGAATCGGGCTCGGCGCAGCCGAGCAGCACGCACAGCGTCAGGAGCATGTTCGACAATAATGGCAGCGAAACTGCAGGGTCACCTACCCGTGGAGAGTTAGGATCGTGTCACAACTCGCGCTTACGTTTGTAATCCTGTTGCAGGCTCCCGCGAATCCCCCTCCAGCACGGCCGTTGCGCGACATCCCCGATCCAGGCGTCATCGCCACGACCCAACGCGTGTCGCCCGCAGGTGTGCAGAGCGTGTTTACCGATCGGGTGTTTGGCGTGCGGTTCGGCGCGAAGCCGGGGGAGATTTGGGTCACCGTGCATGGCGCGGCGTACCGCCTGGCCTGGCAAGACAACGTCGTACGCGCCAGCGCTGCGTTCGACGGCCGGTCGGGTGTGCAGGGCATCGCGATCGATCCGGTCAATGGGCGCGCCCTT
>WNGI01006597.1_pt1 | contig 10559 bp, 6 predicted proteins | sample 5400621 | NCBI WGS metagenome assembly WNGI01 (sample SAMN13153374, study PRJNA577476) | soil metagenome | isolation source: 20 cm soil or saprolite under Garry oak tree replicate 1 | place: USA:California | collected 2016-06-15 | reverse complement strand
CAGTGGCTGTCGGAGCGTTTCGGCCAGCAGTTCGTGGTGGAAAATCGCGCCGGCTCCGGCGGCAATCTCGCAGCCGCGGCCGCGATCAATTCGCCGCCCGATGGCTATACGCTGTTGTTCGTCGCGCCCAACAACGCCATCAGCACTTCGCTCTACAAGAAGCTGCCGTATGATTTCATCCGCGACACCGTTCCGGTCGCCAGCATCATGCAGCTGACCAACATGATGGTGGTGCCGACCTCGCTGCCGGTCAAAACGGTCCAGGACTTCATCGATTACTGCAAGGCCAACCCCGGCAAGGTTTTCTTTGCCTCCTCGGGCAACGGCACCTCGGTCCATATGTCAGGGGAATTGTTCAAAGCGCTGACCAAGGTCGAGATGACGCATGTGCCTTACCGCGGTTCGTCGGCCGCGATGCCCGATCTGATTTCCAACAAGGTGCAGGTGCTGTTCGACAACCTGCCTTCGGCGCTGGAGCAGGTGCGCGGTGGCACGCTGCGCGGCCTCGGCGTTACCTCGCCGCAGCGCTGGCCGGGCGTGCCGGACATCCCCGCGGTCGCCGAAACAGTGCCGGGATTCGAATCGGTCGGGTTCTACGGCATCTCCGCGCCCAAGGGCACGCCGCCGGAAATCGTGGACATTCTCAACAAGGCCGTCGGGGAGGCGCTGAAGGATCCGAAGCTGGTCGCGCGATTGGCCGATGTCGGCGGAATCCCCAAGCCGATGACGCCAGCCGAGTTCGGCAAGCTCGTCACCGATGAGACCGAGAAATGGCGCAAGGTGGTGGAGTTCGCGGGCGTGTCGGTGGATTAGAGGCCGAAGCCGTTGGGCACGGCAGCGATGCAGCAGCGGTCGTCGTCGTCCGCCACCGGGTCGGCGCAACGCGCCGCCCGATGACAGGCTCCAACGGGCGATCCAGTAAACACTGACGTCAGTAATTCATTCGAGAAGCCGCGCGTACTGGATGCCCCGCTTTCGCGGGGCATGACACCACCAGAACGCGGCATTGCCGGATCGCCAGCTACATTGTAAGGGGTGGCGGCACCGTTGCGTGTCGCTTCAAGCGGCAGCTTGCGGCGGGGCCTGTAGCTCAATGGTTAGAGCCGGCCGCTCATAACGGTCTGGTTGCAGGTTCGAGTCCTGCCGGGCCCACCACGCTTCGCCCTTCGGGCTACGCGTGGCGTAGCCACGCCTACCGGCGTAGCTTGAGTGAAACGAAAGCGAAGACGGACTGGTGCCGCTGCGAGAGCTGCGGCTGGCAAGCTACCCAGCTCACCCGCGGCGCTTGGCAGGATTTACATCGTCCTAAATCGTGAAGCAGGATACCCTTCGAAGCCTCGGCGAAGGAGGCCGTCAGTCCCGCGCCGCAATGGCAATTTCGATCGTGGTGCCGACGGCACTGCTCTGACTTTGAATGGTCCCGGCCATCTGTTCGACCAGACTTCGAACGATTCCACTTCCAAGCCCTGAAATCGTTGTAATGCTCGATCCTTCAGGAAGCCCCTTGCCGTCGTCGGCGAAGGTCAGGTGATACTTGCTCCCCTTCTCTTCCAGACGGATCACGACCGAACCAGCGCGTCCGTGATCGAACGCATGTTTGGTTGCATTCATCATCAGTTCGGCGACGATCAAGGATAGCAGCAGCGCCTTCTCCCGCCGCAGCCTGATCGAAGAGGGACTGACGACAACCAAAATGTTGTTGTTGCCCATCAAGGCCAGAATATCCTGGCAAAGCGCCTCCAGAAGTGGCGTCGCTTCGACATCCTGTACCTCGGGATTGTACAGTCGCCGATTGATCCGGCTCATGATCTCAAAACGCCGCTCAGCCGATTCGACCACATCGACCGCTTTGCCCGGGTCGCGCCTGATCGCCTCTCGATTCTGCCGCAGCAGCGCGGAAACATTTTGCAGGTTGTTGGCGGTGCGGTGCTGCAGCTCACGAAACAATTCCGCTGACAGGTCACGCTCCCTTTCCAGTTCCTTCAATGTTTCATTGAGTCCGCGGGTCAACAGCAGGAGTATGGTCGATGTTACAACGTAAAGAATGATCGTGAGCTGACTGTCGGGCCACTCCAGCGAAAACGTTCCGCGCGGCGGCAACCACAAATACCAGGCAATGAGGCCGCCAACGACCGCAGCCAGGATGCCCGCGAGCCGACCGCCGACCACCGAGCAAACCACCATCGCCGGGAATAGCGTGACATAGGGGATTTTGATATGGGGATCGAGCAGTTCGCGGACGCCCAACGCCAAGGCCACGACGATCAGCGCGATCAGATATCCGGACGGCTTGTCCTGATATCTCCGCAGCACACCGATAAAATCAACAAGACGCATCAAATTAGCCCAATCACCGTTATCTTGGGCGATTATACTGGAAGAATACAGTCAAATTTTCTTGGAGCTGCCTGCGAGAAGAAGCGGGATTTCAATGCGCCGCATCGTCAACGCGCCATCGAGCGGAACGTGATCGAATAGCGCGGCTCTTCCACCGGGGGAATGCTGTGCTCCCAGACATGCCTGGATTCCCCGGTCATGACGTAGAGCGAGCGCGGCTCGACATCCAGGGTGAAGCGCTCCCATTTCCCGCCGCTGTTGCGGCGGAAGCGGAATTTACAGGCTGAACCAAGCGACAACCCGAATACTTCGTCAAAATGCGGCTTGTCACGATGCCATCCGATTCCGACACCGGCATCGTATTCAGTGCAAAGAACCTGTCCTATCTTCGCAGTCGGGCCGCCATAGGCTTCGATCTTCTCGATCATCGGCACCAGCCATTCCGGAATCTGTTCGGCTTCCTGAAGCCGCTGCTGGCCGTAGTCGTATTTGAAGCCGAACGATGCGACGCGCCGCTTGCCCTCGAACGCGCCGAACTGAAACGGCAGCAGCGGAAGTCCGCGAATCCGCTCGATGAGATCGAACTCCATCGACGGGGTAATAATCTCGGGATAATATCGAAGACCTGGCGGACCGATGGCCTCCGGCGGAAATAGCGAGAACTGCTGATTCAATGTCCGCCCTGTTCCCGCCGTACGGGCCCGTATGGTTTCGCGGCGGCGCTTTTCTTGCGGTCCATGAACCTTCCCGTCGCCTGGCTTCGGTTTGTTGACGGCCATCATGGTTCTCTGCGAAGCGGCTTGATGGGGAAGGAACGGAACCGCGCAAAAAATGTTCCTCTTTCGGCGCTTGCCGCCGCTTGGGAGTGAGCCATGAGCAGGGCATTCGTCAAGGACCAGGACGCCGACTATCTCGAACTGCCGGAACGGCCGGTCTCCGAGCATCCGAATGATGTTACCGAGGCTGGCCTCGCACAGATCGAGGATGCCCTGGCGAAGGCAAGCGAAGCATACGCCGTCGCGCAGGCCTCGGCGGATCGCGCCGCCATTGCCGCGGCGCGACGCGATTTGCGCTACTGGACCGCGCGGCGCGCGACCGCGCGGATAGTGCCGGCCCCGGCAGACACATCGGAAGTGTGGTTCGGAGCCTCCGTGACCATCCGGCGCGACGACGGCCGGGAGCAGACGTTCCGGATCGTCGGCGAGGACGAAGCCGACCCTGCCAAAGGTTCGATCTCTCACGTCTCGCCGCTTGCGAAATCGATGTTCGGAAAGCGCGTCGGCGATGTGGTCGCGGCCGGCAACGGGCAAGCCGAGATCGAGGCGATCAGCTATGGGGCTGCGGCTGCCCAGAGCAGGCAACCCCCGAACTCCGACGGAGAAGGTCATGATGCCTGATTATCCGAAGCTGCCATTTGCCTCAGCTTGAAATAACTCATTTTCCGTCATGGCCGGGCTTCGTCCCGGCCATCCACGTTTTCTGCTTAAATACCGGTAGACGTGGATGCCCGACACAACGGCATATGCTCGGGTCGGCGAAGCCGGACCCGAGTGCCGGGCATACGAGCTTCGCCATAAGGCTTCATCCGGGGATTCCAAGAAATAGTTGGGTCAGCAAGTGACAGCTACTCCGAAGCCGACCTACTCACTGACCCAGATACCAAGAGGCGTCTGGGTGCTCGGCTTCGTGTCGATGCTGATGGATGTCTCCTCTGAGATGATCCACGCGCTGTTGCCCGTCTACCTGGTGACGGTGCTGGGCACCTCGATGGTGACGGTCGGCTTCATCGAAGGCATCGCCGAAGCCACCGCCTCGATCACCAAGATATTTTCCGGCGCGCTCTCCGATTGGCTCGGCAAGCGTAAGCTTCTCGCGGCCATCGGCTATGGCTTGGCCGCCTTCACCAAGCCGGTATTCCCGCTGGCCCCCACCGTGGGTTGGGTGGTGGCTGCGCGCCTGGTCGATCGCATCGGCAAGGGTATTCGCGGCGCGCCGCGCGATGCGCTGATCTCCGATATCTCCACGGTTCATGTGCGGGGCGCGAGCTTCGGCCTGCGCCAGTCGCTCGATACGGTGGGTGCCTTTGTCGGGCCGCTATTGGCGATCGGCCTGATGTGGTGGACGGCGGATAATTTCAAGGCGGTGTTCTGGATCGCGGTCGTTCCGGCATTCCTGTCGCTGGCGCTGATCCTGTTCGCGGTTGAAGAGCCGGAGCGGCCGCCCGCTATCCATCGGATCGAAAATCCATTGAGTCTGGAGGCGATCCAGCGCCTCGGGCAGATCTACTGGCGCGTCGCGATCGTCGGTGTTGTGTTTACGCTGGCTCGCTTCAGCGAAGCCTTCCTGATCCTGCGCGCACAGAATGTCGGGCTGGGCCTGACGTGGGTGCCCATCGTTCTGGTCGGGATGAATGTCGTTTATGCGCTGTCGGCCTATCCCGCCGGCGTGCTGTCGGACCGCTTCAATCGCAAGGCATTGCTTGCGGCGGGACTGGTCATGCTGGCCGGTGCCGATCTGGCGCTGGCCCTGATGCCGAACCTTGGCGGTGTGGCGATCGGAGTGGCGCTGTGGGGCCTGCACATGGGATTTACCCAAGGCCTGTTTTCCGCCCTGATTGCGGATGCCGCGCCCCCCGAGTTGCGCGGAACGGCGTTCGGATATTTCAACCTGCTGACCGGAGTTGCGATGCTCGCAGCGAGCGTCATCGCCGGGGCGCTGTGGGATGCCTACGGCCCGGCAGGCACGTTCTTCGCCGGGCTCGCGTTCGCGCTGGTCGCGCTCGTGGGTCTGCTCATGATGAGCGGTGAAATCAGCAATGCCGCCGCCCAATGAGCCGGCCTTTCCGAATCACGCGGAAGTCACGGGAAAGTGCCTGAACGTGGAGCGCGGAAGCGCCGACCTAAAAAGCGCGGGGACAGTGGGCGGATGGGGACGAGCCGAAAATAAGCGGAATATCACGAATTCATCGACGGCGTGTCTGTTTGCGGCGCGCCGCTTGCGCGACATCGATATCTCGGCGGATCGAACCGGTGAGCGGGCCAGGAGCGTGCAGGTCCGAACCCTGCCCGCTCACTGTTTTTCTGCCAGGCTAGCGCATGATGCTTTGAGTTGAATCGGTCTGAACGTTTGGCTCACCTCGCCCCGCTTGCGGACCGCTTGCGGGGAGAGGTCGAAGCCGAAGGCTTCGGGTGAGGGGACTATCCGCGAGTCCGGGCTGTGGAGACAGCCCCTCACCCCAACCCTCTCCCCGCAAGAGCGGGGCGAGGGAGAAGTGGTCCGCCGCTCCAACCTAAACTCATCCCGCTCTAGCGGCAGTGCAAGGAGAACGATAAGCCGGGAGCCCTTCATGCGCGCGCCCGGTCACTTCATGGTTTCGGCGTAATCCGCAGGTTTGTCGCTGGCTTCGGTATATTGCCCTCGCGTATTGTAGGCTTCGTACGCCAGGCAGCTCCGTTGGCGGCCAACTCCGCCCCCCGCTTCAACATCTCCGCCAGTCTCGTTGCGTCCTGCCGGTAAGACGCGGTCTTGCCCGAATAGCGCTTGAGGAAATCGCCAAATGCTTCGGGGCCGGCGGGCAGTCCCTCATAAGCCTTCGCGACCTCGTCGAGCGTTTCCTCCATCCTGGCCATCGCGACCAGAAAACGACGCCATCGATGTCCATCGAGGTCGAATTCGCCGCACAGCGTCTCGCCGGCCTGCTCGCCGTAGCTCACGAGCTTGCGGATGGTCGCTTCGCCCATGGCGAGATTCAGTCCGCCCTCCTCCGGCTTGAGCACGACATGCGCGATCCGCTCCCTGTATCCGGGAAGCGTGCTTTGCAGATTGTCCTGCCAATCCTTGGCCGACATAAGCAGCCGCATCAAAAATCCACCGAGGCCGTCGAACGGCTGAACCGGCAACTGGCTTCCGCTGCCGCTGCTCGACGGCAACCAGACGTCGTCACGATTTCGCTTCTCGTCGTAATCGTCCAGCGATATTGCGAAGGTTGGCGTGTTCGGCAAAAGCCGATCGAAAAAATGGATTGGAAAGTTGCTCGACAGACCGCCGTCGCTGAACAGGCATCGTCTAAGCTTGTTGCGTTCGGCCTCCTCCAGGAGCGTGAAATCACGACGCCATAGCGGCACGGCGGAAATCAGCAACGGAAAACTCAGGCTCATCCGGGCGCCGACGATCAGCGGCAGCCGCGCCGGATCGGGGAAATGATAATATTCTCCGGCCTCTCCGGCGGGAGGCGTGAACGGCTCGCATTCCCTGCTCAGAAATGCCATGACGCCGCTGGGAAAGATTCGGTCCCATTCGCTTTTTTCGAAGACGAAGCGGTGGTCTTCCGGCAAGGGCAAAGTATACGGGCGCTTCTCCATCAGGCTGGTCGTCATCATGGCCAGCTGAATAGGCGGGCGACCATTGGGCGGCGCGGCCAGGTCGCCAAAGGTGAGCGGGCGGCCTGTCTTGTTTCCCGCGGCCTCATCAATCAGGCGCGCAAGCCAGTCGGTGAATCCCTCCTTGGAGAAATCTGGCTGGCGGATACCGGGGCAAAGGCCAAAATCGTTGTCAACGAGGTCGGTATTCGCCGCCTTCACCAGCCGCCAGATAACTGCCGCAACCAGGCCCGTCAGCGCGAGCAGCAAGCCAAACGCCACAAACCCCGTGCCGCCGCCGATTGCCGGCGCGATCAAGGCGACGACGACGCCTGGGAGGAGCCCGAGCAATGCGCTCAGCCCGTAGCCGCCGACGGCGACGCCGGTAATGGCGATGGTCCGTCCCATCTTCGTTTTCGCCTTCAAGGCAGCGACGAAGATATAGAACAACGGTTTCAGAGCCGGCGTCGGCTGAAACATGGAGAGAAGGCCCGAACCTACCTCATCGGGAATCCTCGCCAGCCGATCAAAGCCCGCAGCTTCGGTCTGGCGTCCGTACTCCGCCGCGGCAGCAGCCACTGCCGCTACTGCACCGGCAGAGGTTCCTCCAATGTTCGAAAATCGATACTTTTCGGCGAGGGAAACCAGTGCAAGCGGATAGACCACGCCGCTGGTGATCCCGCCTTTCAACACGATATCGCAGATTTTTTCCGGCTGTCCGAATCGCGATGCTTGGTCGGCCATCGTCATGCCCCTTTACCGTTCGGGAAGGCGCACAGTGAACCGTAGCGCTCTCAATCTCAAGTAGAATGCGCTCCAGGCGGACCAGCCATCTTCTGCGTTGACGATCCGCTCACGCCAGCGCCAGCCGCCGCCGCGCCCGGATCAACAGCGATACCACGATGGCGATGTTGAGCGCATTCCACGCCAGCCCGTTTACGAACGCCGCGGCGTAGGAGCCGGTGGCGTCGAAGATCACGCCGGAGACCCAGCCGCCGAACGACATGCCGAACACGGAGGCCAGGATCACAATGCCGACGCGGGTCGCGGCTTCGCGCGCCGGCATCGCCTCGCGGACGATAATGGCGTAGCTCGGCACGATGCCGCCCTGGAACAGGCCGAACATCGCGGAGATGAAGTAGAGCGAAGTCAGGCTGTCGAAAAACAGATAGAACAACAACGCAAAGCTCTGCGCCACCGATCCGATCAAAAGCGTCCGGATGCCCCCGATCCTGTCGGCGAGAAATCCCGAGCCGATGCGGCTGATGACCCCGAACGCCATCATCAGCGACAGCATCTCGGCGCCCCGCGCCACGCCGTAACCGAGATCGCCGCAATAAGCGACGATGTGAACCTGCGGCATTGCCATCGCCACGCAACATGCAACGCTGGCGGTGCACAGCATCACCGTCAGCGTATTGGTCGAGAGCCTGAGATCGACCCGCGGTGGCGGCGCGTTGGCATGACTGCGCATTGCCGCCCTGCCGATCTGGGCGCGAAGCACCAGCAGCACGATCGTCATCATCACGGCGCAGAAAATGCCGATGGCGATGTGGGTGGCGCGCCAGCCGGCGGTCTGCATTCCCCAATTGACCAGCGGCGGCCAGATCGCGCCGCCGACGTAATTGCCGCTGGCGACAATGGTCACCGCAAGCCCGCGATAGCGTTCGAACCAGTGCGAGGCCTCCGCCATCATCGGGCCGAACGTCGCCGAGGTGCCCAGCCCGATCAGGACATGCACCGCGATGAATTGCCACAGCGTGGTCGACAGACCGGCGAGGACGTAGGCAAGCCCGAGGAAGCTGATGCTGAGCGCCATGGCCGCCACGATGCCGAAGCGGTCGGTAACCCTGCCGGTGGCAACCCCGCCGAGACCGAAACCCAGCATGGTCAGCGTGAAGGCCAGCGACACCGCGCCGCGGGTCGCGCCGAATTCGGCCTGGACCACCGGCAGCACCACCACGACCGACCACATGCCGACGCTGCCGATCGAGCCGATCAAAAGCGCCAGCGCGAGCCTCACCCAGGCCTGACCGGAGTCAGGGGTGAACAGCGGCGAATCTCGGGATGGATCGGTGGGAGCGTGCACGGCCGCAACTTCCTCGCCCGGTGCCTCCGGGTCAACCGGTATGGCGCGATAATGGGCATGCAGATGCAGTGCAACAGCTGACCCGTCATTCCGGGGCGATGCGCTAGCGTCGAACCCGGAACCTTCATCCGATTACTGCGAGATTCCGGGTTCGCCGCTTTTTCGCGGCGCCCCGGAATGACGTGCGGGGGCCCGTTAACGCTTTCCTAACCATAAACTGGGCAAAAATTGCCGAGTGAAGTCGACGTCGAACGCGTAAGGCGGGGGAGTACCCGTGGACGCCAGTGCGGTGCCTCACTTTAGAAACGGTGGTCCTTCGGCCGCCGCGCAGGCGTTTGGCGCCCGTGACCGGCATTCGCGGGGGGAAGCAGCAACCATGGTCGATGTCACGGCGGGTCAGGGCGGCGCGACGCCGGGGGCGGGATTTCCGAGTATCGGTGAAATCGGCACCATGCTGAGGCGCGGCGATCTCGCGCTGGCGTTCGGCATCCTCACGATTCTGGTGGTGCTGATCCTTCCCCTGCCCTCGATCGTGCTCGATCTCTTTCTCGCGATCTCGATCACGCTGTCGATCCTGATCCTGATGACGGCGCTGTTCATCCAGGCGCCGCTGGAATTCTCCTCATTCCCGACCATCCTCTTGATTTCGACCATGCTGCGGCTGTCGCTCAACCTGGCCTCGACGCGGCTGATCCTGTCGCGCGGCCACGAAGGCACCGCGGCTGCCGGCCACGTCATCGAAGCGTTCGGCAATTTCGTGATGGGCGGCAATTTCGTGATCGGAATTATCGTCTTCGCCATTCTGGTGATCGTGAATTTCGTCGTCATCACCAAAGGCTCGGGGCGCATCGCGGAAGTGGCAGCCCGCTTCCATCTCGACGCCATGCCGGGCAAGCAGATGGCGATCGATGCCGATCTGTCGGCGGGCCTGATCGACGAGAAAGCCGCGAAGGAACGGCGCAAGGCGCTGGAAGACGAAAGCGGCTTCTTCGGCGCGATGGACGGTGCGTCGAAATTCGTGCGCGGCGACGCCGTCGCGGGCCTCCTGGTCGTGTTCATCAACATCATCGGCGGAATCATCATCGGCGTGGTCCAGCAAAGCCTCTCCTTCGCCGAAGCCGCGCACACCTATACGCTGCTCACCGTCGGCGACGGCCTGGTCACGCAAGTGCCGGCGCTGATCGTCTCCACCGCCGCCGGTCTGTTGGTCTCGAAAGCGAGCGTCAGCGGCGCCGCCGACAAGGCGCTGATGAAGCAGCTTTCCGGCTATCCGCAGGCGCTCGGCATGTCGGCTGCCGTGATGCTGGTGCTGGGGCTGTTGCCGGGCATTCCGATGCTTCCCTTTCTCGGGCTGGGCAGTGGTGCGGCGGCGCTGGCGTGGTCGGCGCGCAAGCGCAAACGCGCCGCCTCGGCCGCCGAAGCCGCCGCGCTGGCTGCTCCCGCGGCCGCCGCGGCTGCAAGTGCGGCGGAAGAGCCGATCGCAACCGCGCTGAAGATCGACGATCTCAAGATCGAGCTGGGTTATGCGCTGCTGCCGCTCGTAAACGGCCCCGACGGAAGCGACCGCCTGACCGAGCAGATCAAGGCGCTGCGCCGCTCGCTCGCGATCGAGATGGGCTTTGTGATGCCGGCGGTACGCATTCTCGACAATGTGCAGCTGGAGGCGAACACCTACGTCATCAAGATCAAGGAAGTGGATGCCGGCACCGGCAAGATCTGGCCGAACCAGTTCATGGTCATGGACCCCGCCGGAAACCAGGTCGCCGTGCCGGGCA
>WNGI01006595.1_pt1 | contig 10559 bp, 13 predicted proteins | sample 5400621 | NCBI WGS metagenome assembly WNGI01 (sample SAMN13153374, study PRJNA577476) | soil metagenome | isolation source: 20 cm soil or saprolite under Garry oak tree replicate 1 | place: USA:California | collected 2016-06-15 | reverse complement strand
TGACGGTCCGACCACCGATCTCGACACTGGTCATTTGTTCTTCCAGGAATAGCCGAGGCGACGTCTACCCACGAGTGACCATATGCCTCTACAGCCAACCGAAGGCGTACGTCTTCTTGCGCCGTCCACGTGCCTCGCTTTACGGTTGAATCAAACTGACGGGAGAAACGCCCTTCGCACTGACTAGCGGTAGCATTTTCTGAAACATGTCTTGCAACTTGAAGCTTTTAGCATCGCCAACTGAACATTGGATGAACCGAACCTATTGCCCAATTGTTGAGACCGTAGTGCTGCACGGCGTCCTTGAGCTTCTGGTCGGACTCTGTTGACCATGCATGACGTTGACGTGGTGTGCAGTGTTCTTCAATGGTTGTTCCACCGTTTAGAAATCCAGCCTCAAATTTAATTCGGCATTCTTCTGCAGTGCGTGTGCCAGAAGATATCGCAGAAACCTAGGTATAGGGGTGATCAGAATAAAATGTAATCATGCCGGTCGACATTTCGTACGCGTTCTGCTATTGACTCCCAATTCAATTCATCGTTAGGGATCTCTTGCTCAGATACACTGAAAATGCGTTCAGAATCATTTAGCCGAGGTGGGACCAATAAATAACTTTGGATATTTCAAACTCTGAACCCGCCGTCTCTCACGATGAATGGCATCAGTCAATGCATCGAGTTCTTTGCCTTTAACTGCAGTACGTCGTGAATGATCGGAAGTAATAACACAAGCGAAGAAAGCGTACTCTGGTGAGGGGTAGTATTCCTAGTATAACGGGCTTGTCGCGAAGCTTCGAGGTAGAACGGAGAATCCTACTTGACGGCGTGAGATGAGGGAAGAAGCTCGGTTTATTCAAGTACTTGCTGGCTTGAGAAGAGTGCTTGACCGCAGAACTGCACAGGGTTTCGAGGCACCCCTGATGAGAACGGTCGGACCTTGTGCGTCGTCATTTTCGAGTGCGTCGATATTGTCCTGGTAGCGGTAGTCAGACAGTGGGAGAGGACGATATTAATATCGCACTAGAAAGATGTCTAGCTCCTGAATCTCCGTGGCCAAATCCTGAGCATACTTTAGGAGTGCAGCCTGATGAGTCTTATTTGCCTCGAGTGCATCATGAACAAGCTTGTGCGAGTCGGTCATCGAGGACAGGAGCAAAGTATTACATTAGCGTCTACTAAATGCTCGTACGCGTGCTGTTACTACACTACCCATCGAACCACCCTAATTTACAGGTTACGCACATCGTTCGTACTTGTTATGATCGGATAGCCTCTAGTGTCTCCATCGATGTTACACTATTGCCGCGGATAACCTAATACTACTATGAGAATGGTGTCAGTTCAACGATGTTCATGAGACGTACGACAGTGCCAATAGGATTCTTCTGCGCAGGGACGGTCTCCTCGATGGCATCGTCGATAACCAAGTTCAAAAAGAGATCATAGCCGCGTAGCGTGCCGCTAACTTTTCGACCGCCTTGCAGATGGACGAACAGCTTTTTGTCCATGAACTGGAAAATAATGGTGAGCATCGAAAATGGCTGTAATAGCCCTTGAAGAACCTTTTTGAGCTCGGGCTGCGATGCTTTTGACATGACTCGACGGTATAAAAGTGGAGTGTAACGTTTCCTTCTTGGGACAAACAATCACTTCCCACCTGTGCGTCTCTCTTGCCATTTAATAATCGAATTGAATGTAACTCTGCTTAGCCTAGTACTATGGCTGCGTCTATACAGTCCGCGAAACATTCTTCCGGTGGCGATCCGCCCGCTGCCAGGTGGGGCAGGACAGGAGATCCTGGGTCGGCCTTTAATGGGCTCGACAAACCTGCCAGAGGCAGAGGACATGGACGGGGAAGACGAGGTATTGGAAAATCGAACCCTCACACTGGGCCACACTCTACTCACTCAGCCTCACCCATTCAAAAGTCGAACTCGATGTCCGGGTCTTCCCAGGTCACAACGTCCTCGCCTTCGCCAAATACGACCAAGGCAGAAAGAGCATCGGCCTCTTCCTTGAACATTCCAAAACCCCCACCGCAAATTAGTTTTTCACCAGCTCCACCAGCAGTGCCCCCCGCGGCTGAGCCTACTCAGTCTCATCCTACGAAATCACATTATAGGCGACGGCGTTCCAATGCTTCAAGGAACGCCACTTCTCAACAAGGCTCAGGAGGTGCAGAGCCTCGGACAAGGAAACATCGGCCTACGGAGTTGTCGCCGTCTCTACTCACACCTGGTTCAGCGCAGACAAACACAGCAATTCCACCAAGCTCAGCCAATGCGTCATCCGACGTAAAAGCAAATATCGATGCGTTTGTTGAACGCGTCAGAGCGAGCGCAATGGCGAATCACCGACCCGGTACCCCTGGAAGTCACATAGACTGGGCAGACGACGACGATAGCCTACCAGATCTGAACGATTGGGGGATAAAATCACCAGCTCCCCTTACGAGCCATGCCATGATTTCCCCAATACTTGTGGACGGTCTTACTCCGTTGCCAGAATCTGCTTCCTTGCCCCAAAGTCTAGAGGGCTCCACCGAGCCTATTGATATACCTCAGTTACCAAATGACCAACTCGTGGCGGATGGGCCAGGCGATTCGGATCAGCGTTCAGTGGATAAGGGGTTGACTGCTACAGAAAACTCCATTCCGCCGACGCAAACTCCATTGCATCCATCTCTACCCCCTAAACCCGCAAGTCCTATGCCGCACCATGGAAAACATCCCCCTCGTCCACGTTCTCATACCAATAAAAGTAGAATGAAAACACCCGTGAACGGTATGGTACCTCAGAACGGCGCTCCAATTTCTGCTCCTCTGAAGACTCTAACAATAAATCAAAATCAAGAAAGCCGCAAAGAGTTGGGTCTCTCTGCGTCAATCCATGCCCCTGTAGAACAAGAAGCGAACATTTCTAACGACTCTGACGCTCAAATATCTATTTCTACCCACACCAATCCTACGCATCACGATAAATCGAGAGCTCGTGATTTAACACACTCTCGTGCACATACAGTTGGGCGTTCTCCCTCTTTCAGTCGTCGCGGCCACTCGACAACATCCAGTAGTGGAATGTCGCATGCACGTTCACAATCTTCTCCAACTTCGGCAAAGACTAACGGCCGGTCGTCGCACCGTCCCATACTTACAGGAGATGCGATGGCTAAGCTTGCCAAAACAATTGGAGGAGCCACATCGAGATCAGTCCCTTTATCAACGCCCGCAGAGTAAATTTCTCAAACAATGTTTACTACCCCATTTTACCCCCAGTCATTCCTGAACATACCGTATATACCCGTATCTCCGGACTCTTGATTTCATGCACATCTATTGACCATTTTTGTATACAAAAGTGACAATGTCGATTGACAGGTTCCGCTGTATAATTACCGTATATATATTTTTCGTTTGTCGATAGTGATGCTATGTGATGCTTATGATTCCCTCGACTCCTACCATCAATCTGAGCTGAAATATGACAACTCTAAGCCGACACCTCTGATTGGTCTAGACCTATGTGACAGATCCGCCACGACTCCCAACCCAACCAACATGCTCTTCAGCCGTCCCTCCCAGAGAAGAGATATGTTCTGCGCAAAAGTCAATATCCGGGAAGTGGGTGAAGTAAGGATGACATACGTTACTTGTTGATGCTCTAGCCTTTAGCACGCCGTGCACGTCTCGCATTGTTTTGGGACCGGTCCCATTTACACCCTCGCCCTCAGGGGGGCTTCGAAGCCACCACTCGGCTCCCATTGTCCACTCACTCTCAAAGCTGTACACGTTGAATTCAAACCGAGAAGATAGTGACAAGTCCTGATTAACCTGGGCAGTGTATGCGCTAGAAATATACCCGAGCATCGGATTGAACAAGGCGGTTATGGTCGTCGGGGGTTGGGGAGGAATTAACTTATGAGACGCTGATGCTGAAGACGGTATTTGATGCGAAGGGGGTGTTGCATCTGGTAGCGTTGTAAAACGAATCCCTGTCGACACTTGAAGTGAACGTTAAAATTCCGTCGTATAATAATGAAATATACGACCAACCTCCCGCACTCTTTTCTTTAGCACTAAAGTACAACTCCGCACCGAGGGATACGCGCCCTTTAAGCCCACCCTCAATCGGTTCCTCCTCATCTACGCGCTTTACACCCGGCGGCTGCCGTGAAGATACGTCGCTTTCTTCTGATGTGTCCAAGGATCCACCAAGCTTCCCGAAGTTATGCAGCAACTTGATGCCGCACATACCATCTTCGGCGCTGTATGTATATTCAGTGCACCACTTTCCAACATCATGTTGTATGTTAAACATAATGTTGCTGGTACCTCCAGTCCGATTGCGATGAAATTCGGACTGGGAGCTAGGTGGCTCCGATATGGCGGCGACTATGGCCTGCACTGTAGGTGAAAGGCGCGTAGAATATAGGGCATCTAGCCTTCCTGTTGGCAAGTAGAGACGTCCATACATGAGATACTCTGGGGAAAATATGAATGACGACTCGATAGACGACAATATCATCCACGAACCTCGAGTATCGACTCGCTCCCCTGCCAGCCATTCTTCTTCTCTTCCCTCAGGCCTTCGGGGTTGGTCATAGACTTTGAAGCAATCTATCATATCCCTAAACTGCGCATTTGCTGACCCCTTAACATTCAAATCGCAGGATGTGAATATGTATCCTATGGAACCATGCAACGATGGCATTGCATTGATTGAATACGTTGTTTTGAACAAGGCATTGGGGGACTTTGAGATAGACAGGTTGAGGCCACGCGGCACCGTGAAATCCAAGATGGCTGAAGTAAGGCCCTGGTTATAAACCGACCAATAGTTGAACGAAAATGCTACCTGAAGACGAGCGCGTTAAATTGGCAAATAAGTTGTCCTCATTCCACCCTGTTGCTTTATAGTAGCTTCGGAGAACATATGTGGCGAAAGGGTGCATCAGTTGATTATTTATGTACTAATTTATACCCTTTACTACATGGCCCCAATTCTTATTCCCAGACAAACCGCGTGTACCACATTCCATTATATTGCTCTTGGGCTTCATACCAACTAACAGTGTATTGATCCTGCGTCTTGTTCAGGCAAATTTCCATCCTCCTCTTTTTCGTTTGCCATGCAAAATCGTCGCTTTGTGATGAAGGCACATAATTTGAATCTGATGCGCAATACTATGAATGGCGCATCACTATCTGAATATTTCTACCGACCGTCTTCGAATTTGCAGGTTAAATCAAAGTATTTCTTTACAAGTTGTTCAAGGGGTTGCTGATAACCTTGAGCTTCTTTGCCTTCCGTCGGGGTTGTCAAGAAATTTAACGCTGGTTGCTTCAACACAGGCAACTTCATGTTACCCAGTTTCGACTCAAACAATACCAGTGACGCAGGGTGATCTTGCCTAGACGAGCCGTCAATCTAAAGGGCTATTATATGTTTCGAAGTGCGCACGCATCCCCCAATGAGCTGCAAGCGGAGAGGGCAGGCATAATCATGCTTAGGTAGGAGGAGACTGTCCATGATTGGCTACACTGTTTCACAAAGCATTCACAAAAAGTAAGATTGCGGGAGACCTACTTGAGCGCGGTTGCAGGAGAATTAAGGTATGTTGAGATCTCGTGCAAGATCAAGAGTGATGGACGTATACGCCGGGGTGCCTTCCATTCGTAGCTGGTGAGGCAAGACAGCAAAAACACTAGCTGGGCCGCAGACGACGGATACCTAAATACCCTCAGTCAAGACCTTCACGAAGATGGAATTTCTCCCCAGACATGATGTTCACTTGGGAGCTTAATAGGATTTGTTGTGCCAAGCCTCGTTGCGCGCTCGGGAAAATGAACTCGGTGTCAAGCAGCGTTAACGATGAAATCAGCGCATCTCTTGACTCTGTCAGGATCAGGACGTTATCATCTGCATTGTTTGCCAAGAATGATAATGTAAGATGTATTAGGGCTGACGAATGATAGTTCCCTGTGACAAGAAGAGTTCTGACGGATGGTAAGAGAAGAGGATTGCCTTGGGGGAAGAGGGAGAACATAGAAAATGTCCTCGCTCGGAACGGGTAAGGCTACGCCGAAATTATTACATAAGCTTAAACTATACAGTTCATCAGCCACTGACAGTTTCCTACGTTCCGTGCCCTACCGTCAAAGCATAGATTGCCATGGCCAAATCAAAGAAGTGCGTAGACTCTCCATACGAGCAGAATATCGCTCTAATTCACTGTTCAGCCACACGAATCACAACCAGATCAAAAAGGCCCACCGAAATGGCATCCAGAAACCCCAGAGGACACGAACAAGGTCTTTGAAGGGTGTAAGCATCTATAATGCATGCTTATAATCGAGTTTCTGACCATTTATTCAGGTTGATCCCAAGGTCTGTTTTGTAATGCGTTGGCACGATGTCAAAGCTGATAAAACTGTAGTTCCGCCGGAACGCTAGATATGCATTGATTGGTTCGGTAAGAGCTGTCTGAAGCTCCAATCCTTAAGGGAGCTGACAGCAATTTTAGAGTAAAGCACGTTTGGAGGCTCGGCGAGCTGCTGCGTCATAACGGGTAGCTTGGAAGATTGCGATTGGCGTCCTATAATGTACTCTATTCTCCCCAGGCGAACTGGTACCATTGCACCTCATCTTTTGTATTAGCCAGAACGCACCGCGGAGATCTTTATACAGTTGCCTGCATTCATGCATTAATCAAACACTGAATAGCTCTGATGGAAAAGTTCAAGGCTTCATTCCAGTGGAGATTTTAATAGGATGCTTTAATTACTATTAGCTGCACCATAGAGAAACACATCCGTCTGCACCGGCACTTAACAACCAGGGTTGACGATGACACCACCTAACCTGAAGAACACCTAACCCGTCACGAACGTCATGACCGCGGAGAATTTTCAAGGGTACGATCAAAGGATCCGTCATCAAGTCGTTGTATACTCTGGCGTGGAAGATTTGTATTGAACCATCATCAGAGGATGACGCGAAAAGCGGATAGGACGGATGGAAGTGCAATGAACGTATGGCTCTTGTATGATATCTATAGGAAAATATTATTCTGGGCCCAGAGCCACAACGACTAGCGTTACGCACCTCAAGACTTTATAAGGTTTATCACTCAGTTCCAAGTCGAACCAACAAAGTTTCCTGTCGTAACCACCAACAATAAGGTGATCGCCCAGTGGATGAATATCCATGGAGGATATCCATTTTATTCCAGGAATGAAGGTCTTAACCAGTTTTTGCTCTGCGAGGTTATATAACCGTATATATTGTTTCGTCTGGAAGTTTTGAGTTTTTGGAATGTTGCAAGGATTTGAACACACGTACCGCAACGAAGAAATGTGGCTTCGAGGAATGAAATAGCACTAATTGCACGACGCCTTTGATTTTCTTAAATGGTGCTTGTGAATGTTGCCTAGAAATTTGGTGTATCCAAACACTCCTTTGCGTCTCTGAGCCAGCTGTGAAAATTCTCATCAGACAATCAACATCGACGACGTGATCACTTACAGACGGTGGCTAGGTAATCGCCTCGGCGATGCCAAGCAATCTGTACAGGTAGGCCCGACGCAGTGGGCAGCTTAACAGTCAAAGTGGGTTGGTCTGATGGAGGTGCACCGAGTGACATAGATTGCCATTTCACAGGGGAAGGGGGGGTCGATGTAGATGGTAACGTTGCAGGAACGAGGAGAGCCTGAGTAAGAGAGAACACAGAGCCGCTAAGATTCGGAGGAATGATAAAGTGTAAGGTTTCTTCGCTAGTTTCTGTCAGGAACTAGGAACATGCATTTTTTGACAATCACTTACATGGCGACAACGAAGAAACATACATCCGTTCTTGGACACCAGTCGACAGCACCGATCTTCCCCGTATAGCTCCAGCGTTTGATTTCCCGACCAACAATTACTTCCCAGAGAATCACTACACTATTCTCGTCTCCACTTACTACCCAATTTCCATCGGGGCTTGCACTTATACATCTCACTCGATGACTTGATTGCTTCAGCTTCAAGCTCCGGTAGTTCGGGAATGGTCTGAGACTATTTGGATTAGGGAGCTTGGGTATGAGGGAGCTTGGGTTGATATTCAGCTTCACACGCTGAACACGGGGAGCAAGATATAGGTCCAGTTGCCTATTGAACCTCTCCTTGAGAAAGTCATCATATGCAGGGACCAATCGCAGGGAAGAATGTTTTTTGGGAATATAATCTTGTTCTCTGTCCTCGGGATCCATCTCTTCCCACTCTTTTCGTTCTTGTTCAGTAGGTACATACTCTTCTGGAGGATTATATGACTCCGAATGGCTTGGTAGTTTTAGCTTGGGTGCGGGAAGAGGAGCGACAGCCGATGCTGATTCTGACGACCAGATCGAGTAAAACTCGAGCTTGGTGGTGCTTTTCGGTTTCGATGGAAGGATACGGCCTTGGCGGATTCCGCGAACAATTTTCATAACCTGCGTATACCTTAACAGATAGCACTACATTTCGGAGAAAGAAGTACCTTCTGCTTTTCCCACCTGCTGGGTATCCATCTATGTTTTGGTTCGGGTGCTCCTGAGAGGGGCATAATTTCTTCCTTGCCCTTTCCAGTGAACCATTCCGTCATAGGCTCATAAGGGTCATAGTTTGCATCTGGATTTTCGTTTTCGTACAGTCTGCGGATTATGTCCAGTTCTTCGGCTGTTAACGGTTTTTCCATTTGCAAATTCTTGTCAAAAGCACTTGTCCTGATTATGGTCAATAAAAGATGCGCAGCATGGAAAGTTTAACAATACCATGTTGACGGGTCTTCAACAGTTGCAAGGAACCTGTCGAGTTCATCACCTCGAGCGGGACGCAAGACCTTTTTCCCATTCATATCGTAACCAATATGGGGCAGATCATCATACCAGTGCATGGGGACGTTTCCTACACGATTCGGATCCTATCCCCGTGTCAGATTAATTTTCTTGGAAGTTCTATGTTTGCTCACATCTTCTGTAGACGAATCAGAATCATATTCAGGCTCGATCTCGGGGTATACGCGTTTCGGATGACCAGTGATATCAGATATCACTGTCTTGCTTCGGGGAAATATGTCGTGGCTCGGGGTGTCAGAGTCTTCGTCCGTGAATTCATCCTCTTCGTCATCGTCATCGGCCTCGCTTTGACTTCTTTCCTCGTCCTCGTCACTGCTACCTTCATCAATCTCGGGAAATTCATCTATTTTCCCGTCGTCTGAACTAGCATCATCGTCACCTTCCTCGTCCGTTGACATTTCCAGATTGGCCAAGCCACCGCCGAGCTCGTCTGCCTCTGGTATTTCGTCCTCTAGCGCCTCCTTACGCTTAAGCGCATTTTTTTGGGGGTCTTTTGTGCCCATAATAGGAAGAGTGGACGCTCAGCAGAATGTGAAATAAATTCTGTGGTGCATATTTTTAGCAATCGCGTCTTAAGCTTTGAAATATAACAAATATCAATAACGCGATCCACTCTAACTGGCAGTCTCCAGACAAGTTCTATCTGTTTGCCCCGGCGCTCCCCAGACATAGAAAAAAATGGTCAATTACGGAGGAGGTATGCCCTTATTTCCCAGTGATATGTCCTCTAATTCTTTCACAGACGAAGTTGCAGCACTCGTCATCGACATTGGAACATCTTCAGTGCGCGCGGGCTACGCGGGCGATGATACTCCAAAAGCAATAATTCCCTCCTATTATGGATACATCCCAGTAAAGGAACAAGATGTCCTTATGGGAGACGGCACTGAGGGTAGTGAACAACCCCCAAAGGCAAAATTACATCTCGGGTCTTCAGGTCCGTCTGTATGGCGCAGTGGCATGGAGGTCGCCAATCCAATTAATGACGGAATAAGTACAGTACAACCACTCTTCCTGTAACACGATTAGCTAAACGTCTCGATTCAGTCGCCGATTTCAACCCCATCCCTGCACTTATCCGACATGCCGTAGAAAACGTCATGCGCTGCACGCCGTCTGAGCATCCCATACTAGTTACAGAACCTACTTGGAACACTCAAGCTAATAGGGAAAGAATGGCTGAAATAATGTTTGAAGAGTTTCAGGTCCCAGCATTTTACATTGCCAATACTGGCGTACTCAATGCGTGTGTTACATTTCTACTCGCGAAGCATTGGCGATTAAGAACATCCACAGATTTGCAGCTGGAAAAGGCTCGGCTCTTGTCATTGACGTCGGCCAGTCTATGGCAAGTGTGACCCCTGTCGTGGACGGGTTTGTTCTCCGCAAGGGTATGCAACCCAACTTTTGGTGGATTTTGCGCTAACCCGAACCCCGAAGGCCTTTCGTATTCACCTCTCCCTACTTATATTCATGCCCACGCTCACCATCTATTGACATCGCCGACGATGCACAGAGCAGGTGTAGAACTAATACCTCATCAACTGATTGCGAATAAAATAGTATGTCTTACTGTTAAAAGCTTAACGTCAATAAACAATGTATTACTAGCCCGTTGAGCCCATGGTACCACCGAGGTATGCCTTGCGCGATGATCGCATTCCGGGCACGACGAACAGCTGGCGC
>WNGI01010324.1_pt1 | contig 10561 bp, 13 predicted proteins | sample 5400621 | NCBI WGS metagenome assembly WNGI01 (sample SAMN13153374, study PRJNA577476) | soil metagenome | isolation source: 20 cm soil or saprolite under Garry oak tree replicate 1 | place: USA:California | collected 2016-06-15 | reverse complement strand
CGATCTCGGGTGCCGTGTTCGACTTCGGGCTCTACGCCTTCCACAACGCGAGGCGATTGCTTGAGCGAGGGAGCGGGCCGTACTTCTATCTGCCGAAGATGGAGAGTCACCGCGAGGCACGGCTCTGGAATCAGATCTTCGACTGGGCCGAGCGGGAGCTCGACCTCGGCAGCGGCACGATCAAAGCGACAGTGCTCGTCGAGGTGCTGCCACTCGCGTTCGAGATGGAGGAGACGCTCTACGAGCTCCGAGACCACAGCGGGGGCCTGAACGCGGGTCGCTGGGACTACATGTTCAGCATCATCAAGAAGCTCGGCGACCGGAAGGAGTTCATCCTCCCCGACCGAGGCCAGGTCGCCATGACCGTGCCGTTCATGCGCGCGTACACCGAGCTCTTGGTGAAGACGTGCCACAAGCGCGGCGCGTTCGCCCTCGGCGGTATGGCCGCGTTCATCCCGAATCGGCGCGATCCCGCGGTCACCGAAACCGCGCTCGTGAAGGTCCGCGACGACAAGAAGCGCGAGGCGACCGACGGCTTTGACGGAACGTGGGTCGCCCACCCCGACGTCGTCGAGACCGCGATGAGCGAGTTCGACCGCGCGTTGGGAAAGAAGCAGAACCAGCTCGACCGCCAGCGCCCGGAGGTCGACGTCACCGCTGCGCAGCTCCTCGACGTGCGGATCCCCGGGGGCACCATCACCGACGCGGGTCTGCGCACGAACGTCAGCGTGGGCATCCAGTACATCGCGTCATGGCTGCGTGGGACGGGTGCCGCCGCGATCAACAACCTGATGGAGGATGCGGCGACCGCGGAGATCTCACGATCCCAGGTGTGGCAGTGGATCCACCATGGGGTGTCGCTCGCCGAAGGACCGCGTGTGACCGCCGAGCTCGTGCGAGACGTCGAGCGCGAGGAGCTCGAGAAGATCAAGTCGGCCGTGGGCGCCGACGTCTTCGCGAAGGGCCGCTACGACGAAGCGCGCGAGATCTTCGACGGGGTCGCGCTTCGGGACGACTTCCAGGAGTTCCTGACTATTCCCGCCTACGAACACCTCGACTAGCGTTCCACTCGCGTACGCGAGTTGACGACGGATCTCTACCTATGTAGAGTTTCGGTATGCCGCGCCGGACGAACATCTCACCACAGACCCTCCGGGTCCTGACCCAGCTCCTCACGCGACGCGACGCCTGGCACTACGGCTACGCGTTGGCGCGCGAGACCGGGCTCCCCTCGGGGACGCTGTATCCAATCTTGATCCGCCTGGCCGAGCAGGGGTGGCTCCAGACGAAATGGACCGAACCGGACCGCCCCGGCGCGCCGCCGCGGCACATCTACCGCCTTACACGTGCTGGTGCTCGTGCGGCCGCAGAGCGCATCGACTCGCGTCCGCGAACGCGGCCGGTCCTGCGCGCGCGGACGGCAAGGGCATGAGCTGGACAACACGCCTTCCAGGGAAGGTCGCGCGGTCGCTGATCTCGTGGGCGGAGCGGTCGGCGGACCCAGCCGAGCGGGAATGGATCGGAGCCATGCGCGCCGAGCTCGACCAGATCGACGGAGGTCTCGCGCAGCTTCGCTGGACGGCCGGAGTCGTGCCGCTCCTGTGGCGCTCGTATCGAGTGGACATCCTTCGATGCATGGTTTGCGTCACGGCGGTCGTTGCCGCGAACTATTCATTTCCGAAATTCGTCGTCACGTTCCAAGTGTTCTTGGCGCAGGCAACGCGCCGCCTCATTCCGGGAACGGTCATCGGCATCGGTCTATCTCTGCTTGGGCTCGGTGTCCTGCACGCGCTCGGTTACGGAAGCGCGAGCGGCCCGACGGCCTTCGCGCACGGGAGTCCGAGCGTGTACGTGGAGATCTTGTTCTTCGCGCTCGTCGGAGCGGCGTTTGGAACCCTTGGCGCGATGGTAGGGCTCCGCACTTCGCGCGAGGCCGTTGTCAGAGGATCGTGACGAGCGGCCCTTCGGCGCTTCCTGCAGTTCACGTCTTGTAGGTCGCATCCAGGAACACCCTCTCCGCCCACGGAATATCGAGCGCGAGTGCCTCATTGCGGGAGACGAACCTTCCGTCGTGGACATTCGGATCCACCGGTGCACGTGTGACCGGTCCGGCCAGAGCGCTGAAGACCAGATGGAAGTTGCGCGGATAGGGGTACGCGTAACCCTCGGGGCGAGGCCCGTCGTTGCGAAGCTCGATGAACCCGAGCAGCCGCGGATCACCAACGATCGAGCAGCCGACCTCCTCCCCGATCTCGCGGGCCAGGGCGTCGCAGGTCTGGCAGTGGATCCATCACGGCGTGTCGCTTGCGGACGGACCGCGCGTGACCGCCGAGCTCGTGAGGGACATCGAGCGTGAGGAAATGGAGAAGATCAAGAAGGCGGTCGGTGCTGACTTCTTCGCGAAGGGCCGCTACGGCGATGCTCGTGAGATCTTCGACGGCGTCGCGCTCTCAAAGGATTTCAAGGAGTTTCTGACCATCCCCGCGTACGAGCACATCGACTAGACCGTTTCGACGGCGGTTATGGACCGCGGCGGACCTCGATCGGAAATCCAGCTGGTCGCATCGGTCCCACTGACGGAGCCGGTGGCAGGTAGGCGGATGTGCCGAAGCCGACGATCCGTTTCGCGAGCTCCCCGCCGGCCGCCAGTTCCTTCATCGCGGCGTCAAGATGGTCGGTCTTCACTTTCTTCGATCCGGCGATCGTTGCGAGGAGCGCGGCTTTGCGCAGCAGCTCCTTGATGTAGGCCGGACTTGCGCCCTCGGTCTTCTCCGCGTACGCCTTCACATCGCTCCCGTCCCAGCCCACGTCGAGCCCTCGTGCGTAGAGCTCGAGGAGCCGTGCCCGGCCGTCGGCATCGGGAGTCGGCAGCTCGACGACGAGATCGACGCGTCCGGGACGAGCGGCGAGAGCAGGCTCGAGGATGTCCGGCCGGTTCGTGGTGAGGATGAACAGGACATCGGCGTCCTCGGCCAGGCCGTCGAGCTGATTCAGCAGCTCGAAGAGCAGCGGGCTGGTTTGCTGGCCGGGCATGCCGCGCTCCTGCGCGATGAGGTCGACGTCCTCGACCACGACGGTGGCCGGCGCAAGCACGCGCGCGAACTGGCCGATCGTGCCGAGCCCTCCCATCCCAAGTCCGGTGACGATGATCAGGGTCCGCCCGGCCATCTGGGTCGCGAGATACATCACCGTCAGGGTTTTGCCCGTGCCGGGCGGGCCATAGAGCAGGATGCCGCGCTTGAGAGACCGCTTGGCGGCGAGCAGCGCGGCGGCGTGGTCGGAGAAGCGCACCGCGTGCTGCTCGATCCGCTCCAGCACGCCGGCTGGGAGGACGATCTCGTCGCGCGTGACCTTCGGCAGGCGATGGAATTTGACCAGAGACTGGACGCCGTACTGACCGGGCGCGAGCGAGATGGCCTTGCCGCGGTACACGTTGAGCTCCTTCGAGGCGGCGGTCAGCTCCCGCAGCAACTGCTCCGCAGCTTCGCGGCGCGCGCAAGCCACCTCGACGCGCGCTCGGGTACGCGGTCCCATCTCTAAAGTCGGCGGACCGACGACGAACACCGTGAGTCGATCCTCGCCCGACGTCACGAAGTAGAGCCCGTACTGGACGCACGCCAGAGTGCGCTCATCCTCGAGGTGGAAGTTGACGTAGTCGACGGGCCCTTCGGCAATGCGACCCCATGGATTGCCGGGGGCGAGGAGATCTGAGAACGCGAACTGCTGCCACCGTTTGTTCGGAGCGGAGATCCCGACGAGATCAGCCTTACGGCCGTTCGAGTACAGGACCTTGTCGAGGGCGACCTGGACGTTTGGATGCTCGTAGTTGTCGAAGTCCTCGGTCACGATGGGCATTCGCCCCGGATCGCTTCCAAGATGCTCGCGCAGCCGCTCGATGAGCGGGTTGGTTTCCTTGGCCGCCTCGGCGTTCATCGCGTCGATGAACCGCTTGAACGCAGACGCAAATGACCTCGGGTCCTCGCCCTCCGGCATTCCGAAAGACTACCGCCGCGGCAGGGCCGATGACCTGATCCAGAGTCGGCTAGCCATCAAACGAGGAGCTGATCCGGTTTCGAGTACGAATATGTGCGGCGGGCGGTCCCAAATCGTCAGGGAGTTAGGTGGTCAGAGTTGCATTGTGTTGGGGTGTCGAACAGCAGTCTCTGCGAATAGTTGTGGTAAGAGGGCTAGGCCGATGTGCGGTTGCGCTGGCGGCAGCGCTGATGCTGGCCGGTTGCGACCCGACCGAGTACGTGTACGTAACTAACAGCGCAGACGTGCCGATCGTCCTGTTCGAGTTCGATCGAAATCCTCGCTACGAGCAAAAGGTCGACCCCGGTCAAACAGTTCGGAACACCTGGATGTATCCGATCCATTCCGGGGACCTTCGTCGTGCTCGGGTGGAGGCGGATGATCCCAATGGCACCCGCATCTTCTGCCATGACTTCTCCTACTCGGACCTCAAGGCGGTCGGCTGGCGCATTGAGGTGCAACGCGGCCGCATCGATTGCGCGCCCGGATCGACCCCGCCCCCGCGACTACCGTAGGCGAGGGCGACCTGATCCAGGGTCAGGTAACGAAAACTTCGCGCTCACTCACGAGTTCTGTCGGAAATTCAAGAAAACGCAGGGAGCGGGGCCGCTTCGGGCGCGGAGAATCAGGTGAGCTTCCGGGAAAGAAAGTCACCCTCCGTTCCTTCGGTAGTTGGTGAAGACGATTGGTCTGAAGAAACCATGTCCGGACGATCCAATCAGAAGCACTTCACGATCAGCACTTCGCGCTTTGGCGCTCCAGGTTGCCGACTAAATGCGCTGCCGGGGCGCCAGCCAGGGCGACATCAACGAAGGCTCCGCCGGCGCAGATTCGTTCCCTGAGCTCGTTGTTGCCGAACGCGACCACCCGACCGGAGAACACGCGGCCGTGCGCCTCCTTCTGGCCCTGCCAAACAATGAAGAGCGTTCGCTGCTCGCTCGGAGCTCGAGAGCGAATCGCAATTTCCGCGATGGGCAGATCGGATTCGACGTCGACCTGCGCGTCAACAGACACGACATCGGAGAACGGCGGACAACTCACTTCTAGGCTCAACTCAACATGACCCGAGCCCGTCCGAAGCTGCGAATTTTCGGCAGTGAGATTCCCTGCCGAGTGGCCCGCAGGAGCTGTGCATAACACGGCGGCGCCCCCTCGCAGGGCGCCATAACTTACTAATCCAGCAAGCACGATGGCGACAATGAGCCCTGCGCGGAAACCGGCCGAACGCCGCAACGCAGCGGCGGAGGCACGCGATGGCCCCCGCCGCAACATGCTCACGGGAAGTAGTTCACTTGCCAGTCGTAGTTCGCCTGGTTGAGGATGAACCGGTAATGCGCGGGGATACAAGAATTGTAGTTGCTGAGCGTTGAGCTGTACGCGGGGGTGAGGTTCTGCCAGACGCCGGACGTAAACCGAATTTGCACCGGCGCGGCACGTACGGATTTCGAATCGGGACATCCGTTGCTCGCGGTGCCGAAGCTCTCCCACATAGTCCAACCGCCTGGCCAACAGCACGGCGTTGTCCCTCCAACGACCGAGCCCTGGAGTTCCCATGCGGCCGAGTTGAAGTTGTAGAGGTAGCCCTGCCAACTGGTGCCTAACTTGACAACTTGCGTGAAGAAACGGAGCTCGCCGTCAAACGTACGTGTGTAGGTGTTCAGCCAGGTGGCATCCATCTTCTTGTACACGAACCAAGTGTGAGCGTTGCACTGATCCCACAAACCCCAAGCATGTTCGGTTCCGAAGTTCCAGCGGTGAATCGTGACGGTCTCCACACACGCGACGTGACCGGAATTGTTCACGTCCGGCGGGATCATGGTCGGTGCATACCACGTGACCCCGTACGGGACCTGAATGTCCGTATTCACATCATGCCCGGCATATGTGCCATCGATGCTCAAGCCGGTCGGAATCCAGAAGCCCATGTCCCCGTTTCCTGGGGTTTGGCCGGGGAGCTTACGCGCTCGTGCACGGTCCGCGGCCATGTCTGGCAAGGTCCGGCCACGCCCGACGAGATTGAGGTGGGCCGTCGAGTCCGCGTGCGCGGGACCGTCGATCACAGGGTCGTAAGGTCGGGGTGGCGTTCCGGGGTCTTGGGCCGACCCCGCGAGAGTCGCGGAGGATGTGACTTGCAGCATGCTCGCGGCGAGGACAATCACACTGGCGACGATTGACAGTTTTCGGAAGTAGTGGCGCATTTCTACGCTCCCTCCCCGATCACCGATTCAGCGCTACCTCGTGCCGTCAGCCTCCGTCTGCAGCCGTCGGGCGAGCGTTTGCGCGGTGATCAGCCGAGACGGACCGTAGCAAGAAATAGTGTTGCGGGTCAACACACGGACGAGCATTAGTCTGGACGCACGCATCGCGGCTTAGGCCCCGGCCCTGTGCGCCCAGCCGGTCTCGTTAGCGCTTCATGTGGACTAGCCTCGCCGTTCGCTGTGCGGTCGCCGAGGCGTGTCCCACTGCGCGAAGGTACGCGCCCGGAACTTCTTAGGCATGTACGGCGCGTGCGACGCCCGCTCCGACAGGTGTCGCCGCACGCATCCGAACTGTGAAGCGGATCATGCGGTTCGTCATCGGCAGCGCGATATCACTCCCAAACAATGGAGCTCCTCCTAGCCCAACCTAACCCCGGCTCGCCCGCGAGTCCCAAAACCTGTTGCCATCGGTTGTTCTCTTGCCGTTCCCGCGCGAAACGTCGGTCCGCGGAAACGCCGAGTGAAAGCGGAAGTCGCCACTGACTTTCTCTCGAATGAGACTTTCGTCCCATCGCGAGAACGAGGTCCTGTTGCAGCTCTCGGGCTTCCGCTACCTCACCGGGCCGATGATCGAGGACTTGCTGTTCGGCGAATCCTCATTTACGCCGCTCTCACGGCAGGTCATCACACGAAGACTCCTCAACGCCTGAAGCGCAAAGGCCTGATCCTCGAGGCCCCGCGGATAGTTGGACCCGCCGGCGACACGGCACGGCTCGTGTACTTCCTGACCGCCAAGGGTTACAACCTCGCCCGCTCGCTGAACCCCGGGCTGCCCTCGCGCCAGCCGAACCTGCGCGGCACATCGCTCATGGGCCACGGGCTCATGTGCGCCGAGGTCGCGCTCGCCTTCCGCCGCGGCGCCCGCTCCAACCCGGGTCACGAGCTCCTCGACTGGGAATGCGACTGGCAGGCCGTTGAGCGCCTCGGCGCGAAGCTCGTCGTGCCGGACGCGCACCTCGTGTACTCGACCACCAAGTGGATCCTTGACGCCTTCATCGAGGTCGACCTGGTGACCGAAGGCTCCCGGGTCTTCGCTTGGAAGATCCGCCGGTATGTCGAGCTCGACCGAAGCGGCAGCTGGGTAAAGAACCTCAAGGTCTGGCCGATCGTGCTCACCATCGCGCCGAGCCCGGCGCGGGCGAGGATCCTGCGACGGGTGACAGAGACGGTCTTAGCTGCGGACTCTCGTCGCGAGCGCCTGATGCGCGCGACGGAGTTCAGTTTCACGACTCTCGACGACATCCTCGGACTGAGCGGGCCGCTCAACACGATATGGAGTGTGGCCGGCAGGAGCGACTTGCATCCGCTGTTTCCGGCTGCTGCGGAGCCGGAACCATCTGAAGCAAGCTCAGGTGCAACGCGCTGACCATCACCGTCCGTAGATTTTCGACTGGCGAGTCGCCCGCTAGGATCGCGCACCGATACGCAGGTCATCCCGCCGTAGACTTCGCGTCGGCCCCGCTCCCCGCGAGGGAGAGGATCTCTTGCGAACCTTTACAGCTTCATGGGAATCGCTGATGTGCGGTAAAGACACCCAGATCGGCGACGCGATCGAAAGTTTTCTGTTGGCCAAGGAGGCCGAAGGCCGCTCGCCACGAACCCTTCGCGACTACGAGACGTACCTTCGCACCTTCGATGAAGTCATCGGGCATCCTGCGATCGAAGGACTCACACCCGAGCTGGTGACGCGGTACGTCGCGGAGCGACGCCGGTCGTCAGCCACGGCGGCGCGGTACGCCGCGGCTATCCTCAAGAGCTTCGCGAGCTGGCTCGCCGAAATGAAGTACGTCGCGACACCGCTCGGCGGCTCCGTCCTCGCTACCGTCAAGATCCCCCGCGCCGATCGGCCGCGGAGTCCGTACACCGACGAGGAGGTCCGGACGATGGTCCGGGTGCTGTCGGCAGTGAGCATCACGATTCCGGAAAATAGCGACTTCGATCAATAGCGATGCAGGTCCCGGCTGGGGAGGGTGGATTCGAACCACCGATTACCTGATCCAGAGTCAGGCGCTACGTCGTTCGGTCGCCTCGAGGAAGACGCGCTCGGCCCACGGGATATCCATCGCAAGCGCCTCCTCGCGGGGGACGAACCTGCCATCGTGGACGTTCGGGTCGACGGGCGCGCGCGTTACTGGTCCCGCTGACGCCGTGAAGACGACGTGGTAGTTCAGAGGATATGGATACGAATACGCCTCCGGCCGCGGCCCGTCGTTTCGAAGCTCGAAGAATCCAAGCGGCCGGGGCTCGCCAAGGATCGAGCAGCCCACTTCTTCGCCGATCTCGCGCGCGAGGGCCTCGAGCACGGTCTCGGTCTTCTCACGTCGACCTCCCGGCAGCACGTGCAGTCCCTGATCGTCGAACACGAACACCGTCTCACCTGGGCCGCTGAGGATCGCCCGGGCCGAGACGATCAGGTCGAGAGGCGGCTGCCTCTCGGTGAGGAAGCACGAGAGGATGAGCGGCGTCACGCCCCAAACGACACTTCCCCTCGCGACGGGGGTCAGATCGTCGATCTGGCTCAGTACACGTCCGGGGACTCTGGCACGAACGTCCAGGCGATCCCGAACCGCGCCTCGACGAGCTGTGCGAGCGCGCGCACGCCGAACGTCTCCGTCGCGTAATGCGACCCGGCCACGAGGTTGATCTTTCGCTCCTTCGCGTACATGCGCGTGTACATCGTGATCTCGCCCGTGACGTAGGTATCGGCGCCTCGGGCCGCCGCTTCCTGCACGAAGGTCGTGAAGGGGGCGCCGCCGCTCGCGATCGCGACGACGCCGAAGCGCTCGCTGTTCTGGTGCGTCTCTACGAGCGTTCCGACTGCGGACCGCAGCCGGTCGACGAACTGTTGGAAGGTCCCGCTCGTCGTACCGATCACACCCGCCATCCCGCCGTGGTACGGGAGGAACCGCTCACGCACCTTCACGCCCGTGGCCTCGGCGATGCCATCGCCGTTCGAGATGCCGGTGGCGCCGTCGAGCGCTGAGTGCGCGCCGTAGAGCGAGATCCCGTTCTGCCGGAGTCGCTGGTGTTTTTCCTCGACGAGCTCGAGGTCGATCTCGGGCCAGCTCCGGTGATGAACGATCAGCAAGTCGGCCTGGGCGCTCTTCGCGCGCGAGATCGCGTGGAACGATGTGCTCACGGCGGCGGCGACGCTCGTCACGACGTCCGACGCTCGAACGATCAGACCGTTCGAGTCCACCTCGTCGAACTTCGAAACCTCGAGGCGTTCGTCGAGAAACCGCACGACATCGTCGAGTCGAACGTGATCGGTCACGCGAGCCGCTCGGTCAGGATCCGGTTGACGACCGCCGCGTTGGCCTTTCGACCGAGCTTCCCCATCACGGGGCCGACGAGCGCGCCCAGGGCGATGGTCTTTCCCGCCTTGTACGCGGCGACCGCGGCCGGGTTCGCCCTGATGACCTCCTCGACGGCCGCGGCGATCGCAGCTTCGTCGCTTACCTGGGCGAGGCCGCGCGTGTTCATGATCGCCTCGGGGTCGCCGCCGTTCTTCCACATCTCGGCGAAGATCTCTTTCGCCGCCGACCCGCTGACCTTTCCACCGGCCACGAGACGCACGAGTGCGGCGAGCTGCTCCGCGCTCACGCGGCTCGCACTTATCTCGACGTTCTCGCGTTTCAGCAGCGCCGTCAGGTCGCCCATGACCCAGTTCGCGATCGCCTTCGGTTGCGCCTCCGCCGTCACGGCCGCCTCGTAGTAGTCGGCGACCGCGCGGTCGGCGACGAGGATCCGCGCGTCGTAATCGGTTAACCCGTAATCAGACACGAACCGCGCGCGACGGTCCGCCGGCATCTCGGGCAGTCCCTCGCGGAGCTTCGCGATCATTTCCGGCGACGGCGAAAGCGAGACGAGTTCTTGATCTCGCTTTGCGGCGGCCACTGCGTCTTGCCGTTCTCCTGGAAGCGGATCGAGACGTTCACATCGAAACGCCCCGCGCCCTCCTCGAGGCGCATCTCGGAGACGCCGGAGAAGATCAGGATGTCCCGCAGGGCGCGGACGTACGCCTCGCCCTCGTCCGCCGAGCTCATGTCGGGCTCGCTCACGATCTCGAGCAGCGGGACGCCGGAGCGGTTGAAGTCGACGAGGGTGTAGCGGCGGCCTGCGTCTTCCCCATGCTTCAGCGTGCCCGTGTCCTCTTCGAGATGCGCGCGCGTGACGCGGATCCGCTTTCCGGTCGGAAGCTCGAGCCATCCCTTCACGCTGAGCGGCAGGTCGTACTGCGAGATCTGGTAGCCCTTCGGCAGGTCGGGATA
>WNGI01054238.1_pt1 | contig 10562 bp, 6 predicted proteins | sample 5400621 | NCBI WGS metagenome assembly WNGI01 (sample SAMN13153374, study PRJNA577476) | soil metagenome | isolation source: 20 cm soil or saprolite under Garry oak tree replicate 1 | place: USA:California | collected 2016-06-15 | reverse complement strand
TCGGGCACGGGGACACCGCCAACTTCGTCCATTCTGGACACCCGGGTGCCGGCGAGGCCGACCCCGGAGTGCTCGACCTGGACCTGCCGCACCCCGGGGCCGGCGACGCCGAGCTGGCCGCGCAGCCGGACGGCGACGCCGGCGACGGGGACTGGCTCGCCGGTGCCGACCTGCTGGACGGGACCGACCCGGCGGATCTGGCCGACGGCGCCGACGACACCGACGGCGAGCCGGACGAGGACGTCGCCGACCTGTGACCGGGCGGCGCGGCGGCGCGTCATCGGGACGACCGCAGGTCGGCCAGCATGCCCTCGCAGGACCGGATCGCCACCCGGGCGGCCACCGCCAGCCGGCGCCGAGCGCGCCGGCATCGGCGTCGGCCGGCAGCTGCAGCCGTACGTGCGGGGGGCTGCCGGACCCGCCGATCAGCCGTTCCAGGTCGGCGATCACCTCGCTCTTGCCGTTCACCCAGCCGGCCCGCACCGAGGACAACACCCGCAGCTCGTTGAACGGGTGCGCGGAGGCGATGATCTCCTCGACCTCGGCGCCGACGGCGTCGCTGCCCGGCCGGCGTTCGGCCCGGACCAGCGCGTCCAGCGCGAGCAGCGCGGACCGGCTCTTCAGCACGTCCCGGCGCTCGAAGAACAGCGAGCGGAGCACGTCCTGCAGGTCGCTCAGGCCGCTGCGCTCGGCCAGCTCGGCGGCCAGCTCGGTGGCGGTGGAGGTGGCCCGGCGGCGGAGCAGGGTGGAGGCCAGCCGGACCCCGAACAGCCCGAACCGGGCCAGCAGGTGCTCGCGTTCGATCGAGGTCAGCCCCAGCTCGGGCATCGTGCCGACGAACCGGTCCGCGGACAGCAGCAGCCCCTCGACCTCCTTGGCCGGGCGGCCGGCGATCCGGCGCAGCTGCGCCACCTCGGTCTCGGTCAGGGTGACCGCCGTCTCGGCCAGCAGCCCGGCCACCGGGACCACGGTCTGCACCACCCGGCGCACCTTCGGGTCGGTGGCCAACCGGCCGGCGATGCGGCGGGCCGAGGCCATCGAGTCCAGCCGCCCGACGCCGACCTCGTCCGCGCGGGACAGCACCCCGACCGCGTTCACCGGGTTCGGCCGGGACACCTCGGTGTCATGGAAGGCCCGGAGGAGCTCCAGGTCGTGCGCGTGCAGGTGTTTCATCAGGTAGAGCACCGCGTCGGCGGGCGTCTCCTCCTCCTCCGGGGCGAGCAGCTGCCAGGCTCGCCGGGCCGCCAGCTCCGACAGCGACCCGATGCCGGGGGTGTCGATCAGGGTGGCCGTGCGCAGCGCCTGCGACGGCCAGGTCACCACCATCTCCTCGACGTCGTCGGGGGACAGCCCGGCGAGGTCGACCTCGATCGCCCCGTCCTCCCGGGTGAACCGGGCCTGCCGGGGCCGACCCTCCCGGGGGTGCAGCAGGACCTGGTAGCTGTGCCCATCCCGATACCAGGTGACGATCCGGGTGCACTCGCCCGCGTCGGTGGGCGCCAGCCGCTCCCCGACCAACGCGTTGAGCAGCGTCGACTTGCCGGACTTGACCCGCCCGGCGACGGCCACCCGGAGCGGCTCGTCCAGCCGGTCGCGCAGCGCGGCCAGCCGGCCGGCGTTGCTGGTGCCGCGGTAGACCTCGACGGACCTGGTGAGCGCGGCCCTGGTCCGGTCCAGCAGCGTCGGCGGCCGTTGGCTCATCCGGCCACCACCCGTCCCACGACCTCCGCCGGTCTCGAGGTTGCGCACGCGTTGCGCGGCGTGTCGCTGTGCCCGATCCCGGGACCGGCGTGCGCGGTGCGGGGGTTCATCCGGGCACCAGCGCGCCGGCGCGGTCGCGGAGCTTGCGCAGCCGGGACAGCTCGGCGTCCAGGTCCTTCAGCCGCTTCTCCCGCTCGGCCTGGGTGCGCTTGGCCGCCTCGGACGCGCTCTGCAGGGCCTGCGCGTTGGACCGGTTGAGCTCCTCGGCCCGGGCGCTGTAGTAGTCGCGCAGCTGGCGCTGGATCCGGCGCAGCGTGTCCCGGGAGTCCTTGCCGGCCACGAAGCTGACCTCGTCGCAGTACCGCCGGATGGCGTTCTTCGCCTGGGCCCGGCGCTGCAGCAGCTGGCGCTCCTTCTCCTCGCGCAGCCCCTTGCGCCCCATCACCAGGGCGATGCCGACACCGAGCGGGCCGAGCGCGACGTGCGCCATGCTGCTGAGCATGGTGAACATGATCAGGCCGCCGTAGGTGCCCTTCAGTGCCACCATCGTCTGCTTGCCGACCCCCATCTTCTCCAGCTTGATGTTGGGGTCCATCCGGGCCTGGCTGAGCAGTGGCGTGGGGTTGTAGACGGCGAGCCGGTCCAGCACCTCACCGGAGGCCTCCCGGAAGTGGTTGCCGACCTGCTCGCTGAGGTCGTCGGCCCGCCGCCGCAGCAGGGTGTAGTTGGAGAGCAGCTCGTAGGAGGTCTGGGACTCCAGCCAGGCCTCCATCTCCGACCAGGTGTCGGCCGGGTCGCTGATCTCCAGCGCGTCCTCCGCCTCCTGGATGACGTGCCGGATGCTGGCCCGCAGGTCGTGGTCGATGTCGGAGGAGAGGTCGCCGATGCCGTCACCGAGGGTCTGCATCCACTTCGCCGCCGCGCTCTTCAGCGACTCGACCCGTTCCTTGGTGGCGGTGAGCTCGCCGATCACCCGCTGGGCGGCCTTCGGGTCGGCCAGCGCCGCCCGCTCGGCGTCGAACTGCATCTCGATCTGCTGGCACACCGCGGCGACCTCGGCGGCGGCGTCCGCGGACACCGCCGCGGCACCGCCCGCTGCCACCCGGTCGTTGACGAACGAGACCAGCTCGGCGAAGCCGGACTCCCCGTTCAACGCGGTGTCGTTGGTCTTCACCGCCCGCGCGCGCAGCGACGACGACACCGCGATCAGCGGTATCTCGGCCACGTCCCGAAGGTGCCGCTCGTCCAGCTGCCGGATGGCACGCCAGGCCGGGTAGAAGTCGATCTTGGTGAGGACGCACACCACAGTGCTGCACAGGTCCCGTGCGCGGCGCAGGAAGTCGACCTCGGTGCGGGTCAGCTCCTGCGAGGCGTCGGTGACGAACAGCACCGCGTCCGCCATCGAGATGGCGGCCAGGCTGGCCGCGGCGTGCGCGGACGCGAGACCGCCGACGCCGGGCGTGTCGACCACGATGAGGCCGCTGGAGAGCATCTTGCGTGGCAGCCGCACCTCGACGCCGGCCACCCGGTCGGCGCTCCCGCCGCCGGGCGGAGTCGGTGCTCCCGCGGCGCCGAGGCCGTCGTCGGCGGTCTCGACGACGTACCGGCGCACCTCCTCCAACGGGATCTGCTGCCGGCGCGGCGGCACCCCGTCGAACAGCAGCTCGGCTCGCAGCTCCTCGCCGTACCGGACGTAGGTCGGCACCGCGGTGGCCACGTCGTCGTCGACCGGGCAGACCATCGCCCCGAGCAGCGCGTTGACCAGCGAGCTCTTGCCCTGCTTGAACTCGCCCACCACCACGATGTGCGTCCCGGGGTTGGCCAGCGTCTGCTTCGCCGTGCCGAGCCGCCGGGCCAGATCCGGCCGCTGGTACGCCTCGCACGCACGCAGGGCGAGGTCGACGAGCGCGTCGGCCTGCGCGATCGGGTCGCCGGCCGATGGCGCGGCGGCCAGCCCAGTCACGAGACGGCCTCCCTATGTGGCGGAACGTGCCGCGGCGGGCCCCCGCGTCAGGACGCGGGAGCCCGCTGCGGCGGTGGGCACGGTTCAGAAGTCGGGCGTGTCGTCCGGGTCGCCCGCCCCGGCGTGCTCGAGCTGAACGGGCTCCGGGTGGTACGGCTCGGGCACCAGCGGACCGCGGTGCAGCCCGAGGTCGACGTCGATGTTGGTGTTGACCTCCTGATCGGCGTCGCCGGGGCCCTGCTCGGTCTGCACGATCGAGTCGTCGGCGTTCACCGTGTTGGTCTCGTCGTGGCTGTTCGAGTCACTGATGTTCGTGACGTCGCCGTCGCCGAAGTTGATCGTGCCGTCGTTCTCGCCGTCGACCTGGGCGCTGGTGTTGTGGTCGCCCACCACCGCGTTGGTGGTGTCGTCGCCGGACTGGATGCCGGTGTTGACGCCGGTGTTGAGCACGCCGGTGTTGGTCAGGTCGCCGTCGGCCTGCACGTTGCCGTCGCCGCTGGCCATGTTGCCGAAGTTGTCGTCGCCGACCGCCTGCGAGCGCTCGCCGGTGGCGCCGACCACGTTGCCCTCGTCGGTGTTGCCGGCCACCGAGCCGTCGCCGAGGGCGTTGGCGTTCTTCGCGTCGACGTCCACCGAGATGTCGCCGTTCACGTTGCTGTCGCTCAGGTCCACGTTCGTGTTGGTGGAGTTGTCGATCGAGTTGTCGGTCAGGATCTCGGTGATGCTGTGGTCGTCCTCGTACGCCACGTAGGTGACGTAGTTGAGGTGCTGCATGACCTGGTCCACCGACGAGGACGGGGCGTACGAGCTGCTAGGCGGGGAGTAGCCACCGGAGGACGACCCGCCGCCGCTGCTGTAGCTTTGCAGCGCGGTCCGGGTGCTGTCGGGCAGGTCCATCGACCCGCACACCTCGCCGGTCAGCGAGGGCACGTCCACACCGGACAGGTCGTGCTCGGTGATGCCCTGAGCCGCGAGAGTGCCCTGCGGGTCTTCGGCGTACTGCAGCGCGGTGTCATGGTTGCCCAGGATGTTCTCGATCAGCTGCTTGATCAGCGCCGAGACGTCCACTGCCATTGCTGCCTCCCTGGCTTTGGCCCATCCCGTCTGGCTGGGCGCATGGATACTGTGCTGCCGCGCGCGACCCCCGAGCATCGGGGAAACCCCCCGACGGCGAAGCTCCCCTGGGGGTAGGAGCGCGTTCCCCGCCGGACCGGACATGCCGAGCCGGGTCTTGCCGGGTCAGGCCCCGCGACGGGCATCGTCGAGCACCTCCCGGACCGCCGCCACGAACTCGGCCCGGGTGGTGGCACCCAGCTTGGTCCGGATCCGGGCGACGTGATGCTCGACGGTCTTGGGGGAGATGTACAGCTGCGCTCCGATGTCGCGGTGGGTCCGGCCGGCGAGCACCAGGCGGGCCACCTCGACCTCGCGCTCGGACAGCCCGGCGAGCCGGGGGTCGGACCGGGTGGGTGCCTCGGCATGGGTAGTCGCCTCCGGGCTGGACAGTTCCCGGGCACGTTCGAGCAGGCGCCGCGCGGCGGATGGGTCGGCGGTCCGGATGCCGGCCTGGCCGACCAGCCGGGAGGCCTCCCAGGGCAGCTCCGCGGCGACCAGCCGGTCGGCCACGGCCAGGACCGCGTCCGGGTCGACCCTGCCGGCCAGCGTGCCGGCCCAGCGGTCGGCTGCCGCGACCAGCGCCTGCTGGCGGAACCCGCCGGCGGGCTCGACCGCGCCGAGCCGCCGGGCCACCGCGGCGGCCGCCGGCCCATCCTCGCCGGCGACCGCGAGCTGCAGCCGCAGCCAGCCGGTGCCGACCAGCCAGGCCGGCGGGCGGCCCAGCCGCTCGACGATGCCGTCCAGCGCGTCGAGCACCGGGACGACCCGTTGCTGCTGCCGGAGCCGGGCCGCGGCGACCGCGAGCTCCTCCACCGCCCCCACCTGGAACAGGTCGACCGTCCGCCGCGCGAGGACCTGCTCGACGCCGGCCCAGCTCTCCCGGATGCGGGCGATGTCGCCGGAGCGCCGGGCGATGCCGGCGGACACCGCGGCCAGCAGCAGCCGCTCCCGCCCGGGCAGCGGCGCCCCGGCCAGCCGCCGCAGCTCGGCCAGCGGCGTGTCGTACCGGCCGGTCCGCAGGTGCACCCAGGCCAGCAGCAGCCGGTGCCGGTCGGTGGCGACCGGCCCGCCGACCCCGGCGGCGAGGGCGCGGCGGAGCAGGTGCTCGGCCGAGGCGGCGTCGCCGGCGGTAACCGCCAGCAGCGCGCCCAGGGCGTGCGGGGTGTCCGGCAGCACGACCGCCGGCGGCACCCGCTCGACCGCCTCGGCCGCCTCGATCAGCAGCGGGAGCGCGGCGCTCGGATCGAGACCGGCCAACGCCGCCTCGGCCAGCCGCCGCAGGCTCACCGCCGCGCCCGCCGCCGCACCGGCCGCGACGGCCTGCCGGGCCTGGTTCAGCTGCCCGGTGGCGACCAGCGCCGGAACCGCGAGCAGCTGCCCGACCGGACCGGCGGCGAGGAACGCCTCGGCGGCTCGGCCGGCCCTGCCCTGGTGTGCCGCGATGGCTCCGTCCACCAGCCCGAGCCGGGTCCGGTCGGCCGGCCCGGCCGGCGCGGCCGCGTCGGCGTCCGCCGGCATGCCGAGCAGCGCGGCGGCCTCGGCCCGGCCGGCGGCGAGGGTGGCCGGGTCGGCGCCGGCGTCGGCGGCATCGTCGAACCACTGCACGGCCGCCGCGGGGTCGGCGAACCGGAGCTGCTCGCCGGCCGCGTGGTAGACCTGGGCGGCCCCGGCGGTACGGGCCCGGGCGGCGCGCAGCTGGCCGGCGGCGGCCACCGGGTCGGGCCGCGGCGACGGCCGGGATCATCCGCTCGCCGTCGGGCACCAGCAGCCCCTCGTCCCGCAGCGTCCGCATCGCCGGCGCCAGTCCGGCCGCGCCCAGTCCGGCCGCGCCCAGTCCGGCCGCCGCGACCAGCACCTCGTCGGTCAGCTCCAGCCGCAGCGCCAGCACCCGGGCCAGACCGGCGACGGTGGGGTCCAGCACCGCCAGCCGCCGGTGCACCCGGGCGGCCAGCTCGGGCGGCGGCCGCCCGGACCGGGCGGCGGAGGCCGGGGCGGCCGCCAGCGCGGCGGCCACCACGGCCAGGCCGCCGGATGCCTGCAGGATTGCGGCGACCGCGTCCGGTGCCGCCGGCCCGCCGGCGCGGCGTACCAGCCGGGCGACGTCCTCGGCACCGAGCGGTCCGAGGTGCTCGACGCCGCCACCGGCGGCGACCGCCTCGTCCAACTCGGCGAGCTCGGCCCGGTCGATGGTGGGGCGGCGGCTGATCGCCATCGGCACCCCCTGCCGTGCGGCGGCGGCCAACGCCCGCGCCGCGGCCGGGTCCAGCCGGTGCGCGTCGTCCACCAGCACCAGGTGTCCGCCGCCGGCGGCGGCCCGCAGCCGGTCGGCGAGGTCGCCGGCAGTGGTCGAGGCGTCCACCTTGACGACCGCGGTCCGGGCGACCGCGGCGATCTCGTCGAGACGATGGGTGCGGCCGGCGCCGTCGACTCCGACGACAACCGTCACCTGCATCCCCCCGCCGATGATCTCCGCCCGGGCATGGGTCGATTCTGGCGCCGCGGGCCCGGTGCCGCGGGCAGATGCAGCAACTGCTGACCGGACAGGCAGCCGGCCGGCCTTACGATGCCAGCGCGATCAGGGCGACCGACGCGGCCGCGACGGCGAGACCGATCCGCTGGGAGCGGCCGGCGCGATCCCGGAGCACCGCGGTGGCCTCAGGAGGCGGGGCAGGCGGTCCCGTTCCGTGGCACCCGGACGCTGACCAGGTAGGTGTCGACGGCCCGGGTCACGCAACCGGTCTTGGGGTACGCGGTGTGCCCTTCGCCGTTCCAGGTCAACAGCGTCCCGGTGGCCAGCTGCCGGGCCAGCACCCGCGCCGAGGCGTACGGGGTGGCCGGGTCGTGCGCGGTCCCGATCACCAGGATCGGCGGTGCCCCGGCGGCCCTGACCGGCGGCAGCGGGTGCCGCGGCGCCCGCCACTGCTGGCAGCCGAGCAGGCCCGAGTCCGCGCAGTTGATCGCGACGTTGGCGTCCAGGATGTTGGAGTAGTCGCCGTGCGGGTCCCGCTGGGCGTACCGGTCGGCCAGCGCGAAGACGCCGGCGGCGTCCCCGTTGTCGGCCCGGGCCAGCGCGGCCTCCAGGTCCGACCACTCCTTCTGGTCGTACAGTGCCGAGGTCGCGGCCAGCAGCACGTGTCCGGCCGTGGCCAGCCGGCGCTCGCCCGGCCGGCTGCTGTGGACCGGGGCCCGGCGGGCCTTCGCCAGCAGCCCGGCGAGGAACCCGCGGGCGTCCGGCCCGATCAGGCAGCGCTGACCGCGGCGGCGGCAGTCGGCGGCGAACTGGCTGTATGCGTTCTCGAAACCGGCGGCCTGCCCCTCGGCCGATGCGACATCGTCGGCCAGCGGGTTCACCGCGCCGTCCAGGACCATCGCGCGCACCCGGTCCGGGAAGATCGAGGCGTACACCGAGCCGAGCCGGGTGCCGTAGGAGTAGCCGAGGTAGCTGAGCTTCGGGTCCCCGACCGCCTGCCGGACCAGGTCCATGTCCCGCGCGGTCTCCTCGGTGTTGTAGTGCGCCAGCGCGGGCCCGTACTTCCGGGCGCACCCGGTGGCCATCTCCCGGGCCATCGCGACCTGCGCCGCGTACTGCGCCGGCGTGCGCGCGTCCGGGTCCAGCGCGATGCCGCGGTCCTTGACCGCGTCCGGGATGCACTCGATGGCGTCCGACAGGCCCACGCCACGCGGGTCGAACCCGACGATGTCGAACCGGCGCAGCACCTCCAGCGGCAGCGTCAGCCCCAGCCCGACGGCCGCGTCCAGCCCCGACCCACCGGGACCGCCCGGGTTGACCACCAGCGAGCCGAGCGGCTGCTCCCGCTTGCCGTACCGGACCCGGAGCAGGAACAGGTCGATGCTCGTGCCGGCCGAGTTGGTGTAGTCCAGCGGCACCCGGAGCCGGCCGCAGCCGAACCGCAGATCCCGGTCGCCGCCGCGCTGGTCGGCGATCTGCGGGCGGATGATCGAGGTGCAGTCGTCGAAGAAGATCGGCGAGGTGCTCGGCGTGGCCGGCGAGCCGGACGGCGCCGGCGCCCGGCCCGACCCGGTCGGCTCGACCGGGCCGGCCGGACCGCTCGGCACGCCGCTGCCGCGGCTCTCGGAGAACGTGCCGGGGGCCGCGGAGGAGCAGGCCGAGACGGCGAGGGCGACGGCGACCACGGCGAGCGGAACGGTGCGGCCGGTGCGGATCACCCTGCAACCGTACGGTTCAGCCGGATCCTACGGCACACCCCCCAGCAGCGCCGCCAGGTCGTACCGGACCGGCTCGTCGAGCTGCTCGTAGCCGCACGAGCGCGGGTCGCGGTCGTCTCGCCAGCGGACGAACTGGGCGAGGTGCCGGAACCGGGTGCCCTCCATGTGTTCGTACCGCACCTCGACCACCCGCTCCGGCCGCAGCGGCTCCCAGGACAGGTCCTTCTTCGCGTTCCACCGGCTCACCGCGCCGGGCAGCCGGCTGGCCTCGTGCGCCATCGCGTCCGCCCAGTGCCGCCACGGGTGCTCCTCGGCCGCGCCCTCCCGCAGCGGCGCCAGCTCCTCGACCAGCGCGGCCCGCCGGGCCATCGGGAACGACCCGACGACCCCGACGTGCTGCAGGTCGCCGCGGTCGTCGTAGAGGCCGAGCAGCAGCGACCCGATCACCGGACCGGACTTGTGCCAGCGGAAGCCGGCCACCACGCAGTCCGCGGTGCGCTCGTGCTTGATCTTGAACATGGCCCGCTTGTCCGGGAGGTAGCCGACCCCGGTCGGCTTGGCGATCAGCCCGTCCAGGCCGGCGCCCTCGAACGCGGAGAACCATTCCCGGGCGGTGTCCGGGTCGGTGGTCACCGGGGTCAGGTGGATCGGCGGCTTCGCCGCGGCCAGCTCCTCCTCCAGCCGCCGCCGCCGGTCCGCGAACGGCATCCCCAGCAGCGCCTCGTCGCCGAGCGCCAGCAGGTCGAAGGCGACGAACGAGGCCGGCGTCTCGGTGGCCAGCAGCCGGACCCGGGACGCGGCCGGGTGGATGCGCTGCTGCAGCGCCTCGAAGTCCAGCCGGTCGCCGCGGGCCAGGATGATCTCGCCGTCGACCACGCACCGCGGCGGCAGCTCGGCGCGGGCCGCCTCGATCAGCTCCGGGAAGTAGCGGGAGAACGGCCGCTCGTTCCGGCTGCCGAGCTCCACCTCGTCCCCGTCCCGGAACACGATGCACCGGAAGCCGTCCCACTTCGGCTCGTACAGGTAGTCGCCGACCGGGATCTGCGGCACCGACTTGGCCAGCATCGGCGACACCGGCGGCAGCACAGGCAGGTTCACGACCGTCTCCTCTTCTCGCCGGGTTCGAGGTTACGCACCGCGACGTGCCGCGGAAGGCGTGCGTAGTCTCACGCTCGCGTGCGTGGCCTCACGACCGGCGCGATGGCAGGGTGTAGCGCAGCAGCAGGGCGCCGTCCTCCTCCAGCAGGTGCAGCACGTCCAGCGGGTACGGGGCGCCGTCCAGCACCGGTCCGGCCACGATCCGGCCGGTGCCGGGGCCGGTGAGCAGCGGGGACACGGTGAGGCAGAGCTCGTCGACCAGGCCGGCGCGCAGGAGTGCCCCGAACAGGGTGGGTCCGCCCTCGCACAGCATCCTCCGCAGCCCGCGCTCGGCGAGCCGGTCCAGCGCGGCGGCGAGGTCGATGTGGTCGTCGCCGGCCACGATGAGGTCGGCGACCGCGGCCAGGGCGGCCAGCCGGTCCGCCGGCGCGCCCCGGCGGGTGATCACCACGGTTCTGGCGGCCGGGTCGGCGTCGGCGAACAGTCTCGATGTCGG
>WNGI01022078.1_pt1 | contig 10564 bp, 8 predicted proteins | sample 5400621 | NCBI WGS metagenome assembly WNGI01 (sample SAMN13153374, study PRJNA577476) | soil metagenome | isolation source: 20 cm soil or saprolite under Garry oak tree replicate 1 | place: USA:California | collected 2016-06-15 | reverse complement strand
CCCACGAGCAGGATGCGGCGATACTGCCCCGTGCGGATCCACGCGTCGGCTACGGCGAGGCCGTACAGAAAGCCGCTGCACTGGTTGCGCACGTCGATCGCGGGGATGCCGGAGAGGCCGAGCTCGCGCTGCAGGAACACGCCGTTGCCGGGCTCGAAGTGGTCCGGAGTGCAGGTGCAGTACACGATGCAGTCCAGGTCCCCCGCCTTGAGGCCCGCCTTGTTGAGGGCGCGGCAGGTGGCCTCGCGCGCGAGCCCGGCACCGGTCTCCCCTTCGCTCACCCAGTAGCGGGTGCGTATGCCGCTCCGCTGCCTGATCCACTCGTCCGAGGTGTCCATCAGCTGCGCCAGGTCATCGTTCGTGACGCACCGGGTCGGAACGTAAAAGCCGGTAGCGATGAACTCGGTGCGGCGCATCGATCCTCAGGGTGCCTGGTTGCGGGGCGCAAGCGATTGGGGAAGATTTCGCCGCCGGACGAGCAAAGCAAGGGAGCCATGGAGCTCACGGTCAGCCGGGCGCAGCTGGACGCGGTGCGCGGTGCCAAGCACGTGCCCGACGTCCTGACCCGCGTCCTCGCAGCTGCTCGCGCGCAGGGTGACGCGTACATCCTCACCCTCACGTACGAGGAAGCGACCGCCCTGAACGAGCTGTGCGCGTGGAACGTGCATACCGATGCGGGCGGGGCCGTGAGCCCGGAATCGCGGGTGTTCGACGATTTGGTGAAGGCAATCCTCACCCACCCAGACTACTAGACGGGTAGACGGGCAGGCGGGTAGGCGGACAGAGAAAGGCGGAGCGTATGAGCGGGCGGCGACTGCTGGTCTTGATCGGGCTTCTCACGCTTCCCCCGTCCCTCGTCCCCCGTCCCGTCTTCGCTCAAAAGCGCACCCTAACGTTCGACGCGTTCTTGGGCTTCCCCGCCGTCGGTGATCCACAGCTCTCGCCCGACGGGAAAAGGGTTGCCTACACGGTCACGACCTATTCGCTGGCCGACAACCGCGGCAGCTCGCGCATCTGGCTTGCGGATGTCGCCACCGCGCAGGCGCGCCAAGTCACGCAGGGGCCGGGCTCTGATCGCCAGCCGCGCTGGGCACCCGACGGGGCGACGCTCGCGTTCGTTTCCACCCGTCAGGGCGGCGCCCAGGTGTGGGTCATCGGGCTCGCGGGCGGCGAAGCGCGCAAGGTCACGAGCCTCGCCGACGGCGTGTCCGATCCGGTGTGGCTCCCGGACGGCACGGGGCTGATCGTGACCAGCGACCTGAAGTGGCCCGCCGAGCAGGAGATCGACCGCCGCAACGGTGACTACCCGACCGATGCCCGCCTGTGGACGGACCTGTTCTACCGGCACTGGGACGATTGGCGCGCCGGACGCCGGCAACACCTGTTCTCCGTGAGCCTCGCCGACGGCAGGCCCACCGACCTGGCCCCTGTGGACCGCGACGTCCCCACGATCGCGACCTCGGGAGACGGCGACGTGAGCGTGGCACCGGACGGCCGGGAGATCGCCGTGGCGATCCACGGTGACCCGGTGGCGGACAACACGAACGTGGACATCTACGTGATCGAGAGGGACGGGGGAGGAGGGACGGGGGCCGGGGCGATGCATCCGGTCACGACGGGTCGCGGAGCCGAGAACACGCCGCGCTACTCGCCCGATGGGCAGTGGCTCGCCTACCTCTCGCTCGAGCGGCCCGGGTTCGAGGCGGACCGGGGGCGCCTGGTGCTGCTGCGTCGCAAGGACGGAAAAACGGAAGCGGGAAGCCAGACCGAGGTCACGGCGGGGTGGACGCTGTCGGTGAGCTCGTACGCGTGGTGTCCGGACTCGAAATGCATTTACGCTGTAGTCGATGAGCGCGGAGCCGAGAACATTCACCGCATCGAGCTTCCGTCCTTCCACCATTCCATCGCGGTTTCGGGCGGCGTCAACACCGCCGTCGCGGTGGCAGCGGACGGCAAAGGCATCGTCTATCTCCACGGGAGCAACACGCACCCTGCGGAGGTCTGGTTCGCGGGGAAGGCGTTGAGTCACCACAGCGACGCCGGTGTGGCGGCCCTCGACGTGCGCCCGCTCGAGTCGTTCGGCTTCGTGGGGGCGCTCGGTGACTCGGTGTTCGGCTGGCTGCTCAAGCCGCCCGGCTTCGACCCGGCCAAGAAGTATCCGCTCGTGTATCTGATCCACGGCGGACCGCAGGGAGCGTGGCACGACGAGTGGCACAGCCGCTGGAATTATCAGATGTTCGCGAGCCGCGGGTACGTGGTGGCCGCGGTGAACTTCCACGGCTCGACAGGCTACGGCCAGAAGTTCACCGACGCGATCTCGCAGCACTGGGGCGACTACCCGTTCGAGGACCTCATGAAGGGCCTGGACGTGGTGGCGCGCCTGCCGTACGTGGACTCGACCCGCATGGGTGCCGCAGGCGCGTCCTATGGCGGCTACATGGTCTACTGGCTGGCGGGACACACCAACCGCTTCAAGGTGCTGGTGGATCACGACGGCGTGTTCAATCCGGCGAGCATGTACGGGACGACCGAGGAGCTGTGGTTCGTGGAATGGGAGTTTGGCGGCTCGATGTACGCCAATCGCGCTCTGTACGAGAAATGGTCGCCGCTCGCGTTCGCGAGCAATTGGAGGACTCCCATGCTGATCGTGCACTCGCAGCTCGACTACCGCGTGGACCTGTCGGAGGGCTATCAGGCGTTCACGGCGCTCCGCAAGTTGGGCGTGCCCGCGAAGTTCCTCTACTTCCCCGACGAGGGACATTGGGTGGGGCGCCCCCGCAACCGCCGCATCTGGTGGGGGACGGTGCTCGACTGGCTCGATCAGTACCTGAAGGCCCCCGGAGTCGTCGGGGCGGCTCGCTAATGGGCGGCGAGCGGTTCATCAGGACCCTTACGCGCAGCACGATCGCTGCGGGGCTGGCGGGGCTCCTGCTGGTGCTCGCGCTCCCCCGTCACGTGGGGTTCCTGTGGGACTTCGTGGACGCCTTTTCGGTGGCGTTCTGCTTCACCTTCATCGGCCATTACGTCGAGCTGTTCCTGCTGGCCCTTCCCAACATCGAAACGGGCCTGGGGCGCGTCGTGCGCCTCGCGGGCTGGTTCGCGGGCGGGCTGTGGTGCTACATCGTGGCCCGCTGGCTGTGGCTCCTGTACGGGCGCGACTTGAACGAGCTGCCCGGGCTCATGTGGGGAGGTGTGTTCTTTATCGGCCTCGAGCTGGTGGTACACGCCGTGATGAAGTCGCGCGCGCAGCCGAGTTTCTACGACTGATAGCGAACCGCCATCAGCGTTTCGCCCAGACATTGTTCGCTCTCCTCACGTCAGGGAACTGCGCTTCCGGGTCGATCTCCACTCTCACTATGGATGACGGCATCGGGCGGATGTACACGTAGCGGTTGCGCAGGTACCAGACTTCGATCGGGAGGCGCACCAGCTGGGACGAGCCGTTCGCGAAGGTGAGGCGCAGGTCCACCGGCATGGGCAGCGCGCCCAGGCTCGAGAGAAACACGGCGCCGTAGGGCGCCCCGGCGGAGTCGTGCAGCGTGGAGACGGAGTCCACGGCCTGATCGACGACGGCGGTGGTGTAGAACCAGCCGCGCCAGAACCACGAGAGGTCCTCGCCCAGCGCGTCCTCCATGGAGCGGAAGAAGTCGGCCGGCGTGGGATGCTTGAACGCCCAGCGCCGCACGTACTCCCGGAACGCGGCGTCGAAACGCGTGGTGTCGTCGAGGATGTGGTGCCGCAGCAGGTAGAGCCCCGCGGCGGGTTTGTTGTAGGCGGCCTGTCCGAGCAGCGGCGGGTCCACGCGATCGGCGGGAAGCATCGAGGGCTCGTCGTGTCCGGTGGCCGCGAAGCGCGCCCACTGCTGGGCTTCCCCCCGCCCCTGCAGCGTGTCGTGATAGAAGGTCATGCCGGAGTAGATGTTGATGAAGGTGTTGAACCCTTCGTCCATCCACGCGTACAGCCGCTCGTTCGAGCCCACCACCATGGGGAACCACTGGTGGCCCAGCTCGTGCGTGGTGACGTCGAACAGCCCGCGGCCCCCGGCACGGTCGCCGCAGAAGACGATCATCGGATATTCCATCCCTCCCACCGGCCCCGCCACGTTGGTCGCGATGGAGTAGGGGTAGTGGAACCACTTCTCCGAATAGTGCTTGATGGTGTGCCGGGAGTACGCCGTTGCGTTCTGCCAGTCGGAGTTCGCTTCCGGCGGGTACACCGCCTGGATCAGGATGCCATCCCAGCCGCTCGCATCCCAGATGAAGTTCGGCGCCGCGGCCCAGGCGACGTCGCGCACGCTCTTGGCGCTGAAGTGCCAGGTGAGCGTAGGACCGGGGCCCGCGGGTCGCGTGGAGGGCTGCCCGACTTCGGTCTTCGCGATGATCGGCACGGTGCTGTCGGAGCGGAGCGCCTGCGCCAGCCGCGCGCGCTCGGTCGTCGTGAGCACGTCGGCGGGATTGAGCAGCGTTCCCGTCGCGACGACTACGAAGCTGCGCGGCACGGTCAGCGTCACGTCGAAGTCGCCGTAGTCGAGGTAGAACTCGCCCTGTCCCAGATACTGCTCGGTGTTCCAGCCGCGCACGTCGTCGTACACCGCCATGCGCGGGTACCACTGCGCTATCTCGTACAGCCACCCCGCGGGGAACTGCTCACGGCCCATCCGGTCGGAGCCGTGCTCGGGAATCTGGAAGTGGTAGGCGACGTCGAGCGTCGTGGTCCCGCCGGGTGCGAGCCCCCGGTCGAGATCGACGCGCAGCATCGTGCCGCTCGTGGTCGTGTGCAGCGCGACCTGCTTGACCGTCTGACCGCCCGCCGGTCTGACCGCCGACAGCGCTCCGATCACGAACCCGCCCTCGAAGCCCGCTCCGGCGAAGCGTGCCCCCGGAGGATTGAGCGGGGCGCCGCGGGCATCGTCGCGGTAGATGTTCTGGTCCAGCTGGAGCCAGACGTAGCGCAGCGTGTCGGGCGAGTGGTTGGTGTAGCGGATCGTCTCGCGGCCCGAAAGGACGTGCTTCCCAGTGTCGAGCGTGGCGCGGATCGCGTAGTCCGCGCGCTGCTGCCAGTAGCTCGGGCCCGGTGTGCCGGCGCCGGTGCGGATCGGGCTCGGGGCAGGGAGGTTCAGGCGGCGGAACGGGGACGTGTCGCCGCCCTGGGGCGGGAGCGCGGGAACCGCTGGGACCTGCTGGAGGGCGGCGACGACGAACGCGAATGCGAGCATGATGTCAGGTCCTCCGTTAGAGCGCGCCGGTCTCGCGCGCTTCCTTCAGATAGCCGCTGGCAACGCCGCCCACGACCATGGCGAGGCCGAGCCAGCCGAGCGCGGTGAGTCGCTGATCGAAGAGCAGCAGAGCGAGTAGTGTACCCACGACCGGCTCGATGGTGGCGGCGATGGCCGTGGGCGCGGCGTCAATGCGCTTGACGCCCGCGAAGAACAGGAAATTGGCGCCGAGCACCGTGGCGAGCACGAGGGCCGCGATATACATCCAGCCGCCGAGCGTGGGCGGGGGCACGGGAGGGTGGCCCGCGAGCGGCAGGATGATGCCGAGCAGCACGCTACCCCCGGCGATCTCGAGCAGCAGCACGCGCACGACGCCGTAGCGCGGCACCGACCAGCGTGCGAGCAGCGTCGTCCCCGCGTAGGACAGCGCGGCCAGCAGTCCTCCCGCGACCCCCGCGACGAGGCTCGGCGTGGGGACGCCCGCGAGCCCGACGCCGTGGCTGCCGCCCTGTACCGTGAGCGCCGCGCCCGCCATCACGACGACGGCGAGGAGCAGCCGGGTCGCCGTCACGCGTTCACCCAGCAGCGGTTGCGCCAGGACGGCGACGAGCACGGGTGCCGTGTACAAGAGGGCCGCGGCACCCGCCACGCCCGTGCCCGCGATGCCGAACTGATAGGCGACTTCAAACAGGGCTACTAGAGCACCGCCGCCCAGGCCCACCGCGATGACGAGGGCGATGGTGCCGAGCAGGATGCGCCAGAAGCCGATGCCGGTGAGGGCCGCGCCCGCGGCGTAGAGCGCGGTGCTGAGGGGGCCGGTAGTGCCCCACAGCGCGCCCGCGCCCAGGGCGAAGAGGTAGCCCGCGAGGCGGGTGGGACGGGTGGACTGTTGGGGCGTGGCAGAGCTCATGGGCAAGTCTAATACACCAACTCGCCCCGCAGCACGGTCACTGCCTGGCCGCCCAGCACCACGCGATCACCCTGCAAACGCACGCGCACCACGCCACCCCGCTGTGAGGCCTGGTACGCCACCATCTCCTTCTTCCCGAGCCGCTGCGACCAGAACGGCGTGAGCGTGCAGTGCGCCGAGCCCGTGACGGGATCCTCGTTCACGCCGGCGCGCGGCGCGAAGAAGCGCGACACGAAGTCAAATCCCGGAGTCGACGCGCGGCTCGTGACGATGACGCCGCGCGCCTCGGCCCGGGCCAGGGCGCCGAAGTCGGGAGCCAGCCGGCGCACCACGTCTTCCGTTTCCACTTCCACGAGATAATCGAACCGGCTGCGCCCCACGGTTTGTGGCACCACGCCGAGCGCTTTCGCCAGGCCCGCGGGGGGCTGTGCGGGGGCGGCCGGCGTCGCGGGAAAATCGAGCTCGATCCAGTCGCCGCGTCGCTCGGCGGTGAGCAAGCCGCTCTGGGTGTGAAACCGCGCCTGCGCTCCCTCGGCGAGATGCCCATCCTGCCACAGGACGTGTGCGCTCGCGAGGGTGGCGTGGCCGCACAGTGCGACCTCGACCGCGGGCGTGAACCAGCGCAACCGGTAGCCGTCGTTCTCCCGGTGCAGGAACGCGGTCTCGGAGAGGTTCATCTCCCGCGCCAGGTCCTGCATCCAACGATCGTCCTTAGGGCCCGGGAGGATGCAGACGGCGGCGGGGTTGCCAGCGAAAGGCTTGTCGGTGAAGGCATCGACCTGGACGATCGTGAGTCCCATAGACGTCTAATTGTAGCTGTGGCGCTGGAGCAGCGCCCCTTTATCTCTTGGTGCCGCGTCCACGCCACGCGACACGCATAGCCGACGCGTGTTTTCGGCCTCGACGCTCGGCTCATGTGGAGGGCACGCGACATGCACGACCGCGGGGTCGCCGTTCACCTCCAACCTCCGCTGAGGAGGCAGCTCATGCAAACGCTCCCAAGAATCGCTGCGGTCCTGATCTTCCCCGCCATCGCATACCTAGGAACTGCCTGTGAACGGACGGACACACCAATGGAGGCGGTGCCCCATCCGGTGGCGGCGGTGGGAGGCCCAACCTGCAACGTTCCAGCGGATTACCCCACGATCCAACTCGCAGTCGACGCTCCCGGTTGCACTACGATCGATGTGGCCGCAGGACTGTATCCCGAGACCGTGACAATCCCCAGGACTCTCACTCTTAACGGAGCACAGGCAAATGTGGACGCCCGCACGCGGGCCGTACCGCTATCGAGCGAGTCCGTCGTTGGAGCCCCGGACGGCGCGTTCCAGATCGAGGGGGACAAAGTCGTCATCAATGGCTTCACGATCCAGGGCGTGGTCAGCGATCCCAGGACCTTTCCGTCTGCGCTAGGGGCTGGTATCTGGACGAACCCCGCTTTCAGCGGTACCCAGGGCGGCCACCAGATCATCTACAACATCATCCAGGGCAACATCGTTGGCATCTACCTCAACAACTCCTGCATTTTTGCAACCCTTGTGCAGTTCAACGCGATTCGGGACAACATTGTCCCAGGCGCGGCATCCGGAAACGGCATCTACTCCGATGTGGGACTGTGTAAGGCCGCGATAGACAAGAACAAGTTCAGCGGTAACACCAGCGGCTCAGTGTTGGTACTCGGGCCCCCCGTCAGCGGCTTCGCCTCGGACATAACCGTCACCAACAACGAGCTGGCCGCCCCAACGCCTGAGAGCATTTCATTTCTTGGCGTCAGCAGCAGCATGATCGCCAGTAATCTCAGCTCCGGCTCGACGAACGACGCCACAATCAACCTGTTCGGAAACAATTCTCAGGTCACGGTCACCGGCAACACGCTGCTCAATGGAGTGCGGGGAATTGCTGTGAGCGACCCTTACTTGGTCGGCATCAACACCGGCATCACGGCTCACCAGAATTGCATCAAGGGAAACACACTTGCCGGAATGGACGTCGATCCCCTCGCCTATCCGACGACGCCGCTACTGAATGCGGAGAACAATTGGTGGGGGATGCCTTCGGGGCCTATGGAGATCCCCCGGAATACGGGAGGCACGGGCGACAAGATCATCGACCTAGAGCAGAACGTCGACTTCGTCCCCTGGCTCACCACGCCTCCGCCGTCCCCGTGTCCAGCCGCGCCTCCGCCGCCAAACACGCCAGGGAAGGCGACCGGCGGTGGCCAAGTCGACGGAGACCCTTTATTCGCCCTCGACGGTGTGCTGTTGTCTCTGCCCGCGCTGGTACCGAGCTTGGCGGACCCGCAATCGCAAGCCACGTTCGGCTTCGTGGCGACGTGCTGCACGGCGAGAGGGAACCTGGAGTACAACGACCATGCGATGGATGTGCGGATAAAGGCCCAATTCATTGACGGACTGTCTATCAGCAGCCCGGGCGCTACCTGCACCGCGACACCTGGAAGTAAGCACGCCACGTTCACTGGCATGGCCGACGTGATCCGGTCTACCGGCACGACACCGGAGCGTTTCACTGTTGATGTCGACGACTGCGGCGAGCCCGGGACCATGGACAGCTTCGGCATCAGGACTGTGTCCTATGTGCACGCGCCAAGCACTTTGATCGGGGGCAACATTCAGATTCACTAGGAGGGAGGCGCACGGGCGGCGACGATCGTCACAGCCGGAACGTCGTCCGCCGTGTAGCCAGCTGTCCTCATCAGGTGCTCACGTTCGAGCACGCCAGGCCCTGCAAGCGCCCCATGTTGTCGCGCAGCAGCCGGCGGGCGCGTACGCGCGCCAGGTTCCAGTTGCGCCAGTCGTCGTGCTCCAACTCGTGCCACCGAGCGATCAGCCCGCGGGCGGCGCGACACTGCTCGGGGGCCTCGAGGCGTGGCAGGGCGTCCAGCAGGTCGGGGACGGCGTCCGTGCCCAGCGACGCGGCGTACCGGCCGTCGAACGGGCGTTCGGCGGCGGGGCGTGCGAGGTTCACTCGCACGATGAACGCGTCGGGGTTGAGCAGCTGGAGTCCCGCGAGGACCGCAAATCCCTGCACGAGGGCGCCGAAGGCGAAACGCCCGCGGCGGCCCCGCAACGTGGTCCACGCGAGCCATGCCAACACGCCCGCGAGGTAGGCCATGAACGCTGTCGCATACAACCGGACCTCCGACAGCCCAAAGGCGGCGACGTAGAGTCGCATGCGCTCGAAGGCGGACGCCATGACGACGCCCAGCAGCACGAGCAGGATAGCCGCCAGGCGCCCGAACCAGCGTTGCTGCGCGCGTGGCTCGTGCTGGACGGCCCAGTCCGCCGCGATGAGGATGGGGAGCACGAGGGCACTCGCCGCGACGAGCTCCAAGAATCCGCGCCGCGCGTACTCGGCGTACGTGAGGCCCGTGGTCCGCTGCACGAGATCGGTCCCACCAAAGAAGTAGCGCATCTGGATGACCACAAAGGCGAGGAACAGCAGATCGACCAGGGCCAGCGCCGTGGCCACCGGCACGATACCGATCGAGAGGGGGCGCCCCTCTCCCGCGCCCGGCTCGGACGCTGGCGCGAGGAGCACACCGCGCAGGTATCCCGCCGCGAGCGTTGTGAGCGACGCGATCACGAAGGTGTGCGAGATGAGGGTCGCGAAGTCGATATCGAGCAGGTCGTGAACCGAGTTGCGAAACACGACGTCGGCGGAGGCGAACAGCGCGCCGAAGACGAGCAAGAGGGGGAAGGCGAGGAGGACGCCCAGGGCGGCGCGGCCGGCGTGGCGCAGCCCGCCCACGCTCGGCAGCTCGTCCCACGAGACATCGCGGCCCAGCAGCGGCAACACGCCGGTACACGCGGTCCAACCGCTCATGACCGCACCGCGCGCGTACTCCCATGCATGGCGGCCACGGAGCGGCACGCCGCGCAAGCTGAGGTGGGTGAGGGAGACGACGATCGCGATCCCGATGAGGTCGAGCGCACGAAGCGCGTGCGAGTCGCGCACGGCGAAGCTCGAGGCGAGGATCAGGCCCGCCACGCCGAGCCACGGGACGTCGGCGTTGCCGTGGTTCGGTCGACCGGCGGCGAGCCACCAGACGGCGGCGATCAGCACTGCGACGCAGACGAGTGCGTTCAGGCCCCACGGCATCGCGCGCAGCAGGAGGTCGGCCGCGACGCCGAGCGCGGCCGAGGCGCCGAGGATCTCGAGTCCGAGTCGGGTCCGCTCGCTCAACGCGTTCATCCGGCGGCCGCCTCCGGGAGAGCGCCGAAGCGCCGCTCCCGCGTGCGAAACTCCGCGATCGCGCTCGCCAGATCGGCGGGACTGAAGTCGGGCCACATGCGGTCGGTGAAGCACAGCTCGGCGTAGGCGCATTCCCACAGGAGGAAGTCGCTGAGCCGCTGCTCGCCGCCGGTGCGGATCAACAGATCGACGTCGGGGAGCAGCCGTCCCGCCCTGATCGCCTCCCG
>WNGI01007458.1_pt1 | contig 10566 bp, 6 predicted proteins | sample 5400621 | NCBI WGS metagenome assembly WNGI01 (sample SAMN13153374, study PRJNA577476) | soil metagenome | isolation source: 20 cm soil or saprolite under Garry oak tree replicate 1 | place: USA:California | collected 2016-06-15 | reverse complement strand
CTCCTTGCCACACTCATCCTCGACTGCTATTTCGTTCTATCTCTACTACACGAGGTAACCGAGAGTCTCCTGTACTCGCAACAACAAAGACGAACTTCGGCCGTCGCTCGATCCAACGCGTTCCTACTTCTTGACCTTCAGTCCCCTTCACTAAGAGGGTGCCCTAGCACTACAAGCGTTTTAGGTGTGTTTGTGGTTGAGTGCGCCCGCTGCGCATCATTTCTGGAGCCCACCGCGAGGGATTTTCTATTTCAGAAACCAACAGGAGATATATTTCATTCACACTCGTGAAAACAACTACCCTTTCTAAAATTAACACACTAACAGCCTTCAACAATACCTACCACACGTTCCGGATTAACTACCGGACCCCCGAGTAGTTCTAGTAAACCCCGGCGTCGTCAGCAAAGCTCAGGACTTGTTATCGACACTTCACCTTTGTCTTTGGTTTCCCAGCGATCAGAGTTATCCCCTTTATCCCCACGAAGTTCACTTCTCGAGACAGCGCCAGAATCACCCAGACCATATTCAACGGCATCGAACTTCATAGAATCTCCTGTACAGAGGCGACCGACAAGTTTACTTGGAGAATTAGTAGAAGCGGAGAATAGAAGTTTTATTGAAGAACCCACCAGACATTTACCCGGCACACTTGTCCTCGATTCGCCTTTTCGATTCCCTTTTAACCCAGACAGTCGACGAATCTCGACACCAGCATATCAGGCGCTTTTAGCGGAGCTCGATCAAGCCGGCGATCAAAGCGTACCTGATTTTAATCAGCAATCAGTAGATCAAGCCGACGAGGATAGGAGAGACGAAGAAGAAGTAGGCTCATACATTTCAAGAATATCAGAAGACCTTGACGTTACAGTTCAGCAAATATCGATGGAGGCTATTATAGACAGAGATCGTAGACCTGCGGCACCTCCGCATCCCGAGCGATCGGCTTCCAGACCAAATTCATGGAGCCAGCGAGGGAGATCAGTTTCGATGGGAGGAGATGTAGGAGATGATGGACAGGACGACCATAGGCAGCGAGAGGAACCATTTAGAGAACGTGCGGGTCATCCGTTCAGGCAGGAATATCCACGTTATCGACCGGAGCAGCATCAAAACGAGTATTACCAGCCTCATCAACAACTGGTGCGGGCAGCCGCGATGCCCGCTAGGAACAGTAGTTCGGCCCCTAAATTTGATTCCAAGCATCCCCGGACTTTGATCCGTTATTTCGCAGAGTTGGAGCTCCTTTTGGACGCGGCGAATATTGATGATAGGCAATCACGGAAAGAGCATGCAATGAGGTACTTGGAGAATGAGGATTATGAGATTTGGGATTCTTTGCTAGAGGCAGACGCAAATTATTTGTATGGCGCATTCAAGCAAGCGGTCATCAATTCATACCCTGGTGCGGAAGCGGCGAGGAAATACACCTTGGACGATGTTAGCCGGTTGATAGAGAAGTGGAAGCGAGAAGGCATTACGACCCCTCAGGCCGTCGGCGAATATTACCGAGACTTCAGGAATATCACCAACTATCTTATCGCTCAGCGTCGATTCTCGGAGATGGAACAGCGTCGAAGATTCGTTATGGGTTTTTCGCAGGAGTTGTTGAATAGGATCGCCTACAAGTTACAGTCGGCGTATCCGGAGGTGGATCCTGAGGATGGATTTGGGATGGATGAAGTATATCGAGCGGCGATCTCGATTCTCCGAGGGTCAAGTTTCTTTCGTTCAGACTCGGATGCCCCTTCAGTCAGACGCGAGAGTCCTTTACCACCGGTAGCCCCTTATACGGCACCTGCGGCTCGTGGCTCTCAGGCACCTTTGACGACGTCTACTAGTGTTAAACAAGAGGATCTATTATCAGCAATAGGAAGACTAGTCAATACTTTGAATAGCCAAGTAACGACAGCGGTACCACAAGCACCACAGGCTCCAGCGCCTACTCGTTACGTTCCAGCTGCGGCGCCCGCTACTCAGACGAATAATCCAGCCCCTAGACAACAGGCATACGGTGCGCCGGCGTTCACCGCTGCTGCGTTCCCTAGGCGAGCCGGGCCAAGCGACGCCGAACGTTGTAACTTCTGTGGAGAGACTGGTCACTTCATGGCCAATTGTCCAGCAGCGGAACATTACCTGCGGACTGGGAGGATTACGAGAAGGGACGATGGGAAGCTGGTATTGCCGAATGGGATGTTCGTACCGAGGAGTATTGAGGGCCAGTGGTTGAAGGATCGAGTGGATACCTATTGGCAGCGTCAGCTTGGCGATCAGGCTAACGTTAATCCAATGCCTACCCAAGCGTCGGCGACCGATAACGCGACTTCCAGTAACCCCGCTACGATGTTTCTGAGTGTAGAGTCTGGAGCGAGGGCAGATGGAGGTTCCCGAGGCGCGTTTGCCTCGGTAATTTGCGAAGTTGAGGAAGAGGATATGGACACGGAGATCGAGTTCCACCAGAAGCAGATTCTAGCGCTGCAGGCAAAGCAGAGGACGAAGAAGATGGTGTTTGATGGAGTGGAGGTTATGAAGAGGCCGACGAGAGCGGTAGCGCCGAAACCGAATAGCGTATCTGGGGCTAGAGGGGCCCAACCTTCCGCTAACGTCGCACCACCTAGGACGGACAAGGGAAAGGAGAAGGAGACGACCCAGGCACCTGAGACATCTCACCAGAGGGCGCCGAGTCCTCCTACAGCTCAGCCAGCGTCAAACGAAGTTCCTAGAGCGTCAGCAAGTGGCAGTAACCCGCCGACGCACCCGTTTGAAAAAGCGAAGGACGCAAACTACCTACCGCCTGTTAACCGTAATCTCGGCGCGGCACCAGCGGCGAAGGCGAAGGATCCGGCGTATCATAGTCAAGCCCCTATTCAAGACCCCAAGTTCGTTGAGACGGTTTTAGACCGGTCTTTGAAGGAGACTCATATTACACTCACTTTTGAAGAACTTCTTTCGCTTTCTTCCGACCTTCGTTATCGTTTGCGTGACAAGGTTACACCTAGGCGACAGCCAGCAGCCGCTAAGCATGTTAGTTTTGCAGGAGAAGATGAAGGAGAAGAAGTAGAAGAGATTGTCTCACCTTCGGCATTGGAGGAATTGGAGTTAGAAACCACCCGAGTTGCGCCTGGAAAGTATAGAGTTCCGGATTTGGCCCAGGTTCTGTATTCGGCACAGAAGAAGGTTGATGGGGAGAGGAAGATCGTTTTGCAGAGTAGGAAGGAGTCGTTGGCGTCCCGGGCAATCACCATGAAGGTTGCGGAGAAGTCTTACGTCGAATGCATCTTGGATCCCGGAAGCGAAATCATTTGCATGTCGGATGCGGTCAGCCATCAGTTGGGGATTCCCTATGACCCTACGGTTACGATTAGGATGCAGTCAGCAAACGGCGAGCGCGATCCTACCCTTGGATTAGCTCGAGATGTGGCCTTTGAGATCGGCGACTTCGTTCTCTTGTTCCAGGTCCACGTAGTCCGGTCACCGGCGTATGACGTCCTTCTTGGGAGGCCTTTCGACGATTTGACAAGTGCGAAGATAGAGAATATGCCTAATGAAGAACAAGTTTGCACTATCAGCCACCCGGAGTCCGGTCGCGCGTTCTCCATACCTACTGTGGCGCGTGGTCCGGCTAGGTTCACGATGATGAGAGAAGACAAGGATTTTCACCCAGCTTCGAGGATCTGATAGAAGACCAGGGAGAAGCGGCGTTAATTATACAAGTCAACGATATAGAAGAAAAACCCATACATGTTTCAGCATATGCGCCTATTCCCCATGATTCCAGTTCCTTTTCACCCTCTAGTTCCGATTCTATTTGTGGCGAATATCGAGCGCGTTTGATTTTGGACGCTTTTATTCAGTTTGAAGGAAAAGAAGGAAAAGAAGATGAGAACGAAGAAGAACGAGTAGGAGGCCGTTTCGTACGAACCTTCCTCAACTACACCAGCAATATTGAATCTTCAAAAAGTCCTGTTTGGACGAACCTATTAACACATTTAACACCGAGCGTTTCTATTAGGGACGTTCTCACCAATTCGGTTGACAGTCATACCTTCGACAATACTCGATCGGCGACTCGTTCACCGCCCCCAGTAGCTGTTTTCGGAAAGAAGTATAAACCTGTTGCGCAGAAAGTTAAACCGGTCATCAGTGCGCTACCACAAGAATTTAGAATCATACGCAATATTATTGGCGACCCTTTGAAAGACATGCCGAAGCTTGATCCTCGGCCGCCCACATTTGTTCCGACTGGTAGATATACGGAGGAGAGGAAGGAGGCGATAGATGAGGTGCATGGCGGAGATTTCCTTTGGCCTGAAGAACGGAAGTTGATGCATCACTTTATGATGTTACAAAACGAAGGCTTTGCGTGGAGCGATCCGGAGCGAGGCCGTTTCAAAGCAGAATATTTTCCACCTGTAGAGATACCGACTATTCCCCATATTCCGTGGATCCAGAAGAATATTCCGATTCCTCCAGGCATCTACAACGAGGTTTGCAAGATTATCAAATCAAAGATAGATTCCGGCGTTTACGAACCTTCAAATTCCTCGTATCGTTCTCGGTGGTTTTGTGTGGCGAAGAAAGATGGACGGTTGCGGATAGTACACTCGTTGGAACCCTTGAACAAGGTCACGATTCAGCATTCAGGCGTCACCCCTATTCCCGAGCATTTGGCCGAGCAATTTGCGTGTAGGCCGTGCGGCGCAATGTTGGACTTGTACGTCGGTTATGACGAGCGCGTCCTTGGCGAAAATTCTCGTGACTTGACGACATTCCAAACTCCTTTTGGCGCGCTTCGTTTGGTCACTTTGCCTATGGGATGGACGAACTCGGTCCCTATCTTTCACGACGACGTTACTCACATCTTGCGATCCGAGATCCCCGACTTGACCATTCCTTATATAGACGATGTGCCTGTTAAGGGTCCGGCTTCAACTTATCAATTGGAGGATGGGAGTTTTGAGACGATAGCGGAGAACGATGGGATTAGGCGGTTTGTATGGGAACACTTTGAGAACTTGAATAGGGTTGTACAGAGGATGAAACACGCAGGCGGCACGTTTTCCGGCAAGAAGCTTACGTTGTGCACCGAACAGATCATTGTCGTCGGCCACGTGTGTACCCCACAGGGTCGTATCCCCGATCAAAAACGTGTTGCGGTGATCATCGCTTGGGGACCTTGCGAATCTTTGACGGATTTGCGCGCGTTCTTGGGTGTAACTGGACTCTGCCGTATCTATGTCTTGGACTTCTCTTGCCGAGCCGCGCCTTTGATATATCTGCTGAAGAAAGGAGTGGAGTTTGTGTTTGGTGAAGAACAGATTAGGGCTCAGGAAGACATTAAGCGAGCAATACTCGACGCACCGGCGCTAGTACCCCTCGACTATGAATCTCTTGCTAAAATTATCCTCGGAGCGGACGCGTGTCCCAACGGAGTAGGCTTCTTCCTAGCGCAATGCGACTTGAGCAATCCGAAGATTCGGCGCTATAGCCGTTTTGGGTCAATCACTTTCAATGATCGCGAGCGTCGTTTCTCTCAGGCAAAATTGGAGTTGTATGGACTGTACAGGGCGATGAGGGAGTTCAAGATGTACCTGTTGGGCGTAAGGAACTTGGTGGTGGAAGTAGATGCGAAGTACATCAAGGGTATGCTCGCTAATCCGGATATTGCGCCTTCGGCGTCGGTCAACCGATGGATTCTCGCTATTCTCACCTTTCATTTCGAGTTGGTTCACGTTCCCGGCACTCATCACGGGGCGGATGGACTTTCGCGGAGGCCTAGGCAACCAGGCGACGAAGTTAGAGATGAGGGGAAGTTGGACGAAGAATTCGACGATTGGATCGACAATCTCTATGGATTCTTGCACCTGATCAATCCATCGCCTATGCTATCTCAAGTCTCGCGTTTACAGGCTCAGCAGACAGTCGCTACATTCGCTAATCACCTTGTACCTTCAACCGAGGAGACCATCGGCGTTTTCAACTTATCCAGGACAAATGAAGACCTCGTTTATACACAAGTCCCTCGTTCCGAGAAAGCGGAGGAAGATGAGAAGCGTCTTGGGCTAGTCAAGGACTTTCTTGGCGATTTACAGCGTCCCCCGACTCTTACGGACAAGAAATACCACATCTTCGTGCGCTACTGTATGCGGTTCTTTTGGCGAAATGGAAAACTTTGGAGAAAGGATGCTCGCGGTGAACACAAGCTGGTCATGGAGAAGGATAGAAGGATCGACGTTCTGCAGGAGTGCCACGACGCGATTGGACACAAGGGTTTCTATGCTACAAGGGCGCTGATTCAAGAACGGTTCTGGTGGCCCTACATGCACAACGACATCAAGTGGTTCGTTCAGACTTGCAAGTTATGTCAAGAGCGTCAGCTACGGCTCGTTCGGATACCTCCAGTAGTTGCACAGCCGGCGCCCTTATTTACGAAGGTCTATCTTGACGTGCTTCACCTACCGGCGTCAAACAGGTTCCGCTATATCATACAGGCCCGATGTTCCCTTACACATTACCCAGAATTTCGCGCTCTACGTACTCAGACGGCTCAAAGTGTAGGAGAATGGATATTTCAAGATTTGTTGTGTCGGTGGGGTGCTCTATCTGAGATCATTACGGATAACGGCGCTCCTATCATCAGTGCTTGCGACCATCTGTCTAAGAAGTACAAAGTAAACCATATCCGAATATCCGGCTACAACTCTCAAGCTAATGGTCTAGTCGAGCGATCCCATTTCGATGTTCGGCAGTCTCTATACAAGGCGTGCGATGGCGACGAAACTAAGTGGGCGAGAGCGGTTCCTACCGTCTTTTGGGCGGAGCGCGTTACGGTTAAACGGCGTATGGGCGTCTCGCCATTCTTTGCGGTTACGGGGACACATCCTGTTTTACCCCTGGATATCGTTGAGGCCAGCTATCTAGTGCCACCCCCAGACGCATTTCTTTCGACGACAGAATTGATTGCGAGGCGAGCGGTTGAGTTGCAGAAGAGGCAGGAGCATGTGGCCGCGCTGCGAGACAGAGTGTTCCGGACTCGTATTAAGGCGGCACGGCAGTTTGAGAAGGATCATGCGACGGTTGTGAAGGATTTCAACTTCAAGACTGGAGATTTGGTGTTGGTGAGGAATACGGCTATTGAGAAGTCTTTGAATCGCAAGATGCGTGCGCGATATAACGGCCCCTATGTTGTGGTGACGAGAAACAAAGGTGGCGCATATGTGCTTTGCGAGTTGGATGGATCGGTCCTTGATAGGCCTCTAGCAGCGTTCCGAGTCGTTCCTTATTTCGCCAGGACTGCAGTGGACATCCCTACAACGGCATTGGATGTTGAATTGAAAAGGATCGACGAAATGCGAGCTTCTAGGAGTCTCGGTGATGATGATGACGAAGTAGTGGATAAAGGTGTAGGAGGTGAAGATGACTTTGTCGCGGATCTAGAAGATGAAGATAGGGACGGGGGTTCAGATTTAAGTGAGGAGGGGGAGAGCGAAGGCGTTGACGAAGAATAGCGGCAGAACGCGCAAGATTGAAGCTTCGATTGGCTTCGAAGAGCCCCTCTTCAACAGGCGGACTACGTTTCCTTTCATTTATTTTCGTTCCTTTTCTTTTTCTTTCGTTTCTTACTCTTCATTGCCTTTACTTATTTTGAAACAAACAGACAGTCAAAGAGATATAAAAAGATCAAAATTTCGAAAAAGAAAGACAAAAACATATATTTCTATTATACTATACATTTCTGTTTCCCCCTTTTTACACTGACACTTTATATATGCGATTTGATATATTTTGGCGGCGGCGGCGATACGGAAAACACCTGGCTCTCGACAACGCGACGCGCAACTGTTAATTGCGGCGGGATTTCTTCCTCGGAGGCTCTTCGTCTTCTTCGTCTTCGGTTCGGGATTTCTCAGCGACTGGAAAGATGGGTTAGAGGTAGGGATAGTGGGAGACAATGGGGAACTAACTCTCGTTCTCGTCCTCCTCGTTGTCTTCAATCACTTCGGCGGAGCGACGAGAATTCTTGCGGGGACGGGAGTGGGATTTGTCCTGGGTTTGCTTGTAGGCCTTGGCGTCGTTCGCGTCCTGTTTCCCTCGGCGATACTCAAAGCGCGCTATCTCTTGCAAAGTACGGCGCATTTCACCGAGCTGTGCCTCGATCCGTTGACAAGTGCGCTGGTATTGGGCCTCGGCTTGGCGGCGTTCTAGTTCTAGCTCAGCCTGGACATGGCTTATGACCCCCTCGGCGTATGCGAAGTACTTCCCCATTCGCTGTTCCCGGTTGTACGCGGGTAGTTTCTGAAGATTAAGGGTAGGAATATCGATAGGACGTGCTTCTAGTTCTGGAGATACGCTGAGCGGTACCCTATCGTTCAATTTCGAAGTCTTGGACTTGGCCTTGACCCTTGTAACGGCTGACGCGGAGCGCTTTGTCTCGGCAGACTCGTCGCCGCTAGCAGCCCTGCGCTTATTTTTCTTGAGGGAAGCTTTCGACGCTCGCGTGCTATAATGAGAACTGAGGATGGGTAATCCTCCTCTTCATCGTCGTCCTCGATCTTCTTTTGGCTACGCGTGGGCGTTATTGGTGGAAACGTCGTGATTTCATTCTCAAACTGGTGGTTAACGGTGTCACATGGAGCAATGCGATTCTTCTTGCATCGGAGGCACTTGCTGTTTGGAGACTGGAAGTCCAGCACACAGAAGGGTATGACGCGCCCCTTGCGACATCCGGAGCACTATCGGGCGGATTGGTTACAAGATCGGTAGAAAGAAAGAAGGGTTTCACTCACCTTGGCGGACGCCGGCTGATTGTTCGCGGCCTGGCAGATATGGGAGTCTCGCTGGTCATAGCGGTCTAAAAAGTCCTTGAGAGCCATGATAGGAAGAGCGGGAAGGTCGGCAGGATCAGCGTCGAGCGTCGCATCTTCTTGATCATTAGGAGCTTGTTCTTCGTTATCTTTGGGATCCTCGGTCAACTTTGCGATAGGCGGTTGCGACGCAAGGAGAGTTCCGTGAGGTTCAGAAGGCGGTTCTTGAGCGGTTGGGACAGGGTCGGACATTGGGACTTCAGGTTGAAGGTTGGCAGGTTCATTTGCAGACGGTTCAACAAGGAGCGCCGGCGTTTTCTCGCGTTCTGGCGGCTGTGGCACTTGCTCGGAAGACTGAGCGTCGAGCGATTTATTTCCTCAGCGCTCATGGGCGGCCTCAGGAAAGGAAGACTTACCTGGTTCTTGTCTAAAACTTCGCGCTTGTCTTTGCTTTCACTTGCTGTCGATGGCTTCGGTTGTTCTTGACTCGGAGATATTGGAGAGCTTGGATTGGGAGGGAATGTCATGTGTTCAGCTGTGGGGGCGTTTTGCGGTGTTTGGGACATGGCAGTTGAAGAAACGAGTGTGGACGTAGACTTCGTCTTTGAAGATCGCGGCTATTTGGCTCTGTTGACGGCGAGATCAAAAGTTGTTGCGGGTCACCTCTCTATCTCCCCGACTAGCTGGATTTGGAAGGAACTATCTTTGGCGTCTCCGGTCCTTTCGCGCGCACTGGCACTGACTGGGACAGTCAGATTTTAAGTGAGGAGGGGAATGATGGGCTAGCGGAGCGGCTGGGCGGAGAAACGTGGCGGAACGAACACCTACCGAAGCGATATGGCGGTCACCGAAGCAAGGATCGAAGTAACGAAGCGGAACGATGCAGGAACGAGCTCTAGAAAGCGCGGTAACTTGGTCTTGGATATTGGGAACGACAGCGGAGCTACGGATCACGTGGATCAAGCGGGACTTACTCAGCCGAGTGCAGGCGGATCACTAATCAGCGGGATCGACAATCACGCGCATCACGGACTTATAGAAGTCAGCGGAACGTCGACCAGCGCCCCCGTCCTTACCCCCGCGGCGTCGAGATGGCATCTCCTGCATCCCAAGAAAGCGGCGTACCCTCCGAGAACAGCGGCGACCCTCGTCCCCTTATCGATCGACTCTCGACACCCCCAAACGATGATACCAGCGACCAGAACAAGCAGCATCCGTGGGTTCGTCTATCGGAGCCAACCTGGGCGTACAACCTAGCCCCGTCGTATAGCAGGAAAGGCGGCGATTGGTACCAGTCTTTAGGGACGCTTTTCAGCCCTTCGGAGATCGATAGAATCCCAGGACCGCGACGCGCTGCGAGCGAGTTCCATGCCACGGTCTACGCGCGTACAGGCACCGAGATCTCTCTGCATCCGCTCGGAGACGTAGATCAAGAAATGACAGGGCCGGACACGTACAACTTCGATCTTAACCTCGTCAATCGCGTCGAGTATCCGAAAAACGAAGATCTAGCCTCTAACATCCCCCTCGGCCGCGGTCAGCTCGTTCACAAGGTCGTCCACAACATAAACCCTTTAGGACGAAACCAAGAGGTTGACCACGACGGACCATTCATTATCCTCGATCGCTGCGACACCCACTTCGTTCTATTGAATAGGCAAGGAAAGCTGTATCCTAAACTCGTCCCCGGTCATTGTCTCTACCCCTGCCTTAGTTCCTGGCACATAACCGACATCCCTGACGCGTTGCTCGAACACCCAGA
>WNGI01006587.1_pt1 | contig 10566 bp, 12 predicted proteins | sample 5400621 | NCBI WGS metagenome assembly WNGI01 (sample SAMN13153374, study PRJNA577476) | soil metagenome | isolation source: 20 cm soil or saprolite under Garry oak tree replicate 1 | place: USA:California | collected 2016-06-15 | reverse complement strand
TACTCGCGCAGTTCGCTTTCGGCGTCGCGGGAAATGACTGGCGCGGCGATGATGAGCTGTTTGGGCTGCTGCGCCTTTACTTCGGCAGCGGCTGCGCGCATGGTCAGCCCGGTAGCCACACCGTCGTCAACTAAAATAGCGGTTTTGCCCTTGGCCGAAATAGGCTTGCGACCGGCCATGTATACTTCTCGGCGCCGCTTGGCCTCTGCTCGCTCGGCACGCTCAGCTTGTTTTAGCCAGGTGGGGTCGAGGTTTGACCGCTCGTACTCGTTGCAAATAAGCGGGCCGGTTTCGGTCACGGCACAGACGGCGTATTCGGGGTTGGAGTGGTGGCCAATTTTGCGGCTAATGATGAGTTCTAGTGGGGCTTGCAGGGCGCGGGCAACTTCGGCAGCTACTTCAACGCCACCGCGAGGCAAGGCATAGACCACGGCATTGTCCCGATAGGGCAAGAGTTTTTGGGCCAGCAATTGGCCAGCTTGGATGCGATTAGTAAAACGCATAATTTTATAGAGTTTAGGGTCGAACTGGGGGCGGCGAAGATGCCGCCCCCGTGGGCGAGTCTCGCCCATTAATAATTATAATGCTTATGCCAAGCAACGGTATACTGGAAGATGAAGGAGAGCAATCTATGACCCCGGAACGACTTGAACGAGCTAGGCAAATTTTGGCCCAGGTGCACCACCCGGCCATCGCGACAGTAAACGTGGACGGCTCGCCGCTGAACACGCCGGTCTTTGGGGTTTTTAACGCTCAACTGCACTTGTTTTGGTCGTCCGCGCCCGACTCTACACATTCGCAAAATATCCGCCGCGACGGACAGGTATTTGTAGTAGTGTTCGATTCGCGCCAAGGCCACGGCGGCGTGTATATGGCGGCTCAGGCACAGGAACTAAACGATACTAGGCACATTAATTACGCCTATGCCTTGTTGCGTGCTAGTAACCCCAAAATGGGCAGTGTCGAGCGCTCCATGGGCAACGGCCCGCAGCGCCTGTACCGTGCCATTCCCAACAAATTTTGGGTGAACGTGTCGACCAAGGATGAAGAAGGTTATGTCATCCGCGACCAACGGCTGGAAGTGAGCCTTGGTGATCTGTTATAGGCTCCGCTCCGCTTGCCTTAGACACCCATTCCGCACCGCCCTCCGCCCAAGCCCAGCAAAGCTGGCCTTTGACGAAGTGCTCTTGGCACGCTGACTGCGTTGCCAGCTCCAGTCCTCCTCCGCGGTACTTCTAGTACCGCTCCGTGCGGGCTTCGCTGGCGCCTTGCAGCGCGCTCAAGTGCGAAATGGGTGCTTAGGAGAAGGAAAACCCCGCTACGCTAGGTTTTTCCTTCTCTAGATCCCAACTTTGCTGGGATACCACTCATCCTTTCCATGGATATCACCTTTGCCGAATGAATCGGCAAAGGTGATGAGAAGAGTTATAGATGGTATAATAGCAGCATGGAACACGGTGCCTATCCTGTTGATATAGTTGACGAAAACGGCTTGGTCGTTGGGACCAAACTTCGTCGTGATATTGATAAACACAAAGACATTTACCACGCCGTGTATATTGTGCTGGTTACGCCAGTCGGGCAAATGGTGCTGGCAAAAATTCCCGAGCGTAGTGACCTGCCAAATCTATATGAAGGGCAGTGGGGCGTACCGGCCGCGAGTATTCGCCGAACTGGTGAGTCGCCAATGGTTGCTGCTCAACGTGCCGTCGCCCGTGAACTGTACATCGACAACGCCAAGGTTGTACCGGTTGGCGGTGGCTTGTTTGCTATGGATGACGGCCGCCAGACCTATGGCAGCGTTTATTATCTTATTGCTAATCCGCCTTCGACCTATAGTTCGACTGATATTGTCGAGCTGATTACTGTTAGCCCGCGCGAATTGCGTGAACGCATACAGGAAAACCCAGATGAGTTCGCGCCCACCATGCGTATTTTGTGGGATAAGTATCAGGATCGGTTACCGTTGTAGGGTAGTTGACTAATAGCAGTTCCAGTTTATACTATCGCCACGACACGCTGATCGTTCTGGTGCTGAGCATTAGGTTCGTCTGTTTTATAATGGGCAAGTGAACAAAGACTTATTGGTTTATTCCTTGGATCGTGCAAGTTCAGCTGGTGTGAAGCAGATCGGCGGCAAAGCCTTGTCGCTTGCCAAACTTATACGGGCAGGGTTTGCGGTACCGCCAGGATTCGTCGTAACAACCAAGGCATATCAGCTTTTTAACGGTAAGGCCCTAGGCAAAGAACTGGAGCAGCAACTATTGGCAGCTTTTGATGAGCTTGGCGCACAGCAAGTTGCGGTGCGCTCATCGGCCGTGGCCGAAGACTCCTCAGGCGCATCTTGGGCAGGTCAGTTCGAAACGTATCTGAATGTCGAGCGAGGCGAACTATTACAAAGAGTCCAAGACTGTTGGCACTCCGCCAAATCGCAACGAGTGAACGCTTACGCCGCTCAACAATCTGTCGCCACCAACAGAGCGGTCGCGGTTGTCGTACAGACAATGGTGGCCAGTGAGATTGCGGGAGTGATGTTTACCTGCAATCCTGTTGATCAAAATCGTCAAGAAATTATTATTGAGGCCGTTCAGGGGCTGGGGGAGTCGTTGGTGCAGGGGACAGTCACGCCCGATCATGTCCGGCTGAACAAGCGCACAAAAAGGGTAGTAGAGCAGTATCTCAGCCAGGATCAGCCGTTGCTCGACCCCAAACAATTGGAAGAGCTGGCGCATCTAGCGACGAGCATCGAATCGCTGTATGATCAGCCTATGGATATTGAATGGGCATACGCTGCCGATAAGCTCTACGTGCTACAAGCTCGGCCTATTACAACACTGGACGAGGGACATTGAGGTGAAATCATCAGATCTTCCAAAGTTTTTCGCTAAACAAATTTCGCTGACCGAGTGGTTGGATGCTATTGGTTTTAAGCATACTGCAGCTATGCGCAATGAAGACAATGACAAGCGCGAGCGCCTAAAGGTTTTGCGTCAAATAATCGGTCTGCCATTTGATCAGCCGTATCAGTTTTCGGGAGAGGTAGTGGCCGCACGAACAGCTGAATTTAGAAAGTTTTTGACAGAACATGGCGACGAGTTATGCGCTATACGGTTAATCCCCACAAAACCCGACTTGCCAAAACTCCGCATCCGTGGCCAGTCTATCAACGACGCTGTAGTGTGGTTCGACCAACAAGACATTGACCCGACTAATTATCGGGTTGATTTTGTGCCACATACAGAAGTTAATACATGGGGAACTATTTTTGTTGTCAATAACAACGGAGTTTTTGGCGAGATTATACCTGGCGGTCATCATCAACTTACCCAAGGGTTTCATGATAAGACTGAACCGATTGTCTTTACCTATGACTTTAAAAGTTGGCAGTTGAGTCGAGAAAACCCAAAAGCCCTACAGGAGCTCCAGCAGACTATTAGTATGTTGCGCGTCACAAAAGTGGCTGATAGGAAGAAGTTGGCCGAAGAGTTGAACGCTACATTTTCCCACAACCACCTAAAGGGTTACTTTGAAACCGTAGCGTCGGAAGAGTTCGGAACGTGGTTTATCGACTACAGTCGAATTTTGGGCGACAAGTACCACGATTTTGTCGTGACGCTTGCTGTGCCGCCGAACCAACAAAAAACAATACTAAAAGGCATGGCTGGCAGCAAAGGTAAGGTAATTGGCCGGGCGCGCGTCATCGGTGCCCAGGACGCCATTGCCGATGTGGAGTTCGATAAAAACGATATACTAGTATGCCCCATGACTACTCCCGACCACCTACCTTTAATGCAGCGGGCGAGTGCCATAATAACCGATGCGGGCGGCATACTTAGCCACGCGGCTATTGTGGCACGTGAGCTTGGTATCCCGTGCATTACCGGCACCAAGTACGCTACCTCCACATTGCAGACAGGCGACAATATAGAGGTAGATGCCGATAACGGCACTGTTGTGTTAGTTGCCGAGTCCGTAGCCTAAATGGCAAGCTATTTTTTCTTAGCCTTTTTGGCGTGAGCCTTTTTGTGCCGCTCAATTTCAGCATTTTCTTTGGGCAAGGTAGGTTCTTTGCGCAGCACCACAATTACTTCGTGGCCGTTCTTCATAAAGCATTCTACGTCTAACTTCAGCTTGTGCTGGCGCACACTGTGCAGAATAAGCTCCAGCAGATCATGCTGGGCCCACACATTGTAGTGAATGCTGTAATTTTGGTCCATTAGCTCTTTGGCCCGGGCCTCTTGCTGTTTTTTGGTCGGCCAGCTTTCGATTTTTTGGGTTACTTCTAGGAATAGACTGGGTTTGGCGGCTTCGGCTTTGTTGGGATGCGCATGGAAGTCTACAAGCCGCTCTAGGGGTGTAACATCACGCAGACGATCGAAAGTATAGCGCTTGTCGGGCACGGACATGAACATCACACCTTCCTGTTTCAGCACCCGGTAAAAATTTAGCAAGGTGCTAATCGGGCTGATGGTGTGCTCAAAGAAATGGTTGGCAATTACAAAATCTTGGGAGTTGTTTTTCACTTTGCCCAGTTTTTCGCCGTCATCAATAATGTCCACGTGGGCTAGTTTGTGCTTGCGAATATCGGGGTAGAGTTTGTAGAGTTCTTGCTCGGAAATGATATCGACGTATTGGACCGTGGCCTCGTGCGGGACAGGTAGGGGCAAATACGTCGCGCCTATCTCTATCCCTTTGCCCTGAATGTACTTGTTGGCCAAAAACACCCGCATGTTGTGGGCTTGGTCGTACAAAATTTGGCGGTCGGTGTAGTAGTTCTCTTTTTCTTGTTTAAATTGCTCTCGTTCGGCCTTTATTCTGCTTAGCTGAGGGACATCCCGTACGAATCTGCCGCCGCGGGTTACTGCTCGTTTTGCTTTGCCAGCAATGCGCCTGGCGCGTCTGTAAATTCCCAAAGTCCTTCCTCCGTCTTTTTGCTAATTCTATCATGATTTGGCACAATGGCGGTGATGACTGAACTAAAAGACCGATTAGCCGATATGTGGCAAGACCCAGCCCAGCAAATTGGCGAGTTGCTGTTGAGCAAAAAGTTGGAAGATGTCTCGCCGGTGCTGGCGCGCATTCCGCTGGTGTCGCTGGTGACTGCCGCTTATAAAACCAAACGCGCCTGGAGCGATTATTTGCTGGCCAAAAAAGTGCAGCAATTTTACACCGCGTGGGAGGTGCTCAGCCCAGACGAGCGCCGCACGGTGTACGAAAAGTTCCACAAAAAACCACGCGCTTTTACCGAAAAGTTGCTCTACATTTTGGAAAGCCAAGAGGACTTGGCCAAGTGCAAGCTGCTTGGCGTGCTGACTACCGCGCATTTGCAGGACAAGCTGAAGCGCAGTGACTACCTGGACCTTATTGAAACAGTGGCGCATTTGTCACTAAGCGATCTGTTACGCCTGAATAAACTAGTTGAACAAAGCATGATTTTTCCGGTGCGCGTGGTGGGGGAGCGTTATGTCACGTTATATGTAGGCCGCGGGCTGATTAAAACCGCGCCGCGCGTACCGGCCGAGCAGCGTGGTGGGCCCGGGCCGTTTTACCGCCTGACTTCTATCGGCCAGGTGTTTGTGGCGCAGGTACAAGCAAGCGGCATTGGGGCAAAACATGCATAAGGACATACTTTTCGATTGTATTGGAGTGCTATATACGCCTGACCGCAACCAGCTGCTTATCGACTATATCCAGCAACTGCGACAGAAGTACAAAGTTTTTTTGTTTAGCAATCTCAGCCCCAGCTCGTTGCAGCGTTATTTTGATACCAGTGAACAAAAGCAATTGTTTGACGCGGTTTTTGCAATTGGGGGTAGCGGAGTGCTGAAGCCAGATACACAGGCTTATAGTGATGTTTGCGAGGATTTGCTTATAGCGGCGGATCAGGCTGTCATGATCGACGATTCTAGCGATAATTGCGTGGCAGCCCGTCGGTTTGGGATGGCGGCGGTTAAGTATGAGTCTTTTGAGCAAACTCGGCGCGATCTTTCGGCTGTGTTAGAGCAAGGCGCGTAAATGCCAGAGCTGCCTGAAGTAGAAACTGTCCGGCTAGGACTCAGCAAATTGCTGCTCGGCAAAAAAGTTACTCACATTGAGCATGACTGGCCCAAGAGCTTTCCCGGTAGCGATGCCGACGCGCGGGCGCACTTAATTGGCGCGATTATTCAGGCTGTTAACCGGCGGGCGAAGGTGCTGATGATCGAGCTAAGCTCGGAGTATTCATTAGTTATTCATTTAAAAATGACCGGGCAGTTGGTGTTCCGCGGTGAGCAAAGCTTTGGTTCCGGACACCCAAATAAGAGTTTGATCGGTGAGTTGCCAGATAAATCCACACGAGTGACGTTTACGTTTGCTGACGGCAGCAAGCTATTTTTTAACGACCAGCGCAAGTTTGGCTGGGTGCGATTGCTGCCCACGGTGGAAGTACCGGCGATCGACTTTTTCCAAAAGGTCGGGCCGGAACCCCTGGCCGATGATTTTACCGCCAAGGATTTTATAGCCCGTTTGCGTAAGCGCAAGAGTGCCATAAAAGCTGTACTACTGGACCAAACGGTAGTGGCCGGGATAGGCAACATTTACGCCGACGAATCGCTGTGGGCGGCCAAAATCCATCCGCTGAGTAAAGTTCCGGACATTAGTGAGAGCAAGCTAAAATTGCTGTATCATGAACTGCGCGCCGTGCTGCGCCTGAGCATAGCCAAAGGCGGCTCGACCGACAAAAACTACGTCGATGCCGAAGGCAAGCGCGGCAGCTATCTTACTTTCGCCAAAGTATTCCGCCGCGAGGGCCAGCCATGTCCGCGTTGCGGCACTACTATTATTAAACTCCGCGTCGCCGGACGCGGCACGCACATTTGCCCGCGTTGCCAGCGCGTGTAGAATAAAACCTATGAGCGAGAGAAAATTTGGAATAGACAGGCTAGACATAGAGTTAAGCCGCCGCAGACTGTTGGTTTTGGGCGGTGGGGCAGCGGCTGCCGTTTTGCTTGGTTGCGATTCCGATAATACCCCCGCTACTTCGGCTCCGCCCACCTATACTAAAGTGTACGACCACGATGGCGACCAGTTGACAGCCGGTCGGGCGACGCGTGTGCATCCTGGTTTAGCCCTTGGCCAATCTGGATTAGTGGAAGTGGTTCGTCCGGTTATGAGGCTGGAAGACGGCAGCCGAATATCTGGGCAAGTCGGCAAATTGGCAGTGGCTGCTTTTGTTGTGCATGGAGCAGTAGTGGAACAAGGGGGTCTGCCACTTGAGTTTCGGGCAAATCGTCAAAGCCTAGCCCCCACGCCAGAGGAGCAGATACGCTTCGATGCGCCGGGTGAGAGGGATCGGCCAGAGATAAGGCGGCGTAATTGGGTGCAACTGGTAACGGCCGAGGGGCCGCTTGGTGTCGAGGTACTAACAGCCAAGGGGACTGTCTTGCAGCGTGGCATAACTTTTAACGCGGATTATGTGAACCAGGTCGTGCCTGTTGACATGGCAATGGCGGCCGGGGCTATCGGCATGCCGCTTTCTGGCATTACACCCGAGTCGAGCGGAGCACTCGTAAAGGGCATGTCACCTGTCCCGGTACAGTTTGTGGAGTAGAGAGGGCTGCTACAATAAGTCCATAGATGGTAATTTTGCTGACCGGTTCTAACGAATTTGGCATTCATAACGCGCTAACCGGCTTGGTGAAGCGCTTTTTGAGCAAGCACGGGAGTCACGCGTTGGAGCGGGTGGATGGCGAAACGCTTGAGCCGACCCGTTTGCCCGAACTACTGCAAGGCATGTCGCTGTTTGCCGCCCAGCGGCTAGTGGTGCTACGCGATGCGGGCAAAAATAAGCCGCTGTGGGAAGCGCTGGGGGAGTGGGCCGAGCGTGTGCCGGCCGAAACAACATTAGTGATCGTCGAACCAACGCCCGACAAGCGCACCCGCACCTACAAACAACTGCAAAAAAATGGCAAGCTCCAAGAATTTGCCGAGCTTCGCGAACCCGAGCTGGCTAAGTGGGCGCAAACAACCGCTGCTGCGCTCGAAGGGAGCCTCGATGCCAAGGCCGCTGCCTATTTGGTTCAGCAATCTGGTACCAATCAGTGGCTTTTGCTACGTGAGCTGGAAAAACTGATCAACTACACGCCAACTATCACGGTCGAAACCATCGATTTATTGGTTGAGCCCACCCCGCAGGCCGGCGCCTTTGAGCTGCTCGACAGCGTGCTGAATCATAATGCCCGCAAAACCTCTCAGCTGCTGGCGCAGCTTAAAACAATCGAGGAACCGTATAAACTTTTTGGTCTGCTGGTTTCGCAGGTGCACACGCTGGCGCTGGTGGTCAGCGCCCAGGGCAAATCGCCCGATGTCATTGCCAAAGAAGCCAGCGTGCATCCGTTTGTGGTGCGCAAAATGCAGCCACTGGCGCGCGGTACAAGTTACGGGCAACTGCAAGAGGTAATCGCGCTGGTGGCGCAGACCGATAGGCAGCTTAAGTCGTCGGGTGTTGACCCGTGGCTGCTGCTAGAACAGTGTTTAAGTAAAATTGTAGCCCAGGTGCGTTAAGGCTCCGTAACACAATAACATTTCCATGCATACTTCCGTACACGGCACATTTTATCCAAAAACCTTCCGTTCCGATGCTCGTGTACCTCAAAGTACGCTCCGCTCCGGTACTCAGGTTTTCGGATGAACTGCGCTCGCGTACAAAAGTCTTATGGAAATGTTATTGTGTTACGGAGCCTAAGCGGCTTCGCTGTGAGTGGTCTCGCCGCTGTTAACGGCGGAGCTGTCGCCGTACAACTCATGTTTAATTTCGGTGGTTTGGCCGCTAACCAGTTTGCCAGCTTCTATATCGGTTGGTGAGAGGTTTGGGTTGAGGTCGGGGTGGAGCGAGCGGAGTGTGCTACTTCTTGCTCCGTTGAATTGTTTTTCGCTCGGGGTGCCGCCTTCCCAGCCGGTTTTTAGTAAATTGTCACGGAAAAGGTCGTTGGCGCGCGTGGCGCCAGCGGTTTCGTTCTGGCTTGGTGAGAGCGAAGCTGGAAAAATTTGGAAGGGCAGTTGGGGGCCGGTTGGTTCGGCAGCCGGTTCAGGCTGAGGCTGCGTAGCTTTGGCGGCTGACGGAGGTGTGTCATCGGTGCGCTTATCTGAACGTTCGCTGCTGGGTTCGTTATAAGAATAGGGCATAGAGTAGTTATAGCCCATGCGCTGCCACTGCGTTTGCTGCTTTTTGGGACTAAAATCGCCGGTCTCACGCCTATAGGTAGCGAATTCATCGATAATTTTTTGCCATCGTTCGCGCTGGCTCAGTCCGGTGGTTTCTGGTTGGTGAGCTTCGGCCACCAGGTGTTTTGATTGCTCGGCGAACAGAGCTAGCAGTAGCATGGCGGCCATTTGCGAGGACATTTCCCGGCGCCATAACTCACGGAAAATACTAGACTCCCGCTGTTCTTGGTTAGCAGTAGGAGCATGTTGTGAGTCGGGAGTAAGTATCTCGGTTGGCATGTTGATGAATGTTTGTTTTATTTTTTAATGTATTTATATAAGCATAATAGTTAAATTTAGTCAATACTCGCTCAATAAGCATGAGCCCAGAACCGTGAGTTCACTTTAAAATACAAAACGACTTCGCGAAGAGCCGCAGTGTTGTTCTAAGACCCTGTCCAAGAACCCTTTTCAAATCTCCCCACCGCTCCAACCCCTCCTAACGGCACCACTTGCCAGTTTTGCTCGTCAGCGTACCTACACGGGTACGCTTCCTCTCAAGAACTAACAACTGGCACTCGCCAGGATGGCTTTTGCTATGGCGGGGAGATTTGAAATGGGTTCCAAGAAAAAGTTACTTGGTGGTTTTTTTCGTGGCCGGTTTCTTAACTGTGGGCTTTGTTGCGGGCTTTTTGGCTGGAGCGGCTTTTTTGGGAGTTGCAGCCGGCTTAGCGGTTGCTTTCTTGGCCTCGCTAGTTACTTTGGCGCCAGCATCTTTAGCAATACGCACCAATTGGGACTTCTTGCGTGCGGCGGCGTTTTTGCTTATAAGGTTCTTTTTAACAGCGGTGTCAATCTCTGACTGAGCCTTGCGCAAATCGCCGGTAGTTTTGTTGGTGGTAAAAGCCTTCAGGGCGGTGCGCAGGCCACGCTTGGTGGTGGTGTTGCGGGCTCGTCGCTTGGCGGTTTGGCGCATTCGCTTGATAGCGGATTTTATAATTGGCATGAACGTTCTCGTTTAGTAATTCGAGGGATAACTATATCGTAAGAGGAAAGAATTGTAAAGAATGTGCCCCACCTCACTCAATCTAGAAATCTAGGATCGAGTGAGGTGGGGGGTGACGACGTTTCGTTGAGCTAGGGCTTATCTTCGCCTTCCTGTAGCCTTTGTCTGAGTGTGCGCGGGTTCACTTTTAGCTTTTTTGCGGCCTTAGCCCTTGAACCAGTACTTCTTACTGCTTCAAGGGCTTGTTCAGGAGTGAGGGGGTGTCTGGGCCCCTTTTTGGGGGGTGGAAACCCGGCCGGACGCATCTCCACTCCTTGCTCTATGAGGCGCCGACTGATCAGCATTAGATCTGCTTTGTACTTTTCTGAAAGCTCCCTGAG
>WNGI01010736.1_pt1 | contig 10567 bp, 9 predicted proteins | sample 5400621 | NCBI WGS metagenome assembly WNGI01 (sample SAMN13153374, study PRJNA577476) | soil metagenome | isolation source: 20 cm soil or saprolite under Garry oak tree replicate 1 | place: USA:California | collected 2016-06-15 | reverse complement strand
GACGGCAATATTAGTCAGTGCGACATCGTCAATCAGTAATAATTTTTCCGGCTGTTCTTTGAGCAAGGGTTCCAGTTCGCTGCGCGCCTGTCGCCAAGTTTCCTGGGCGGCATCACGATCGCCCGCAACTTCTTCGGCCCAGCCTAACCAAAAGCGCAGTTCACCATTCCTTCCAGGATATTCGCCACGCCAAGCTGTTTCGCGATCTCAGGCAGGTTTTCAGGCGCGCTTTTATAATACTGCGTCGATGTCCGCGAGATCACCTTCAGACCGGCGATCTTGGATAAACGCGTCAGAATCTCGTCCTGAATGCCTTCGGCGAAATACGCATTGGCTTTTTCTTCGCTCAGGTTTTCTCGGGTAATAACGCCAGCGAAAATTAGTCAAACTGATTGCAAAGCCCACGCTGACCAGCTTCTCTGAGCTGCAAAACATCGAGGAAATCCGGTGTGAAACAATCAATCACCGGCCACGGCGTTTCTGGATGGCTTCCTGGGTAGCCTGTTGACGAATGGCCTTTAGCTTTTCGTACTGGGCAGGTGAAAGAATCGCTTTCATCTGAGGATCGGTTTGCTGATGGATGGCTCTGATCTGTTGCACTTTCTGAAGGTTTGAGAGCGAACTATTATCCTTAATGGCTTCCACCTTTGGCGCTTCCTCGGCGAGAATGGGCAGAACTTTGGCCTTCTGTTGAGGCGTGAGATTAAGCTGTTGCGATATCGCTTGAAGCTTCGCAGCCTGGCGTTGAGCAGACGATGTCGGTGCCGACAGCACGAACATACCGAAGCATAGAGCCGTTGCGATTAGCCGGATGTAGTTCTTCATATTCTTCCCTTTTGGTTGTTTCTTTGGCGACATCGTGGTCAAAAGGGCCATAGCACGTCAAGCCGAACTGGAGGCGGTGTTCAGGCGCTGATGATAACTATTGTCTTGAACTCGGCTCTAATTTTTTTTGTAAAACTAAGGACACAAACGAGACCGTTAAAAGATCTGGTGATTTCTGAGTACTCAATAAGATCGATCTTGCTTCGACTTGTCGCAGCTGGGACATGGCTTGCATCGTTTGCGGGCTGCGCGACTACACCGCGGGCAGCGGGTCGTTTCCAATATGCGCCCGCGGCTAGCAGCCTGCGCGAGACGCGCTCATCGCACGTGCTACTTGAGAAACGGGCCTGCGATTATTTGCACGCAGCTGCCATTTGGAGCGGTCGCTCAAACAGGTTACTAGCCATATATCCGAAAATGCCACGATGATTTTCAGTCTTATCGGCTTCATTTTGTTCGTGGGCCTGGTTGGCGTCTCGTTGTTAGGAGGACGTTTGGCTCGGCACCTTCCCGCGGAGCAGTTGAGCGCTGACTCTAAGGACGCGGTGAAACTGGCGATGGGGCTTATTGCGACCATGACGGCTGTACTTCTCGGCCTGCTCATCACCTCAGCCAAGGGCACCTATGACACGGAAGAAAGCGAAGTGATGCAGATGGCCGCGAAGGTCGCCTTCCTCGATCGCGTGCTTAAGCTTTACGGACCGGAAGCAGCGGACGCGCGCCATGAGCTTCGCGACGCCATCGCCGACGGAGTCCGGCGCACGTGGCCAGCGAAGCGAAGCGGTCCAGTCCGGTTAGACCCGAACCAGCAGATGGGAGACGCCGTTTACGCGGCCATTCATCGTCTCTCACCGCACGATGACGCGCAACGTGCGCTTAAGGCTCAGGCGGCAACCCTCATGGTGCAACTCGCTGAGCTTCGCGCGCTGCTGCACGCGCAGTCGGTTCCGTCGGTTTCGAAGCCGTTGCTGATCGCGCTGGTGTCGTGGCTCATGGTCATCTTCTTTGGCTTTAGCGTGGTTGCGCCGGTCAACGCCACGAGCACTCTCGCCTTGGTGGCCGGGGCGTTCTCGGTCGCCTGCGCCGTTTTCCTAATCATGGAACTGGATCACCCATTTGCCGGCCTGATCCGAATCCCCAGCGAGCCGATGATAAACGTGCTGGAACATATCGGGAAGTGAGGCGTCCTAAAACCAGAACCGCATCGAGGTTTCCGTCCTTAGCTTGTAACTGACAACAACTTTCAATTGTAAATTTGGATGCCCATTGCTACCTTTGCGGGTATGGTCCATCATCGAGTCTCGCATATTGCTGGACACGGAATGGGACCACTTCAAACACGGTGCAGAAAAGGCGACGTGGACGCTGGCAGGATTATGGGGCTGGCCTGTTAGCGAATGGCAGGATTGGGCTATACGGCTCAGGCTACCATTCGCTTATGAGCGGAGCGATCAGGCATCAGGTCTTGCTGATATAGGCGGTTTCGGTGATCTCGAGGTTGGGACAGGCACCGCTTTTCGTTTGAACAACACCTGGCGCAGCGGTGGTGGCATCGAGTTACACGCGGATACCGCCTCCGATCCCGCGTTGGCTGAGAGGGTCTGGCGTTTAAAGCCCGTTTGGGGGATTGCGCATGATTTTACAGACTGGCTGACGTTGACTTTCAATGCGGAATACGATCATACCATTGCCGAACAACGTAACGTCCCGCCGCAGCGTTATCTTCAGTTGTCTCTACCCGGCACCATTATCTTTCCGTACTATTGGTCGATCTTTGCGACGTACAAAGGGAAAATCGATTTTGAAAATGGCGAGCGATGGACCCACACAGTGAATGCAGGCATTGCCAAACGTCTCCCAAATGTTCCCATTGTCCTGAGCGCAATCCTGGAGAAGCCTCTTGACGGCGGCGCTAAAAAGTTTCAGACCAACTTCACCTTGACTTACTACTTTGAAAGATGACACGCCTGAAATGCCTTTTAGGATTGCCGTCGCTCAAAATCATTAAGGCTGCACGGAAAGCGAGAGTAGGGACGGTCTCGAATATTTTCGGGACTGTCCTCTTGTTTCTGTCATCGCCTCTCCTGGCAAAAACAGACCCGGATCGCGGGAGAGTCCTGATTTACTGAAAGGCCATGCTTCTCTCCGAAATGGCCGAATCTCTCTTGGATAAGCTCGATAGAGTCGAAGGAAGCTCAGCGAGTCCGACCTTCGCGGTCAACTCACGACCATTCACGACCAGGCAAAGGCGCAAGAGACGGAAATTGAGACGGTGAAGGCGAATCTGCAACACGCAGAGAAACGCATTACGGAGCTTGAAGTGAAGCTTTACAAACAACAACAGTAACCACAACCAGAACAGGGAGAAAGGTTGAATGATCTGACCGAGAAAGTGCTGAAGATATTTTTGGATACTGAGGAAGAGGACGGCATCCTTGGAACGGAGCAGTTGGCGCGAGCACTTGGTATTGAGAAAAATGTCGCTGAGCATCATTGTGATGTTCTACTTGAAGCTAAAATGATTGAGTGGGTCGGAGTGGGCGCGTATTACATCATTTCCAAAGGCCGCGCCTACGTAGTCAAATATCTGCTGGCCTAAAATGGCCAAGGTCGATCCGAAAGAGATTTTCTGAAGCGCGGACGGCTTCTCGATTGCCTGTGGTACTGTGCAAACAGCCGCGGCCACTGGTAGTGCGATCATCTTTACTTTCGTTGTGGCCACAATGGAGGCACTCATTTTGGAGTTGTATTTGAAGTGCCTGATAATGAAAGGCTGCCAGACATGGGACGAATTTAAACACAGACTTGATATTGCCGCGCCGAAGTTCGGCGAAACAATGCGTCTAGCTATGTGAGTCGGGAGTCTTGCGTGAACGCTCTCGCTCCTTGGCTTCGCGAAGCCGCCGCTTCAAGTCTTCGGACCCGAGCAGGTCTTCGCCTTTGGCGCGCTCAGAATCCGTTGCTTTCTCAACTTGCTCTAGAGCCTTTTGACTGGCGTCCTTATCTGCCACGAATCAAATTATAGCAGCACGGCGCGTAATGCGCCATTTAGAATCTGGAAACCTAAAGCGGCGGGAACGCTTCCAGAGAGAAAGCGTCTCCCGCCGCCCGACCCCGTGCCTTTGGGGCCGATGTCCGATCAGCATGACACTTTTGGCGGGCGCTCGTCTATAAAAACCATACCGAATCAGAGGCAACACCCCACCATTTTATATGACATATATTGGATGATGTTATTGCTATGGCTGGGGAAGGCTGCCGCACCCTGACGGTGCTACCCTGTTTGAGACTTGAATGAAGCTACCAACGAACATTTTACCGCGGTCTCCAGCGTCTCCGGCTGAGTGGGACGCTTATTTTGATCTCCGCTGGCGTCTTTTGCGCCATCCTTGGGGCCAGCCTCACGGCAGCGAGCGTGATTCTCTCGATCAATCTGCATTTCATCTTTTGGTCCTTGCCGATAACGACAAAGCTTTGGCCTGCGGCCGCTTACATCTGAATTCGCCCGCTGAAGCGCAAGTCCGATATATGGCCGTGGGCGAGAATGTCCAAGGTCGCGGCTACGGCAGCGCGATTCTCGCAGCGCTAGAGGCCGAGGCGGCCCGGTTACAGGTTTCCCAGATTGTGCTGAACGCCCGCGACAACGCGATGGAGTTCTACCGCAGGCATGGATATGTGGCTATTGGTGAGGCGGAGACGCTTTTCGGGGCGGTCCAGCACGTCAAAATGAGTAAAACGATTCGCTAACTGTTGTCAGATTATCATCTTAACCGATGTTTTTACGTTAAAAACGCCGATACCGATCGGTCAAGCCTCTTATATCCAAGACGCGACACAGCGCGTCCCTCCGTTGGGGAGGCGGCCGCTTCTTCCAAAGTGTTTATGTAGTTATGTAGAATAGCGTGAAATTCCGCAATGCTGCCTTGACGGTGTTACAGCGCAGGCTAGCCTCGCCAATTCTATGAAACTTCGGGTCGCGGCGATTCTATTCCTTTGTTTAACTGCCGTTTTTATAGCGCCCGGCCTTCGAGCGCAGGAAGGCAGCATCAAACAAGCGATGTCGCCGGAGGAATTTCATGGAGCGGGATTAGACAAACTTTCCGACAATGAATTGAAGAATTTGGACCGCTGGCTGCAAGGCGATCGCGAAAAGACGGCGAAGAAAGCCGCCGCGACAACAGCGAAAGCTAAAATGGACGTGGTTGTGAGCCGCGTGAACGGATCCTTCGGCGGACTCAGTGGCCACACCGTGATCCAGCTGGACGATGGGACGGCCTGGAAACAGGCAAACTCGGACGATCGCTTTCGCGGATCGTCCGTCGATCATCCTGGCGCGGCCGTGGTTCACGGAGTCTTCGGGTACAAGATGCGGATCGAGGGTGTGCCGGAGTTCTACGTCGATCCGGTCCGCAAATAGTCGCGATTAACTGAGTGCTGCGGCCGGTGCGAGTCGCGCCAGACCGAAAGCTTCATGGGTCAGACGCGCTGCCGCATCAGCGTCTTTTTCGTCAACGATGACTGCGATTTTGATCTCTGAGGTGGAGATCAGTTGGATATTGACGCCGCCGTGGCCGAGGCATTCAAAAAGCTTGGCCGCGACTCCTGAATGCGAGCGCATTCCGATGCCCACGACGCTGAGCTTGGCGACTCCGTTGCGCGCAATGATGTCGTTAGCGCCTGTTTGTTTAACAATTGGATCGAGAAGCTGACGGGCCTGATTAAGATCGCTTTCGTGAATGGTGAACGACAAATCAGTCGTTTTGCCGGTGGAAACGTTCTGCACGATCATATCGACGATAATATTGGCTGATGCGATAGCACTGAAGATATGACCGGCGATGCCGGCGCGGTCCGGGACGCCACGGATGGTGACCTTGGCCTGTTTTCGATCCACGCTCACCCCGCGCACAACCACGTTCTCCATATTCGGGGTCTCTTCCGTCGCCAGAGTTCCCGGGGTGCCGGTAAAACTTGATCGCACCTCGAACGGAACCGCGAACTTTTTGGCAAACTCGACGGCGCGTGATTGCATCACTTTCGATCCCGCACCGGCCATCTCCAACAGCTCGTCATAAGAAATTTCGTCGAGCTTTTTTGCGTCGCCGATCAGGCGCGGATCGCAGGTGAAGACTCCATCGACATCGGTAAAGATTTGGCAGGCATCGGCATTGAGCGCGCCCGCTAAAGCGATAGCGGTGAGATCGGATCCGCCGCGACCAAGCGTCGTGGTGTCGCCTTCAGGATTCTGGCCCTGAAATCCGGCCACGAGTACGATGTAATCGTCATCGAGCAGATTCTGAATTCGACGGGGACTGATGTTGGCAATTTTTGCTTTGGTGTGAAGGCGGTCGGTCAAGATCCCGGCCTCGGCACCGCTCAACGAAATGGCGCGTGCGCCAAGCGCGTTTACCGCCATCGCCATAATAGCGGTAGCGGCGTTTTCGCCGGTTGCGAGTAAGAGATCGAGTTCCCGCGGCGTCGGTTGCGGCGAAACCGAATGCGCCAGCTTGATTAAGTTATCAGTTACCCCAGCCATGGCCGAGATGACGCCAACCACGCGACAGTTCTGACGCTGCGTTTCGATTAGTCGCTGGGCGACATGGTGGATGCGTTTAGCATCGCCGACGGACGTGCCGCCATATTTCTGAACGATCAAACGCACGTGAAGGTTGCGGTGTTGAGCAAAAACCAGAACGGCATTTTTAAGACGAAGTTTTGTGACGTTGTCTCACGTGTGTCAAATCTGTCGATTCATGATTGCGGCGCGCACCGCCTTTGCATCAGCAGAAACCGGTGCACTTTTTTGAAAATCTCGCAGGATAATTTCGGGATCTTTCAAACCGTGACCTGTGACCGTACAGACAATGACAGCGTTTTCGGACAAGGATTTGTCTTCTCGGTCAGCCGTAAGTTTCATTAAACCAGCGATCGGTGCCGCGCTGGCCGGCTCGACAAAGACTCCCTCGTTTTGCGCCAACCAGCGCTGCGCCGCCAGAATCTCCTCATCCGACACGATCTGAACGGCGCCGCGGGATTCGTCGATTCCCCGCTGTGCAAATTCCCAGCTTGCTGGATTCCCGATTCGAATTGCCGAGGCTACTGTTTCTGGCTTCTCGACCACGCGTTGGAAGAAAATGGGAGCGGCGCCGGCCGCCTGAATCCCAATCATCCGCGGCGAACCTTGCGATTTACCAACCTTCTCGTATTCGCGGTAGCCAGCCCAATAAGCGGTCAGATTTCCAGCGTTACCGAGCGGAAGAATGTGAACATCGGGCGCGGCGCCAAGGTCATCGACAACTTCAAATGCCGCCGTTTTCTGTCCGGCAATGCGATCTGGATTGATCGAATTCACAATCGTGAATTCGCCTTCGCGCCCGAGCTCACGCACAACTCGAAGCGCGTCGTCGAAATTTCCATCGATCGCGATGATCAGGGCGCCGTGGGCAATTGCCTGAATCAATTTCCCGCTGGCAATTTTGCCCACCGGCAGGACAACTACGCAACGAATTCCGGCTCTTGCCGCATAAGCGGCCGCTGATGCCGATGTGTTTCCGGTGGACGCGCAAATCAAAGCAGTAGCCCCCTGCTCGACCGCTTTTGATACGGCAACGGTCATCCCGCGATCTTTGAATGATCCGGTCGGGTTTAATCCTTCACACTTCAACAGGACTCGGCGACCAACACGATTTGAGAGTCGCGGCGCCTCAATGAGCGGCGTTTCGCCTTCGCCGAGCGAGACAATAGGAGTTGCATCGCTGACGGGCAGGTAATCCCGATAGCGTGCAATCACTCCCCCGCCCCGTGATTTTTCGATACTGTCTGGCATGAAGAACGCGGTAAAGGTGCCGAAAAGCATTGCAAAACGCACGCGCTCGTTTTGGTTTACTCGCCCGCGCTTATGCCGTCATTGACGAAAGAACAAAAATTACGGCTGCTAACGATTTTGCTCGAAAGCCGCCATGGCGATCTGCGCGAACAAAATCTGAATCGCCAGGGGAAAGGTCATTTCCATGTTTCAGGAATGGGTCACGAAGCGATGGCGGCGATTTCCATTCAGATGCAAGCCGACGATTACATCGTGCCGTATTATCGCGACCGCGCGCTTGTGCTCGGCCGAGGCGTGAGTTCGCGCCAACTGGCAAGCGATTATTTCGCAAAGACGAAGAGCGAAAGTCATGGGCGGCAGATGCCCTCTCATTACAGTTGTGCTGAGAAACACATCTGGAGCGTGCCGACTCCAACCGGATCGCAACTCTTGCCGGCATGCGGAATAGCCTGGGGCATCAAGCTCGACGGCAAGAAGGCAGCGGTGGTGACGACAGTGGGCGATGCCGCTACCCGTCAAGGTGACTTTTACGAATCGATCTGTTTCGCCAAAGAACGGAAATTGCCGGTGCTGTTTGTGGTTGAGGACAACGGATACGGCATCAGCAGCCCCACCCGGGAGATCAATCCGCGAGCGCTCGATGTGGTAGAGCCGAAAGACTGGCGGGATATTGACGGTTCCAATATCGAGCAAGTCTTCACCGCGACGGGCGAAGCGTTTGCATACATCCGCGAAGGTAAAGGACCGGTGTTTTTTTGGGTGATGATGGAACGGCTCTCGAGTCACACCAGCTCGGACGATCACCGACTTTACCGCAGCGAAGAAGAATTGAAACAAGCCGAAAAATGCGATCCGGTGCGCGTCTGGAAGGAGCGGCTGATCGCCGAAGGCATCATCACGCCAGAGGACTACGCCAGGCTCGACAACGAAATCAAAGAGCGCATCCGCCGTGAGTTTCTCGAGGCGGAGAAGGAGCAAGATCCTTCAGCCAATGAGCTTTTTTTAGAGGTGACGGGTGAATTTCCGAGGTTGACCGACGAGATCCTGCCACCTGGCAAGTACCGCATCGGCGATACGATCAATAAAACGTTGCGACTTGGTCTCGAACGCGACAAGCGTCGTATCATTTTCGGCGAAGACATTGAAGATCCGAAAGGCGGCGTGTTCCGGCTCACGCAAAAACTTTCCACCGAATTTCCGCAGCAAGTCTTCAATTCGCCACTTGCTGAATCGACCATTCTCGGTGTCGCTTGCGGCCTGGGTTCCTACGGAAAACGTCCAGTCTTCGAGTTGCAATTCATCGATTTCATCGGCCCGGCCTGGAACCAACTGGTTACAAACATTTGCAATTTACGCTGGCGTTCATTCGGAGCGTGGAAATGCCCAATGGTGATCTACGCTCCCTACGGCGCCTATCTGCCTGGTGGCAGTCTCTGGCACAGTCAGGCCAACGAAGCCGCGCTGGCGCATTATCCTGGATTGTCGGTCGTGATTCCCTCCACGCCGGAAGACGCTGCCGGACTCTTGTGGACGGCAATGCATTGCGAAGACCCGGTCATCTTTCTCATTCCTAAACATATGTTTTGGGCGGAACGCGAAAGTATCGAACCGGTTCGGGCCGTCCCTCTCGGCAAAGCCAGAAAACGAACGAGCGGATCGGACCTTACTCTGATTGCCTGGGGCAATACCGTGGAAAAGGCACTTGAAGCGATCGAACAAATCGGCGTGGAAGCGAGCGTCGAGCTGCTCGATCTCCGCTCAATCGTGCCGTGGGACCGCGAGGCGGTGGAAGAATCTGTGCGCCGAACTGGACGGGTCGTCATCGTCCAGGAAGACACAGAAAATTGCAGTGCCGGTCAGATGATCATCGCCCATCTGACATCACAGCCAGAGCTGTGGAACGCGATGGTAAGTCCGCCAATTCTCGTTAGTAAAGGCAATGTCATGATCGGTTACAATCCGATTTACGAGTACACAGCATTGCCGGATGTGGAACGAATCGTTGCCGCCCTGAAGCGCTCAATTGTGACAAAACGTGAACGCGAAGCTGTAGCCACGGTAGCTGACCGCGGCCAGGCGATCGCGAGCGGAGTCCAGCCGGGGTCAGCGACCCCGGCTACAGCTTCGGCCGCCAAAACTCAAACAACTGCCCGGCGCGCGCAGAGCATCACCGTTCCGATCATGGGCGAAGGGATTCGCTCGGCCAAAGTGGTGGCCTTGCTGAAAAAACCAGGCGATAAAATCGAATTGGATGACACGCTTTGCGAAGTTGAAACGGACAAGGCTGTTTATCCGATTGAAGCATCGTTCGCGGGCCTGATGGGCGAATGGAAAGTCGAAGTTGGCGCGACCGTCGCGATCGGACAGGAACTCGGAACGATTCTCGCCGAAACCGCGACATTGGAAGACCAGATGCAGGTCGCTTCCGCTGCCTCGGCGGATGGAAAACAGAATGGTGTAGCTGCCGCCGTCCCTGGCGGCAGACCTTCTGCCCGCGAGGACACGCTTAGGCGCGATATCGAGCCGGCCCTCTCTCCTACGATTACACGCAAGCTCGGCCGGGTTATTCCGGCCAATCTGCAGATTGATGCGCGCTGGGATGCCATTCGGGCCGCACGCGAAATGGCAAAGAAAGCCGACAAGAAAAATGCGCCCTCGCCATCGGCAATGATCGCGTGGGCGGTTGTGCGCGCGATGGAAAGACATGCCCCATTTCGCCGCCTCATTCTGGAGGACGACACGATTATCGAAAACGAAAACTTTGATCTTGGGATTGCCGTCGCGCTGGAAGGCGATCGCCTTGCCACCGCGGTCATTACCCTAGCCAATCAAAAAACCTGGGAAGAATTTACCGAAATTTATCGCAAAACAGTCGAAGACACTCGCCGCGGCCAGGTCGACGCCATGAACGCGCCC
>WNGI01010807.1_pt1 | contig 10568 bp, 10 predicted proteins | sample 5400621 | NCBI WGS metagenome assembly WNGI01 (sample SAMN13153374, study PRJNA577476) | soil metagenome | isolation source: 20 cm soil or saprolite under Garry oak tree replicate 1 | place: USA:California | collected 2016-06-15 | reverse complement strand
AGCCGCGCTGAGCACTCGTCAATGATGGTGAAGATTTCTTCACCGAATCTGTCCACCAGTTTCTTGGCGTAGACCGGACCGACGCCTTTGATCAAGCCGCTACCAAGATACTTTTCGATGCCCTCACGGGAATTGGGAGCACTGCACGTAATGGAATCGGCCCTAAGTTGGAGCCCATGCTCTCTGTCCCGGACCCAGGTGCCCTGAGCGGTAATCCACTCACCGGTATTGACGCTTGCCACCACTCCCACCACTGTCATCGGCTCCCTCCGCCCCTTTACCGCGACACGCATCACGGCAAATCCTGTTTCAGGATTGTGAAAAGTGATGCGTTCGATCAATCCGGATAGTCCATCCGGAACAGCCGTTGGCGAGGGTGTATTCATGCTTCGGTAATTACGAGCGCGATGCCTAAATCACTTTAAGCGTAAGGAGCCGTGAGAATGAAACTCACAATAACGAAATATTGGGCCAAAGTTGGAAATCCGATCTGGCGTTATTGCAACAAATGCTCTGCTCACCGCCCGCCAGCAATGCTGGATCGCTGCCGGGCTTTCTCCGTTCCCGCTTGCAAAAAATGCCATTCGAGTACAATACAGCTCGAAATTTTGAGTTTGTTTGTATGACAAGATCCCGCCTCCTGACTCTCTTCGTCGCAACTGTGGCCGGCTTCGGCCTTTTAACCGGTTGTACGACTATAACGAACCCGATTACCGGTACTTTTCCCGGAAATTACAACGCGCTGGCTTACAAGCCAAAGAATGCATCCGCGGTTAAGGTGAAAGTATCGCTGCAAAATCGGATGATTTATGTGATGGAAGGAGACAGACCTTTGCTGGTCACGCCTTGCACGATTGGCGTGCCCGGAAAGGGCACACCAACTGGAGGATACCGGGTGACCCAAAAGATCAAAGACAAACGGTCGGCCTCATATGGTTTCTGGGTAAAAGGTAGTGAGGTCATTGCCGGTGAGGCGGGAAGAGCGCCGGGATCAGGCTTTCACTACGTCGGATATCCAATGCCTTATTGGGTCGAATTTAAGCCCGAGTACGGATTTCATGCCGGCGCCGTATGGCCCGTTGCACACAGTCATGGCTGTATTCGATTGCACCCGAACGTCGCTCCGAAATTCTTCGCGCTGGTTCATGACGGCACGCCGATCACGATCGCGGGTTCATTGCCCGAAGATCAGACGGTCGGAGCCAAAGTAGAGCGACCAAACGATTACGCATGGAAGGACCCCGCTGGATCGACCCTTATTTCCGGTCCTTCAAGCGGGTCTTTCCCGCCTCCGAAAGAGCCGCTTCTGGTCACCCAATAATGCAGGGATATTTATCGGCTGCAGTGGCCCGAGAAGTCGTTTAGGGTAATTCATGTCCGGATCTCAGAGCACGGCTCCAGCTAAGCCCAGGAAGATCAACCTGCGTACGCCTGATGTCATGGCGAAGGTGCAAGAGCAGGTGGAGTCTCATTATCGGAGTACCGTCACTGAGCGAATTCGAGCCGGCGGCGGAACGCTTCAGGTGCGCGATACCACCCTGCTCCTGGCCAAACAATTTGGATTCTGTTACGGAGTGGAACGGGCGATCGATCTTGCCTACGCAGCCCGGAAAGTATTCTCCGATCGCCGGCTATTTATTTTAGGTGAGATCATTCACAACCCACTCGTTAACGAGCAGATCGCCACGATGGGAATCAAAAATCTCATCGGCAAAAATCGGGAAGCCAATATCGAGGATCTGATTTCGGAAGATGTCGTAATCGTCCCGGCTTTCGGTACCGATCTGGAAACACTGGCGAAGATAAACGAACGCGGCTGCCAAATTGTTGACACAACTTGTGGGGACGTAATGAGCGTCTGGAAGCGAGTACGCCAAAACGCCATGGAGAGCGTAACTTCAATCATTCACGGCAAGGCAGAACACGAAGAGACTAAGGCGACCGCATCGCGTGCGCTCGGCTCGGGCTACGGTCACTATCTAGTGATATTAACGCTCGCCGATACCGACTACCTTTGTGACTACATTCGGCACGGCGGAAGCAAACATGAATTGCTGGAGCGCTTCAAAGATGCACACTCACCTGGCTTTGATCCGGATTTGCATTTGAAGGCCGTCGGTGTGGCAAATCAAACGACCATGCTACGCGGCGAGACCGAAGAGGTGCAGCGTCGAATTCGCACGGCGATCATGGACCGCGACGGCCCAATCGAGGGTCTGAAGAACTTTCGGTTTTTTGATACTATTTGTGGCGCCACGCAGGAGCGGCAGGAAGCGCTTCAAGAATTGCTCGACGTCAAGATGGATTTGCTTCTGGTCGTTGGCGGCTACAACAGCTCAAACACTTCTCATCTGGCCGAAATGGGAGAAGCGAAGCTGCCTACCTTCTTCATTCGAGGAGCGGATAAGCTCGAAAGCGCAAGCAAGATCACGCATTTCAATCTGCATAAGAAAGGGGAAATAACGACTGAGCATTGGCTGCCGGCCGGCCCACTGGTGATCGGTATCACTGCGGGTGCTTCGTGCCCAAACAACTTGATCGAAGAAACGATTTTACGCGTGTACGAGCTCCGGGGAGTTCCGGCGGCGGAAATAATGGAAGTCAGTGCTCAGCTCACTGGCGAGCGCTGAGCGCCAAGCAGAGTGAATGGTTATAGGTGATTGGCGATCATTTCGCCGCTTTTCGCCGCCGTTTCATTTCGGTGGCAAAATCGGCTCGAGCATCTTCGATACGACGTCTCAAACCTTCCGACCCAACACATTGAGCTCCAAATGAGATTACTGTCTGCTGTTCGAGGAGGTCGGCTGTAGCGACTGTAATTGCGTGTTTATGTCCATATTTTGCTACTAGGCGTTCCACAATTTCGTCTGCCGTCCGACCGGCATTCGAATAAAAGATCTGGATCCCACCCGGTTCGGTTACCTCATTGATTCGTTCACCTTTGCCATCGAAAACGACCACCACATTTACGCCGCTCAGATCCTGATACTCCGTAAGAGTCTTGATCAGGTTCTCGCGAGCCGCGGCTCCGTTGCGCCGCTGTAAGGCCAGCAGTTCGGGCCACGCAAAGATGATACTGTGCCCGTCTACGATGAGGAAACTCTCCGGCATCGTCCTTAGAATATCTGGAAAGGCGGGAACTAGCTAGCGGCCACTCTCCCGGAATAATGTCGGGAGCGCCGGCATCGCCGGGAGCGAAAAACAATTGCGGATTGCGGAAAATACTAATCCGCAATTCGAAATTTAGCCACGCCGAGCTCCCGTCCTCCGCTTCACCGATCACCAATCACAAATTCATCAGTCACCATTTACCCGCCCTACCCCACATCATGGAGCCGAATCCGATATTCTAATTCGCGATCCAAGATCCGTTTCAATTCTTGGGGTACCTCAAGAGCAGCCAAGCTCCCACATTCTTCGACCAAAACCAAACTGCACTGCAGAGGAAGCCGCTGTAATTCGTAGGCAGACCGGATCGGCGGAAAAACGGCGTTCTGCCCCCAAATGAGCGTAACCGGTTGGATTAATTCGGTTAGCCGATCTGAGAGATCGACCTGCAACTTATTATTCGCCGACTGGAAAACCGCCCTTTCCGCACCGAACTGGTGGGCAAAACTATAAAGCACGTCCACGACTTCGTCATCGATTCGGTCGGAATCGAAAAAGGCAAACGTGGCCAGCCAGGCGCGAATTTGTGCGCGCGTCGCCAGAAATCTGCGATAGTAAATTTGATTGAGAAATGGGATAGCGGAAACCCAACGGCCTCGGCCGACGTATCTTTTTGCGCCGCGCTCGGTCAATCCAACCGGCATCAATAAAACGAGGCGTTGCACCAATTCCGGGTGTTGCACCGACAACAACACAGCAAAAGCGGCGCCGAGCCCGCTAGCAACGATTGTGACACGTCCTTCGCCGGTTTTTGCTTTCAAGAATTCCGCCAGCACGGTCGCATGATCGGCAGCGGTGAGCGGGCGGTTCGGGCGAGCTGATTCACCAAAGCCGACAAGATCTGGAGCAAGGACTTGGAAACGATCCGCAAAATGGGGATAAATGCGCGACCACTCATACGACGAGGCTCCAGGGTAGACGCCATGCAAAAAGACGAGAGGATTACCCTGTCCCGACTCGTGGTAGACCAGTTCCCCCTTGGCCGTATAGAGGATTCGGGTAGCAAAAATTGCCGGAAAGATGTTGTCCGGCAATTGGCTCTTGCGAGGCGGCCGGAGAGCGTAACGAACAGTAAGGATTAGGAGCCCAAGGAGGCCGGCACCGATACCGAAACCCCAAAATCGACGCCGGAAAAAAGATTGCACCGCCATAGCTCAATAAATTATCAGGTAACTAACACCTTCCTCGAGCCAGGCGTGATCTGGCCAATGATCTTCCCAGCCGTGCGTTCGATTACCTCCGCGGCATTGCGCTTCGCAACCACTAATACCAATCCGATACCCATATTGAACACCTCCAGCATTTCCTCGAACGCGATTCCTCCACCCCTTTGAATCAGGCGAAAAATGGGAGGAACTTTCCAGCTCGAAGTGTCAATTAATGCGTCGCAAGTAGCAGGCAGGATGCGGGGTAAGTTATCAATTAATCCGCCTCCGGTAATGTGGGCCGATCCTTTGATCCGCCCGGCAGGAATCTCGGCTAGCACGGGTTGATAGTTTCGGTGAATGCGAAGCAATTCCTCACCCAAAGTTTTCGACAGGCCTTCGACTTTTTGTCCCAGATCTAGTCGCATCTCCGACAACAAGACCTTGCGAGCCAAGGAGTAGCCATTGGTGTGCAATCCATTTGACGGCAGACCGATCAAAACATCGGACGGAACAATACGACTACCATCGATGATTTTCTCGCGATCGACGATGCCAACGATGCAACCGGCCAAATCATATTCGCCCCGATGATACATATCGGGCATTTGCGCGGTTTCGCCTCCGATGAGGGCACACCGGCCAGCTTGGCATGCTTTCGTAAAACCCGAGATCAATTTATTAAAAACAGGCGGTTCGAGCCGCTCAGCACCAATGTAATCCAAAAAGAACAACGGTTTCGCTCCGGTCACCGCAATATCGTTAATGCAATGATTAACTAGGTCTTGAGCAATAGAGTCGTGCTTTCCCAGCGAAATTGCGATTTTCAGCTTGGTGCCTACCCCATCAATACTCGACACCAGGACCGGGTCCTTTATCCCTTGCAAATCCAGACGAAAGAAGCCGCCGAACGCACCGATCCGACCCAGGACTTCAGGTCCGAAGGTGGTCTTGACCTTTTCCTGCAAACCTCGCTTCACCAGATTTCCCAGTGCGATGTCTACCCCAGCCGCCGCATACGCCTTCTTTTTCAGGCGAGTCATTTCGAACGCGCAAAGAGCTGCGGTTGGCTGGCAGATTCCGCAAAGAGGCGGGATCGATTTTGGCGGCGTTCCATAATAAACTTATCAAGATTGGGATCGAATGGCACCGGGTAATCGCTATTGAAACAAGCCAGACAAAACTGGTTGGCCGGCAATCCGGTCGCCCGAACCATTCCATCGACATCGAGATATCCAATCGAATCGACCTCTAAATAGTCTCGGATCTCGGATAACGTTAGCTGGTTAGCCAGAAGATTCTTCGGGTCCGGAAAATCGATCCCATAATAACAGGGAAATTTATGCGGTGGACAGCTGATGCGAAGATGGACTTCTTTGGCTCCGGCTTCTCGGAGATTCACTACTCGAGCGCGAGCGGTTGTCCCGCGGACAACCGAATCGTCCACCACGACTACCCGTTTTCCCTGCACCAATTCTTTGATCAAATTGAGCTTTACCCGGACGTTGAAATCTCGAATCAGCTGCGTTGGCTGCAGAAAAGTGCGTCCGATATAATGATTGCGAACGAAAGCGTGCTCGTAAGGAATTCCCAACTGGTGACTAAACCCGAGAGCGGCGTAGTTGCCTGAATCCGGGACAGGAACGACTATATCCGCCTCAACCGGGTGAAGTCGGGCCAGTTCGCGACCCATCTCCACTCGTACTTTGCTGACGTTGCGATCACTAATCAGGCTGTCGGGTCGGGCAAAGTAGACAAACTCGAACATGCAAAACGCTTTCCGCTCCTCCTTGAACGGCCACTCTGAGTGAATGCCATCATCGTTAATGATGATCACTTCACCAGGTTCGATCTCGCGAATGAACTCCGCATGAATCAAGTCGAAAGCGCAAGTCTCAGAAGCGAGCACAAATGCGTCTTCTAACTTGCCAAGAACCAGAGGTCGAAAGCCGAAGGGATCCCGAACACCGATAATTTCCTCTTCGCCAAGGAGTACAAACGAGAATGCGCCGTGGACCTGGCGCAAGGCCGTCAGGACATTTTTTTGGTCAGTAGGGCTGGCTAGCAAGTGCAAAATGATTTCGCTATCGACGGTGGTCTGGAAAATTGATCCACGAGATTCCAGCTCTTCTCGGAGAATAGCAGCGTTTACCAGGTTGCCGTTGTGAGCGATCGCCATTTGGCCTCGGGCGCAGTCGACTACGAGCGGTTGCGCATTTTTCAGATTGCTGGATCCGGTCGTGGAGTATCGAACGTGACCGATGGCGCGGTTTCCTTTCAGATTTACCAATTCCTTCTCTCCAAAAACCTGGGACACTAGTCCCATCCCTCGATGGATCAGAAAAGGTCGATTTGAGCCGGTGGCAGCAACAATCCCAGCGCTTTCTTGACCGCGATGTTGCAGCGCAAACAAGCCGTAATAAGTAAGAAGAGCCGCGTCCGGGTGACCGTACACGGCGAAGACGCCACATTCGTGCGTAGGTTTATGAGAAATCTTCACAAGTTTGGATCAAGCGACAGCGCGCTCAATTGAAAAGTACCATGAATCGAACAGCTCATCCACGTCCCACCGGATAACTCGCTGCCCAACCGTAATTTGCAGTATCTGGCCACCTACTTGCCCAAGCTCAATCAGATCGACTTTGTGCTGGTCGGCCAAGAGCTGCAGCTCAGCCGCTGACCCTGGTCGGCTGGAAATTAGAATCCGCGATTGCGACTCGTTGAAAAGCAGCTCGTCGGTTCGCCTACCGCGGGCATCCGCAGAGATCTCTGCACCTCTCTTCACTTCCCCAGAAACGCATGATTCGGCCAGCGCAACCGCCAAACCGCCGTCGGAGCAGTCATGCGCACTTTGGACCCAACCGAATCGAATTGCCTCAGCCAAAAAATGATGTACTGCCAATGCTTGATCGTAGTCCAAACGAGGTGGGCTCCCGATCTTCAATCCGTGGATCGATCGCAGATACAGCGACCCTCCCATTTCGTCGCCGGGTCTGCCTACCAACCAGATTAGGTCATTCTCCTGTTGAAATCCTTGCCGGGTAATCCATCGCTCCTTCTCGATCAAGCCGACCATGCCAACCGTCGGAGTAGGATCGACCGTCCCGGCCGGACTTTCATTGTAAAGACTCACGTTCCCACCCACCACCGGCGTGTTGAAACGGCGGCACGCCTCTGCTAATCCCTCTACCGATTCCCGCAGTTGCCAAAAATTTTCCGGTCGATAAGGATTTCCGAAATTCAAATTGTCAGTGATGGCGAGGGGGATTGCTCCCGAACAGATCAAATTACGTGCGGCCTCGGCAACCGCGATCTTGGCCCCTTCACGCGGATCCAGTTTGCAATAGGCGCTGTTGCAATCGCAAGTTGCGGCCAGGAATTTTCCTGCCTCACGGACGAAGAAAACAGCGGCATCAGATCCGGGTGGCACCACTGTACCAGCCCTTACCGTGTGGTCGTACTGACGGTATATCCAGTTTTTGGATGAAACGGTTGGATGGCTTAACAGGCGGAGTAAACTTTCGCGGGGATCAGCCTCGGCAATCTCGTCCAAGCGCAACAAAACCGGAGGCGGAGGTGGAACTGCCTCACGTTGGTAAATGGGCGCTTCTTCAGCTAATTCCTTTGCCGGAATTTCTACTTCGACTTTCCCGTGATCCAATACCCTCATCATACCGTCAGCTGTCACCGTGCCGGCCTCGGCATAGGGCAAATCCCATTTTTCGAAGATTTCTTTTACTCGATTTTCTTGGCCGCGCCGCACGATGATCAACATGCGTTCTTGCGATTCGCTCAAAAGGACTTCATAGGGAGTCATTCCGGGTTCGCGCTTGGGGATGCGAGCCAAATCAATTTCGACTCCCGTGCTACCGCGGCTGGCCGTTTCGCAAGTTGAACAGGTCAAACCGGCCGCACCCATATCCTGGATCCCCGCGACGGCGCCGCTGGCTAATAACTCCAGGCATGCCTCCAGTAGTAACTTACCTTTGAACGGATCTCCTACCTGCACGGCGGGCCGATCTTTCTTCGACTCGTCGGTAAGATCGCGCGAGGCGAACGAAGCACCAGCCAGCGGCTGCTCCGCGAGCGATCTGATCGTGCCGTAGAACTCCCAGACAAAATACATTAACCAGCGGATTTCCGTTGTAGGATTCGTCAAATGCGACTTCGCCACCGATCGTCGGTACGCCAATGCAGTTGCCGTAATGAGCGATACCAGCCACGACACCCCGAAACAAGCGCCGGTTCTGACGGGCGATTGCAGATACCCCCTCGATCGGCCCAAAACGAAGAGAGTTTAGAAGAAAAACTGGGCGCGCGCCCATGGTAAAAATGTCGCGGATAATTCCACCTACACCGGTCGCCGCTCCCTGGAACGGCTCGACCGCGCTCGGATGGTTGTGACTCTCCATTTTGAACGCAATCGCCCAGCCGTCGCCAATATCAATAACCCCGGCATTTTCTTCGCCAGCCCGCACCAGAATGCTCGGCCCGGTCGTAGGAAACTTCCTTAGCTCGAGTTTGGTGTTTTTGTACGAACAATGCTCACTCCACATCACAGAAAAGACGCCGAGTTCGGTAATATTCGGTTCCCGTCCTAAAATGGACTTGATCTGCAAATACTCCTCCTCGGTAAGACCGTGAGAATGAATCAATTCGGGTGAAATCGCGCCAGTCATGCGGTGGCAGCTAAGACGGATCTGAACATTGACCGAAGCAGTAGCAAACCATCCTCGCTGCCTAGACGGGCATCCCAAGCACGATCTGGATGCGGCATCATCCCGACAACATTGCGTTGCCGGTTACAGATTCCTGCGATGTTGCGAAGACTGCCATTCGGATTTGCGGCCGGTGTCGGATCGCCGCTGGAATCAACGTAGCGAAATATAATTTGATCCTTGCTCTCGAGGTCGTTCAGGGTCTTTTCATCGGCAATATATGACCCTTCACCATGGGCAACTGGTAAGCGCAACTTTTGCCCGCGCTTCAGCAGTCTGGTACATGGCGCTTCGCTCGTTTCCACTCGGATCCAAACGGGCTGGCAAACAAAGAGCAAAGATTGGTTTCGAATCAGGGCGCCGGGCAAAAGACCGACCTCGCACAGAATCTGAAACCCATTGCAGATGCCGAGTATCGGCATACCCTCTTGAGCGGCTGCCACCACCGCGCGCATGATCGGCGAAAAACGAGCGATCGCGCCGCAGCGCAGATAATCGCCATAGGAAAATCCTCCGGGCAAAATGATTCCGTCATAAGCGTCAACCGAGGTCTCCTTGTGCCAGAGATAATCCGCCTCGAACTCCAATCCATCCGTTAAGGCTCGAAGACAATCCTGGTCGCAATTAGATCCCGGAAATTGGACCACGCCGATCTTCATGTGTGCGTCATTTCACCCGAACCAGGTAAGCAGATCTGATAATCTTCTACGACTGGATTAGAAAGCAAATCCTGACAAATTTGCTCGAGCTTGCTGCGATCGGGCAAAGCGTCTGCTTCGATTTCTACCATCTTCCCGACCCTTACCGAAGCAATCCCATCCAATCCAAGCTCCCGAATCGCGTTTCGAACCGCCACACCCTGCGGATCGAGCACTGTTTTCTTAGGCATTACAATCACCTGCAGCTTCATGAAGAGAGCGCCACAATCGAGGGAGGAAGAGTTCGCGTAAAGCAAAATTTGCAATGGCCTATCCGGCCCTAACACAAGAAATAATTGAGTGCACAGCCGCTCTTCAAATGATCGCGCCGCGGTCTACAGCTCATCCAATGCTGGACAGCCGGACCTCAGTTGATAAAGTTCATCGAATATGCGCATTTTGCGGAAATGGCTCACGTTGAGCGCAATCGCACTGTTCCCGATCAATTCCGGCTGGACCCAACAAGACTCCGGAAAGACCCCTTCCACGGTTCAGCCGCTTACCTCAGAGGAGATGAAACAGGCGGTGACGATCGACGCTATCACCGTGCCTACGCCGGGAGAATTTTTTAAGGCAATCGACAAAGGAGGCAAGCCCAACTGGGCTTCCCAATTTCGACCCCCCACCCCAATCGATGCTACCAGCCGAGCACAGATGGCGCTGAATTTAGGCACCCTGATCGCCGACGGCTACATCGCGGTTGAAGCCCAAGACGGGCAACAGGTTAAAAACATTGGCCGAGATGTGTTGACGCTAGCGAAAAAACTGAGTGTATCGGACAGTGTAATCGCGCGCGGCAAAAGCATCAGCCAATTCGCAGAGAGCGGAGCTTGGGACCA
>WNGI01026745.1_pt1 | contig 10570 bp, 9 predicted proteins | sample 5400621 | NCBI WGS metagenome assembly WNGI01 (sample SAMN13153374, study PRJNA577476) | soil metagenome | isolation source: 20 cm soil or saprolite under Garry oak tree replicate 1 | place: USA:California | collected 2016-06-15 | reverse complement strand
GCTTCGGTGCTCGGTCTTTATGACCCGGACCGTTCCCACGTGATCAGCAACGCCGGTCGCATTAGCACCTGGGACAGATTTTTTTCCGCGCTAAACGCCGAGCTCGAAGCGCAGCGGCTCAGTCAGGGCGCGGGGCTGCGCATCCTGACCGAGACCGTGACCTCACCGACGTTGGCGCAGCAGCTCAAAGATTTACTCGGCAAATTTCCCAAAGCGAAGTGGCATCAATATGAGCCGGTGGGACGGGATTCCGTCTACGAAGGCGCACGCTTGGCGTTGGGCGAATCAGTTGAAACGCTCTATCGCTTCGATCGCACCGAGGTGATTTTGTCGATTGACGCCGATTTTCTTTTCCACGGACCCGCCGCGGTGCGCTACGCCCGAGACTTTGCGGACAAGCGCCGGATTGACGGACCCAACAGCGAAATGAGCCGCTTCTACGCAGTGGAAAGCACGCCGACAGCGACTGGCGCCAACGCGGATCATCGCTTGGCTCTGGCGCCGAGCGCCATCGAGCAGTTCACCCGAGTGCTGGCGGCCAGTCTGGGCGTCCAGATTGCCGCAGAGAAACCAGCCGCTTTGCAGCACCATGAAAAGTGGCTCGCTGCGTTGGTTCGCGATCTGCAAAGCCATCGAGGCCGCAGTGCCATCATCGTCGGAGATCATCAAGCGCCGGTCATTCACGCGCTGGCGCACGCGATAAACGGCGCGTTGGGCAACGTCGGATCCACGGTTTCTTACACCGAGTGCGTGGCGGCGAATCCGATCAATCAGGGCGAATCGCTGCGCGATCTGGTGCGCGATATGGAAGCCAACACCGTGCAAGTGCTGATCATGCTCGGTGGCAATCCGGCCTATAGCGCGCCGGCGGACCTCGATTTTGCGAGTCATCTGGTGAAATCCAATTTCAACGTTCATCTGTCGCTCTATGACGATGAGACCTCGGCGTTATGTCACTGGCATATTCCCGAGGCGCATTACTTGGAATCGTGGAGCGATGCGCGCGCCTTCGACGGCACGGCGACGATCCTGCAACCGCTAATCGCGCCGCTTTACGGCGGGCGCACGGCGCACGAAGTGCTCGCCGCCGTCGCCAGCCAATCGGAACGCTCGAGCCATGAGATCGTGCGCGATTATTGGCGCGGTCAAATGGGCGATAAAGATTTCGAAGCGAGGTGGCGCTCCGCCCTGCATGACGGTGTCGTCACCGGAACGGCGCTGACGCCCAAGACCGTGAAGTTAAAGGCGGTATCGGAGTTCGGCTCTCAAGCTTCAGCTCAAGTCAAAGCGCCGCCGCCAACCGAAAATTCGCTGGAATTTATTTTTCGCGCTGATCCGACGATTTTCGACGGCCGTTTTGCCAACAACGGCTGGCTTCAGGAGTTGCCCAAGCCGCTCACCAAGCTCACTTGGGATAATGCCGTGCTCGTCAGTCCGGCGACCGCGGAAAAATTAAAACTCAATTACCAAGTCGGCGGTACGGGCGGCGAACACGGCACGGTTTACGCCGACGTGATCGATTTGGATCTCCAAGGACGTCGCGTGCAAGGTCCGGCGTGGATAATCCCGGGACATGCCGACAATTGCGTGACGATTCATCTCGGTTACGGGCGCGCGCGCGCAGGCAAGATCGGCACGGGCCTGGGCTTCAATGCCAACGCACTGCGCAGCGTAACTGCGTTGTGGCAAGGCAGGGGACTGCAGATTCGTAAAACCGGCGCGCAGTATCCGTTGGCATGCACGCAGTTTCATCATTTAATGGAAGGGCGTCATTTACTGCGCTCGGGAACGATCGAAGAATATCGCAAGCAGCCGAACTTTGTCCGCGAAATGGACGGCGAGGAAGAAGCGGCGCAAAGCATCTATCCGGGCTTCAAATACGACGGCTACGCCTGGGGCATGTCGATCGACGTCAACGCCTGCATTGGCTGCAACGCGTGCATGGTCGCTTGTGAGGCGGAAAACAACGGCCCTGTTGTGGGCAAAAAAGAAGTGCTGCGCGGCCGGGAAATGCATTGGATCCGCATCGATCGTTATTACAAAGGCGATCTCAGCAATCCTGAAACCTATCATCAGCCGGTGCCGTGCATGCAATGTGAGAACGCGCCCTGCGAGCTGGTTTGCCCCGTCGGCGCTACAACTCACAGCGATGAAGGGCTCAATGACATGGTTTACAACCGCTGCGTCGGCACACGCTATTGCTCCAATAACTGTCCTTACAAAGTCCGCCGCTTTAATTTTTTTCTCTACAGCGATTTCAAGACCGAGAGCTTGAAGCTCTCGCGCAATCCCGACGTCACCGTGCGCTCGCGCGGCGTCATGGAAAAATGCACCTACTGCGTGCAGCGCATCAATCAGGCAAAGATCAGCGCGGAAAAAGAGGATCGCAACGTGCGCGACGGCGAGATCGTTACCGCTTGCCAGCAAGCCTGTCCAACCCAAGCGATTGTCTTCGGTGATATCAATGACCCGCAAAGTCGCGTCTCCAAGCTGAAGGCGCAGTCACAGAGCTACGCGCTTTTGACCGAGCTCAATACCAAACCGCGCACGACCTATCAAGCAAAGCTCAGAAATCCCAACCCGGAGATCGAAAACAGCTAGCTGCCATGGCGGAAAAAGTACCCAATCCGATTGACGGTATAGATAATTCGTTGCCGGTTATTGAACCAGGACATACCTTCGGCTCGATCACCGACAAGATAAGCTCGATTGTTCTCACCGGACGTACGCCGCGCTTTTGGTACGTCGGCTTCGGACTCTCATTCGTTCTGGTCATGGTGCTTCTGTTTTGCCTCGCCGCCGTAGTCACCATCGGCGTCGGTCTGTTCGGCATCATGATACCGGTCGGCTGGGGCTTCGACATCGTCAATTTTGTGTGGTGGATCGGTATCGGTCACGCCGGGACGCTGATTTCGGCGATTCTTTTACTGCTGCGCCAGAAGTGGCGCCAGTCGATCAACCGCTTTGCCGAAGCGATGACATTATTTGCCGTCGCGTGCGCCGGAATATTTCCACTGATTCATCTCGGTCGGCCCTGGTTTGCGTACTGGCTATTTCCTTATCCGAGCACCATGGGCATTCAACCGCAGTTTCGCAGTCCGCTGGTTTGGGACGTGTTTGCAGTTTCCACTTATTTTACCGTGTCGCTGCTATTTTGGTTTCTCGGCCTGATTCCCGACCTCGCCACCTTGCGCGACCGCGCGCAGAGCCGCATTGCGCGTTTTATCTATGGCATGTTGGCCATGGGTTGGCGCGGCTCGGCGATTCATTGGCAGCGCTACGAAACTGCCTATTTGCTTTTGGCCGGCCTGGCGACCCCATTGGTGGTTTCGGTGCACACGGTGGTGAGCTTCGATTTTGCCGTCGCTCTCGTGCCCGGTTGGCACTCGACGATTTTTCCGCCGTACTTTGTCGCCGGCGCGATCTACTCCGGCTTTGCCATGGTATTGACCATCGCGATCCCGCTGCGCAAGCTCTACGGCCTCGAAGACTTCATCACTATGCGCCATCTGAAAAACATGGGCATGGTCATGCTCGCCACCGGAATGATCGTCGCTTACGGTTATTTGATCGAGACCTTCATGGCTTGGTACAGCGGCGACATTTTTGAAAAATACATGATGATGAACCGCATGTTCGGCCCCTACGGCTGGATGTACTGGCTGCTGATTCTTTTCAACATCCTGATCCCGCAGGCGCTGTGGTTTCGGCGCCTGCATACGAACGTGGCCGTGCTATTCGTTATCGCCATCTGCGTCAATATCGGCATGTGGTTGGAGCGCTACGTCATCATCGTCGTCAGCCTGAGTCGAGATTTCCTGCCGTCCTCTTGGGGCATGTACTCTGGAACTATCTTCGATTACGGCGTATTCGTCGGCACCATCGGGCTCTTTGTGGCGCTGCTGTTTCTCTTCATCCGGGTGCTGCCGATGATTTCAATTTTCGAAATGCGCGAGCTCGTGCATGAAGAGGAAGCGCGAAGCGAATAAAGAATTTTATGCGCAAGGTAGCCAAGGTAGTTTAGATCCGAAAATGACCGCAACGGATAAGCCAAAAATTTACGGCCTCATGGCCGAGTTCGACAGCCCGGAAACGCTGCTCGAAGCAGCGCGGCGCGCGTTTGCGGCGGGGTTTCGCAAGATGGACGCCTACTCGCCGTTTCCGGTGGAAGGACTGGCCGAAGCGATCGGTTTTCATCGCTCACAGATTCCGCTGATCGTGCTGATCGGCGGCATCGTCGGCTGCCTCGGCGGGTTCTACCTGCAGTACTGGGTGTCGGTGATCGATTATCCGATCAACATCGGCGGCAGGCCGTTAAACAGCTGGCCGTCCTTTATACCGGTAACCTTCGAGTTGACGATTCTCATCGCTGCTCTATCCGCCGTATTCGGCGTATTGGCGTTGAACGGCCTGCCGATGCCCTATCATCCGGTGTTTAACGTCGAGCGCTTTGAATTGGCGAGTCGCAATCGGTTTTTTCTATGCATCGAGGCCGCCGATGCCAAATTTGATCTCGACGTGACGCGGCAGTTTTTTCAACAGATCGGTGCCCAAGGCATTTACGAGGTCGAACCCTGACGGACATGGTACTCATTGCAAAATCGCCGCGCTGGGGCTGGCTCGCGATCTGTTTTTGTTTGCTGGCGTGCCAGCAAAAAATGGCCGATCAGCCGAGATACAAGCCGCTGCAAAAAAGCAATTTCTTCGAAGATCAACGAGCTTCGCGCCCGCAGATCGAGGGAACCGTAGCCCGCGGACAACTGAATGCCAACGAGCCATTCTATACCGGCAAAGTCGGCGACGAACCGGTAAAGAAGCTGCCTTTGACCCTTAATCGACAAGTTTTGCTGCGCGGTCAGGAACGTTTCAATATTTTTTGCTCCCCCTGTCACGACCGCGTCGGCACGGGGCAGGGGATGATTGTCAGACGTGGATTTCGGCCGCCGCCGTCTTTTCACATCGATCGGTTGCGCGAAGCGCCGCCCGGCCAACTTTTCGACGTCATCTCCCATGGCATGGGCGCCATGCCCGACTACGCGGAGCAAATTTCCCCGGCCGATCGTTGGGCGATTGTCGCCTACATCCAAGCTCTGCAGCTGAGCCAACATGCCGGCGTTGCCGACGTGCCCGACAGCGAGCGCGCAGCTTTGCTTAAGGAGAAGCAATGAACGGCTTGGATATAAAACTCGACGGCGAGCTCGCGCCGGTGCTCAAACGCGCCTTCGCCGTCGGTGCCGCGGCTCTGCTGCTTTGCTTCGTCGGCGCGTTCTTTATGTTTTCTGGCTCGGCGTGCCGCTCGGCTGTTTGGGCATTCTGATGATTCATCATCTGGTCGGCGGCACCTGGGGGTTTGTCATTCAACGCTGCCTCGAATCCGCTGTTCGGACTTTTCCCGTGATGGCGTTGCTATTTTTACCGCTGCTGCTGTTCGGACTGCCGGATTTGTATCCCTGGGCGCGACCCCAGACGGTCGCCGCTGACCCGATCCTGCAACAAAAGGCTTTGTACCTTAATATTCCGGCGTTTTTCGGGCGGGCGGTTTTTTATTTCGCAGTCTGGAGTGTCGTCGGTTTCTTTCTCACCAAATGGTCGCGGCAGCAGGATCAATCCGACGATCCCGCGTTCATGCAGCGGCTGCAAACTCTCAGCGGCCCGGGGCTGGTATTGTATGGCTTAACGGTTACCTTTTCCGCCATCGACTGGCTCATGTCCCTGGAGCCGCGCTGGTACTCCACGATCTTCGGCATGATTTTCATGGTCAGCCACGGCCTGGTGGCGCTGACGTTCGTCATCGCCGTGGCTTATTTTCTTTCGCGCCGCGAGCCGCTCGGGCAGATTATCGCGCCGTGGGTATTCCATGATCTGGGAAATCTGCTTCTGGCCTTCGTCATGCTCTGGGCTTACATGTCATTTTCCCAGTTTCTGATCATCTGGGTGGAAAATCTCCAGCACGAAATTCCCTGGTATCTCCATCGCATGAACGGCGCCTGGGGCGGCATCGCAGTCGCCCTCATCGGGCTGCAATTCGCCTTGCCGTTTCTCCTGCTTTTATCGCGCGCGGTGAAGCGCAAAGCCGCGACGCTGTGCGCCGTGGCGCTCGGCATCGCGCTCATGCACCAGATTGAGATTTTCTGGTTTGTCGCGCCGTCCTTTCATCCCGAAGGTTTCAGCATTCATTGGACAACGTTGCTGGCGCCGATCGGTATAGGCGGAGTTTGGCTCGCGGCATTTTTGATTGGCCTGAAAGGACGTTCTTTGTTGCCGTTCCGCGATCCGCGCTTCATCGCGATTGTCGAAGAACATGGGCTGGTGCGAGATGGCTGAGAGGAGCACGACTGCAAGCGGCTCCGAGGTGGGCCACGAGCTCAGCGATCTAAACCCGAAATACATGGCGATATTCGGCGCCGTGTTGGCGGCGATCATTATCGCCGTAGCGCTGATTACCTATGCGCTGTTCCACTACTTCTATGTCGCGGAGAACCGCGCGCGACCGCTGCCGAGCCCGCTTTCTTATAGCGCGGAGCCGACCCCCGAGCCGCGCCTGTCGGTGGACCCTGGGGCAGAGCTGCAATCGTTGAGAGCCGAAGAGGACGAGGCGCTCAAAACTTACGGCTGGATCGATCCCGACCATGGCATCGTGCACATCCCCATCGATCGCGCGATCGATCTGCTGGCTCAGAAAGGCTTGCCGGCGCGCCCCGCAAACACCGCGGCGCCGGATGCGAAAACAAATTCGCCCGCGGGCAAACAGTGTGCGGTTATTCATTGTGCCGCTAATTTTCGCCTTTGCCATATCGCTGTCGATGGTATTGGCGAGCATGGCTAACGCGCATGACGATACGCGTCCGGCGGCCCTGCGCGACGTTGCCTTCGATCAAAAACTCGACGGGCAAATTCCGCTCGATTTGAATTTCGTCGACGAGCGGGGCGAGGCGGTGCGGCTCGTCGATTATTTCGGCCGCAAGCCGGTGATTCTCAACTTCGTTTACTACAAGTGTCAGGATCTCTGCCCGCTGCTCCTGGACGGCATCACGAGAACCATGCGCGCCCTCCTTTTCGACGTCGGCAAGGAGTTTGACGTGGTCACCGTGAGCATCGATCCGAGCGACAGCGCCGCCCTCGCGGCGGCCAAAAAAAAAGATTTCATCACGCGCTACGGACGCTCCGGCGCCGAGGCAGGATGGCATTTTCTGAGCGGCGATGAGAGCGCGATCCATAAGCTTGCCGAGGCCGCTGGCTTTCATTACACCTACGATCCGCGCACGGGCGAATTCGCGCATGCGACGGGTATCGTGCTGGTCACGCCGAAAGGAAAAATCTCGCGCTACTATTACGGCATCGATTTTTCGCCGCGTGATTTGCGTCTCGGACTGATCGAAGCCGCAAGCGGGAAAATCGGCACGCCAATCGATCAGCTACTTTTGTTTTGCTACCACTACGATCCGGTCACGGGAAAATACGGCTTAGTGATTACCAACGTGATCCAACTAGCTGGGGCCGCCACTGTGCTTATTTTGGCCGGATTTATTTGGTTGATGCTGCGGCGCGAGCGTGCGCATGGAGCCGCCAACCGGAGAACCGCGTAGCGATCATGCCGACGTTGGGATTTCCACTGTTTCCCGAACAAGCTTCGACCATGGCCACGCGGGTCGACGCGCTTTTTTATTTTCTCCTCGGGGTGAGCGGGTTTTTCGCTTTACTGATTTGTTTTCTGATTATCGGATTCGCCGTCAAATACCGCCGCCGTTCGGAGGACGAGCGGCCGCGAGCGATCGCGGGAAATCTCGGCTTGGAAATCCTCTGGACCGCGATACCGCTCGGCCTCACGATGGTGATGTTTGTCTGGGGCGCGGAACTTTACTTCACCACCTATTATCCGCCGGAGAACGCGTTGGAGATCAACGTCGTGGCCAAACAATGGATGTGGAAAGTTCAGCACCCGGAGGGCCAGTCGGAAATTGACGAGCTGCACATTCCCACCGGCCGGCCGATCAAGCTCGTCATGACTTCGCAAGATGTGATCCACGATTTTTTTGTGCCCGCCTTTCGGGTGAAGAAAGACGTGCTTCCCGGCCGTTACACAACGCTGTGGTTCGAAGCGACCAAGCCGGGTTCCTATCATTTATTCTGCGCGCAGTACTGCGGCACGCAGCATTCCGGCATGACCGGCCGCATCATCGTCATGGATCCGGCGAGTTATCAAAGCTGGCTCGGCGGCGGCGCCGCCGGCGGAGCTTCCATGGCTTCGGCGGGAGAAAAGCTGTTCCAGAGACTGGGCTGTGTCTCATGCCACTTGGCGAACGACAGCGGCCGCGGGCCGTCGCTGGTGGGTCTCTTGGGTAAAACCGTTCAACTGCAGGGTGGCGGTTCGGTCACCGCCGACGAAACTTATATCCGCCAATCCATCGTCGAGCCCCAGGCAAAGATCGTGGCGGGGTATCCGCCGATCATGCCGACGTTCAAGGGCCTGGTTAGCGAAGATGGCATCATGCAGATTATCAGTTATCTCAAGTCTCTAAAGCGCGAAGAAAGAACACAGGGAAAGAAATGAACGCACAAGGCGAAGCTGCCGAGCCCCGGCAACATTATCTGAACGTCAGCTATGGTCTCAAGTCATGGCTGCTGACGACCGATCACAAGCGCATCGCTTGGCTATATTTGGTGTCGGTGACTTTGTTCTTTTTCATCGGCGGCTTTTTTGCGACCCTGATCCGCCTCGAGCTGCTGACGCCCCAGGGCGACCTGGTGCAAGCGGAAACCTACAACAAGCTTTTCACCATGCACGGCGTCACGATGATTTTCTTTTTTCTGATCCCGTCGATCCCCGCGGTGCTGGGCAATTTTTTGATACCGATGATGATCGGCGCCCGCGATCTGGCCTTTCCGCGCCTCAATTTGGCCAGCTGGTATATATACATCCTCGGCGGGCTGTTCACCCTCACCGCTGCCGCGGCCGGCGGCGTGGACACCGGCTGGACGTTTTATACGCCTTATAGCAGTGTCTATTCCAACACCCACGTCGCGCTAACGGTGATCGGCATTTTTATTACGGGCTTTTCTTCGATCCTCACCGGCCTCAATTTCATCGTCACTATTCACACCATGCGCGCGCCGGGCATGACGTGGTTTCGCATGCCGCTGTTTGTCTGGGCGCATTACGCCACCAGTATCATTTTTATTTTGGGCACGCCGGTGATTGCGATCACCTTGACTCTGGTGGCGCTGGAGCGAATTTTTCGCTTGGGCATCTTCAATCCGCAGTTGGGCGGCGATCCGCTGCTGTTTCAGCACCTTTTCTGGTTTTACTCCCATCCGGCGGTTTACATCATGATTCTACCCGGCATGGGCGTGATCAGCGAGCTCATCACCTGTTTTTCACGCAAGCGAATTTTTGGCTATGACTTCATTGCTTTTTCGAGTCTCGCAATCGCCGTGCTGGGATTTCTCGTCTGGGGACACCACATGTTTGTCAGCGGTCAATCGGTTTACGCCGGCATGATTTTTTCGCTGCTCAGCATGCTGGTGGCGATTCCTTCGGCGATCAAAGTCTTCAACTGGACGGCGACCCTCTATAAAGGCTCTATCTCGTTCGACGCGCCGATGCTTTACGCCCTCGGTTTCATCGGGCTATTCACCATCGGCGGGCTCACGGGTTTATTTCTGGCGACCTTGGGCGTGGACGTTCACGTCCATGATACTTACTTTGTGATCGCGCATTTTCATTACATTATGGTCGGCAGCGCGGTGATGGCCTACCTCGGCGGTATTCACTTCTGGTGGCCCAAAATGACCGGTAGAAAATATCCGGAAACTCTGGCGCGGCTGGCGGCGCTGATTATTTTTCTCGGCTTCAATCTGACTTTTTTCCCGCAGTTTGTCTTGGGCTACCTTGGCATGCCGCGCCGCTATCACGTCTATCCGCCGGAGTTTCAGGTTCTTAACGTGATGTCGAGCGCGGGCGCTTCGATTCTCGCGGTGGGCTACGTGCTGCCGCTGGTGTATCTGATCTGGTCGCTGCGCTACGGAGAAGTTGCGGGCATGAATCCTTGGAAGGCCAGAGGCCTGGAGTGGCAAACTCCGTCGCCGCCGCCGACCAACAACTTCGACGTTACACCGGTCGTCGTGCAGGAAGCCTATGCGTATGAAACTGTGGAGCCGGAAGTGATCTATCCTTCGGGGAATCCTGCCAATGTCTAATACGACGACCGTTGTTCACGCGCATCAGTTCGACGATGTCGCGCAGCAGCATGAAGCTTCGTGGCTCGGCATGTGGGTCTTCTTGGCGACCGAAGTGATGTTCTTCGGCGGCATGTTTCTGGGCTACACGATTTACCGCGCCGCCTACCCCCAGGCGTTCGCCAGCGCAAGCAATCATTTGGACCTGTGGCTTGGAACCATCAATACGGCGGTGCTGATTTGCAGCAGCTTCACCATGGCTCTGGCGGTTCGCGCCGCGCAGCTCGGCGAGCGCAAACCGATCGTCGTCTTTTTGCTTTTGACGATGCTTCTCGGCGCGGTTTTTCTCGGCATCAAGTTTACCGAATACTACGCCAAGTTTACCGAGCATTTG
>WNGI01009672.1_pt1 | contig 10572 bp, 8 predicted proteins | sample 5400621 | NCBI WGS metagenome assembly WNGI01 (sample SAMN13153374, study PRJNA577476) | soil metagenome | isolation source: 20 cm soil or saprolite under Garry oak tree replicate 1 | place: USA:California | collected 2016-06-15 | reverse complement strand
TACCCCGAGACGGGAACGATCCTCGATCGCGTGTCCGTGGCCGTCAATCTCGAGACCACCGGATCGGACCGTATCCTCGCCCCTAACGACGAGGTGGCGCTGTTGCCGCCGGTCGCCGGGGGGGCGGACGAGGCCGGCGCCGCGAGGATCACCACCGGTGTCCGCACCGAGGCAGTGTCCATCGACGAGGTCATGGACCTGGTCGCCCATCCCGGCGCCGGCGGGGCCGTGGTGTTCGTGGGCACGGTCCGGGAACGGTCGGAGGGCTGGGGCGACGTCGACCAGCTCAGCTACTCGATCTACCGCGAGATGGCGGAACCGATGCTGCGCAAGGTGGCCGAGGAGGCTGCCGAGCGGTGGCCGCTCCTTGGGGTCTGCATCCTGCACCGGGTGGGCGACCTCCCCGTCGGCGAGCAGACCGTCATCGTCGCCTGCTCGGCACCCCACCGCCAGGAAGCTTTCGCGGCGGCCCGCTACGGGATCGACGAGGTGAAGCGCCGGGTGCCGGTCTGGAAGAAGGAGATCGGTCCGGCTGGGGACCGCTGGATCGGCATCGACGGGCCGGCCGAGCCCGCGGAGGCCCCTTCGTGAGCAGCGCCATGCTCCCTCAGGACGTGGCCCGCTCCCTGTACTCCGTCGAGGAGGCGCAGGAGCGGATCATGGACGCCGTCAAGCCGCTGCCGCCGGTCGAGCTCCCCCTGCTGGAGGCATGGGGCTGCGTCCTCGCCGCCGACGTCGCCGCCGCGTACGACATTCCCACCTTCCCCTCCTCGTCGATGGACGGCTACGCCGTGCGGGCCGAGGACATCCGAGGGGCGTCGCCGGGGAGCCCGGTGTCGCTGCGCAAGGTGGGGGAGGCCCCTATCGGCCATCCCCCCAGGGATCCGGTCGGGCCGGGCGAAACCGTGTGGATCGCCACGGGCGCCCCGGTGCCCGAGGGGTCGGACTGCATCGCCCCCATCGAGGAGGTCGAGGAGGACGGCGACACCATCCGGGTCCTGAAGGAGTTCGGGCCGGGGTCGTTCGTCCGGCCCGTCGGCCAGGACCTGCGCCGGGGGGACGTCGTCGTGAGGGCAGGCCGCCGGCTGCTGGGTCCCGAACTCGGGGTCCTCTCCTCCGCCGGCTACCCCAGGGCGCTGGTGCATCCCAGGGTCAGGGTCGCCGTCCTCTCCACGGGCGACGAGCTCGTCGAGCCGGGGACCGAGGCAGCCTACGGCCAGATCTCCGACGCCAACTCGTACACGTTGTGGGGCAACCTCGCCGAGGCCGGTGCGGTTCCCCTCCGTCTCGGCATCGTCGCCGACGACGAGGACAAGCTGCGGGCGGCCATCCTCGCAGGCCTGGCCGAGGCCGACGTCTTCATCACGTCCGGTGGGGTGTCCGTGGGTCAGCGCGATGTGGTGAAGCGGATCCTCGAGGGCCTCGGCACCATCGAGCGCTACAAGGTGGCGATGCAGCCGGGGGCGCCCCAGGCATTTGGCCTGGTGGAGGGCAAGCCGTTCTTCGGCCTGCCGGGCAACCCCGTCTCGGTGTTCGTCTCGTTCGAGTTGTTCATCCGGCCGGCGCTGCTGAAGATGATGGGCCAGCACCCGTTCAGCCGCCCCCAGATCACGGCGGTGCTGGAGGAGGACGTCGGCGGCCCACCCGAGAAGGCCCGCTACGCACGGGTCCTCGTGACGGGCACCCCCGGGGCGTGGCGGGCGCGGCCCACCGGCGGTGCTGCCTCCCACCTGCTGGCGACGGTGTCGCGGGCCAACGGCCTGGCCGTTATCCCCCCCGGCACGCCGATGGCGAAGGCGGGTGACGAGGTCACCGTCAGCCTGTTCCGGGATCGCCGGCTGCTCGACGGAGAGGTCTGAGCACGCTCCCGGGTAAGGTTCCTGTAGGAAGCGAAGTCAAGTTGACGAGGAATTGGCCCGACGGCCCGACGAAAGAGGAGGTGTTGAGATGGGGATTCACACGCTGCCCCCGCTGCCGTATGCCTACGACGCGCTCGAACCGTACATCGACGCTCGCACGATGGAGATCCATCACACCAAGCACCACCAGACGTACGTGGACAAGCTCAACGCCGCCCTCGATCAGCTGTCCGACAACGACCTGAAGAACATGCCGGTCGATGACCTGATGCGCAACTTCGGCAAGGTCCCCGAGGACAACAGGACGCCGATCCGCAACCACGGGGGCGGCCACGCCAACCACTCGTTCTTTTGGACCATCATCGGGCCCGACGGCGGCGGCGAGCCGAGCGGCACCATTGGCAAGGCCATCGAGGACACGTTCGGTACCTTCAAGGAGTTCCAGGGCAAGTTCAACGCCGTGGCCCTGAACCACTTTGGCAGCGGCTGGGCATGGCTGGTCAGCGTCGGCAAGCGGCTCGTGATCTACAGCCTGCCGAACCAGGACTCGCCCCTCATCGGCGGCGACACCCCGATCCTCGGCATCGACGTCTGGGAGCACGCCTACTACCTCAAGTACCAGAACCGCCGGCCCGAATACGTCGACGCCTTCTGGAACGTCGTCAACTGGGACGAGGTCAACCGCCGCTACGAGGAAGCCGCCAAGCGGGCATAGGGCTCGCCGACGCGTATCCTTGCAAGTGCGAGGTGGACCCAGGCTGAGGGGAGATGACCGATGGCCGACCAACAGGACGAGGAAGAGGAGCGACCCACCAAACTGCCGAAGGAGGGAGAAAGCGCCTTGGCGGCGCTGCGCAACCTCTGGGGGTCCACCGGTCGCGACCGTGACTTTATCGAGAGCGCGCAGGAGGGGTCTGGCCGGGCCACGATGGAGGAGATCATCGGGAAGGTTGGCTATGAGGATCTGGAGCACTTCGATGAAGGTGAGGCCACGACGGACACCCACGCCGCCGGTCAGCGACTCAGCGCCGCCTGGAAGAGGACCATGGAGCGCGAAGGCAAGATCGTCCACGAGGGCTCGTCCTTGAGCGACCTCATGCGCGGCAAGCGCCTGGACGAGGGCGTCAAGGGTGGCAACCAGGAGCAGCCACCCTGGGAGAGCGACGAGGATTAACGCATCTGCATTGCGTGGGCCACGGCACGGCGTTACAGTGAGTAGTCTTGGGGGTCATCGATCAGGAGGTGCAAGGTGGGACTGTTGGGACGCAAGAAGAATGGCGAGTCTGAGGCACCGGCCACCGCACCGCAGCCGACCGGAATCCCGGACTACGGGTTCAACGAGCCCACCCCGGTGGCTCCGAAGACCGTGACCGACCTGCTCCGGAATACCTCGTACCCTCAGGGCGCCGAGGGGTTTGCCCGCTTTACGGGTCATGAGAGGACCACGAGCTACCGTTCGCAGTCCGGCTGGGCACGCCGCACCTACGACGCCGTCAACTAGCCGAGCGTAGTTCCCCAAAGCGGATGGCCTCCGGGTCATCCGCTTTGTTGTTGCCCGGCTGTTTCCCGGGTGCCTTCCAGTCGTTTCCCGGTTGTTTCCCGGCGCCCGGTAGCATGGTTTTCGGAAAGCGTCGTGCGTTTGTTCCGGGGAGCCGAATTCCATGCCAAACCGACTGCAGCACGAATCGAGCCCGTATCTTCTTCAACACGCCTCGAACCCGGTGGACTGGTACCCCTGGGGCGACGAGGCGTGGGCGAGGGCGGTTGCCGAGGATAAGCCGGTGCTGCTCTCGATCGGCTATGCGAGCTGCCACTGGTGCCACGTCATGCAGCGCGAGTCGTTTGCCGACCCCGAGATCGCCGCGCTGGTGAACAAGCACTTCATCTCGATCAAGGTGGACCGTGAGGAGCGGCCCGACCTCGACGCCCTCTACATCGATGCCCTCCAGACCCTGACCGGGGCCGCCGGGTGGCCGCTCACCCTCTTCCTCACCCCCGAGCGCAAGCTGTTCTTCGGCGGGACCTACTTCCCGCCGACCGCCCGCGACGAGCTGCCGTCATTCCGGGCCGTCCTCGAGTCGGTCATCGACGAGTGGAGGGACAGCCGGCGGGAGCTCGAGCGCCAGGCCGAGGGCGTGCTCCGCGAGATGCGAACGCGCGACACGAGCCTGCCGGAACGCCAGGCCCTCACGACCGAGCTGCTCGATCAGGGCATCATCCGCATCCTCTCGTCGGCCGACCAGATCCACGGCGGCTTCGGGGAGCCGCCAAAGTTCCCCCAGCCGTGGCTCGTCGAGTTGATGCTCCGGGCCTCGGCGCGGGGGCCGGGAGGGGCCCACGGGGTCGCGGATCTGACGCTCCGGCGGATGGCCCGAGGCGGGATCTACGACCAGCTCGGCGGCGGCTTCCACCGCTATGCGGTCGACGGCGCCTGGCGGACCCCCCACTTCGAGAAGATGCTCTACGACAACGCCCTCATCGCCCGCCTCTACACCCACGCCTGGCAGGCCCGCCACGATCCCCTCTTCGAACGGATCGCGGTCGAGACGCTCGAGTACCTGCTGGCCGACCTCGCCGCCGCCGAAGGCGGCTTCTTCTCCGGGCAGGACGCCGAGTCTGGCGGCGTCGAGGGTGCCTACTACCTCTGGAGCCACGACGAGCTCACCCGGGTGGCCCCGGACGCGGCCGCCTGGTTCGGGGTGACGCCCGAGGGCAACGACGCTGGAGGTCTCAACGTCCTCACCGCCGCCGGCGACCTGCCCCCCGCCGGCGTCCGGGCGGCGCTGTTGGCGGCCCGGTCCGAGCGGGTGCCGCCGGGTCGCGACGAGAAGATCCTGACCTCGTGGAACGGTCTCGCCATCGCCGCCCTCGCCGAGGCAGGAGCGGTGTTCGGGCGGCCGGACTTCGTGGAGGCGGCCGAGCGGGCCGCTACCTTCCTGTTGGACCACGTCATGACCAGGGGTGGGGCTCTCGCCCATTCGTGGCAGGCCGGTGCCGCCCGGGGGACTGGGCTCGCCGAGGACTACGTCTACCTGGCGGAGGGGCTCCTCGGCCTCTGGGAGGCCACGTTCGACGCGGACTGGGCCGAGGCGGCGCAGCGTCTCGCCGGCAAGCTGCTGGAGGAATTCTGGGACCCCGACCGCGGCGGGCTGTTCTCGACCGGCCACGAGGGCGAGCAGCTCGTCCTTCGGCGCAAGGACCTGCTCGACTCGATCACCCCCTCCCCGAACGGGATGGCGTCGCTGCTCCTCCAGCGCCTGGGCGTGCTGGGGGGCGACGACGAGCTGACCCGGCGGGGCGTCGAGATCCTGGAGATGGCCCAGCCCGTGATGCAGGCGGCCCCGCAGGAGTCCGGGACGTTGTTCGCGGCGCTCGACTTCTCCCTGTCCGGCCCGAAGGAGATCGCCGTGATCGGCGACCCGGCGGCCGCCGGGACCGCGGCGCTGCTGGCGGAGGTCTGGAGCCGGTACCTCCCGAACCGCGTGCTGGCGGGCGGAGGCGGGGCTCCCACCTTGCTCTCCCCGTTGCTGGCCGGCCGGACCGAGGTCAACGGCATGCCCACCGGCTTCGTCTGCGAGCACGCCGCCTGCAAGCGGCCGGTGAACGACCCCGCCGAGTTCGCCCGCCAGCTCCGGGTCGCCGGCCCGCCGGCCTCGGAGACCGTCAACCGTGCGGCGCAGCTCGCCCGCTTCACCCTCCATCGCATGTCGCTCTTCGACCGGCTCGACAACCCGCTGTGGATCGATCCGCTCAAGGAGCGAGGCTTCTTCTCGACGCCGCCCGCCCCCATCGACCAGTACGTGCCCGGGGCCATGGGCGCCCCGCCGTGGCCGGACTCGAAGTACCTGGCTCGTATGGCGGGCGTCGATCCGTTCGCCGTCCACCGGGTGGCCATGGAGATCCCGGAGACCGACAACTCCCTGGTCCACGAAGACCTCGCCGATGCTGCGCTGGCCCTGCCGCCGGATCTCGCCGCCGACTTCGCCGCGCGGGCCAAGCGGTGGCTGACCACGTCGCCCTACCACGTGATGCTGCCGGGGAAGCTCGGCAGCCTGATGGTCAACCTGGCGACCAAGGGACACGGCGACGAGGCCCTCGACCTTGCCCGCTCCCTCCTCGAGCTGCTCCCGGACGAGGGGGCAGCAGGCCGGATCACCGACGACGGGGGGTTCGTCCTCCCACCGGTCCCCCACGCCCGCTTCAGCGATTGGGACTACGCGCAGATCCTCAAGGAGAACGTCTCCGCCGTGGTGAAGGCCCTGGGTGTGCCCGCCCTCGATCTGCTGTGCGACCTGCTGGACCGCGCCCTGGAGTTGTCCGTTGCCGAGTCGACCGACCCGTCGCGGGGCGACGGCTCCTACCTCTGGCGCCCTGCGATCGAGGACGACCCCCGCAATCTGGACCGGTCCTTGCGAAACTCGCTGGTGACGGCGGTGCGGGATGCCGCGATGGGCGTCGTCCGGGAGAACCCCGGTATCCTCCCCGATCTGTTCGACCGCCTGGCAGACCGCCAGTGGCCGGTCTTCCTGCGAATCGGCCTGCACCTCCTCCGGCAGTTCCCCGAGGACGCCCCCGGTCTTGCGGCAGCGAAGCTCTCGGACCGGAGCTACCTGACGGACCCCCACTACAGCCGGGAGTACCTGCTCCTCGCCCGCCAGCAACTGGCCATGCTCACCGTTGAACAGCGTGAGCGGGTGCTGGCCTGGGTGAACGAGGGCCCGGACCTCGCCCGCTGGGATGCGGTCCCCAACCGCTGGGACAGCGACCCCGAGGACCGGATCGACGCCGAGGCGTTCGCGCAGGCCTGGAGTTCCTCCCGCGCCGCCCTCCTCACCGATCCCGAGGTGTCCCTCGACGCCGCCTTTGCCTTCCCGCTGGCGGACCCTCCGGTCGACCTGACCACGCCGAAGCAGGCCGAGTGGTTGCGGACCGCCGAGGCTGCAGACATCGTGCGATTCGCCAGGGTCTGGCGGGAGCCGGCGATGATCGGCGCCCCGGCGGCTGCCGGGCTGTGCAAGAAGCTCGTCGAGGTCATCACCACCGAGCCCGGGCGATTTGCCTCGGAGGCCCCCGCGTTCGCCGGCCTGCCGGACGACGAGCTCCGAGCCGTCATCATGGGGCTGCGCGAGGCGATCAAGCAGGGCGTCGTCACGTTCGACTGGTCCCCCGTGCTGGACCTCCTCCGCCTGGTGGCCGGCCGTGTGGGACCGGGCGCCCCTGAAGGCGCCCCCGCAATCGAGGCGGCCGGTCAATCGAGAGAGGACACCGAGTCGAACCGCGCGCTGCGCATCACTGTGGCCCGCCTGCTTGCCGCCGGCTTCGCCAACGGTGCCGGCGAGATCCCCGCCGCTGCCCGGAGTCAGGTTTGGGAGATCATCCGGCCGATCGCCATGGAAGCGGAGCCGGCCGCCTCAGAGAATCCCGATCGCTCCGACCGTGCGGGGCGCAGCGTCGCGGCCGAGGGTCTGCAGGCCGTCGTGCGCTACGCGCTGTGGGTGCGGCGCCAGATCGAGGGCCAGCCTCGGGGCCGGGAGCTCGCCCGGACTGGTTGGGAACAGATGCCCGAGGTGAGAGAGGTCCTGGAGGCGCACCTCTCCGCCGGGCAAGGAGCGACCCCTGCGGTGCAGGCGGTGTTCGGGCAGTGGTTCCCGTGGCTGCTCATGCTGGATCCCGCCTGGGCGGCCGGCCAGCGGGGGGCGATCTTCCCGGCGGAGGCTGCGCTGGATCACCTCCGCCAGGCCGCCTGGGACACCTATCTGGCAGTGTCGCCGGTCTTCGACCAGGTGTTCGAACTGCTGTCGTCCGAGTACGAGCAGGCCGCATCGAGCATCGGACCCGACAGCGGGCTGTCCCGGCCGCAGCAGGGCCTGGCGGAACACCTTGTCGCCGTGTACCTGCGGGGCAGGGTGGCGCTGGAGGGCTCGGCCAGCCCGTTGACAACGTTCTTCGAGAACGCGTCCTCCTCCCAGCGGGCGCACGCCCTCGCATGGGTGGGCCAGATGGTGCAGGGCCAGGACCGGATCCCGAGCGAGATCGTCCACCGGCTCAAGCGTCTGTGGGAGAGCCGGCTGTCGGCGGCCCAGCAGGCGGCGGATCCCGCGGCCCATGCCGAGGAGCTGGCACAGTTCGGCGTCTGGTTCGCCTCGGGCAAGTTCGACGGCCCCTGGGCGGTCGGCCAGCTCCTGGCCTTGCTGCAGCTGACCGGCCGGGTGGTCAACACGAGCAAGGTCGTGGACCGGCTCAAGACCTACATGGACACCATGCCGTACGAGGTCGCCCAGTGCATCGCCGTGCTGGTCGCCAACGAGCGGGGGGCCATCACGATCCTGGGCTGGGGCCAGGACGCCCAGCAGATGCTGAGCAGCATCGTGGGGGGCCCGGATGCCCGTGCCCGAGACATTGCGCTTGACCTGCTCGACACCTTCGACCTGCAGCCGGTCACAGAGCTGATCCGCTGGTCGTAGCCCTTTTCGGCGGCGCGCGCTGCTACCCAGGGGTCGAGAGGTTTTCGCCACGCTCAGTGACCAACCCTTGAGGCGCAGCGGCACGCAGGGCACCTGGTGACCTCGCGCGGACTCACGTCTGCAGAGGTTAGGAGGTTTTGTGTTGTCATCACAACAGTTTTCTTCCTAACCTCGCGTGCGTCGGATCGGAGTGTCCCGAGGTGCCTCTCCGCGCAACCACGGAGAGTGGCGAAGCTCCCTCCATTCACAGATCGGCGAGTTTCTGCTCGAGTGACTCAACCTTGCTGGTGAGCCCATCGTGAACGCTTGGCCGTATATCGGCTTTGAGCACGACAGACACGCGGGGAGCCACCTCAGCCACCGCGCTGACGGCTCGCTCGATCGTGGTGAACATCGCATCAGTGTGGTTGGGGAGCCCACTGGAGCGAACGACTTGCACGGCTCGGGCGACCTCGCCAGAGACTTCTTCGCCGACGCCCAGAGGTGTGACGGAGAATGCCACGATCATGACAACCCTCCTCTTCCCTGCAGGTGTCGCCCCCTGACGGGCGCCCGAACCTGTCTCGGAAGTCACGTCAGGTCAGCGACCTCTTTCCCTTAACCTACGAGAACCTTCGCAGGCCTGCGGTTGGGAGTCTCCCGGAGGCGACGGTGTGCCCATATCTGGTGTTCGCAGCCCGCACTCCCCAGTCCAAGCACGACCCCGAAGAATTCATCGTGGGCAATATCTTTACCGACAGCGATATTGCCGCTCGCCTCGATTCGTACTCGTTCCATGATCGATACCGGGTGGGAGCGAACCCGACGTGCGGAGCCTGCGCCCTGGAGTCCGGCTGCGGTAAGGGCTGTCCCGCCGCCGTGATCTCCTCGGGCGAGCGGATCGGGGCCGTGGACGCAACAGTCTGTCCGGTTACAACGGGACGTCGGCGCCTTCCGGTGGTGTCGGCGTGAAGGAACTCTCGCTGTTGACCTGGAACATCGGCAATCCGTCCGCAGACCGGGCCGAGCGTCAACTGGAATGGCTGGCCAAACGCCCCGAGGATGTCCTTGTGCTCACAGAAACAAAGGCCAGCACGGGGTGCCAGATGCTCGCTGACGCCTTCGGTGCCGCAGGCTACGACATCATCTGCCCGACCATGGGACCAGGAGAGCTGAGCACCATGATCGTCAGCCGGGTGACCCTCGGGTCGGATGACTGGGCGAGCCGCCTCCGGTACCTGCCGTCTCGGGCCTGCTCGGCGATGGTCCCCACGTCCACCGGGCCGGTGCGTCTGATTGGGTTATACGTCCCGTCACGAGACGGGAGCCCTGAGAAGACAGCCCGCAAGCGGGACTTTCTGGCCGCCTGTCGAGATGGGCTTGCCATGATGCCGGGCGCGCACGGCCGAACAATTCTCATGGGCGACCTCAACATCCTGGAACCAGACCACCAGCCGCACTACCCGTTCTTCGCCCCCTTCGAGTACGGCTTCTACGAGTGCCTCGTAGAAGAGTTCGACATGGTTGATGCCTTTCGGCATATGAATCCGACGCGAGTGGAGCACAGCTGGGTCGGGCGGACCGGCGATGGTTATCGCTACGACCACATCTTCTGTTCGCGATCACTCATCGACGTCCTGAGAACGTGCGAGTACATCGCTGAGCCCCGGCTGGCACGGCTTTCCGACCACTCGGCCCTCACCGTGTGCTTGAACCTCGACTCGACCGCGAATCGGAGGACCTCAGACGCCTCGTCGTCGCTTCAACCACTCTCCCTCTTCTAGGGCAGTTTTCAGGCTTCGCCGTTTGATCCTTTATGTTCGCTCCGAAACTTTGGTCGCTCCTTGGCCACCTGGGGCGCCTGGGGAGCGGAGCCTCAGCCATCCCACAGCTCCAACCCTCATAATGTGCCGGTGACCGATTTGCCGGACGGGCAGCGCCCTGACGCCGCCAGTGCAGGAGACCACCTGTGACCCCCACACCATCCGAAGAGTCCGCCGCCGCGCCGGGGGCCACCCCGCCCGCGGAAGCACTCCCGGTGGACGATGCCGCGAAGTCTGGTAAAAAACCTTCGCTATCCGACGAAAAAGTTCCAGACCTCTCCACTTCGGCCCCGGGCGGGCCCGGACCCGAGCAGACCGAGGCGCCTCCGGCACCGGAACCCGAGGCCCCCGCGCCTGAACCCGCACCCGAGGCCCCCGCGCCTGAACCGGCACCTGCTCCGGCACCGGAACTGGAACCCAAAGCGAAACCCCGGCCCGCAGCGAAGG
>WNGI01012741.1_pt1 | contig 10573 bp, 12 predicted proteins | sample 5400621 | NCBI WGS metagenome assembly WNGI01 (sample SAMN13153374, study PRJNA577476) | soil metagenome | isolation source: 20 cm soil or saprolite under Garry oak tree replicate 1 | place: USA:California | collected 2016-06-15 | reverse complement strand
CGTGGTGATCTCCTCGCGCAAACAGGACGTCTGCGACCAGGTGACGAAGGAGATCAACGACAAGTTCGGCAAAGGGACGGCGGCCTCGATCGCGGCCAATATTTCCTCCAAGGAAAACCTTCAGCATCTCGTCGACGAGGGCACCCGCACCTTCGGCAAGATCGACGTGCTGGTCTGCAACGCGGCGTCGAACCCCTATTACGGCCCGCTCGGCGGCATCTCCGACGACCAGTTCCGAAAAATCCTGGACAACAACATCGTCGCCAACAACTGGGTCGTCAGCATGGTCGTGCCGCAGATGATCGCGCGCAAGGACGGCTCGATCATCATCGTCTCCTCGATCGGGGGCTTGAAGGGCTCGACCGTGCTCGGCGCCTACGCGATCTCGAAGGCGGCCGACATGCAGCTCGCGCGCAATCTGGCCTGCGAATACGGCAAGCATAATGTCCGCGTGAACTGCATCGCGCCCGGCCTGATCAAGACCGACTTCGCCAAGGCGTTGTGGGACAATCCGGAGACGCTGAAGGCCTCGACATCGCGCTCGCCATTGCTGCGGATCGGCATCCCCGACGAGATCGCCGGCGCCGCGGTCTTCCTGGGCTCCGCCGCCGGCGACTTCATGACGGGCCAGACCATGGTGATCGATGGCGGCGCGACGATCAGTTGATATTTTTCGTCGTCCCGGCGAACGCCGGGACCTATACCGCGTGATCTATCGAGAACGCACGGTGGTAGACGCTCTTCGCAACACAAAAGCTGGTGTTATGGGTCCCGGCTCGCGCTTCCCTTGGCCGGGACGACGCAATTTATTTTGCGGGACGCCTCACTCCACCGCCGCGTACACCGAATTCCGCAGCAGCGAGCGGATATATTCACGCTGGCCTGGGCCCTGCATCATGAACACCGCGAATAGATCTTCCTGAGGATCGATCCAGAAGAAGGTTCCGGCCATGCCGCTCCAGAAGAACTGGCCGACCGAGCCCATGAACGGCGCGATGCCCGCTTGGGTGCGCACGGCGAAGCCGAGGCCGAAGCTGTGGCCGGCCGGCACAAGCGTGCCCTGGACCTTCACCTCGGGGCCGAGATGATCGGAGGCCATCAGGTCCAGCGTCTTGCGGCCGATGATCCTGGTGCCGTCCAGCGTGCCGCCATTGAGCAGCATCTGGCAGAAGCGGGCGTAGTCCATGGTGGTCGAGACCAATCCGCCGCCGCCGGATTCCATCGCCGGCTGCTCCAGCATGTTGAAGAGCTGCACTTTCTCGCCGTTCCAGGGATCGGTCGGGAACGGTTCCGCGAGCCGGCCGGCATTCTCTTCAGCCGTGTGGAAGGCGGTCTCCGCCATCTGCAGCGGCGCCAAAATCCGCTCGGTCAGGAACGCGCCGAGCGTCTTGCCGCTGACGACCTCGACGATGCGGCCGAGGATGTCGGTGGACCGGCTGTAGTTCCATTCCGCGCCGGGCTGGCAGATCAGCGGCAGGCTAGCTACCATCGCGGCGTGCTCGGCATTGGTGAACTTGCGGCTGCGCAGCCGCGACTGCTGATAAAGCTGCTGCACCAGGCTGTTGCCGGTGTGGTCGTAGGTGATGCCCGAGGTGTGCCGCAACAGGTCCTGGACCGTCATCGGCCGCTTGATGGGCACAAGCTCCAGCCTGCCGTTATGCTCGACGCCGACCTTCTGCTCCGCGAATTCCGGGATGAATTTGGCGACGGGGTCGGAGAGCAGGAAATGACCTTCCTCCAGCAGCATCATGATGCCGACCGAGACGATCGGCTTGGTCATCGAGTAGATGCGAAAGATCGTGTCTTTCGCCATCGGCGCGCTCGCGGCCGGGCTCTGCCGGCCGATCGCGTCGAACCAGCCGATCTGGCCTTTGCGGGCGACCATGACGGTCGCGCCCGGCAGGGTTCCCTTGTCGACCTCGCGCTTGAAGGCGTCCGACATCCGCTGCAGCCGGAGGTGCGACAGCCCGAGCGATTCCGGCTTGGCGTGGGGGAGGGGCGGTGTTTGCGGGGCGGATATTGGTTGGGTGGCGGGGTGCGCGTTCATGGTCTCTCCCATTGTTCTTGCTGTTGGGCGCGAAGTTCTTGCCGTTGGGCGCGAGGTCGAAGTTTGACCCAGAAGGCGCGGCTTGAACAGGGCGTTTGGTCGCATCGCCCTTGCAAATGGGGCGCCGCCTATGCTTCAAACGGCCCGGATCGGCAGCGATGCTTCGATCCCGTAGGAGTGTAGCTCAATTGGTAGAGCACCGGTCTCCAAAACCGGGGGTCGTAGGTTCGAGCCCTACCACTCCTGCCAGCGAAATCAATCAGTTGGCAGTTCTTCCTCAAGGTGCAATTCTTCCTAAAAGTGCAGTTCTTCCTCAAAGATGTGGCCTGGAAATTGGCCCAGGCGGCCTGACGGCAACGGGGAAGTCGAGCTGCCCCGTCCGGTTATGGCGGCGTCGTCGTCACGGGTCCGGCACCCGCGTGACGAGACCAGCATGGACCTATACAGCCTGGGCCTTGTTCCTGCGGAAGCGGGAAACTCTCGCCTTCTTCGCCGGCTTGCTCGCAACCGTGTCGGCGGTAGTGGCGGCAGCTAAGCTTTCAACGGAGGTCGTGAGAACCTCGCGTTGAGCGTTCAGCCAATACAGATCCGCCTGGCCCTCGGGTTGACCGTCGGCGATCCAGAGGTGGTAGGCACGTTCGCGAATAGACTCTTCCAGATTTGGCATGGGGATTCTCCTTTGATGATGCGCCCAGCCCCGGCATGGCGAGGTTGCCCTGGCAAGGTTAATGAAGCCCTAAGGGCTGCGGGCGCTGCCTTGACCTTTTGCCTCTCCCGCAGTACATACCCGCCACCTGCAGCCGGCCCGTCGAGACGCGGATATCCGGCGCGGCCCTGAAATCCCCCCGAACAATCGAGCCCGCTTGGCGGCTCATCCTTCCGAAAAAGAGGGTTGGGCGAAATGATGGCTGTTCGGATTCCTTAAAATTAGTCATTCGTCTTCAAGACGGGACCCGGACAACCAACGATGGCTTTCAGCCCGTTCAAATTCTTACAGGAAGTGCGCTCGGAGACCGCCAAGGTCACCTGGCCGACCCGCCGCGAGACCACGATCACCACCATCATGGTGTTCGTGATGGTCGGGCTGGCGTCGATCTTCTTTTTCGCCGCGGATCAGATCATCCGCAATCTGGTTACTATTCTGCTGGGCATCCACTGATGGCAACGGCTGCAACTCAGACCATGGATAAGCGCTGGTATATCGTTCACGCCTATTCGAATTTCGAGAAGAAGGTGGCGGAATCGATCCGCGAGCAGGCCAAGCAGCGCGGACTTGAGGATTTGTTCGAACAGGTACTGGTGCCGACCGAAAAGGTCACCGAGGTGCGCCGCGGCCGCAAGATCGACGCCGAACGCAAGTTCTTTCCCGGCTATGTGCTGGTGAAGATGAAGCTGACGGACGAAGCCTTCCACCTCATCAAGAACACGCCGAAAGTGACGGGCTTCCTGGGCGCGGAAAACAAGCCGATGCCGATTTCGGAAGCCGAGGCGATGCGCATCCTGCACCAGGTGCAGGAAGGCGTGGAGCGGCCGAAGGCGTCGGTGTCGTTCGAGATCGGCGAGAATGTGCGCGTGGCGGATGGCCCGTTCGCGTCGTTCTCCGGTGTGGTCGAGGAAATCGACGAGGCGCGCTCGCGCGTGAAGGTCGCGGTGTCGATCTTCGGCCGCGCGACGCCGGTCGAACTGGAATTCGCTCAGGTCGAGAAGGTCTGATCGGGTAAAGCGCGAAGCGCGTCTTCGCGTTACTGAGGCCGTGGGAGGAAGAGGGCGGTCGCCAACCCCTTCGATCCGAACCACGAACCTGAAACCGCCGGCTTTGTGCTGGCACAACAGGAGTGAGAAATGGCAAAGAAAGTGACCGGATACCTGAAATTGCAGGTGCCGGCGGGAGCTGCGAATCCGTCGCCCCCGATCGGTCCCGCGCTTGGTCAGCGCGGTCTCAACATCATGGAATTCTGCAAGGCGTTCAACGCGCAGACGCAGAAGGAAGAAAAGAACACCCCGATCCCGGTGATCATCACCATCTATGCGGACCGTTCCTTCACCTTCGAGATGAAGACGCCGCCGATGTCCCACTTCCTCAAGCAGGCCGCCAAGATCCAGTCCGGTTCGAAAGCTCCGGGCCGCGACAAGGCCGGCCAGGTGACACGCGCGCAGGTGCGCGAGATCGCCGAGAAGAAGATGAAGGATCTCAATTGTGATTCCATCGAGTCGGCCATGAAGATGGTCGAGGGCTCCGCCCGTTCGATGGGTCTGGAAGTTGCGGGGTAACGGGCCATGGCAATCGGAAAACGTTTGAAGAAGGCCCGCGAGGGCGTCGACCGCGAAAAGCTCTATCCGCTCGCGGATGCCATCAAGATGGTCAAGGAGCGCGCCAAGTCGAAGTTCGACGAGACCATCGAGATCGCGATCAATCTCGGCGTCGATCCGCGTCACGCCGACCAGATGGTCCGTGGCGTGGTCAGCCTGCCGAACGGCACCGGTCGCACCTTGCGGGTCGGCGTGTTCGCGCGCGGCGCCAAGGCGGAAGAGGCTAAGGCTGCGGGCGCGGACGTCGTCGGCGCCGAGGACCTCGTCGAGAAGGTGCAGGGCGGCAACATCGATTTCGATCGCTGCATCGCCACCCCCGACATGATGCCGAACCCGAAGATCGGCACGGTGACCATGGATGTCACCTCCGCCGTGAAGGGCGCCAAGGGCGGCTCGGTCGAATTCCGTGTCGAGAAGGCCGGCATCGTGCAGGCCGGCGTCGGCAAGGCGTCGTTCTCCGAGGACAAGCTGGTCGCCAACATCAAGGCGCTGGCGGATGCTGTCTCCAAGGCCAAGCCCACGGGCGCCAAGGGCACCTATATCCAGCGCGTCGCGGTGTCCTCCACCATGGGACCGGGCGTGAAGGTCGAGCCGGGCACCTTGCTCGGCTGAGCCTGCTATCGAATGGCTGACAGAAGGGGCGGAACGGCGACAACCGTTTCGCCCCTTTCGTTTGGCCGGCTTCAATCCGCTAGAATTTGCGCCATGTCCGCGGCCAGCTCGTCCACCCGCTGCGGCAAGGCATCCCAGGCGAACATGAATCGGGCTGCCCCGCCGATAAACGTGTAGAAGCGCCAGCCCCGCTCGCGGAGCGCGGCAAACTTGGCATCCGGCATGCGTACGAACACCGCGTTGGCTTGAACCGGAAACATGATTTCCAGCCCAGGCAATCCGCCGATCTGCCCCGAAAGGCGCGCGGCACAGGCATTTCCGTGCGCCGCATTGCGCAGCCATGCCCCGGTTTCGAGCAGGCCCACCCAAGGCGCGGATAGAAAACGCATCTTCGAGGCCAACTGGCCGGCCTGCTTGCAACGATAATCGAAATCCTCGGCAAGCTTGGGGTCGAAGAAAAGGATGGCTTCGCCGGCGGCCATTCCGTTCTTGGTGCCGCCAAAACACAGCACGTCGACGCCTGCGCGCCACGTCATGTCGGCCGGGCTACATCCAAGACTGGCGCAGGCGTTGGCGAAACGCGCACCGTCCATGTGGAGACTGAGGCCGAGCTCCCGGCAGCATGCCGAAATCGCCCGCAATTCGTCGAGGCTGTAGACCTGTCCGGTCTCGGTCGGCTGCGTAACCGTCACCGCGCGCGGTTTCGGAAAGTGGATGTCGCTTCGATTGGTCGCGATGGCGTGGATTGCATCCGGCGTCAGTTTGCCGCCCGCAGATCGCGCCACGAGCAGCTTCGAACCGTTGGAGAAGAACTCCGGAGCTCCGCATTCGTCGTTCTCGACATGGGCTGTGTCCGAACAGATCACGCTGTGATAGGATTGGCAGAGCGACGCCAAGGCGAGCGAGTTGGCCGCCGTGCCATTGAACGCAAAGAACACCTCGCATCCGGTCTCGAACTGCTTTCGAAAAGCATCCGCCGCCCGCGACGTCCACTCGTCATCGCCATAGGCCGGGGCGTGGCCCTGGTTCGCCTTGGCCATCGCCGCCCAGGCTTCCGGACAAATCCCGGCATAATTATCGCTTGCGAATTGCTGGGGATCGCTCGTCATATGCACCGCCTCTGGTTCATCAGGTCTCCGCCATCAAGGCAAGGCTGACGCAAGCGCGGCACTACCCCGTTTGTTGCCGGATCGGCCGCATCTCCCCTTTGACCGGGGATGCCACCTTGCTCGGGAGCAGGTTGGCGTCGAGCGTCAGCTCAACTCTTGATGTTGCGAAGTTCAATAGACGGGAACAACGTCGGTGACAAGCGCCCCTAGCTGTTCTTCTGCTTCGCAGGTGCTACGCCCGGCACGATCGCGTGGGCCTGGGCGGGCGGCGGCGGCGAGCGATCGAGCGTCGTGGCAGTGGTGCGGCTGACGCCGATGATCAGTGTCGCCAAATAATAATCGGCTTCTTCCTTGATGTCGCAGAAGCCGCCGCGGGTCGTATCCGACCGCGCGAACTCGTCGTTGTTGTTGAAGACGGTGCGCATCGCCTTGCGCTGGTAGGCGCCGACATTGGCGAAGATGTACTGGCTGAGCGCATCGGGGAAATACATCTGACCGGTGAGCATGTCCTTGTCTTCGATCAAGATCTTGAAGTGGACGTGCGGGGTGCGCCCCCGATACCAGGCGGGATAGACGCTGTGAAACAGCACTTCGCCGCGCGCATCCGCGATCTGGGTGCCGCGCATGAAGGTGCCGCCTGACGTATCGACATTCTGCTTGTCGCCCTGGCCGGGATAACCGGAATAGTAGCCGTCGGCCCGCGTCTGCCAGACATCGATGCGCGCGCCCGCGACGGGCATGCAATTGGCCGCGTCCATCACGACGAAGCGTATCTGCATGGGGGCGCCGGGATGTCCCTCGGTGATATCGCGGCGTTCGAGCTTTGGATCGAAATAATAGGGGCCGGAGATCGCCGCCGGGGTCAGCGTGCACGCCGGCGTCTGCGTGACCGCCGGCGAGGTGGTGGTCGTCTCCGCGAACGCGCGCGGGGCGGATGCGATGATGGCGGGCGCGCCGGCGAGGGCGGTCAGCGTCGCGCGCCGGCTGAGAAACGATCGGCCCATCGGCATTTGACTGTCCTCCCAAACGCGCATGTCCGCATGCGGACATATGGTACACGGTTCGAGGGCGTTGAAGTAAAGTCACAAATGCGCGCGCAATGCATTGCGCAGTCATGAAGGCCAAGCTGGCAGGAAGTCACCCGATGCAAGAGAAGGTTCTCGTCTATTCGCGCTTCCCCAAGGCGCTGATGCAACGCATCGGTGAGCGCTTCGATCTGCTGGATGCCGCCGGCAAGCCGCCGCACGACGTCTTTCCCGCCGATCAGCTGTCCGGCATTCGCGCCATGATTACGGCGGGAGGAACGCCGCTTCGCGGCGACATGATGGATAAATTGCCGTCGCTGGGCGCGATCGTCTGCTACGGCACCGGCTATGACGGCGTCGATCTCGAAGCTGCCGCTCAACGCAAGATCGCCGTCGGCCATAGTCCCGGCGCCAACGCCTCCTCGGTCGCTGATATCGCCGTCATCTTGATGCTGACCGCGACGCGGCGGCTGTTGGTCGCCGATAATTACGTGCGAAGCGGCGATTGGGGCGCAGCAAAACCGTCGCCGATGATGCGTCCGCAGGCCGGCATGCCCGGCCTGATGATCGCGGTCCGCGCCGGCGCCGACACCCATCATGTCGTCAACGCCGATATTCTGAAGAAGCTCGGCGAGGGCGGCCATGTCGTCAACATCGCGCGCGGCTCGGTGATCGACCAGGACGCGCTGGTCAAGGCGCTCGCTGACAAGACCATCGCCGGCGCCGGTCTCGATGTCTACGCCAAGGAGCCGCACGCGCCCGATGCGCTGACGGCGTTTCCAAACGTCGTGCTGACGCCGCATATCGGCGGCCATACGCTCGAATCGCACACCGCCATGCAGGACTGCGTGATCGCGAATTTGGAGGCGTTTTTCGCAGGCCAACCGCTGGCTTATGCCGTCAGGTGAGCGGCCCATTCGGTGCTTTTTGGCTTGCGACCGACACGTGGCGGAGCTTGTCCGGGTTGCGCACGAGATAGATCGCGGCGATCTTCTCGCCGTCGATGGCCATGCTCAGGGTGTGGTCGATCTCGCCATCCATGTAAAGCAGCGCGCCGATGCTGCCGTTGACGACAGTCGGCACGATGCGAATGTCTCGGCCGGCATTCTTGGCGGCAAGGCCGATGAACAGGCGCGCGATCTTTTCGGCTCCGATGATCGGCTTCAGTGCCGCGGGTTTCCGGCCGCCGCCGTCGCTGATCGCGACGGCATCTTCGCGCAGCAGGCTCGCGAGATGCGTGATATCGCCGCTTGTCACGGCTTCGCCGAAGGCGCTCAGCAACCGCGCGTGATTTTCAGGAGGAGCTGAAGGCGCCGGGCGTTCGTAGCGCAGACCTCGCCGGGCGCGCGCGGCTAACTGCCGGCATGCCGCCTCGGACCGGTCCAGCATTTGCGCCACTTCGGAAAACGGCCGGTCGAAGACGTCGTGGAGCAGAAACGCGGCGCGCTCCAGCGGCGACAGCCTGTCCAGCGCCAATAGCAGCGCGAAAGAAAGATCGTCCGCAAGCTCGGTTGCCGCGTCCGCCGAAAGGCCATCGGCGTCGAACACCGGTTCCGGAAGCCAGGGGCCGACATAGACCTCCCGCTGCGCCCTCGCGCTTTTCAGCCGGTCGAGGCAAAGCCGCGTCACGATGGTGACGAGGAAAGCCTCAGTGTTCCGGACATCCTGCGCGCCGGCGAAGCGAAAATAGGCGTCCTGCACCACGTCCTCGGCGTCGCTGCGGCTGCCGAGCATGCGATAGGCAAGGCCGAGCAGCCGCCCGCGATGCGGCGCCAGCGGGTCGGCGTCATGCCGCCTGCTTGATGACATCGACTTGCTGCCCGTCCACGGTCACGCGGCGGCACTCCCTTGCATATCCCAGCGCGGCTTTGAGCATCGGGAACAGACGTCCCATTTGCAGCGCCATGGCGAGATCGATCACGCCTTTTTCGCCCCAACGGGAGCGAACGGCTTCGCGATGTCCTTCTGCGTCCGCCGAGCCGGACACGATAGCGTCGGCAAACTGGAAGCCGAGCTTGGTGGATGCGTTCATCGCGCCCGTGTCGCGGCGCACCACGGCCTCGATCTGGTCCTTCGCCATGCCGACCGCAAGCGCCATGTCGACGGTCAATTGAACGCACGGCCCGCAATCCTCGGCCATCGCGCCGGTGATCTTGGCGGCAAAGCTTGCATCGACCGGAACCACCTCGCGATGGGCCGCGGCTTTGGCGACGGGGGTGAATCTGAAGAAGGCGGCCGGCGACTGCTTCAGCATATAGTCGAGATAGCTCGTGTCATAACCGTAACGCTTGCTGGCCGCGCGCAGCCAGCGGCGGGCAAAAAAGCTACGCATGTTGTCGTTCTCCGGATTGTCGTTCTTTTGGGTTCGGGAAGGCGGAATAGACGGCGAGCGCCGCCGGAACGATGACCGCCAACAGGTCGTCGAGCGCATGGTGGTCGTGCCCGGTTACGATCATCGCGAGATGGATCAAGGCGTGCGCCGCCAGGAAGCCAGCCCCGGCCACCGCTGCCGGCCAGTAGGCCGGCCGCCACGCCCGGGCGCCGAGCGCAAGGCCTGACACCAGAAACGCCGCGCCGACATCCTGGACGAAATGTGGGTTGAAGGGGCCGGTTTCACGCGCGCCGGCGACGTGCGCCCACCAGACGGAACCGGCAAGCAGCATCACCAGCCCGTTTAAGACGTCAAATACCGCCAAAATTCCTGCTAACCAGCGCCGCATGTGGACCTCCTGCGCTTCAGACGAGCTGGGCAGACGGCCCGTGACAGGGGTGAAGAATTTTTCTGGGTGCCTGTCGGAACGGCCCGAATTTTGCTCTTGGCAAGCGGAACGAGACCCGCTAAACACCCGCCTCCGGACGTGCTGGCGGTTGCTCGCGCGTTCGTGTGCGCATTCCTAAAGCCCAGACCGACAGGAGAGCCATTCCGTTTGAGGACATCCGCATGGGTTGCTCAAAGGGAAGGGAAAACCGCGTCGTTTTGGTGGAGTGCGGCAGGGGTCTTCCGGCTTGCCGGACGGCCTCGATCCTGTCCGAGACTGCAGGCGCCGGCGACGAAACATTAAGTTTCTTCAATGGCTTAATCGTATGGCCTGCATAGACGGGTGAAGACCGGATTTCGCTTTGCGCTGCCTTTGGCGGCGGAAGGCTTGTTTGGTTCGAACCTCGACATTCCCCGGCCATGTGGTTTGGGAGGGCAGGCTACTGAATTGTCGTCTTGCCCGACATGTCTTGAGGCTGTGCCTTGAGGTCAGGTTTTGGGTGGGACGATGGGTGCAACCCGGCGGTCCCTGCCTCAAGGTAAAGGCCGCCAACCGGAGAGAGCTTGCTGTGGAACGAGCGGCAAAAAAAGAGGCGGTCGAACAGCTCAACGCGGTCTTCAAGACCACGGGAGTTGCGGTCGTCGCTCACTATTCCGGCCTCACCGTTGTCCAGATGCAGAAGCTGCGCATGCAGATGAAGCAGGCGGGCGC
>WNGI01006576.1_pt1 | contig 10573 bp, 9 predicted proteins | sample 5400621 | NCBI WGS metagenome assembly WNGI01 (sample SAMN13153374, study PRJNA577476) | soil metagenome | isolation source: 20 cm soil or saprolite under Garry oak tree replicate 1 | place: USA:California | collected 2016-06-15 | reverse complement strand
AACGAGTTCTCTCAATTCGTGCGCTTCCCGATCGCCAAACTTGTGCCAACGAATGCCAACATCATCGTTCATCAGGCGGTGGAAGTATTCTCCGGGCGGCTCGATGGCATCGCGCTCAAGACAACTCTTGCCGAGAATCTGCCGGCGGTGCGCGCCGACGAAGGGCTGCTCCGCAGCGTGCTCGTGAATCTCATCGACAATGCCGCGGAGGCACTGGAGAACTCGGCATTTCGGGAAATCCTGGTTTCCACCATGGCCCATTCGGACGCGGAGACCGTGGTGATCTGCGTCTCGGATACCGGCACTGGCATTTCGCCGGAAGACAAGGACAAACTCTTCCTGCCGCATTTTTCAACGAAGGATCGCGGAACGGGGCTGGGCCTCGCCATTGCCGCTCGCATCGTCGCCGAACACGGCGGCAGCATCCACGTCGAGGATAATCTTCCGGTAGGATCGCGCTTCCTGGTTGAACTTCCGGTCGCCGAATTGACGCCCGCCTCTCTTGCCAACCACTATGGATCGGACGCTACTCGATGACTTCTAGAACGCGTCTTCTCGTGGTGGACGACGAAGCCGGCATTCGTGACTCTCTCTCCTCGATTCTCGAGGATGAGGGTTACCAGGTTGAGGCGGTGGGTTCCGCCGAGGAAGCCTTGGAGCGGGCCGCTGCCGGCGATTTCGAGGTCGTGCTCCTGGACGTCTGGCTTCCGGGGATAGACGGCCTCGAAGCGCTAAGCCGCTTGCAAGCGTCTACGCGGCCGCCCGCAATCATCATGATTTCCGGTCACGGTACAATCGAGACAGCCGTGCGGGCCACAAAACTCGGCGCCTTCGACTTCATTGAAAAGCCCCTCTCGCTTGAGAAAATCATCGTTCTGGTCCGCAACGCCATTCAGCGGCGCCGCCTCGAAGATGAGAACCAACTGCTGCGAAGCGAACTGGGTTACCGCTACCAGGTTATCGGCGATAGCATTCCTATGAAAGCCCTGCGCCAGCAGATTGCCGTTACGGCGCCGACCAACGGCCGCGTGCTGATCTACGGTGAGAGCGGCACGGGCAAGGAACTCGTTGCTCGCTCGTTGCATGCTGCGAGCCTTCGCGGCAAGGGCCCTTTCGTGGAAGTCAATTGCGCGGCGATTCCTGAGGAGCTGATCGAATCCGAGCTCTTCGGGCACATTAAGGGCAGCTTTACCGGCGCGACGGAAGATAAGGTCGGCAAGTTTCAAAAGGCTGACGGCGGGACGCTTTTCCTCGATGAAATCGGCGACATGAGCCTGCGCACGCAATCAAAAGTTCTGCGCGTTCTTGAGGAACAGCACTTCGAACGCGTGGGCTCCAACGAAACCTTGAGCGTGGACGTGCGCGTCATCGCCGCAACGAACAAGCATCTCGAACAGGAAATTGCGCGAGGCGCCTTTCGACAGGATCTTTTCTATCGCTTGAACGTGATCCCCTTTTACGTTCCGGCCTTGCGCGACCGCAAGGAGGATATTCCCACGCTGGCAAGATATTTCCTAAGGGAATTCAGCTCGGCCTACGGAAAGAAAACGCGCGAGCTCAGTGACTCGGCCATGGAAATCCTCATCCGCTATCCCTGGCCGGGAAATGTTCGAGAACTGCGAAACCTCGTCGAACGGCTGGTCATCGTGTGCCCCCAGGAACGCATCGAGCCGCATCATCTTCCGCCCGAACTCTTCCGTGGCGCCGCGGAAAGCCCCCACCATCCTTACTCCACGCTGCATGAAGCCCGCAGCGCCTATGAGCGGGAATTCATCCTGCGGAAACTGCAGGAGCACCGCTGGAACATGACGCAAACGGCCACCGCTCTGGGGTTGGAACGCAGCCACCTCTACCGCAAAATGAAGTCCCTGGGAATCGCTGCCCCGGACTAGAACTCGTCGATCGGGTCGGGTCGACGCCCGGCCGCAGCCCATTTCTCTCTTTCCCGCGAAACGTTGAATTCGTGTAGAATTCTCCAACCGGTGTCTCACATTTCACAACACTGACTGGATCAGCGGTTCTCACCCGGACGCTCTCGGTCTACCGCCGCTTCACTCACTGAAAATTCTGAAACATCTTCACCGGCCGGCCAATCGCCTTACCACGCACGTGGGAAACTGGGGGAGCCCCGATGATGAGAATCGCTATTGTTTTGACGGCATTCTTGACCGTCGCGGATTTTGCCGCGCATGCGCAGAGCACCGCCGCCACATCGGGTCGCGAATCTCACTTCGTCTCGCAATCACGGACATTTTTTCCGCATAACTGGGTCCGCGGTTATACGGATTTCTCCGTCGCGCCGTCGCACAACGAACCGGATCTTGGACGCTGCATGTTTCCCCAGCCGGCCGGTGCGGGCGGGACGGCTTCTACGTGCACAGCTTATGCACGCTATCTCTTTAGCGGATACATTGAGTTTCAACCGCTGGGCCGGACTCTGGCGCGGCATTTCTTTTTATTCTTCGAACCGAAATTCAGCTTTGGGAGAAATATCCCCCAGCTCACGTATACGGCATCCATGCTGCCGATTGCTTTTGATCGCTCCATTGGAATCGCTTTCCAATTGCCGAGAAATTTCGAACTGCGCGCCACGCAACATCAGGTGGATTGGTTAGGGCGCTATGGCAATCCCCTGGGCGCGGCGGACCTTCGCACCAATGGCCCTAATGGTCTTTATGCCACCTTTGGCGTGCGCTGGTCTTTCGGAGGATACGGGCGCCAAGGAGCCCCTTCAGACTATTGATCCTGCAATCTAGGAACCCTGGGGTTCTTCAAGACGCAGACTCGCGATCCTTCCCGGACGCGTGTTTCTCATTCTTTGTCATCCAACTCGCTGGCAAGTCCCTCCAATTGGTAACGCCAGTCGAGTTCACGCACCTTTAGGGGATCTTCCCGCCAATCCGGCGATACTTTCACAAAAAGTCCCAGGTAGATTTTGCTGCCGAGGATGGTCTCGAGCTCCTTGCGGGCTTCCGTTCCGATCTTCTTGAGCATCTCGCCCTTGTGCCCGATCAGTATTTTTTTCTGCGAATCGCGCTCAACGTTCATTAACGCTTCGATGCGCAATAGCTTGGGGGTCTCTTCATACTTTTCAACCACCACCGCCAGCGCGTAGGGCACCTCGTGGTACATCACCTGTATGGCCTTTTCTCGAATGATCTCGGCGGCCAGAAATCGTTCCGGCTGGTCTGTTACTTGGTCTTCCGGGAAATACGGCGCTCCCGGCGGCAATTGTTTCAGAATCTCGTCAACTAGCTCTACACATCCAGCGCCCTCGAGCGCGGAGATAGGCAAGATGGCCGCAAATTCGAACGCCTTCCGAAATGCATCGATCAACGGCAGGAGCTTTGGCTTCGGCAAACGATCGACTTTGTTCAGCGCCAGAATCGTTTTTCCGCTAAACCGTCTTGCCTTTGCCAGCAGCAGTTCGTCCGCGTGAGGATGCATCCGGCTGGCATCGACCATCAACAACAGCACGTCGATCCCCTCCAGCGCAGCGGCCACCTCCTGCATCATCTGCCGTCCCAGCGCCGAATCGGCTTCATGCAGACCCGGCGTATCGATAAAAATGATCTGCCCTTGAGGTTTGGTCGCAATCCCCTGGATGCGATTGCGAGTGGTCTGCGGTTTGGAAGTAACGATTGCGATCTTCTGCCCGACCAATCGATTCACAAGGGTGGACTTCCCCGCATTCGGCCGCCCCAGGATGGCCACAAAGCCGGATCGAAAATCCTGCCTTCCCGCGCTGTTTTCCTTTGCAGCCATCAAGGTTTCATGATCGGCAGCTCGAGCGCACTGGGGTGTTCCGAATCGTGCATCAGCGCGATATGCGCCGTCTTGGCATCTCTCCCCGTTTCCGCCGCGACCATACCGCCGCTGTTGTAATTCTTTTCGGCGCCCGTCGAATTGATGCTGCGCACCACCAGTCGCAGCCGGCTGCCCTTTCCCACTCGCCGCGCGAAGAAAGTGAAATTGTCGAACACGTATTTTTCAATCTTTCCGGCCGCCACCGGCTTGGCCTCGCGAAGCGATTCGCGGTACCTCGCCCGCATCGAAGCGCTGCTGAGCGCCACCGATTCTCCGTCCGGCAAAATCTCGTAGAGATCCGTTTCCAGATCGGTATCCGGCACGTCCATCTTGAGCCATGCCGTCAGCTTCGGGAATCCAGCGATCTCCATAGCCCCCGCGAAGGGCTCAGTGTGGTACACCACTCCCTCGCCAAACAGATTCAGCACCGCCCGCTGCGACGTCAGCGAGTTGGCTTCGTCTTCGGACTCCGCACTGGCGGCCCTGGTATCGAGCGGGTCGTAAGTCCACGAATCCATCACCGCTGATGCGCCAGGCCTCCCTTCCGCCAGTACCCCTGATCGAAACACGTCAGCGGCGTCCACATGCGAACCGAGATACAGCGTCCTTGCTGCGTTCGAGACACTCTCGAGATTGTCCGCGTACTTCCATTCCTCCGCTCCCATCATGTAATAGGCGACCCGTTTCTTGAGAAATTCTGGCTTGGCCCCGCCCTTCATCACCCAGTCGTACCATTCTGCGTGCAACTTGTTCAGATCTAGGACGCTCGCTTGGCCGAATTTCAGTCCCCCCACTTCCGCTTTCGGGGTGCGCGTTCCCGCGTGATCCCACGGCCCGATAATCAGGTAGTGATTCGCCTTTGCTTCCGCCGTCCCGTACTGCATGTGCCGCTTGTAAAAGGTGAACGCCCCCGGCTGATCTCCGTCGTAGTGTCCAGTAATCGTCAGGATCGGCAAACTCATTCTCTTGTACTGCTCCGCATTCGGCACCATCGCGTCGTAGTAAGCGTCGGGACTCGGATGCATCAGCCATTTCTGAAACACCGTCGAACGGTTCCCAACCAGCTTGTCGTAATCCTGAAACGCCGAGTGCGTCATGTACATCTCGCGTGACTTCGCCGCCCAGAACCCACTGTCCCCAAATAGCTTGCCGTTGCCCGTGACCCCGCTGGTAAAAGTCAGCCATTGCATGTCGTACGGTCCAAAAATGTTGTATTGGAACGGAAAATCCACACCGGGATGCGCCGCTGCCGCCGGAACGATGGTCACCAGGTGCGGGGGAAACTCCTTCGAGACCGTCCATTGGTCGAATCCGGCGTACGAGCCGCCCCACATCGACACTTTGCCATTGCAATACGATTGCTTGGCGAGCCATTCCACGACGTCGTATCCATCCTGACCCTCATTTACAAAGGGCTCGAATTCTCCGCCGGAATTTCCGCGTCCCCGCACGTCCACCAGCGCGTATACGTACCCGTGCTTCGCAAAATACATCGCGCGGTCCGTGTACGAATCTCCGATGTACGGCGTAAACGTAAAGACGACCGGCAGCGGCTCTTTCTGACCGTGCGGCGTGAACACCGTCGCGTTCAGCTTCACGCCGTCCCGCGCCGGAATCTTCACCGCCCATTGCATGTCGATGGTTGACTCTCCGGCTTGCCGCCCCCTCGCCAGGGCCGTTCCCAACAGGAAGGGCAGCGTCCATCCGACTGCGGCCGCCCAAACCACCCTCAACGCCACACCGAACATCTTCTACCCCCCTGCACTTCGATTGCTTGCCTTTCCCTTCTCGTCCTTGACTGGAGAGTCCTCCATGTCTACAGCTTCGCGAGCACAGCTTTCAGCTGCTTGCGAATTCGCACGCGCAACACTTTTCTCTGGTTTGCTTCCAGGACTTCAAAGCGATGTTCCGCCAGATCGATCTTGTCACCTGGCGCGGGCACCTTGCCGGAAACATGGCTCAGCAAACCTGCCAGGGTGGTTACCGCCTCATCCGTCTTGTCCCCGAACTTCACGCCAAGCAATTCCTCGACGTCGCCGATTGGCATGCTGCCGCGCATCACCAATCCGCCATCCGGTTCGCGTACGACATCCGGCGCCGGGGGCTTTCCCGCGTTTCCGCTTTGGCCCACGATCTCTTCCACCAGGTCTTCCACGGTGGCGATGCCGGCTACCGTTCCATGCTCGTCGATAACCACCGCCAGCGGCTGCCCCTTCTGGCGCATTTCGCGCAGCAACTCCGAGCCAATCTTCGTTTCCGGTATGAAGAGAACGGGCTTGACCAGTTCACGCACCTTGCGCTTCAGCAAATCCTGGTCCGCGATTTGCAAGAGGTCCTGCGAGTATACGACGCCGAAAATATCGTCGAGCGTTTTCTCATACACGGGAATCTTATTCAATTTCGTCTCAACAACTTTTGCGTGCAGATCTTCGAGCGTTGCGTCCGCCGGCATGGCCACAATGTCGGGCCGCGGCGTCATGACCTCGCGCACCCGTTTGTCGCTGAATTCGACGACTTGCTCGATCAGGTCCGCCTGTTCCGGCTCAATGATGCCTTCTTCTTCCGCGGCCTCCACCAACGCTTCGATTCCCTCTTCGGTGCGCTGCTCGTCGGTCTTTTCGACGTCGTACTCCGAAATTCGCGCGAGCGATTCCGCGCCTTCCAGGAATACGCGCACCGGCCAGACGAACCACATCGCCATGCGAATCAACGGCAGGAGTGGAAGAAGCCAGCGCCCGGTGGTGCGGTACAACAACATGTCCGGAATAAAGTGCATCGCGATGACGACTTCCAGCACAAGAAAGACGCAGAACTCAACAAAAGACTCCCAGGTGCCCGGCACGAAGTACACCACCCCTCGTGTCGTCTCCAGAACCAGAAACGCGAGCCAGAAATGCCCGAGGATTCGGAATGTCCGCCCGCCGCTGCGGCGATTGATCTTCAGCTTTGGCTCGATCTCCGCTTCGAAGATTTCCAGATGCATATGGATGCGGCCCGTAGTCATGCGGCCCAGTTCGCGATAAATCAGTGTCAGGTAGGAGAAAATGGGCAGGGTAAAAGCTACCAGCACGACGCTGAATGCGTAAAGCCAGCCTAAATTCATGACGCGAGCCCGAGCCGTTTTCGCAGCTTCCGCTCGATGCGGTTCATTTCGCCGCGATCGGCTTCGTGGTCGTAGCCCAGCAGATGCAAAACGCCGTGAAGAATCAACACTCGAAGCTCACTCGAAAGCTTCCGCCCGTGTCTCTTCGCGTAGCGCCGTGCCGTCGCGGGAGAGATGGCAATATCGCCCAGGTATTCACCGGCTCGGACCGTCTTCGGGCCGCGTCCTAGCCGGACCGCTTTTCGCCGCACTACCATGGGAAAGGAAAGCACGTCGGTAGGACCCTTCTTCTTGCGAAACGTCTTGTTCATCCGCGCGATCTCTGCATCGCTCACCAGGCAAACCGCTAGGCCCGCTTCTTCGAGCCCCAGTTCGTTTTTCACGTGGCGCAGAAACGATTCGAGTGGACGCCGCACCAGGCGCACCGCCCGCTGGCGGTTCAGAATCATCCTTGTTGCGTTTCTTTTTCTCGTTCTTTACCGGATTCTCTCGTCGGCGTTCCCGCTTTGCCATTGGCGGTGTTCCCACCGCGCTGCGGGTGAGCTACATCATACTCTTCATAGGCGCGGATGATCTGCTGCACCAGGTTGTGCCGCACCACGTCCTTCTCCCCGAACTGCACCACACCGATCCCGTCGATCTTCCCGCAAACTTCCAGCGCTTCGACCAAGCCGGACTTCTTCCCCTGCGGCAGGTCGATTTGCGTCACGTCGCCGGTGATCACCGCTTTGGAGTTGAAGCCCAGCCTGGTGAGGAACATCTTCATCTGCTCGCTGGTAGTGTTCTGCGCTTCGTCGAGGATGACGAATGAATCATTCAGCGTGCGGCCCCGCATGAACGCCAGTGGCGCAACTTCGATGATTCCCTTTTCCAGGAAGCGCTCCAACTTGTCCGCATCCAGCATGTCGTACAGCGCGTCGTACAGTGGCCGCATGTACGGATCGATCTTCTGTTGCAGTGTCCCGGGCAGAAAGCCGAGTCGCTCTCCCGCTTCCACTGCGGGTCGCGCCAGGATGATGCGGTTCACTTGCTTCGTAAGCAGCGCGCTCACCGCCATGGCCACGGCAATGTAGGTTTTTCCCGTGCCGCCCGGCCCGATCCCGAACATCATGTCGTGCTTCTCGATTTCTTCCATATAGCGCCGTTGGCTGGCGTTTTTCGGTGTAACTTGTTTCTTCCCGAACGAGCGAGTCCGACTGTGCTCAAACATCCCGCGCGGCGATTCGTGCGGTTCTTCCGTCGCCACGCGCATCAGCGATTTCACTTCCGCGGCAGAAAGAGTCCGCCCATGCCGGGTGAGATGGTTGTACTCCTCCACAATCTTCACGGCCTGGTCGACACTGTCCTGCTCGCCCTCAATGGTCAGCCGGGTGTCGTGCAGATGCGTGCGCACGCGCAGCGAATCCTCGAGCACGCGCACATTTTCATCCAGCGTGCCAAAAAACGGTTCGATTTGTCCGGAAATGTGAACGGTACGTCGCATCCAATTGGAAAGTTTTCCTGTTACCGGGACCGGGTGGCCGATGGGATTCCTCCTGCAGGGAGAAACTCATTACACCCTACCCGACCCCCGCGTCAGGGTCAAGTTGCGGAATCTTGACGCGAAACCATATGGTCGAGAGAGGTCATAAGCACTCCACTACTTTGAATCCCTTTCCGCCATCGCAGCTTGGATCGCCTTTTCAGCCACCGGCGCCATCACCGCGTATCCGGCAGCGTTGGGATGAAGGCCATCCCCGCTGATTTCCTTTTTGAGCAGCCCTTCGTCGTCCACCATGATGGAAAAATAGTCGAGATATACATGACCTTTCTCCGCAGCGTACTTTTTGATCCAGGTGTTCAATTCTAGAATCTTCTCCGGCGGGCGCTTGATGCGCATATCGATAGGATGGCCTTCGCGGTCGTGCCCGTAGTTGCTCACGGGCATTACCGAGGACAACACCACGCGAATGCCATTGGCACGGGCCAGTTCCGCCATCGACGCCAGGTTCCCTTCCGTTTCCTCCAGCGTGACCGGACCCGTATTTCCAGCAATGTCGTTGGTTCCCGCCAGAATCACCACAACTTTCGGCCGCAGGGCGATCACGTCGGCGCGAAATCGCAGTAACATTTGCGGTGTCGTCTGCCCGCCAATTCCCCTCCCCAGGTACGGCTTCCCTGGAAAAAATCCACCGAATTGCGGTAGCACCCACATGTCGGTAATCGAATCGCCCATGAAAACCACGCGCTGCTCGTCCTTCGCCGGGGCTGCCATTGTGGCGTTGGCATCCCGATAGTGCGCGAGATCCGGCCAATCCTTCAGCCGCTTCTCTTGCGCTTCCAGCCTGGCCTTCACCTCTGCCAACTCCCCGCAATCCTCCGGCGCCTTCCTGGGCGCTTGGGTCTGCGCCTCTGCAAATAGCCCGTGGGCGCACACGGCCAAAGTAACGGCAAGACGAGCAGTCAGCTTGAAAACAGTCTCCATCGATCTCCCCTTCCTCTTCCCGAGAACTAACAACTAAGAACTGAAGCTACCCTCACCCACCCGGCCAGTGCCCTAATCATTACCTGTACTCTGGTACGGAGGCTCTATGGACGTAAACCTTGCGTAACGCAAAGATGTGGTCGAAGCAGAGATCAATAGTTTCAAAATTCACTGGCGGATGGAAGGGGTACGATGACAGGTAAATTCATTCTTCTCGGTGCTCTTGCAAGCCTAGCTTTGAACACATCTTCGGGGGCAGAACTTGGGACTCCATGCGCTCCTCCCCTCAACGCCGTCCTCATCAGCAAGATTAGTTGCAATGGATACCTCAGTGTTCCCATGACCGCCGATCAGGAACAGTCGCTCCCCCTCCAGGTTATCGCCACTCTAGAATGCGGCCAGGAAGTCGGGGTACTGTCCGACGCCCAAGGATATACGGTAAACATCCACACCGCGGACGGCAAGAATGGTTACGTCGCGCGCATGTATCTCACCCAACCGGTCCGGAAGCAAGCAAATGTTTCGGCACCAGGGGATGACGCACCGCTGAATAACGGCGTGGCACACTGGCAGTCTGGCTCCAAAGGTAGCTACGAATTTACGAGCGGGGACAAGCTGGTGGAATCGCTGACCGCCAATGGCATCACCGTACAGATTTCGCTGCAGGACACGGGATGGAAAATGCGCGCCAATGTCGCCGTGGTCAACGTCGGTCAGCAACCGGTCCACTTACAGCCGAGGTTGCTCTCGCTCGATGAGATAGCGCCACTGGTGAGGCCGCTTCGCTACCAGGATCCGGGGGAGGTGGCCAAAGCCGCCAATCATCAGATCCTGTGGACCGCGGCCAGCGCAGGACCATCTGGCGGGGCGCAGCCGCAGCGGACTTCATCTAGCACCGGCCTGTACCCCGTGAATTACAGACTTCCGTCTTCTGACCCCACACGCAACTATCTCGCACAGCACCAGTTCCTCGAAGAGATCGCCGCGAAAAATCAGGCCACGCTCGTCAACATGGTCCGGGAAATCAATGCTCTCTCATTGAGAGAATGCACCCTGAAACCAAACGAGAAGACCGCGGGAGCCGTGTGGTTCGAACGCGACGCAAAATCAAACCAGGTTGTCTTGCGCGTCCCTGTCGGCGGCGTAATCTTTGAGTTTCCGCTTTCCTTCAATCACGAAAAGTAATCGAGTCTAGACGC
>WNGI01006575.1_pt1 | contig 10573 bp, 11 predicted proteins | sample 5400621 | NCBI WGS metagenome assembly WNGI01 (sample SAMN13153374, study PRJNA577476) | soil metagenome | isolation source: 20 cm soil or saprolite under Garry oak tree replicate 1 | place: USA:California | collected 2016-06-15 | reverse complement strand
GACGCGGTAATGATGCAACCCCACACCAGCGGAATTCCGAAGAGAAGTTGCAGCCCGATGGCCGAGCCGACAACCTCCGCCAAATCGCAGGCTGCGATGGCGAGTTCGCAAAGAACCCAGAGAAACCAGACTGTCGGTGTCGAGTAGTGATCGCGGCAGGCCTGGGCAAGGTCGCGGCCAGTGACCACCCCGAGTTTGATGCACAAATGCTGGAGCAGGATGGCCATCAAATTGGAGATCATGATGACAGTAAGAAGGGAGTAACCAAACCGGGCCCCGCCAGCCAGATCGGTGGCCCAGTTGCCCGGATCCATGTAGCCGACCGCCACGAGAAATCCCGGGCCCGAGAAAGCCGCCAGCTTCCGCCAAAATGAAGCCGTCGTTGGAACGGCAATGCTACGGTGGACTTCCGGCAGGGAAACCTCGCCGGCGGTTCTCCGCCAGGCTACATGAGGCTTTGCTGCAACCGTGCTGTCGCGTCGCGTTATCACTTTCCTGGCCGTTTCATTTTCTAGACCCCACTGACAAGTAAGCTTACGTAGGTCGGAAATTAGTCTGACCTAATTTAGTTGTATGACAATAGAATTCTGTCAATCATCAATTATTTATTTGTTTGACTATTTCGTGGATGATTTCTACCTTCGAGAATGCGACGAAAAAAAACGTCCTACTCTGCCCTCGGCAGTTCCGCCGCGGTCGAGGATTACCTGGAACGCATCCTGGAACTAATCAATTCCAAGGGTTACGCCCGGGTGGTCGACATCGCAGCTGCCTTGAAAATTTCTCAGGCCAGTGTGACCAACATGGTCCAGAGACTGGACGCTGAGGGCCTGTTAAAATACGAAAAATATCGCGGACTTATTTTGACAGCGACCGGTAAAAGCCTGGCGCATAAGATCGCCCAACGACACAAACTGTTGACTGATTTTCTGGGGTTGCTCGGCGTCGACGACCGCGTCATCTATCACGACGTAGAGGGAATGGAGCATCATGTTAGCGCTCCTACCCTGCGCGCAATCGAAGCTCTCACTTCTCAGCTTCGGCGGCGGCCCGCGTTGCTGGCGGAATTGCAAGCCGCAGTTGCATAGGAGAACCATGAGGAAGAAAAAAATCTCATCACGTGGGGCTGCAATTCCTGTTCGAGCGCTCGATTTCGTGATGTATAACACGAAAAACATTCGCCGGGCCCGTGCCTTCTATCAGAAGCTTTTTGGCCTCAAGCGCGGGCACGAGTGGAATGATTTCTGGAGTGAGTTCGCCACCGAACCGTTGACGCTCTGTCTTAACGGCACCGGACATAAACGCCATCCCGAATGGGACTGGAGCGGGCCTGCGTGCGTCGCACTAGCGGTCGACGACGTTCGGACCGCAATCGACATTTGCCGCAGACACCGCGTCAAAATTCTCATCGAGCCCATCGAGACGCGGGTATGCTGGATGGCATGGATTGCGGATCCGGATGGCAACCGGATTTGCCTCCATTCGCGCAAAGACGGGACGTCAGGGTAGGCCAGCGGTTCAAGTCCGACGCCGAAATAGCAGGACGGTCATCGAGCACTACAGATCAAATCGAGGATTACGCCGGGATAACAACGGATGGTCAACGTAATGGGGCGGCAACAGACGGTGCAGTCCTCGATCAATGTTTGTTCTCTTTGCGAAGTATCGACCTGAAGCGGAAAAACTTCTCCGCAATGCGGACAGATGGTATCGGCCTGAGAGATTAGTTCCATTTTGCCTGACCCGGCCGGGGTCGCCGACCCCGGCTACAAATCCGCGGATGTGCGCGCTACTGCGGCAGCGCTGCTCAATTTCTTAAAATGAAGTTGATTTACGCGGCGACCGTCACTTTGAGAAACTGTAACCAGGTAATTATCGATCTTGACCTGCTCGCCCTGTTTCGGCAGGTGACCAAGCAGATGCGTGACGTAACCGCCAACGGTGCTCACGTCCGCGCTCTCCAATTCCAGCTTTGCGAGCTCGTTCAACTCGTAAAGACCCAGCGCACCGTCCACGGAGAATTCGTTTGCACTGATCTTACGAAACTCTTCCTTTTCAAAATCGAATTCGTCCTGGATATCACCGACCAGCTCCTCGAGCACGTTCTCCATTGTTACCATGCCGACCGTTCCCCCAAACTCATCCACCACCAGGGCCAGGTGTGCATGCTTGGTCAGGAATAACTTGAGCAATTTTTCCAATGGCATCATCTCAGGTATGGGAATCAAATCGCGTTTGATCTTCAGCAGGTCCGGATGCTCGGCGCGCATCAGCGCGAGTAACTCCTTGATGTGGATCAGGCCGATGGTGTTATCGAGATTCTCGCGACACAGCGGAAACCGCGTGTGCCGGGATTCAATTGCCTTTTTCACATTGGCTTCGAAACCGTCTTCCAGATTGAAGTAAACGATTTCTCCGCGCGGCGTCATGATGTCGCGCACCACGCGGTCACGCAGATCCAGTACATTAAAGACAAGCTCGCGACCAAGAGGCGTGACCTCGGCGGATTTTTCGCTCGCCTGAACGATCAATCGCAGTTCTTCCTCGCTATGAGCCAATTCTCCCTCAGCGATGGGTTCCACACGAATCAGGCGACGCAGCACCCAGTTGCTCGCAGCGTTCAGAAACCAGATCGCTGGTTTAAAGATTGCGTAAAACCATCGCAGTGGCGCACTCACAAAAAGCGCAGCAGCCATCGATTCGCGGATGGCGAGAATCTTGGGGGCTTGTTCCCCGAGCACGATGTGCAGAAACGTGATGGCTGAAAATGCCAGCGTAAAGGAAATGGATTTGATTACCGGCACGGATTCGATTCCTGCCAAAGCGAAAAACGGTTGGAGCATTCGCGCGAGGAAAGGTTCCCCCAGCCAACCAAGTCCCAGACTCGCCGCAGTAATTCCGACCTGGCAGGCAGAAAGATAGGCGTTCAGATTGTCCTTAATCTGTTTCACGAACACTGCTCGCTGCATGCCTTCATCAACAAGCGTCTTGATTTGACTGTCGCGGATTTTGACCAGCGCAAATTCGGCAACGACGAAGAACCCATTGAGCAATACCAACGCGACCACAGTCGCCAGCTTGGCGATCAGGACGATCAATGGTTCCCAATGCTCCGCGACTACGTCAGCAATGGGTGCCAGGAGGAATAATGAGGGGAAGTTCATCCAGTAGATTCACGTAGTAGCGGCTTGTGACCGCTCGATTCACGCGCCGCACAGCGACGCGCCTACGCTAGAAAATTTACCAGCTCGACTTGGTTACGCCAGGAATCAGGCCTTGCGAAGCCAGCTCACGGAACGTCAAGCGCGATAGTTTGAACCGGCGAATAAAAGCGCGCCGACGCCCGGTAACTTCGCATCGATTCACTACACGGGTCGGACTGGCGTCACGCGGCAATTGGCAAAGGCCGGCATAGTCCTTTTTCGCCTTCAACTCCGCGCGCAACGCGGCGTACTTCTTCACCGTCGCGCGTTTGCGTTCATTGCGATTGATCCAGGAAGTCTTGGCCATAAAGAGTGCTGATTATAATGCCAGCGCCGTGATTTGCAACAAAGACGCCAGTTCAGGACCGATTATCCCAAAGCGCTTGTTCGCCGTCGCTGCTTGACCAGCGCGCTGGTCGACCGGCGGCCACTGGATGAAGCGGAACTCCGCTTTTGCTTGGCCGATTGCGTCCGGTTCAGGCTGTCTTGCAAGACCTTAACCAAATCGACAACGTTAGTTGGCGCGGGCGGCGTCGGAGCTTTGGCCGCGATTTCCCGGTTTTGTGCCTTCTGCTCGATGATCTCCATCAAGGCCGTTCGGTATTCGTCCCGGTACTTTTCCGGCTCCCAGGAAACCGCCATGCTATCGATGAGCGCCTGCGCCATCTTCAATTCCTTATCACTTACAGCCGTAGCCGAACCGTTCTTCAAAACTTCGGTGCTCAATATTTCGCTGGCGAAGTGCATCAGCTCCAGAATCAAGAACAACCCATCCGGTTTGACTGCCGCCAAATGCTCCCGGTTGCTGATCACGACCTTGGCAATGCCGATCTTGCCTGTACCGGTGAGCGCCTTATGCAAAACCGTGTAGGCCTTTTCCCCACCCTTTTGTGGCTCAAGGAAATATGGCTTGTAGAAAAACTTCGGATCGACTTGGTCTAAATCCACGAAGTCGGTAATGTCGATGGAATGTGTGGATTCGATCCGCACCTTCTCGAAGTCCTCGTCTTTCATTACAACATAATGGCCTCGCTCATATTCGAAGCCCTTCACGATTTGATCGGCTGGAACTTCCTTTGAGTCTGCCTCAGCCACCTTTTTGTATCTGATAGGACTGAGATCGCTGGAGCGAAGCTGGCGGAAACTAATTTTCTCCTCGCGCGTGGCTGGATAAACTGCCACGGGAATATAAACCAGCCCGAAGCTGATACTGCCTTTCCAGGTAGGACGCATGGATAGGAAACCCTTTTTCCACAGTAGCTTGAGTATGTCAACCTCGGAGCCCCCTGTGCCGGCCCAACGGAATTTGCCTTGAAACTTCGGGAAACAGCCTGATGTTGACGCCTAGCACATGAGCCTTCTCGGCAGTTTCATGAATTTGGCGGGGCCGGACCTGATCGTCATCCTGCTGATCATTCTGGTCCTGTTCGGAGCGAAGAAGTTGCCGGAACTTGCCCGTGGGATGGGCCAGGCGGTGAAGGAGTTTCAAAAGGCAAAGGACGAATTCAACGACGAACTGCATAAGGCTGGAAAGCCTGAGACTGAAACCGCCAAGTCTGAAGTGAAACCGGCGCAATCGACCATTGCGCGAGGCGACAACCAGCCTGCGAGCAACGACGGCAAGGCCGGTCAAGCGTAAGCGAATTGTTGTCGCAGACTACAAAGCGATGCGGGAACGCCTGCGCGCTTCCAAAGTCCGGTCGCCGCGGCGACACGGACTCGTCCTTTGGCGAGCTTCCGCGAAACAGACTGGATGTCTTCCGCGCATTTCGCGCGAAATGCTTTTGGTATTATTCGAAGAATTAAACCTGCGCCCCTATGCGTTTGACCAAACGTGCGATATACGGCAAAATCGCGCCTCGTTTATGTCTGAACCAAATCTACGCGCTCGTATCAAAGAGATGCTTGTAAAAAATCTGATGCTGCAAGTTACTCCGGAACAGATCGGAGACGATCTGCCGCTTTTCGGAGCCAACGGGCTCGGCTTAGATTCCATCGATGCGCTCGAGCTGGTAGTGAGCATGGAGAAAACGTTTGGGGTCGGGGTGCCAAGCTCTGAAGTCGCTGGCAAAGCGCTTCAAACCGTAAACACAATCCACGATTACATTCTCGAAAAACGTAGCGCGACCGCGTAGATTGAGGTGACGGCAGTCCCTGCCGATTCCATGTGAATATTCTCTACGTAGAGAGCAGCCGCAGCTGGGGCGGCCAGGAGTATCGCACCTGTCTTGAGATCAACTGGCTGAATGCTCATGGGCATCAGGCATGGCTTGTCTGCAATCCGGATAGTCAGGTACACTCAAAGGCCTCCGAACTCGGTACTCGGCTGGTGACTATGCCGCTTGGGAGTCGGGTTGATCTGTTTTCCTCGTGGCGCCTCTGGCGATTTTGCCGGCAAAACGGGATCGATCTGCTCAAGACCTACAGCTCAAAAGATCACTGGCTTTGTCTGCCGCTCTTTTTTTGCGGGATTCCACTGAGCCGGGCACGCTGCATCACCGATCCAATCGGAAGCAAGGGACGCGCGTTTGTCTTCAAGCACGGCTGTTCGAACATTGTGGCCGACGCGTCCGTGATTAAACGCGAACTCGTCCAGGAACACGGCGTTGATCCTGCGAAAATTGAAGTGATTGGTTCAGCTGTCGATTTGGAAAAATTCAAGCCGCCGCGCGATCGGATGAAATTCCGTTCTGAAATCGGCGTCGGCTCAGACACTCCGCTCATTGGAAATATTGGAATGATCCGGCCGGATAAAGGCCAGCTCATCCTCGTTGAAGGAGCCCCTTTGGTTTTGGCTGATCGGTCCGATGCGCGGTTCGTGGTCGTTGGTCAGGGCACCGGCATCCTAAAACGCGGTATCAATGTAAGGAACGCAATCGACCGCGCCGGACTCGCCGACAAGATCATTATGGCGGGATATCGGTGGGACACGCCCGATATTTATGCCGCGTGCGACATGATTGTGATCGCTTCACTGCGGACTGAAGCCTCTCCGATCGTGTTGCGCGAAGCCTTTGCCAGCGGACGTCCCGTGATCGCGACGAAGGTCGGCGATATTCCGGAAATCATTGAGCATCGGCAGAACGGTCTGCTCATTGAGCCCGGAGACAGCAAGGCGCTCGCGGCCGCGATTCTGGAATTTATTCGCGATCCAAACCTGGCGGCGCACTGTGCAACGAACGGTCTTAGCTATGCCAAAGAGCATTTTTCATTCGATGAGATGATGAAGGCAAAGCTTCAGGCCGACATTAAGTTGATTCCAAGAAATGCGGGAATCGAACCTGGTTCCGGAGGGTGTATGGAGGGGCGAGCTCCTGCGAGCCCAGCAGCTCCCGTGAGCGCGGCGTCGCAGGAGCTCCGCCCTCCATTATGAGAACTTACGCCGTCGCGGCGGAATTGATCGCATCGATCAACTGACGAAATCGGCCGAAGTTATTGCGAAAAGGCGTAAGTATCAGACGAGGCAAATCCCAAATCGCAGGCTCATTTTTTTCCTGGGGCAACGCCGTGGCCTGAACGATTTCGGCTTTGCGCAGTATATCGGCGAATTGCTTGTTCAGATCGACAATCGCGTTTTTCGACAAGCGATTGTTCATTCGAATCACAAATCGCTCCCCTACCCAGCGTGCTGAATGATAGATCTTGTAGAAATGCAAAATCTCTGCGACCGCTTCCTGAACGGTGCGTGTGATTTTGAAGAAGGAAAGCTCTTCCTCTGAGATCAAGCCGCGCTTAAGGAGACGATCGGTAATAAACTCCATCCACAGTTCCCAATAGTTTCCGCGTGGCCGATTCAGCAAAACCACAGGAATGATCCGGGCTTTGCCGGTCTGCATCAACGTGAGCACTTCAAATGTTTCATCGAGTGTGCCGAAGCCTCCGGGAAACATTGCGAACGCGTGCGCCTCCTTCACAAAATTCAGTTTACGCGTGAAGAAATAATTGAGCGTAATCAGTTTGGGATCGCCCTTGATGAACTGGTTGGCTTGCTGCTCGGATGGGAGACGGATGTTGAGACCGAAACTATGCGCGCGGCCTGCCCCCTCCTGCGCCGCTCCCATGATCCCATCGCCGCCACCGGTGACCACCATAAAATCGTGTGTCACCATCTCACGCGCGAATTGCTTCGCGACGTCGTACACCGGCGAATCGACCGGTGTGCGAGCCGATCCAAAAACGGCGACTTTACGCAAATGCTGAAATGGCGCGAAGACCTTCGCCGAATTGCGCATTTCTTTTATGGAACGATTGATCAACTTGAGATCCGCCACGCTCATGTGATCGCGGGCTATCTTCAGCGCGGTTACGATCATTTCCTCGATCAGTTCGGGGGATTCGCTTGAGTTCCAATCGCGAACCAATTGTTTCACGCGGGCATCGAATGGGGGATCAACGCTCCATTGTCGTCGCGTTGGCTGATCGTGAATTGCGCCCCCTGTAAAGTCCTCTTCCATAATCAAAATGTACTCGCAGTCACGATAGCTGCATATTTGCGGCTCCAAACGACCCGCCGTCGCGTCATTTCGACCTGCCAAGGACGTTTGCGATCAGCAAGAAATCAGGTCGCTCAAAATGTCCCGCATATGACGGATAGGCAGTGAATAATGCCCCGCATTCTCAATGAACCGCGCTTTGCAGTTGGACAATCGCTTCGCGACTTCTTCTGCCAGGTGGACGGAGAAAGCGCGGTCTTGCGTTCCATGCCAAAGGCGAACAGGAACGTGTACATCTTCAAGGGAAAATCCCCATGGCTGCGCGTAAATCTGTGCGTCCGCCATGACGCCTTCGGCCGATCCGCGCCATGCGCGGCGCTGACTTTCAAAGATGGCCTCGAAGGCTGCTGCATCACGCAGACTTTCTGCATCGCAGGGTCGCAACATCAGCATCTTCAAAAGTAACGGCCGAATGCGGACAGGCGGCCGCAATGCAAGAATTGGCCGCGCCATACAAAACAAACTCCGCAAGAGTTGTGGTCGCAATCGATGAAGCGTCAGCATCCAGCGGTAAAGCGGCAGCAACCCACTGGCATCTTCGAGTTCGGCCATGGGGATCGCGCCGGCTACGATTGCAATTGCCCGCACCCGATTCGGCATCGTCGCAGCCGTGGCGTACGCATAGGGAGCGCCTCCAGAAATTGCGAGCATCCGAAATTCTCCGATACCCAGGTGGTCAAGAAGCCGTTCTACGATGTGCGGCCAATCGGCCAATTTTCGATCGTGCTGCAAACTCGATCCGCTAATGCCCGGTCGATCAGGTGAAATGATACGGACGCCAAGTTCTCGTGCCGGCTCATCTGTTAGTTGCGCCATCGTGCATGAGCTCGGCCAACCGTGACAAAATACGACCGGCACTCCTTTTGCATCCCCGTATTCTTGAAACGCAACGACAGCGCAGCCCTCAAATTGAACAAAATTTTCCTTCGTCATCTTGAACTCATCACTCGTGCTGTTGTCATGCTGAGCGGAGCGAAACATCTCTGGTCTGTTTCTCTTGGAGGATCGGTCCAAAATTGATCCGAGATTCTTCGCTTCGCTCAGAATGACATTATGAGAAGGCTTAAAGCCCGGCAGGTCTTTTTTTACCGCTTGTATTGCAAGCCTTTAATCTGTAAGGCACAGTGTAGTGCGAACAAGGCGCCGTGGCCTTTCGCATCAGTGGTTATGAATGATTACTCACAACCTCACTTGGGAAAAATCTCGGTGCACGGCAACGGGCTGGGCGCACCGTCGCCGGAAGAGGTCGAAAGACGCGCCAGGGAGATCGCGATGATCGATGAGCGCAACCCTGACGAATTTACCGAAACAGACTGGAAACAAGCTCGCCACGAATTGATGGGAGCGGAAAATCACACGCCGCCGGAAGAGACCCCAGACAATGCCGATCTTACGGAGGAGTGGAGCGTAGTGGCCAGCTCCAAGGGCCACCGACTACCGCGTCCCGGTACCGAGGAAGAGGAAACGGTAGGCGAACATTGCGTGATCGACGGACTCGAGGAAGCGACTCACGACCAGATGCTCGAAGCGCGCCGAGAAGAACTCGAACAAGAGGGAGAAAATCTTTGAGTCCAGTTTCGGCTGAAACCGCGGCCGATCCGGTTGCGGCGGAAAGACCCCATCTTCGTCCAGGCTCAGGGCGTGCTGAACGCTTGCTTGCCCGTTTTCATCAAATCAGAGATTTCACCAACGCACTTTGTGCAGGCTTGGAGCCAGAAGATTGCGTCGTGCAATCGATGCCCGACGTTAGCCCGACAAAATGGCACCTTGCTCACACAACGTGGTTCTTCGAAACGTTTATCCTGAAAAAGTTCAGTCCTGGTTATCGCTCTGAAATCCCGCAGTACGCTTATCTTTTTAATTCGTACTACAACGCCGCGGGTAACATGCACCGGCGGGACCTGCGGGGACTGATTTCACGCCCGACGGTGAGGGAGGCAAAGCTTTATCGCGCATCGATCGATTCGCATGTCGATAGTTTACTTTCCCAAGCGGACGAAAAGTTGCTCGATCAAATCGAACCGATACTCATTCTCGGTTTTCATCATGAGCAACAACATCAGGAATTGCTGGTCACGGATATCAAACACGTGTTTGCGCAGAATCCGCTATTTCCTGTTTTTCGCGAGGCAAAAACTGAAGCGCGGAGCCTTACGAAACCCGCCTCACAGAGTTCGCCCCTCCACTTTCTCGACTTCGAAGAGACGATTGTCGCGATTGGCCATGACGGTCGGGGATTCTCCTACGACAATGAAGGACCGCGGCATCGAGCGCTGGTCCCCGCATTTTCGCTTGCTACACGGCCGGTCACAAACGGCGAGTATATGGCATTCATCGAAGACAATGGTTATGCCCGTCCGGAATTCTGGTTATCGCTCGGGTGGATGACCGTGAATGAATCCGCCTCAGGCGGATGGCAGGCACCGCTTTACTGGACGAAACACGAAGGCATCTGGTGGAACTTTACCTTGTCGGGCTTTCGCCCGGTCGATGAATCCGAGCCTGTGACACACGTAAGTTATTTCGAAGCTGACGCATATTCGAACTGGGCAGGCGCGCGGCTGCCGACAGAGTTCGAGTGGGAACGGGCAGCGTTGGATTGCCCGATCGAGGGAAACTTCGTCGACAATGAGAATTTTCATCCACACGCATTGTCCAATTCGGGAAATAATAAGGACCTTCACCAAATGTTTGGTGACGTTTGGGAATGGACGCTCAGCGCGTACTCGCCTTATCCAGGTTATCGGGCCGCGCCGGGGGCACTCGGCGAATACAACGGCAAGTTCATGTGCAACCAGTACGTTTTGCGCGGCGGTTCCTGCGCAACGTCGCGCAGCCATATTCGTCGAACCTATCGCAATTTCTTCCAACCGGAGA
>WNGI01006569.1_pt1 | contig 10575 bp, 8 predicted proteins | sample 5400621 | NCBI WGS metagenome assembly WNGI01 (sample SAMN13153374, study PRJNA577476) | soil metagenome | isolation source: 20 cm soil or saprolite under Garry oak tree replicate 1 | place: USA:California | collected 2016-06-15 | reverse complement strand
CGCGGCCTGCCAGCCGACATTTCGAGCCCGGATCAATCCTTGGTTCTCCGTCGTGATTAATCGCACGTCATATTCCGCCGCGATCTCTCCAGTGCCGTCCGTCGAGCCGTCGTTCACCACAATGGTCTCGAAGTTCGAATACGACTGGCGAGTCAACGCTTTTAGACAATCGCGGATGGTCTTCGCGCCGTTGTGGCTGCAGATGACGACGGAGAAACGCGGTGTCGCACGCGACGCGGTGAAAGGCGTTTCAGCAAATGCTTTGCTTACCACCGGGAGCGCCGGCTTCGGGTGGCGGTCTGCGTCGGTTAGACCGAAGGCCCAATCTTCCACCGTCTCTCCCGCGCGAAACCATTCGTCCGTCCAGGAAAAAATGATCGCGCCGGCGCAGCCGGTGGCGAATGAAGTTCGAATTTGCCAGTCGAGACCCTCAGCCTGCTTTTGTTCCCCATTCCGTAACGCATCGAGACCGATTTCGGTCATGAGCAGCGGCCGATCGCCCGCCACATTATGAAGGCGAAGCAAATAAGAACGAAGCGTCTCCCGCGCCTCGAGATAAACATTGAAAGAAACGATGTCGAGGAATGGCAATCGTAGGTACTCGGTCGTCGGATAGTTCACATAAGTGACCAGACCCTTGGGGTCAGCCGACTTGACCGCGCGGTACACGCTGTGGATGTACCGCTCCACCCGCGAGGCGCCCAGCCAGCGCACAACTGGCGCCGGAATCTCGTTTCCGATTGCATAACAAAGCAGGGCCGGGTGTCCGGCGATCGATTCTACCTTCTCGAGTATGCTGCGTTCGATTTCTGGCGTCTTTTTGCCGCCGTCGATTAAGTAGCCGGCGTACTGTTCGGCCGACAGTCCGACCATGACATAGAGGTGATGTTTGTAAGCAACATCGAGCAGTTCCCGCGGTGGCGTCGTGTGTGGTATGCGAACGGTGTTGATCCCGCATGCGGCCATTTTTTCGAAATCATCATCGATCTTCTCAAGATCGCGGTATTCGTGCCCTTCCTCATCCGGCTCAAACGCACCATAGCTGACGCCTTTGATGTAGATTTTCTCGCTGCCAATGAAAATGAACTTGCCACGGACAACAGGTCGTGCCGCAACGGGCCGGACCACCGCTTTCGACGTGAACTGCGGGGAAACCAAAACATCCATGGTGGAAGCAGCGGATGAGGTCACAGCAGGCTCTTAGTGATTGTGGCAAAAATAAAGGACTGGTCCCCCCAGAAGCAGTTTATGGGCTAACAGCCGCGAGTTTTTTTCGCTCGAGCGCAACGCTCTCAGACGATGTGACTTGAATTTCCTAAAGGGTTGTTGCGGGTTGGCCGAGGGCATCACCGCGGTGCATCTCCTATAAGGTGGTCGTGGTCTAAGGATCGCTTCGATACTCGGCGCTCCATGCCTCAATTCCGCAGAGCGGAATCGTCTTGCTAATGGATGTTGTAGCGGCGCGTTATGATTAGATGGTGGCGATTAACGAGATCGCTTGCGGCGGTTGGACCTTTGTCCGGCACGCCGCCGAGTGCGACATGCCTGGATCGAACCGACGCTCTTAATACAGAGGCACGCGCGCCGTGACGTCTTTACGACCAAGTGATCAATCGCAGCTCGTGCGTTTGCATGAGATGCGGGTGAGTCGGCACGACCCGAACGCTAAATCCGTAGGCGCCGCTTTCCGAGGCGGGAACAGCGCCTTGATAGATGTAACTGCCGTCGCCGTTTTGGCCGCTTTCACTGAGCATCGTGACCGTCGGATTCTTGACCCCGCCATTTTCCGATTCACCGTGGTATGCTTCCACGCGGACGTGATTCGGATTGACACCGCCCAGATGAATTCGCGCAGCTAGCTGGAGCGATTCGCCTACCGGAATGTTTTGGCGATCTTTGTTGTTGATCTGCACTTCGTGGATACGCACTTGCGGCCAATCTTTGCGCATTTGTGATTTCCAGCGACTCAGGTCCGTGGCGGCAGCGCAGTTGTCGCGGGAAAATTCTTCGTGTGATTGCGCGGCTGGAATGTAGAGCCGCTCCGTGTATTCCTTGACCATTCGATGCGTGTTAAAAACCGGCGTGACGCTGCGGATCGATTCGCGCATCAATTGCAACCAGGCTAGGGGAAGTTTGCCGTCGGGCTTGGCATAATAGAGCGGAATGATTTGGTTTTCGAGCAGCTGATAAAGACTGTTTGCATCGACTTCGCTTTGAAATTCGACACTCCCGTTTTTGAGTTCCGCGGCGATCGGCCAGCCGTTGTTGCCGCTGTACCCTTCGCACCACCAGCCATCGAGCACACTTAAGTTTAGCCCTCCGTTAGGCCCTACCTTCATTCCGCTCGTGCCGCTCGCTTCCAGTGGACGCAGCGGATGGTTCAACCAAAGATCGACACCCTGAACCAGCCGCCGCGCGATGTAGCTATCGTAATCTTCCACAAACACGACGCGATTTTCAATACCGGCCTCGCGACTAAACTCATAAACCTGTTTGATCAGGGCCTTTCCACCTTCATCGCGCGGATGCGCTTTACCGGCGAAAATGAACTGGACCGGCCGAGTGGTGTCGTTGAGCAATTTTTTCAGGCGTTCCTTGTCGCTGAAAAGTAAGGTTCCGCGTTTATAGGTGGCGAAACGCCGCGCAAACCCGATTGTCAATATTTCTGGGTCAAGGATTCGATTGACCTTGCGGATCGATTCAGGCGATTCTCCAACGCGTTCGCGGCGTATGCGAACACGTTGCCGCACAAATTCGATCAGGCGCAGTTTTAGTTTTTGGTGAGTATCCCAAAGCTGAGCATCGGGAATATCAATAACCCGCCGCCAGAAATCTTGCTCGGTGAGGTGTTCTTCCCAGTCTCCAAGATGTTTGCGATACAGCGCGGAAAATTCCGGGGCCATCCAGGTCTTGGTGTGCACGCCGTTCGTAATACTTGTGATCGGCACCTCGTGAACCGGCACGCCGGTCCAGACGTCTTTCCAAAGTGTCCGGCTTACATCGCCATGTAATCTGCTCACGCCATTGGCGTGGCGGCTCACTCGCAGCGCCAGGATCGTCATGCTGAACGGGTCGGTCGGATCGACCCGTGTTTGGCCGAATGAGAACAGTTCGTCGAATGGAATGTTGAGATCTTTGGCGAAGTCACCAAAATATTTTCGCATCATGTCGCGCGGGAAAGAATCGTTGCCCGCCGGCACCGGCGTATGTGTCGTGAACACATTCGCCGCTGCCACCACTTGGAGTGCTGCATAAAAATCGAGTTTTTTCTCAGTGACATTTAGGCGAATCCGTTCCAGGGCCAGAAAGGCCGAGTGACCCTCGTTCATGTGAAACACCTGCGCCTCGATGCCGAGGGCGCTTAGCGCTTTCACTCCGCCAATTCCAAGCATGATTTCCTGGCGCATCCGCATTTCCAGATCGCCGCCATACAGCTCGGCCGTGATGAGGCGGTCTTCGGAATTGTTCTCCGGCGTGTCGGTGTCGAGCAGATAAAGATTTATCCGGCCAACGCGCAGTTCCCAAATCTTGGCAAATACGTTCCGGTCCAAAATTTTCACCGTCACAAGAAGATTTGTTCCGTCACGCTGCACTTCCCGAATCGGCAGATGATGGAAGTTCTGATTCAGATTAACGGCCTGTTGAAGCCCCTCTTTGTCGATCTCTTGCCGGAAATAACCGTGTCGGTAGAGCAGCCCGATCGCGACAAAGTTTAAATCGAGATCACTGGCCGATTTGCAGTGGTCGCTCGATAGAATACCGAGGCCGCCGGAATAATTCGGAAGCGATTCGTGAAAACCGAATTCGGCAGAAAAATATGCGACCGGTTTTTTGATGGCGCTGCCGGCGCCGGTTTTTCCATACGTGTCCTGGCGCTCTAGATATTTCTTGAAGGCATCGTGGACCTGCTTGAGCTCGCGCAAAAAAGCTTTGTCTTGCGAAACTTCCTCCAGCCGCGCTTGCCTGGAGAGCTGAAGCATCCGCACCGGGTTGTGATTTGTGCGATCCCATAACTCCGGATCGAGATGCCGGAAGAGGCTTCGCGCCGAAGGCTCCCACGTCCACCAAAGGTTGGAAATCATCTCGCGCAGCGGCTCGAGCGGCCGCGGCAAAGTGGGCGTTACATTGTAAGTTTGAAAATTGGGCATAGGGCGGCGCGCCGAATCAAATCAATTTCCAGCGGGATTTAATCGAGAAAATTTCCGGCAGCAAGTTCGATGAAGCTATCGATCATTCTTCAGATTTTGAATCGGTTGCTCTTTCCAGCCTCGTTGGAGACCAGAGAGACCTTATGGTGGTGCATAACATGGACCAATTGTGCTGTTATTGCACAATGCGAGCCGATCGTTTCAATGGACTTTATCCCATTTGGCCAATCGCGGTGTAGTTTTCTCTCGTCTCGCCTGGTGCGCCCGAAAAGGCAAACTTCATCGCCGACCTGGGTTTCACTGACGAAGAGGGGAAGCGACTTTTGGGCCTCTCGGTCCATTTTGCACAACGTGGCACCTTTCCGGTTGCTGGCTGACGGAATCAGCGGCATTCAACCGCACGAGAAACATTGAGTAGCGGCGATTGATCTTAGTCACCATGGTTCGGCCGCTGCCGGAGTGAGCCGCCACTGCCCGGCGCGATAATCAGCCCGGCGATGAACCCGGTGGCGAGCCCAAAAAGGTGCGCTGACATGCTCACTTCGGGCGTCGAAAGGTCAAACGCGACTTGGATGGCAACAATCATGGCAACATTGCGCAGCCGCTCTTTCGCCAGGGGGGCATGACGATGTTGCAAGAGAAAGGCAGCCCACGCTCCGACGATTCCCATGATGCACCCAGAAGCGCCGACCAGCTGCATCGTGTTGGTTAACCGAGCCATCCAGAGAGCAACCACACCAGCGCTTGATCCAAGGCCGGAGAGCAGATAACAAGCGCAAAAGCGGGTCCCACCGATGGCTCGTTCCAGTGGCGGGCCGAGCACATAAAGCGCGAACAGATTGAAAAGAAGATGAAGAAGGCCCGCATGCAAAAATAGCGATGTGAAGAGACGCCAGTATTCGTGGTTGATGACAACGGCGTATGGTTCAAGGGCTCCCAGCCGATGGAGCATGCTCCATTCAGTCCAGTTACGATGAGAGATTTCGAAGAGGAATGCTCCGATGTTGACGAAAATAAGCGCTAGGACGGCCGGTGCATTCCGAAAGCGCCAATATCGATTTTTTGATTGGCGCGGTTGAAACTTGGGCGGAAGAGTCAAGCCGGCGGTCTGTCGGGATTCAAGTGTGCGAAGCATTTGCACCTGTTCTCGAAGGTCGCTGCTCGGATGCAACAAGACGAGGGCGGACGCTAATTTTCTCGCCGCCCTGTAGCGCTGGTGGGCCGAAAGTTCCGCCACGCGGCGCATGCCAACGGCCGGGAGAAATAACAGAATCAACCACGCGCTTCCGCCGATATAACCAGCTTGAGAACGAGAGAAGATCCACGCTAGGGTGGTAATTGTGAGACTGGCAATCGCGGCAACGCGCCAGCCGCGATACACTGGGCCAGCCCGCCAAGCGCGTCCCAGCACAGCCAGAGATGAGATGACGGCCAGAAAAAGCAGAATGTGATTGAACTCGATCATGTCGATTTAGCGAGCGGCAGGCATTGAGCGTTGAACCTTGAGCGTTGGACGTTAACTTTGAGCAGCGGCAAGGCTCAACTTTCAACCTCCAATTCCGATTATGCGCATCACCGTTACCTATTACCTAGATGTTATCTCGTCCTGGTGTTTCTGGGCCGAGCCAGCATGGGTCGAGCTGAAAAGGCGTTTTGAAGGCAAACTGGAATTTCAGTGGAAAATCGCACTGCTCGACAAAACTGGTTTACCGACATCAGTAGAACAGGAGAAATGGTTCTATCGCCGCAGCGGCCTGATCATGCGTTCGCCATTTATGTTGAGCAGCGCCTGGTATGACCCTAATCACCCAGAATATCTGGCGCCCAATTGTGTGGCGGAAGCAGCAAAAGATCTAGGAATTACCGATGATCGAGTGCGTCTTGCCCTGGCGCACGCCGGATTGCGCGATGGCAGGAAGTTTGGAGAATGGGAAGTAGCGGCAGAAATTGGGGCGGACGCCGGCAAGCTTGATAGAAGCGAATTGCTCGAAAGGGCCCGTTCGGCCGTGATAGAAACGCGGGTGCGCGCGGACACGGCTGATTTCCATCTGCTGCAAGTGACGCAGCGTCCCACTTTTGTCGTCGATACCGAAATCGGCGATCGGGCCGTTTTTTCGGGCTTTGCCAGGGTAACCCCGCTTGCGGCCGCCATTGATTCAATGCTCGATGATGCCGAAGCATACACCGCGTTTGCCGCGCATTTCGGCTCGCCACCTGCTTAGTTGTGGACAACATCGACACATAATTGTTACCATATTGATCTTGCCAGCAGCGAAATGTTGTCTACAACTTCCTTCGGCTCGCAGATTGTGGGCCTTTCGTCGCAGTCATCGCAGCCGCGACGACGAAGAGTGTTTCGGAGACACCTCGGTGCAACCGAAAATGCGAGAGACAAAACACACGATGCTACGGTGCACTCCCGTTTGGTCGGCCTGGAGCTTTGACTTAATCTGCAACCACAATTTCGTGTAAACGGTCGGATTCGCGCGCGCGAAGTCCGAGTCATTCTAGGTGCCAACGGCGAACAGCTCGGCATAATGAAACTGCCCGATGCCCTGCGCAAGGCTCAAAGCCTCGGCCTCGATTTGGTTGAAGTCGCGCCAACTGCTAATCCGCCTGTTTGCAAGATTGTAGCACTTGGCAAGTTCCGTTACGACCTTTCCAAGCATGACAAGGATAAGAAGCCGTCCGGAGCAAAGCTCAAAGAAATCAAGTTTCGAGTTAACATCGACGACCACGATTACCTGACAAAGATTCGCCACGGCGAAGAATTTCTTGATAAGGGCAATAAAGTGCGTGTGCAGCTTCAATTCCGTGGCCGCGAAATGGCACACCAGGAATTTGGCATGCAACTGATGCAAAAGGTGCGCGATGATCTTTCAGGCATGTCGCAAGTAGAAATGGAACCAAAGATCACTGGCCGCAATGTCACCATGACACTTTCTCCTTTGCCAGCGAGCCGGCGGAAGAGGCGCTTTGCGTCGGTAAAAGCTACCGAAACGCCCGAGTCGATAAACGGAACCCAGTCCCAATCCTGACCACCGAGGTGCCTATAGCCGATTCGCGCCGGCGCAATTAGGGCTTCTTGGGGGGTGGAACCGGCTGTTGCGGAATCGGCATGGGGGTGGCGCCTTGCGATTGTCTGGCTTGTAACCTCAGTTTCCGTCCCTTCGCTTCGGCGTTGTCGGGGTCGAGCTGCAGGATCTTGTCGCAGTCAGCCAGGCCGTGTGCTACGTCACCTTTCAATTCAAAAATGTAGCTGCGTGTTGAGTAATACCGGATCTCGTCAGGTCTTTGCTTGATGATTTCGGAATAATCCGCCAACGCTTTATCATAATCCTTCAGCTGCATTTCCACATAGGCACGGCGCTCGCGAAGGTCGACATCGTTGGGATTGATCTTGAGCGCTTCATTAAAATCGGTCAAAGCCTGGTCGAATTTTTGCTGACCAACATAGGCGACTGCGCGCTGTTGCAACGCCGCCGCCAGGTTCGGCGCGATCTTCTGGTCTAGGCGGACCGCCTTCCGGTATGCCTCAACCGCTTTGTCCCAGTCTTTGTTCTTGGCTGCTTCGAAACCTTCGCGGGCCAGTTTGGCCGCCTCCGGACTCGCCTGCGCGTAGGCGAAGTCTGAAAAGTGAAGTGCAAGGGCGCCAACTAAACAGAATACGGAAAGGATTTTCATATTTTCTTGGTTCGACGGTTAGGTTAAGGAAAGAATTCGAATTTGAAAACAAGCAATCGCCGAAAACTACATGCCCTGCCCATCTTGATCCCGCCACAGGCATTGCCGATGCGGCCGAGCCGCCGCATGCCGAACTAGCCTATGGTGGGCGCTCGGCTTAGCAGCCTGGCTGAGCGCTCACGTCTGTTCCGGCGAGGGCGTCTGTTCCAAATCTACTTTTGGTTCGGCTTCAGGCGAAGCGGTTTTACTCGGGCCGGGCTCGTCTACTCGTGTGATGCGCAAGGCGCGGCCAGTCGATTCGTTTACCTCAATTAATGTGCCCCGTAACCGGACCTCGCCGCCGGCCACAGGGAATGATGCCGGCAAATTCGATACAAAACGATTCATAATCGGCTCAATCGCGCGTCCCAAAATCGAATTGATCGGCCCGCACATTCCCGCGTCGCACATAAAAGCCGTGCCGCCGGGAAAAATTTGTTCATCCGCCGTCTGGACGTGGGTATGAGTGCCAATGACGGCCGAAACTTTTCCATCGAGAAATCTGCCCATGGCGATCTTCTCGCTTGTCGTCTCACCATGGACGTCGACAATTATGTTTGGTGTTTCCTTTCGCATTTGTGTAACGGCCGCTTCCACGGCGCGGAAGGGATTTTCCAGGATTGGCTGCATAAACGTGCGCGCTTGCACATTAATGACACCGACCTTTCCTTTGGTAGTTTCGAGCACAATCGATCCGCTACCGGGTGCACCCTCCGGATAATTTAGAGGACGCAAAAGACGTGGTTCGAGATTGAGAAATGAGACGATGTCTTTTTGGTCCCAAATATGGTCGCCGCTTGTCACCACGGAAACGCCGCTGCGTAACAGGTCGATCGTGATTTTGCTGGTGATGCCGCGACCACCCGCGGCGTTCTCTCCGTTCACAACAACAAAGTCCAATGCGTGTTTTTCCTTCAGCTCGGGAAGTCGCGCGATAACGGCAGTCCGCCCCGGTTCGCCAACTATGTCGCCCAGGAAAAGAATGGTTAGCATTTCGCAATCATCGTATTAAAGGGGTTCCAAAGGTCGATGTTTCATTTTGCGACGGGGTGGCCGGTAGTCGCGCTTATAGCGCTTTCTTTTTCATGTTCGGCGTTCACCGCCCGCGCCGGCGACAATGTTGGAGTGTTGGGGACGCGGCCAAGGTGGAAGGTCTTGCAGAAGTACCAGCAGACAATTACTCGCGACGATTTTGTGCGGCTGATTCAAAACGTTTACTGCACGCACGGCCTCCCAGCCGACACCATTACAATTGACGACAAATCGGCGCGAATACTGACGAATCGCAATCCGCAAAAGTTTTTCACACTCCGCTTCGCGTCCGACGATTCTTCGCTGCCGGTACCGAGACTCTGGCGACCGGCAAAATCATTGCCCCCGGGCACACCGGAAAGACCCCTCTCCGGCTTGAGGATCGCTCTGGATCCGGGTCACCTCGGCGGAAAATGGGCAAAGATGGAGGAGCGTTGGTTTCAGGTCGACGAGAAGCCCTCGGTCCAGGAGGGGGATCTGGTTTTGCGAGTCTCGCAACTGCTGGCTCCTCGCTTGAAACGCCTCGGGGCGAAAGTTTCTTTTATTCGAAAGAATGCCGAGCCGATAACCCAAAAACGGCCGGACGATTTTAAGGATCTCGCCCGAAAGATTTTAATCAAGAATGGTGTGCCGCAGCCGCGAGGGGATTTTTTGGACCCCGATGATCCGGAAAAGGAACAAACCATCCGCTGGCAAAGCGAAATCTTGTTTTATCGTTACAGTGAGATCCGACAGCGGGCCGTCCTGGTGAACACGAAGTTGCATCCCGACCTTGTGCTTTGTCTGCATCTAAATGCCGAAGGTTGGGGCGATCCGAAAACTCCGACGCTGATAGATCACAATCATCTTCATCTCTTGGTGAACGGTTCTTATCTGCAAGAGGAACTGGAATTTGATGATCAGCGTTTCGAAATGATTCGGCGGCTTCTCAGCCGTGCTTACGATGAAGAATTGCCGCTTGCGGATGCTGTCGCTGGGATGATGGCAAAGGAGACGCAGTTGCCGGCCTACGAATACCCGACCGGAAACGCGGTTACGAAAGTGGGCACGACCGGCTACGTTTACGCCCGCAACTTGCTCGCGACGCGGCTCTATCGATGTCCGGTGGTTTATTGCGAACCATACGTCATGAACAGCCTTGATGCTTTTGCCCGGATTGAAGCAGGGGATTACGAGGGCACACGCAATGTCAACGGCATAGAACGCAAAAGTATCTTCCGTGAATACGCCGATGCCGTGACCGATGGCTTGGTAGAATATTATTCCAATGCGCGACAATGATCCTCTTTTGTAGCGGCGGTCTACTTGTCGCGCTGTAGCGTCGCGAAAGCGGATGACCGCCGTTGGTTTGATTCGGCGCGCACAAAGCGCCGCTACAATTGGTCCACCGCTTCGCGAATATCATCCATTGTCACGTCGCTGGAGAGTTGCGCGGATCCAATTTCCGGAATGAGGACAAAGCGAACTTTTCCGCGCTCGAATTTTTTGTCGAAAGGAAGCGCTGCGAAGATTTTCTCGCGCGGAAAATTTGGCGGTAAACGCGTGGGCAATTGAAACTTTTTCAAAAGATCGGCAATTGCGTCTCGTTCGTCGCTGGGCAGACCGGCCTTCCTGCTGGAAATCGTGCTGGCGACAATAATTCCGAGACTAATCGCTTCGCCGTGCAGAAATT
>WNGI01006567.1_pt1 | contig 10577 bp, 7 predicted proteins | sample 5400621 | NCBI WGS metagenome assembly WNGI01 (sample SAMN13153374, study PRJNA577476) | soil metagenome | isolation source: 20 cm soil or saprolite under Garry oak tree replicate 1 | place: USA:California | collected 2016-06-15 | reverse complement strand
ACATCGCGGCATCCACCACCTGGCCCTTGCCGGACTTGGAGGCTTCCAGGAGTGCCGCGAGCACGCCGACCACGAGATAGAGCGCGCCGCCGCCGAAATCGCCGACGAGATTGAGCGGCGGCACCGGCTTTTCAGTGGTGCCGATCGCGGCCAGCGCGCCGGTCACGGAGATGTAGTTGATGTCGTGGCCGGCGGCCTGCGCCAGCGGGCCTTCCTGGCCCCAACCGGTCATCCGGCCGAAGACGAGTCTTGGATTGCGCGCCAACGCGATATCGGGACCGAGCCCCAGACGCTCCATCACGCCGGGACGAAAGCCTTCGATCAGCGCGTCCGCATTGGCCAGAAGATCGAGCACCTGGGCGATGGCCGCCTTGTCCTTCAGGTCGAGCTCGACGACCTTGCGGCCGCGTCCCGCCACCGATTTCAGGTTCTTCTTGGCGCCGACCCGATCCAGCGTCACGACCTCAGCGCCCATATCGGCCAGCATCATGCAGGCGAATGGGCCGGGGCCGATGCCGGCGAATTCGACGATGCGGAAGCCGGTCAGGGGGCCGGAGGCTTTGACGTGGGACTGCGCGGCTGATTTATCGAGCACGGTCGTGTTCCAATCGATGCGTGAGACTTAAGCCGCGGGCGTCTTGCTGCCATGGCGGCCTGGATCGCTGAGCGTGACCTTCGCGGCGTCCGCCCAGAGCTTAGCGTTCTGCTTCTGCCGCTCCGTGCCGGTGCCGTCCTCGGCGACCTTGCGGCCGAGCGCAATGTAGACCGGGATGTCCTCGTGGCGCATCGGTTTCATGGCCTCTTTGCGTGCCAGGGCCTTCTCGACATAAGGCGCGAGTTCTTGCTGTTTCTTCTTCTCGCGCTCGATTTCGCGCGCCTTGAACTCCGGCATCACCTCGTGGGCGAACAATGTCAGCGCCTCGCAGATGTGCTCGTGCTTGTTGCGGCCGCCCTGCTGGATGAACACGGTCTGATCGACGCCGGATTCCTCGAAATGCCGCAAATGCGTCCGCAACTGATCGGGTGTGCCGATGCCGTGATCGGCGCCGGCCGGCGGCAAAGCGTGGCGCGCTTTTTCGAAATTGGCCCAGATGTCGGTGCGGCCGGGCTTGTGCTCGCCGAAAATATAATGATGCGCGAGCCCATAGCGGAAGAAGCGCAAGCCGTCCTCGCCGCGGCGGCGCGATTCTTCCTCGTCCGGATGCAGCGAGAAGCCGGTCACCATCGCCACGTTCGGATTGACGGCGTGGCCGATCGGCACGCATTCCTCCTTGAAGATGCGATAGTAATCATCGACCCATTGCCTCGCCTCGCGCGGATCGACAAAGGCAAAGGTCAGCGCACCGATGCCGCAGCGCGCCGCCAACTTGATCGTTTCGCGGTTGGAGCAGGCGACCCAGAGCGGCGGATGTGGTTTCTGCAGCGGCTTCGGCACCACATTGCGGCAGGGCATCTTGAAGAACTCGCCCGTGAAGCCGGGATAGGGGTTCATCACCAGCATGTTGACGCATTGCTCGACGCCCTCTTTCCACATTCGCCGCTTCTCGATCGCATCGAAGCCGACATTGAAACCGCCGAGCTCCATCAGCGAGGCGCTCTCGCCGGTGCCGAATTCGACGCGGCCGTTGGAAACCAGATCGAGGGTTGCGATGCGCTCGGCGACGCGGGCAGGGTGATTGTATTTCGGCGGCATCAGGCAGATGCCATGGCCGAGCCGGATCTGCTTGGTGCGTTGCGAGCAGGCGGCGAGAAAGATTTCGGGGGCGGAGGAGTGCGAGTATTCCTCGAGAAAATGGTGCTCGACCTCCCAGGCGTAGTCGATGCCGAGCTGGTCGGCGAGCTCGACCTGGTCGAGCGCCTCCTGCAGCAAGCGGTGCTCAGCGCCGTCGTTCCATGGCCGCGGTAGCTGATGCTCGTAGAAAATGCCGAATTTCATGGGCGCTCCCTGCGCGCGTATTCCGCAAAACGGGGACACCGGTTTTGCAAACGGAATACGCGCAAGCCAAGTCTTTTAATTAGCTGATTAGCTAAATTGTCTCGCCTTCAGCGGGAGGTAGCAAGCATCTTTTTGCTATGGTGTCGGCCAAATGCCCAGCGGCGCGCTTGGCCAGCGCGCCGCTCGCAATAAGTTGCGTTTAGCCGCTATCAGCCGGCCGCGGCCACCGCGCGTTGGGCCATCACCTTGATCAGGTTGGCGCGATAATCGGCCGCGGCGTGGATATCGCTCAGCAATCCGGCCGCCGGAATCGTGATGCTGTCGAGCGCGCCCGCCGACCAGTTCGCCTTGAGCGCGGCCTCGATCGCGCCTACCCGCATGACGCCGCTTTGCGAGGCGCCGGTCGCGGCGACGCGGACGTCGCCGGCTTTGGTTTTGGCGACGAACACGCCGGTCAGCGCGAAGCGCGAGGCGGGATGCGGAAACTTGGCATAGCCCGCCTTGGCCGGAACTGGGAACGACACGGCGGTGATGATTTCGCCGTCCGCAAGGGCGGTCGTGAACAGGCCCTTGAAGAAATCGTCCGCCGCGATCGCGCGCTTGTTGGTCGTGATCGTTGCGCCGAGCGCAAGCAGCGCTGCCGGATAGTCCGCCGCGGGATCGTTGTTGGCGATCGAGCCTCCGATGGTGCCGCGATGGCGCACGGCCGGATCGCCGATCAGGGAGGCGAGATGGACCAACGCCGGTATAGCCTTTTTCACCGCGTCGCTCTGGGTCACGTCGTAATGCGAGGTCGCAGCCTTGATGGTCAGCGTGTCGCCTGACGCCTCGACGCCGACCAGCTCCTTGATCTTGCCGAGATCGATCACGTCGGAAGGCGCCGCCAGCCGCTGCTTCATCACGGGGATCAGGGTATGGCCGCCGGCGAGATATTTTGCTTCCTTGCCCTTGGCGAACAGCGCGGCCGCTTCGTCGACCGAGGACGGGCGGTGATAGGTGGTTTGATACATGTCGCGCTCCCCTTAACCGTGAATCGCATGCCAGACGCGGTCCGGCGTCGCCGGCATTTCCAGCTTGTTGTGGCCGATCGCGTCCGTGATGGCGTTGATGACGGCCGCCGACGAGCCGATCGCGCCGGCCTCGCCGCAACCTTTGACACCGAGCGGATTGCCCGGGCACAGCGTCGTGGTGTGGTTCAATTTGAACGACGGCAGGTCGTCGGCGCGCGGCATGGCATAGTCCATGAACGACGCCGTCACCGGCTGGCCGTTGGCGTCAAAGACCGCATGTTCGAGCAGCGCCTGCCCGATGCCTTGCGCCAAGCCACCATGGACCTGGCCCTCCACGATCATCGGGTTGATCAGTCGCCCGAAATCATCTGCAGCGACGAAGTTGACGAAAGATGTCTTGCCAGTCGCGGGATCGACCTCGAGCTCGCAGACATAAGCACCGGCCGGGAAGGTGAAGTTGGTCGGATCGTAGAACGCGCTCTCCTTCAATCCCGGCTCCATGCCGTCGGGCAGGTTGTGCGCGGTGTAGGCGGCAAGCGCGACCATCGGCAGCGCGATCGACTTGTCGGTGCCGGTCACCTTGAACTCGCCGTTCTCGATGACGATGTCGCCTTCAGAGGCTTCCAGCGCGTGGGCTGCGATCTTCTTGGCCTTGGCCTCGACTTTCTCCATCGCTTTCAGGATCGCGGTTAGTCCAACCGCCGCCGAGCGTGAGCCGTAGGTGCCCATGCCGAACTGCACCTTGTCGGTGTCGCCATGGACGATCTGGACCTGGTTGATGGACACGCCAAGCCGTTCGGCGATGAGCTGGCTGAAAGCGGTCTCATGGCCCTGGCCGTGGCTGTGCGATCCCGTCAGGACCTCGATGGTGCCGACCGGGTTGACGCGGACTTCGGCCGATTCCCACAAGCCGACGCCGGCGCCGAGACTGCCGACCGCCTTCGACGGCGCGATGCCGCAGGCCTCGATGTAGCAGGACAAGCCGATGCCGCGGAGCTTGCCTTCGGACTTGGCCTTTGCCTTGCGCGCCGGGAAGCCGGCGTAATCGATCGCCTTCATCGCGGCATCGAGCGATGCGTTGAAGTCGCCGGTATCGTAGGTCATGATGACCGGGGTCTGATGCGGGAACTGGGTGATGAAGTTCTTGCGGCGAAGCTCCGCCGGATCGACCTTCAACTGCCGCGCCGCCGTCTCCAGCATCCGCTCGAGCAGATAGCTCGCTTCCGGCCGCCCGGCGCCGCGATAGGCGTCCACCGGCGTCGTGTTGGTGTAGACCGTGATCACCTCGGCATAGATCGCCGGGATGTTGTACTGGCCCGACAGCAACGTGGCGTAGAGATAGGTCGGAACCGAGGAGGAAAACAGCGACATGTAGGCGCCGAGATTGGCGTGGGTCTTGACCCGGAGCCCGGTGATCCTGTTGTCCTTGTCGAAGGCCATTTCGGCATGCGTGACGTGGTCGCGGCCGTGGGCGTCGGTGAGGAAGGCCTCGGAGCGGTCGCCGGTCCACTTCACGGGGCGGTCGACCTTCTTGGAGGCCCACAACGCCACCATCTCTTCCGGATAGATGTAGATCTTCGAGCCGAAGCCGCCGCCGACGTCGGGTGCGATGACCCGCAGCTTGTGCTCCGGCGCAATATTGTAGAACGCCGACAGCACGAGCCGCGCCACATGCGGATTCTGCGAGGTGGTGTAGAGCGTGTAATGCTCCTCGGCCGCGTCATAGTCAGCGACCGCCGCGCGCGGCTCCATCGCATTGGGGACCAGGCGGTTGTTGGTGAGTTCGAGCGTCACCACGTTGGCCGCCTTGCTGAAGGCGTCCTTCACCGCGCCTTCGTCGCCCAGGTGCCAGTCGTAAATGACGTTGCCCGGCGCCTCCGGGTGAAGCTGCGGCGCGCCCGGCGCGATCGCCGCCTTGATGTCGGCGACCGCAGGCAGTTCCTCGTAATCGACCACCACGGCGTCGGCCGCGTCACGGGCCTGGTTCTTGCTCTCGGCGATGACGACCGCGACCGCCTGGCCGACGAAGCGCACGGTCTCCGGCGCCATCGCGGGCCACGCGCCCATCTTCATCGGGCTGCCGTCCTTGGAGGTGATCGCCCAGCCGCAGATCAGGTTGCCGATTTTATCTGCAACCAGCTCGCTCCCGGTCAGCACCGCGATCACGCCCGGCATCTTCATCGCAGCGGAAGAGTCAACGCTCTTGACCTTCGCATGGGCATGCGGGCTGCGCACGAAATGGGCGTAGGTCATGCCTATCAGTTTGACGTCGTCGACGTAGCGCCCTCTGCCAGTGATGAAACGCTTGTCTTCCTTGCGCACGACGCTCGCGCCAATGCCTTCTACACCCATGTCCCTGGTCTCCCCGTCGGAGTTCGTTCCCCGCCGTTTCCATCGAAGCTGGCGGTCTTGATTTCACGCTCTCGGCGATCGTGCCGAGGCTATTCGGCGGCTTGCGCGACCTTCATGCGGCCGGCCGCATCCAGCACCGCCTTGACGATGTTGTGGTAACCGGTGCAGCGGCAGATGTTGCCTTCAAGCTCGTGCCGGACGGTTTCCTCATCGAGCTGGCCGCCATATCGATGGACGATGTCGATCGACGACATGATCATGCCCGGGGTGCAGTAGCCGCACTGCAGGCCGTGATTGTCGCGGAAGGCCGCCTGCATCGGGTGCAGTTCATCGCCCTTGGCGATGCCCTCGATGGTGGTGACGCTGGAACCCGCGGCCTGTCCGGCCAGTACCGTGCAGGATTTTACCGCCTGGCCATCGATGAGTACGACGCAGGCGCCGCATTGGCTCGTATCGCAGCCGACATGGGTCCCTGTCAGGTTCAAATGCTCACGGAGGAGATGGACCAGCAGCGTGCGGTCCTCGACCTCGACCGAGACCGCCTTGCCGTTCACTGTCAATTTGATTGTCGACACGTGTGATGCCTCCCGATGATTTTTAGTTATTCCAATTAGAGACAGGGGCAGGGAACATTGCAACTAGGATTTTCGTCGCGGAAGTCATTGTGATGTCGCGTGTCTCCCCCCTCGCGCGGATGGAGGCACGGATGCGGCACGCGCGCCTTGACGCCGGTCGCAGACCAGAGACTCGCGCAATTTACCGGCTCTTATCCATTGTGGCCTAAGTTTGCGCGGGGGACTGGGCGCCGGGGCTGACCGGCGCCTGCCGGTTTTCGAACTAGAAAACGGGAGTTCGGGGTGGAGGGGTGGACATGTCAGGGGGCATTCGGCCGCGGTCGCGGTTCTTGAGATTTCCGGCCTTCCGATTTCGTGCCAAGGTGATGCTCGGCTTCGTCGTGGTGCTCGCGGTCTCGGCGGTAAGCCTCGGCATCGCCTATCGCGGCTTCGAGCACATCGCGTCTGCCGTGGCGTCCTACCGCAACAGCGTGTCGGAGGCCGACCTTGCCCGCAATATCGACCGCGAGCTGATATCCTACCGCTCGCTGGTGAAATATTATGTGGTGACGGGCAAGGAAGACGATGCCAAGGCGGCGCTTTCGGCCGAGGCCAATCTGAAAGACGCGATCGATCAAGCGTTGAAGGGCACGCGGAAGCCGGCCCGGCGCGAGGGGCTGGACCGGCTCGCCGGCGAATTCAAGAATTTCGCGTCGACCTTTTCCGAGATCCTCAAGGTCAAGCGCGAAAGCGCGCTGGTGACGCAAAATCAGCTCGCACGCGACGCCAACATGCTGCGTTACAAGCTCGACGATGTCGCCAGTAACGCCGCCGAGGCCGAGCTGCCCGCGGCCGAACTCGGCGCCAAGCAGGTGACCGCGCAATTCCAGGCCGCGATCGCGATCGCCAATACCTTTGTCATCAATTCCGACCAGACGGTTGCGACCAGCGCGCTGGCGCGCCTGAAATTCGTCGAACACGCGCTGCAGGCGATTTCCACGACCGACGCGACGCTCGTGGCCGGTCTGAAAGAGGCCGCCGGGTTGCTTGGCGAATATCGGCAGGCTCTCACAATGCTGGTCGAGAACGCAAAAACGATCGACGATCTCGTCACCGCGATGTCAGGCTCCGCGGGCGCGATCATGCAGGGCTCGAGTGCGATGAAGGCGGACCTGGGCTCCGAGCAGCAAAGGCTTGAAGCGGAGACCAACAATATCATCGGCGAAACCCAGCGGCTGATCGTCATGCTGGCAGCCGGCGGCTTTGTGCTTGGCGGCTTGTTGGCGCTGCTGCTCGGCAGGGGCATCTCCAAGCCGATGACGGCGATGTGCGAGGCGATGCGCGAACTCGCTGGCGGCAATTTCGATGTCGTGCTGCCGGGGCTCGGGCGGAAGGACGAACTCGGCGAGATGGCGAGCGCGGTGGAGGAGTTCAAGGTGCAGGCCGCCGCCAAGGCCGAACGCGACGCCGTCACCCAGGACGTCCAGAACAAGGCGGCCGGCGCCGCGCGCCGCGCCGAGCTCATTCGCTTCGCCGACGACTTCGAGGCGGCGGTGGGCGCGATCGTGTCGAACGTTTCGGCATCCGCGGCGCATCTGGAGCAGGCCGCGGGCACGCTGACGCGGACTGCGGAAGCGACCCAGCGCCTGTCAGGTCAGGCCGCGGGCCGCTCGGAAGAGGCGTCCGGCAGCATCCAATCGGTGGCCTCCGCGACCGAGGAATTGTCGGTGTCGGTCGATGAGATCGGCAGGCGGGTCCGCGAGTCCAACCGGATCGCTGAGGCAGCAGTTGTCCAGGCCGAGCAAACCGACGGGCGTATCGGCAAATTGTCGCGCGCGGCGCAGGAGATCGGTGACGTCGTCAAGCTGATCACCGCGATCGCCGAGCAGACCAACCTGTTGGCGCTGAACGCCACCATCGAGGCCGCGCGGGCTGGCGACGCCGGTCGCGGCTTTGCCGTCGTCGCCGCCGAGGTCAAGTCGCTCTCCGAGCAGACGGCGAAGGCGACAGACGAGATCTCGCATCACATTTCCAGCATGCAGGGCGCGACGCAGGAATCGGTCGCGGCCATCAAGGAGATCGGCGCGACCATCGGCCAGATTTCGAGCATCGCCTCGTCGATCGCAGGCGCGGTCGAGCAGCAGGGCGGCGCGACCCAGCAGATCGCGCGCAACGTCCAGAGCGTGGCGCAAGGAACCCGCGAGGCCGCCGCCAATATCGTCGAGGTCAATCGCGGGGCCACGGAAACCGGCTCGGCTTCGGGGGACGTCTTGAGTTCGGCCAAGGCGCTGTCCAGCGAGAGCACGCGGCTCAAGACCGAACTCGACCGCTTCATGGGGAATATTCGCGCGGCGTAGATTAATTACGCTGTCGTTGCGAGCGAAGCGAAGCAATCCAGACTTTCTTTCTTGGACAGACTCCTGGATTGCTTCGCTTCGCTCGCAATGACGATCTTACCAACACAGCCGCTGTGGTCGAATGGATTCCCGGTTCGGCGCTTCGCGCCGCCCCGGAATGACGATTGCTACTCCCTCCCGAACTCGTGCTTTAACTCCGCCTTCGCCCGCTCGAGCCGGTTGCGCTGGGTTTTCGGCAAGTTCTTGCCGGCGCGGTTGATATAAAAAGTCAGCATCGACAGCGCCGAGCGATAGGCGCCGGACTTGCGGCGCGAACTGCGTTCCGCCGAGCGCTTCAGCGATGCGGCGATCTTCTTCGCGCTGGTCAGCTTGAATACGCCGCGCTGCAGATCGAGCGCGTCGCTCTCTTGCGTGACGCGTTGCGACCAGCGTCTTGTCGCGCCCCTCCGCGTCGTCTTCTTTGTGGTTTTTCGAGCCGGTGCTCTCCGCGAGGAGGCAGGCTTCTTGCGCGCGACCATCGTCAACTCCGTGCATTTGAAGCGAAAACGAGCGCCAAGCCAATCCGTTCCTCAAGCCCTCATTCGGGAACCCTTACGTCGTCGAGGCGTTAAAATGATGTGGCAGGTATGAGATTTACCGCTACCGCGCCTGAATACCCTGGAAACGTCGCCTTCCCAGGGTGTTTCGGTATTGGGCCGATCGAATGAATGTGCAGCACGGTTCGGCATCCCATCATGCCGCCAACATGTCCGCTTCCGCCTCGCCTGCCGATGAGGGCGTCATCGAGACCAGCATTCCCTCGCGCCTCGACAGCTTGGCGTGGAGCGGCTTTCACACCCGTGTCATCCTGGCGCTCGGCATCACCTGGATTCTTGATGGGTTGGAGGTGACGCTTGCCGGCGCATTGTCCGGAGCGCTGAAAGCAAGCCCGACGCTGCACTTCTCCAACTTCGACGTCGGCCTCGCCAACAGCGCCTATCTCGCGGGCGCCGTGCTCGGCGCGCTCGGCTTCGGCTGGCTGACCGACCGGATCGGGCGCAAGAAACTGTTCTTCATCACGCTTGCGGTCTATCTCACCGCGACCGCCGCCACCGCGCTGTCCTGGAGCGTCGCAAGCTACGCACTATTTCGCTTTCTGACCGGCGCTGGCATCGGTGGCGAATACACCGCGATCAATTCGACCATTCAGGAGCTGGTGCCGGCGCGCTATCGCGGCTGGACCGATCTCGTCATCAACGGCAGCTTCTGGATTGGCGCCGCGCTCGGCGCCGCAAGCGCGATCGTCTTGCTCGATCCGGCGATTGCCGGGGCCGATGTCGGCTGGCGGCTTGCCTATCTCACCGGCGCCTGCCTCGGCCTGATCGTTTTCGTCATGCGGATGTGGATTCCGGAAAGCCCGCGCTGGCTGATGATCCACGGCCGTCCCGACCAGGCGCATGCCATCGTCGATGAGATCGAGAAATCCGTGATCGGGCATGCCCAAGACCAAGGCCACGATCAGGGCGAGGACCAGCGCCAGCCCGCCTTTGCGAAGATACGCCTGAGGATGCGCGACCACACTCCGCTCGGCGAAGTCGCGCGGACGCTGCTTGTCTCGTATCGGCGGCGCGCGCTGGTCGGGCTTGCCTTGATGGCCGCGCAGGCGTTCTTCTACAACGCGATCTTCTTTACCTTTGCACTGGTGCTGACCAATTTCTACGGCATCGGTTCGGATCAGGTCGGCTGGTACATCCTGCCCTTCGCCGCCGGAAATTTCTTAGGCCCGCTCCTGCTCGGGCGGTTGTTCGATACGCTCGGGCGCCGCGCGATGATCACGCTGACCTATGGCGTGTCGGGCATTCTGCTGGCGATCTCCGGCTATCTGTTCTCGATCGGCGCGTTGAGTGCGCAAAGCCAGACCGTCGCCTGGATGATCATCTTCTTCTTTGCCTCGCCTGCCGCGAGCGCGGCCTATCTCACCGTCAGCGAGACCTTTCCGCTGGAGGTGCGCGCGCTGGCGATTGCATTGTTCTATGCCGTGGGAACGGGCATCGGCGGCGTGATCGGACCGGCGCTGTTCGGCGTGCTGATCGATACCGGTTCGCGCGGCAGTGTTTTTGCTGGCTATCTGCTCGGGGCCGCGCTCATGATCGCGGCGGCCGTGATTGCGTGGCGTTATGCCGTCGCGGCGGAGCGGCAACCGCTGGAATCGGTGGCGCGGCCGCTTGCCTTTGTGGAGTAGAATGACGTGAATGAGGATCTGAACGAGGACTTGAATCGGGACTTGAACCAGGACTTGGCCGACATGCCATCGCAGCACGATCGCTCGGAGGGAGAGGCGGACCGGCCGCAAGCCGTCGCTTCACTGCGCGCGCTCGTTCCGGATTTG
>WNGI01007310.1_pt1 | contig 10579 bp, 8 predicted proteins | sample 5400621 | NCBI WGS metagenome assembly WNGI01 (sample SAMN13153374, study PRJNA577476) | soil metagenome | isolation source: 20 cm soil or saprolite under Garry oak tree replicate 1 | place: USA:California | collected 2016-06-15 | reverse complement strand
ATTGTGCCGAATCGCAATACGGAGGCGCTCGGCCAGGGCATCATCACCCTGCTTAATGATCGCGCGCTGGCAGCGAAGCTAGGAGCCAACGCACGCGCCACCGTCCTGGCTAACTTCGACTGGCGACAGATTTGCGCGAAGATTGAGTGCATTTACGACCGACTGGCGCTACCGACCAAGGCAACCGACAGTGCACCGAACCAATCTGGCCCGTTTGCTGCGCGCGTGCCGTAGCGTCATTAACACTTGTCCTGATGGCGTCGCCAATTGCACATAGCTTTGCTGGGTTCTGGACTTGTGCCTGTCAGCGAGGGCACTTCAAAACGCAGCTGACTGCGCACTGGCGCGAATATCTTCTGCCTCTCGGGGTGCTCATACTGCTCGCTAACGCGCCTGATCTGGATTTGTTGCTGGGAAACGCAGTGCATCGCGGTTTCACGCACAGCCTGACCGCCGCCACATTGGTATCGCTGGCTCTAAGCTGCGTGTGGCGAATCGCGCCAGGTTTCTGGCGAAGTGCCATTGTCTATTTCATCGCGTACAGTTCGCATCTATTGATCGACTTCTTTACCGGAACCAAGATCGGGTGGACTAATACCGGGTTTGGTATGCCGCTGTTCTGGCCGTGGCCCAAAACCTTCAGTTCCCCTTTGATATTGATCTTTGGTATCCACCACAAAAATTTTGCGGCACTATTTAGTCTCGACAATCTTCGGGCGTGCACTTATGAGACACTGATCTTTGGTGCGATTACCGTAGTAGCGTCTGTTTTATGGAAACGAAAACTGAAATCGCGAATATTAAGGAAAGCAAAACTGAAGCCGCGGACAAACCGTCCGACACCGGAAAGCCCGACGCATCTTCTGTTCAACCTGGAGTATCAAAAAGGAGAAACCTCGCCTCACCTTCCCACACTGCAGGACCAAAAATGAAACGCTGGCACTGGACGGTCTTTGTCGTCATTTGTGTTCTTCTAGGATTTCTCGTCTTCTACACAATCCTCCATGTGATCGGGACCACAACGAGCATGGCTCGCCGCGTGCATGCTCCGTCGCCAGTGGAGACGGTTCCTGTCCGCCGGCAGACACTCGACGAAGTGATCGGGGGCAGTGGCGCAATCGAGCAAGCTGAGACTGTCAACCTGATCACTCAGCTCACCGCACAGGTCCTTGAGGTTCCAGTCAAGATTGGTGACCTGATAAAAAAAGGCACCTTGCTGGTTCGCTGGGACGATCGGCTCATCAAGGCGACCGTTGATGCTAACCGCGAGTACGTGGATGCCGATAAGATTAAGATCCGGAACGAAACGCGGCAGGTCGAGCGCTACTCCACGCTACAGAACCAGAAAATGGGGTCGGCAGCGGACTTGGAGAAATATGAGATGGCGCTGGCCGACGCAAAGATAGACCTGGCCAAATCTACAGTTTCACTCCAGCAGGCTGAGATCGATCTTGAACATGTCAAGCAGCTGTCTCCCATCGATGGAATTGTCCTTGAGCGACTTGTCAACCCGAACGAGTTCACTAAGCCCGGTCAGGTGATCATGAAGCTTGGCGTTCTCAACACGGTGTTGATGGCAGCCAAGATCACGGAAGAAAAAATGCATTCGGTGCAGTTAGGACTCTCTGCCGACGTGACTTTTCCAGCATTCCCCAGCGAGGTTTTCAAGGGTACGATTACCAAGATAGACCCGAATATAGACCCGGTTACGCGAACCTTCACTACCTACATAAGAATTGAAAATCCAGATTTTCGGCTAAAGCCCGGTCTATCGGGATTCGCGCGTATTAGGCGGACTGCCAAGGACGTGCTGGCCGTGCCCAGCATCGCGATCATGAATCCGTCAGGCGAACAAAGCCAGGTTTTTGTTGTCGATGGCACGAACCATGCAAATCTGCGCAAAGTGCGTCCCGGCATCGTGGTCGACGCCATGACGGAGATCACTGATGGGCTCAAAGAGGGAGATAAGGTCGTAACCGTAGGGCAGTTTTATCTGCGAGATCATGACAAAGTTCACTCTACATTCAGATCGATCTTTAAATAAAGTCGCTGCCTGTCTGGTGGCGCTGTTGTCCATCCTGCCAGGTGTGTCGAAGGCGGGCGAGGGCTCGGCGGCTCTCCCGCGTCACCCGCTGACACTTCACGAGTGCATTGCCATCGCATTAGGCGAGAGTCCGGCTTTGGAAGCTAGCCGCTTCGACGTGTTCTCAGCGGACCAGGAAGTCCGCGCCGCTCAGGGAAAGCTATTACCGCAAATCACTGGAGCAGCAGATTATCTGCTTTTCTCGGGCAGCAGGGTTTCTAAATTCGGGGTAATTAACCTGGGAAGTGTAAGTCCCAACGGAAGCGTAGTGACCGCGAGCTCGGTTGGTTCGGCTGAAGTCGAGTTATACTCAGCTCATTTGAAGTACCCACTCTTTGCAGATGGAAGTATTCTGGGTTTGAATAATGCGCCTGCGGTCGCGGAAAAGAAGGCAAGGAGACAGGCTCTAGCGTGGACTGCCAGTCTGACACGTGAGGAAGTGATCTACCGTATCACCGATGAGTTTGTCACGACTGTTTCGGCGCGAAACCGAATGGGCTTAGCCGAACGCAGGGTAAAGCTGCTCGACCAGTCAGTCAGTATCCTCCAGGAACAGCAGAAGCAGGGGTTAAAGTTACCGCTTGACGTCAAGGTTGCGAAGGAGCAGTTCAGCGCATCGCAGACTCTTCTGACGCTTCTTCGCCAGCAAGCCGTGGCAGGATCGCTGGGGCTGTCAAAAACTCTTGGCGTGTCCTCTTCGCCCAACCTTCCGTTATCGAACGTACTGCCTGATCCACCTGATCCGCCACCAACCACGGAGCAATTGGTCGGCGCATGCCTCAACCACCATCCATCGCTTGAGAAACAGCGGGCCGTCATCGATCAAGCGAAACAGGATTATCGACTGGAACGATTCCGGTTGTATCCGTCGGTTTACCTGGATGGTTCAGCTAGCTATATCGATGATTTTAGTGGTGTTTCTAACAGTGAAAGCTTCTTTAGCGGCACGATTGCCGTTAGCATTCCCATTTTCGATTTTGGGACGCAGCTCGCTACCACCCGATCGAAGTTGATGAAATATAAGGCCGAACAAGCCAGGCTTCTTTCAACAGCCGATGACGTGAACTACGAGGTCCTTAAGATCTACCAAGTGATCTACACGCTAACGCACAACATCCTGGGCCTTCAAGGCGACGTCGCTAAGGCCCAGAGAGATGTGGAAGTACTCCAGGCGCAGCAGCAGCAGGGCGTTGGCGAGCCGCTAACCGAGGTTGAAAAGGAGCTGCGTTTCATCGCCAGACAAGATGAGCTCGAGGGGCTCAAAGCGCGACGCCTCAGCTACTACGCGCGCCTCCAGAAAGCAGCGGGTGGCGTGTGGAAGTGGAATCCATGAAGCAGTCGCAGCGGATCGTCAAAAACGCCGTTTTCGGTATCGGAGCCAGCCTCATAGGGGGGTTGGTCTATTTGGTTACCGTGCTGATTATCGCGCGGATGGTCAGCGTTGTCGAGTTCGGTGAATATTCGTTCGTTCTCGCGTTTGCCATGTTCTTCCAGCTTCTTGCCGATGCTGGTTTGCCCCGCATGATGATCCGGGAAATCGCCAAGGACCCCGAATCAATGGTGCCGGTGGTTGGTGCCGGTGCGGCGCTCATCTGGGTTGTTTCGACAGCAGTATTTCTTCTGGTCGCGCTAATCGTTGCATTCCTGCGTATTGACACACATGTGAAGATCGCTGCCCTGGTTATGACCATGGCAACCATGGCGACCTTCCACTCCGCCGGTTATAGCGCCGTTCTCCGCGCCTTCGAAGATAACGAGCTAAACTATGCCGGCTTTGTTGCACAGAAGATTCTTCTCCTCGGCTTTGTTATCGTGGCGATAAAGTTGAAGATGGGGTTGGTCGGCTTCGTCACTGCCCATCTTGTGTCGAACGTGCTTCTGTGGAATTTTTACCATATCATAGTCTCACGGCTTTACGCGCGCGTTCCATTGCGTGTTGACCTGTCATTGTGGAAGTCACTGCTGATCGCCGCGCTGCCGATGGGCGGCGGCGTCATGCTTCGGCAGCTCGCGCTCCAGCTTGACATCCTTATTCTTACGTGGATGACAAACCTAACGACCGTCGGCTTATTCAGTGGTCCTTACAGAATCAGCATGGCTTTGCGGACCATTCCCCAGAACCTCGCGCTCCCGCTTTACCCGCTTTACTCGCGAACCGCGCATTTGTCGCCGGAACGTTTCAAGGAGGCTTACCAGTGGAGCGTTAAGTTTTTTGCGCTTATCAGTATTCCCATGGCCGCTTTTTTTATCGCCTGGTCGAAACCGATCCTTCGGTTGGCATTGGGCGCTAAGTTCTTGCCCGCTCTTCCCGCGATGCAGCTTCTCGGCCTCGGGCTGGTTCCGTTCTTTATCTCAACGTTGTTTCAGTACCTTTTCGCAGCACTCGACGAGCAGAAGCGCTTTCTGATCAGCACCTGCGGAGGCTCAGCCTTGCGCATTCTTCTCCTGGTCCTGCTGATACCGAGATTTGGATTCGCGGGGCCTGCCATGGCATTCGTCTGCGCCGAAACTGCGATCGTTGGAATTTGGATGTTTCAACTGGCGCGACTAGGTTTTCCGGCAAACCTTGGCAACGTCATCTGGCGGCCCCTGGCGGGAGGAATCGCGATGACACTTGTGCTTTTCGCTGCGGCCCAGGCAGGGCTTCTCTGGCAGCTTGCCGCTGGGGTCGTTTCGGTAATTGTCTATGTCGTTGTTCTTTTAGCTCTTAAAACGTTTTCGATGGAGGAGATACATCACGCGCGAGAAGGCATTGCGTTTGTCTCTCCTTTTATCGAGTCCTGGACAAAGAAACTTAAACGCAACACATGACGACCCCGAAACCCGTCGAGACGCCGCCGATGTCGGCGCCGACCCAGGCTGCCGCCGCTTGGATCGCTTTATACTCAAAATGGGAGGAGCATTTCGAATCTTGGGCGGAGTTTTGGGCCAAGTTCTGGGCGGCTTACTGGCTGCTCATCATTGGCAGCTTTCTGATTCTTGGTTCCGCTTTTCTTAAGTGGGTGCAATATCCTCTGACCTCGAACCTTTCCGGTCTGAAGTTCCCTTTGTTTCATGACTCGGGAGTCATCCCGCATGTTACTCTTCTCTCTTTTGGCGTTCTTGGAATTGTTGTCCTGATTGCCGGAGTTATTCTGCGTCGATTTTTTGCTTTGGCCCTGGGCTTGGCGGCAGCCGTCCTCATCACAGTGTCTGTGCTGACTCCAGCTCACATTGCCTTTCAACAGCCGATGATGCTGCGCCATCTCATCGATGAACTCCAGGCGGTGCCATGGCACAAGGTTTTTACGAAGGATTACTTTCCCGCGAATTACGGTTCTCCTGAAGTGCTTCCGAATCAGCTCGTCCTTTACACCGCGAGTGGGCGCCTTCTCGCTGCCTTTTCCTTCCTTCGGATCGGCTGGACCTGCTTTGTGCTCGGGTCGTTGTTGGTTGCTATTTACGCAGTTCGCCGTCTGCCGGATGGGAAAACGGCGATTGGACTGGCGCTGATCTGTCTTCCCCTCGGCGCGCTCGCCATCGTAATCACACCGCCAATAATTGGGCAGCATTACTTCAACAGTGGTTCGATAGCCAAGGCGCAAGGCCACAATCAAGAGGCAATCGCTGACTACCGGAAAGCGATGAAATGGGATGCGTGGCATGCGCAGGATATTGGTCTCTACGCAACAATTGGCGACCTCCAGAAGAAAAGTGGTATCGAAAATAACTCACCGGAGCGACATATTAGCCGCGCGGTGGAGTTACAACAGGCAAAGGAGTACGAGGCAGCGATCTTTGAGCTCAGCCGCGCCGCCGAGGCGAGCGGCGCCATCGCGGCGGCCGCACGACGCGAGTCCGCGAAGACTCGCATAGAACTCGGTCTGGCCCTATATCAAGCGGGCGGGATTGGCGGCGCCGTGACCAACTGGCAGCTTGCGCTCGCTGATGATCCTACGCAGGAGGTCTTTATCCTCCCCTACCTTGCCCGGGGATATTTTGATGTCGGCCGTTATGAAGCTGCGCTCCAGGCGGTCGATCGCCTCATTAAGATTATATCGTCTCATAGCTCCATGGTAGCCGATGTTTACTCACTTGGCGGAGATTGTTATGCGAAGCTTGGCCGCGACGCCGATGCCCGCCGTTATTACAGCCGTTCTTACGCGAAGGACTGGATTGTAAATTACTGGGCGATAAGCCGGCTGGCGGGCGAATAACTCATGCAAATTGTATCGACTTCATACAAGCATTTACCCTCGCGTGCCCAGCGATGGTCATGGGCCATGGTCTTGGCCTGCGGGCTCCTACTCGGCTACTATGTACAGCAGACCTACTTCAGCCAGAAGCAGCGCCAGTATCAACTGGATTTCGGCGATGCCCAATGGATCGAGTCTCCGGAGGTTGCTCCGATAGCTTATTTCAGAAAGGAAGTGTTTCTTAGCGTGCCACCGGTGCAGGCCTGGCTGGAGGTTGCAGCAATTGACGACTACGAAGTTATCGTTAACGGCCGGTCAATCGGAAAAGAAGTCGGTCTGAAGACACGGGTAGCCGGGATCTATGACATCAAAAAGCGTTTAAAGGTCGGAACCAACGTCATAGCGGTTTCGAGTACACGCACGTCTTACCCGGGCTCGGCGCAGATTCTCGTTCGCGGCTTCATCAAAGAACCGAGTGGCAAAGTAACCTCGCTGATATCGGACGAGCATTGGAGAGTCACCTCACACAAGGGCATTGTAGCAGGCTCGGAGGAGTGGACCTCTCCCCTGGTGGACGAGCAGCTTTGGCCAAACGCGCGACAGTCCGCGATTAACGGAGAGTCCATTCCGATCGCATGGGTTGACACCAACCCGCTTCTGCTGCAACTGCCCACGTCCGGTTCATGGATTATGGCCGAGAATGCCGGAACCGAGGCCGTCTTCTCGACTTTGATTAACGCCGACCATGCCCGGGAGGAGACCTGGATTCAGCTGGCAAGTTCAGGCGATGTCGATCTCCTTGTCAACGGACACCTCGTCACGCCTGCAATTCCTTCCTCATCTAGCGGGAGAGCGCTTCCCCATCTTGCCGCGCCGTCCGCCTCGTCAAGTCAAATCCCTGAGGAAACGCAATCAGGTGCTAGCGCCAGCGCGATCGAGACTCCAGCCAAAAGCACCTCGGCCGCTTCGTCTACTCAAAAGCCTGAGGAAACGCAACCGGCAGTCAGCGGTCAAGCGAGCCCTGCTCGAGGTAAGACAAGCACTCCTCTTTTTGAGCCGCCTGTTCTGTCGGCCTATGACATCAGTTATTGGATAAAGAAAGGTCCAAACACCATTGTTGCGGCGATACGTACTGAACACGTTCCGGCGACTCTTTTTGCCAATGGTTTTCTCGTCCGCGACGATGGCAGCATAGAGCAATTTGAAACCAGCTCAGCCTGGCAGGTAGGCGATCAATTAGCCGGTAATCAAGCCGCACGGAGTGAGCGCCCTATCGAATTAGGGAAGGACGGGACGGCGCCTTGGGGATATCTTAAGCAAGATTTAGCAAGATCAATCGATCGCTCTGACTTCGCGACTCTAGCCAAGTCTTGCATCGTAATTTCGTTAACGGTCATTCTCACAGTGGCTGTTTGGCTCCTGGTATCTGCAATTGCGGCTGATCGACGGAGGGAACCACTCGCCCGAGCGATGGCTCGCGACGCCCTCTTTCATGGGCCGATTGTGGCGGGTTTGGTTTTGTTAATGCTTCCCAATTACGACCCGCGATTTCCAACGAGCTGGTCATTTCAGCCGAAGTTTGTGATTGGCGGGATCGTGGCCCTTTTAGCTATTCGCTTGTTTCACTTCTCGGGAAACACCCGGCCGGCGTTTGGCTTGAAGAGCAGAATGGCACAACTGCGGCAGACCGATTTCCGCACGGCTTTGCCCTATCTGCTATTGGCGGCGATTATGTTGCTCGGGTTTGGTCTGCGCTATCACAATCTCGGCTACATGTCCTTCGATCATGACGAGATGGGCCTGATAAATAAATCGAAGGGCATCTTTAAACTTGGCTTTCCATATCTGATCTATGCTGGAGAAATCCGCTGGATCACTACCTACGAGTTAGTGCCTTACCCGCAAGCTCTGTCCGCGTTGATTTTTGGTTATTCGGAGTGGTCAATGCGGTTGCCTTCCTGCATCATGGGGACGCTCTGCATCGGGGTCATCGCGCTGATGGGTCGTCGTCTTTTCAACTGGCGTGTCGGACTGTTTGCCGCTTTCATTTACACTTGCATGCCGCTCGATATTCGCTGGGCGCAAAACGCTTTTTACCCGTCACAATGTCAGTTCCTGTCGATGTTGACGATTTGGTTCTTTTACGAGGCAATCAGGGTTCGCCCGTTGCACCGCGGGTATTTGACCGCCGCTTCGGTCGCGTTTTGCCTGACTTATCTTTCATGGGAGGGGACCGCGTTTCTTCTGCCCGCTTTCATAATTGGCTTGATGGTTGTTCGCCCGGGCGAATGGTGGTGGTTAAAAGAATTTCATCTCTATCGCTGCCTCTTTTTTATAGCTGTCGTGGTCATCGCTCAGTACTGCTCGCGGACGCTCGCCGGCGCCCCATATCTTATGGTAGGCTCGGGCCTTTCGAATGTTGCTGGCCCGTCGCTCTTTTTCCTGACGCCAGCCTATGATCCAGAATTTTACATTGACAAGTTGTGGCTGTCCGAAAACCACGTCTTCTTCACGATCATGATTTTCCTCGGGCTTCCATTCTGCTGGGCCAAGCGTGGATTTCGTTATGTGTTAACGGTACTTGTTATGCTCTGGTTCCTCCACACGAATTTCCTGGCCGCTTTGTCTCCACGCTATTGTTACTACTATCAGCCGCTCTTGATACTTGCCGGCACAGCCGCGGCGATTACTCTTTATGATCGACTTGTTTCTCTCGCTCATCGCGCGGGTAACGCGACCGTCGCTCGTGTTGCTGCGCATGCCACCGGTATAACAGTGCTGGCTTTGCTCTTTCTCCAAAGCAACGAATCGGTGCTGAAAGAGTACACCCTTTCCAGCAAAGGCGATCAACCGACACTCATGACTCGCATGAATACGTACAAGTACGACTATCGCGGCGCGGCGGAGTATGTAAAGAATCACTTCCGGCCGGGAGACCGGATTCTTCCAGGCATTCCACACGTGTTCGCTTGGTACGCGGGAAGGCCCGGGGATTATTCGCTGGATACTCTCCTCGGCACAAAAACCGGGTATAATTACACACTCGCGCAGCCGAGATTCATCGATAAGTTTGCTGGATTACCGGTGGTGCGCAATATCACCGAGCTGCGGGAGGTCGTTTCTCCGGCGCATCGCACTTGGGTTGTGTTTGCCCCTTATGCTAACCTGGAAAAGTTGAGCAGCCCGAGTGTGCTGGATTATCTCCACCGAAACGGCAAGATCGAATTTGAAACCTATCGAGCAAAAGTCATGTTGGTTGAGCGTGCAAACGAACCGAACAGTATCGCCAAAACACCTTAGATCTAGATGCTGGAATAGGCCCTGTTAACAGCTTTCCGTCCAGCCGCACAGATCGAAAACATGGCCGAGCTAAGCGGGGTCTGAGTTCTTGCTCGTGCCGATTCCAACTCACGCGTGATCTGGCTGACTTCGCCTGCGTGTGTCTTAACAGCAGTCTGAAACAGGTTTGCCGCGCAGTTGTAGAGTGAAATATCAAGGGAGTTTTTCTCTGCAATCAAATCGAGAGTCGACTGAGGAATATCGGCTTTCCTCGGCCGCGTGCGAGTCACATTGAAACTCGAGTAACGTTGCAGTTTCCAACCAAAGCGTAGCTTCATTAGAGCCAGGCTTTCTTCAAAACGCTCGAACAAACCGACAACACTAAAATATCGGCCCAGATCAAGGTTTCGCATACTCAGCTCCGGCAATAATCTTGCATTGAACGTTCTCTCTTGGCGAGCGTCTGACAAAATCCTCCAAACTCCAATTCTCACGTTTAAACTTCCAGTACAACGGGTGCAGTTTGTAGGTGCGCATAAAGTAGAAGGAAGAAATCACCCGGTCGACAGGCTCGCGAACGACTGTGATGTAAGTCGCTGGCTGGGGAAGGATCGCATGAAGCCCAAACAACATGTGGCCTTTGAACATCCGCGTTCTCATCAATCGTTCCTTGGAAAGCCGCTGCAAGTGGGTCCATGACCATTCGAAGAAAACTGGGTCTATCGAGTACATCTCCAAAAGAGGGTATTCCCATTCAATCAGGCGATTGAGCGTGGAGCCGGCGGCTTTTGGGAGGTGGAGAAAGATAACCGCTTCCGCGGCACGATCGGCTTGGGTCATGGCGGCGTGTTTAGTCAGTGGAGGCTCGCGCCGAATTAGCCCGACCTCTAGTCTTCGTGCGGTAATGATCTTCATCACGCGTGCGGTATTCACCGTCGGATATTAGTTTCTTTTTGTAGGCGTCGTAACCGAGTCGCTTTCCTTGCTCCCAAGCCCGGGCTACGGCAGCGGAAGTCTCTACGCTTAAACCATCACCATGCCA
>WNGI01006565.1_pt1 | contig 10579 bp, 10 predicted proteins | sample 5400621 | NCBI WGS metagenome assembly WNGI01 (sample SAMN13153374, study PRJNA577476) | soil metagenome | isolation source: 20 cm soil or saprolite under Garry oak tree replicate 1 | place: USA:California | collected 2016-06-15 | reverse complement strand
CCGCCGAGCGGCCGCATCAGGAAAGTCGCGGCGAATAGCACGGCGGCGTTGAGTTGCTGTACGACGGGATCGCTGTTTGGAAAGAACGCCGGCGCGAAGTACAGCGCGAACGCGGTGTAGGCGTAGAAATCATACCATTCGACGAGGTTACCGACCGAGCCGATGAAGATCGCCCTGACCCGGCGTTGCACGTCGGCGAGGTCGATATGATCGGAGACCACCGCTTGATCTGTCATGTCCCGTCTCCCGAGCGACCGCGCCACCCAGGTCAGGAAGACCTCAGCTCGCCTTTCCAAACAGCATCGGAAGCTGGCGCGGTCCGCGTACCGTACCTTCCGACCAGGTGACCTGGCCAGCGGGATCGAGCCTGAAATCCGGGATGCGTTTCAGCCATTCCTCGATCGCAACGGTCATTTCCATCCGCGCGAGGTTAGAACCGACGCAGCGGTGGATCCCCAGGCCGAACGCGGCGTGGCGGTTCTCCTTGCGGTCGATCACGACCTTGTCGGCGTCGGGGAACATGGCGGGGTCGCGGTTGGCGGCGGGAAACGACAGCAGCACCATGTTGCCAGGCTTGACCGGACAGCCGCTGACCACGGTTTCCTTGATCACCTCGCGCGCCATCGTCACCGGCGAATAGGCGCGCAGCAATTCCTCGATCGCGATCGGCATCAGTTCCGGCTCCGCGATCAAACGCGCGCGATCCGAAGGCGTCTTGGCCAGATGCCACAGCGAAGAGCCGATCGCGCTCCAGGTGGTGTCGATGCCGGCGATCAGCAACAGCCGCAGCGAGCCCAGCACGTGCGGGTCGGACAATGGCTGGCCGTCCTTGTCCCTGGCGTTCATCAACGTCGTGATCAGATCGTCGGTGGGATTTTTCTTGCGAAGCTCGATATGCTGCGCGAAATAGCCGGTCATTTCCTGGACCGCGCGCATCAGGATGTCATCATCCTTGATGCCGAGTTCGAGAATCTCGTGGATCCATTTGATGAAGAGATCGCCGTCCATTTCCGGGATGCCGAGCATATGGGCGATGGCGCGAACCGGAATATGCTTGGTGTAGCGCGCCGCGGCGTCGCATTTGCCGTCGGCGATGAATTCGTCGATCAATTCGTTGCAGATCGCGCGAACCCTGGGCTCCAGCTTCTTCATGGCGTCGGGGGTGAACGGCGGCAGCAGGAACTGTTTCGCGGGCTTGTGCTCCGGCGGATCGGACGTGATCGGCGGTGCGGATGCCGTCGCTTCGGGCCGGACATCGCGCACGATGACGCGCCGCGAGGAGAAGTGCTCGGTGTCGTAGGCGATCTGCTTCACCGCTTCGTAGGTGGTAGGCAGGTAGCAGCCGAGAAAGCGCTTGGTGTGGACCACCGGGCATTCCGCCCGCAGCTCGTCCCAGATCGGAAACGGGTTTTCGGTCCACCGCGGATCGGTATGGTCGAAATCATGAACCCAATCGGTAACCGGCGGATGTTCTGATATTACGGGGGCGGGATCGGACATCAGGCAAAATCCTCTGGTTTGTCTATTCGCTGAGTTGTCTTGCCGAAATCATCGGCTGAGGGAGGAACTCGCCTATTCCTCGGTCACCTCGATCGCGATCTCCGGGCAATTGGTCTGCGCCAGCCACGCCTTGTCCTCGAGTCCCGCGGGCACCGTGCCGTCGCCGACCTCATGCGCATTGCCGAATTCATCGAGGTTGAACAGTTCAGGCGCCAGCGATTTGCAGCGGGCGTGTCCCTGGCACTTATCCTGATCGACGCGTATTTTCAGTTTTCCGGACATTCGATCAATCTCCCTTGTACCGTCGCTCGCAAGCGCTGTGTCAAACGCGGCGGCCGGTTTGCTTCGCGCTTCGAGATGGCGCGTTGTTCTTGTTGTTGTTATGAATTATAGGCATGACTATAATATAACCGTCAATACAAATTTGGATGATGGCGTGGCGGCAGATTGGCAATTGGCAGACTGGCTTACCGTTCGGGACCTCCCGGGCATTCTGCCGACGCAACAGCGCCGCAGCCAGGAAACCACGGTGGCGTTACTGGAAGCCGCTGCCGAGATGCTGCGCGAGCGTTCGCTCGATGAGCTCTCGATCGAGGATTTGTGCAAACGCGTCGGCGTCACGATTGGCGCCTTTTACGGCCGCTTCGAAAGCAAGGACGCTTTCTTCAACGCGCTGATGTCGCTCGCCGCAAGCAAGGCGCTGGCCGCCGTCCGCGCGGCGGTAGCCGATGAGGATAATCTCGGTGCGGGGCTGGAAGAGGCCTGTCGCGGGGTCGTCGAAGTCGCCGTAGATGTCGTGCGTCGCAACGTCGGCGTCGTCCGCGCGGCCTCGCAATATGAAAGTGTCTACCCGGAGCGATGGGGAACGATCCGCGCCACTGGATCCGCCATGGTCGAACTCGCAACGCCGCTATTGCTGGCTCGGATGGGCCGCGGCCGGATCCCGGCGAAGATGCGCAGCATCGGCTTCGCGTTTCAGATGATGTTCGGCACGTTGGTCAACGCGGTGCTGCACAAGCCGAAACTTGTCTCGCTCGACGAACCGGAAATGGTCGACCGTCTGGCGCTCACGATGTTCCTCCAGTTGCAGCATGAAGCCCGGCCGGATCGGCCGGCAAAATAGCCACAGCCGGGAAGGTGGTCGACTATTTGGCCGATCTCGGATCGATCGGCGTGGTGCCGCGAACGCCCAGAATATCTTCCAGGACCTTGGCGCCGGCGAGAAGTTGCGCTTCGCCGCGCGGCGCCGCCACCATCTGAAGCCCAACCGGGAGGCCGGACGCCGTGAAACCGCACGGCAAGGACAGCGCCGGGCAGCACGCCAGCGTGATTGCATAGACGATGCCGAGCCATTCGACATAATTGTCGAACTTCTTGCCTGCACATTCCGCGACATAGCGATTCTCGACCGGGAAGGGCGCGACGATGGTCGCGGGCGTCAGCAGCAGGTCGTAGGTCGCAAAGAACTCCAGCGTGCGCGCCGTCATCGCGACGCGTTGCGCTTCGGCGCGCTCGAGCTGCTCGACCGTCAGCTTGAGGCCTTCTTCGATGTTCCAGATCACCTCGGGCTTGAGCAGATCGCGCTTTTCGCGCAGCAGCGCCGCCTTGCTGAGGGCGAAGTCGAACGCGCGCAGCACGTGGAAACATTCATGAGCCTCGCGCAGGTCCGGATGGGCTTCCTCGACGATGGCGCCGGCTTCGGCAAACCGCGAAGCCGCCTTGCGGGTGATGGCCGCGACTTCGGGATCCACGGGCGTGATGCCGAGATCGGGAGAATAGGCAATGCGTTTTCGTCCTTTGCCGGAGCGGGCAGCGGACAGAAATGACACGGGCAGCGCGGGGAGCGAGAGCGGATCGGCCGGATGCTCGCCGCTCATGGCATCGAGCAGCAGCGCGAGGTCTTCGACATTGCGCGCCATCGGGCCCTGCACCCCGAGATTGCGATCGATCGCGGCAGTCGGCGTATGCGCGACGCGGCCGATGCTCGGTCGCAGCCCGACGATGCCGCAGAAGCTGGCCGGGTTACGCAGCGAACCGCCCATGTCGGAGCCATGGGCGAGCCACGCCATGCCGGTCGCGAGCGCCACCGCGGCACCGCCCGAGGAGCCGGCGGCGGATCGCGAAGTATCCCAGGGATTGCGCGTCGCGCCGAATACCTCGTTGAAGGTGTTGGCGCCGGCGCCGAATTCCGGCGTGTTGGATTTGGCGTAGATCACCCCGCCATTGCTTTCGAGATGCTCGACCAGAAGGTCGGAACGGGCAGGGATGTTATCCTTGTAGATGGGCGAGCCCTGCGTGGTCAGGACTCCCGCAACATTGGTGAGGTCCTTGATCGGAATCGGCATGCCCGCGAGCAGCCCGCGCTCGCCTGCCGGTTTTTTCATCAGCGCCTTGGCGTGGGTTCGGGCGCGATCGAAGCATAGCGTCGGCATGGCGTTTACCTGGCCGTCGACTTCGGCGATCCGCTGCTCCAGCACGTCGAGCAGGTCGAGCGGCGTCACTTCGCCTGATTTGAGTTTGTCGACGATGGCGCACGCCGTCGCCCGCACCAGTCCCTGATCAGTCGCCACCTGCGTCTCCACCGTTCCATGTCTCGCCATCCGCTATCTCTCGATAGCGGATTGTGTAGCCCTGTAAAACATTTTCCGGCAAAGTGGAAACACGCTGCTGCCAAAGACCAATTTCGGAGATATCCAAGCATGACGACGCCGTTCGACGCGCCTGACTGGCGCGGGATGACCCGGCAAGACCGCGATCTCGGTCTCAATAACGGCGTCGCCGTCGCCGAGAGCAGCGACATGGTGGCTGGCTGGGAACGGCGCTCCGCGGAAATGCGGGAGCGGCATTTAGGCCATCTCGATCTCCGATATGGCCCACGCGAGCGCAATCGGATCGATTTCCTAAAATCGCGCGCCGAAAAAGGCCCGACCCTGGTGTTCATCCACGGCGGCTACTGGCAGGCGCGCGCCAAGGAGGTCTTTACGCTGTTCGCCGCGGGCCCGATGGCGCATGACATCAACGTTGCGCTGTTCGGCTACACGCTGGCGCCGGATGCGACGCTCGACGAGATCGTCGCCGAAATCCATCAGGGACTGGATTTTCTGGCAGGGCAGTTGCCGGCACTTGGCGGCGATCCGAGCCGCATCGTGGTGTCCGGATGGTCCGCCGGCGGACATCTGACCTCGATGGCGCTGTCGCACCCGAAGGTGAAAGCGGGCATGGCAATATCGGGCATCTACGATCTCGAGCCGATCCGCCACTCCTATCTCAACGTCAAGCTAAAGCTCGATGAAGCGATGTCGCGGCGTAACTCGCCGGTCATGCAGGCCGGCGGCCCGATGAAGCCGCTGTCGCTGGTGGTAGGCAGTGCGGAACTGCCGCTGCTGCGTAAACAGACCGCGGATTTCGCGGGCCACCGCGCCAAATATGGATTGCCGGTGACCTATGAAGAGATCCCCGGCGCCAACCATTTTACCATCATGGATGAGATGGCGTTTCCAGCGGGCCGGATCACGACGCTGATCCGGCAGTTGTTTGAGAGGACGACGGGATGACGATGAGTATGCGGTTACACCGCTAGCTCAGACCGGCTACCAGCCCGCACTGATCCCGCCATCGACCGTATAAATCACGCCCGACGTATACCCGGAACGATCCGAAGCAAGGAACGCCATCAGGTCGCCGATCTCGCGGGCATGCGCGGGGCGCCCGAGCGGCAGGCCCTTTTGAAACTCGGTGTAGCGGCTCTCGTCGCCGAACTGGTTTTTGGCGCGGGTTTTCAAGAGCGTGAGGTGGCGATCGGTACCGACCGGCCCGGGATTGATGCCGACGACGCGGATGTTGTCGGCAAGGCTCTTGCCGCCGAGCGCGCGGGTGAACGCCATAATCGCGGCGTTGCCGGCGCTGCCGCAGATATAATTGGCGTCGAATCTTTCGCCGGCGGCACCGATGTCGTTGACGATTACGCCGTGGCCGCGCGATTTCATCTGCGCATAGATCGCGCGGGTCAGGTTGATATAGCCGAACACCTTGAGGTCCCAGGCGTGACGCCAGGTCGCCTCGTCGATCTTGTCGATCGAACCGCCCGGGATATCGCCGGCATTGTTGACGAGGATATCGATGTCGGAAGCCTCTTTTGCGAGTCTTGCAAGATCCTCTGGCTTGCGTAGGTCGACGACATGGGCGGTAGCGTCGATTTGATGGGCCGCCCGCAAACGCTCGGCCAGCGCCTTGAGTTGATCGCCGCTGCGCGCCGCGAGCCGAAGATGGCAGCCTTCCTCGGCAAAGGCCTCGGCGGCGGCCGCGCCAATGCCCTTGGAGGCGCCGGTGATCAGGACGCGTTTGCCACGTAGATGAAGATCCATGGGATTGCTCGCTTGAATGGGATGTTTAATTGGGGCGTCGGTGGGGCTCAATTGGTAGGCGGTCGTCGCCGAGGCGGTCAACACTGCACTGCAGCGTTGCACCGCGCCCGAGTTTGGTCCATTGCAATCCGATCAAAATAACCGGCGCTGCCGGCGCGGCCAGGCATGAGGTATTTCTCGATGAGCAATGAAAAAAAGCAATACCGGATCGCGGTCATTCCCGGCGACGGTATCGGCAAGGAAGTGGTGCCGGAAGGCCTGCGCGTGCTGGAGCAGGCGGCGAAAAAGCACGGCGTCAGCGTGCATTTCGACCATTTCGATTTCGCGTCCTGGGACTATTACGAAAAACACGGCGAGATGATGCCGGAGGACTGGAAGGCGAAAATCGGCACGCACGATGCGATCTATTTCGGCGCGGTCGGCTGGCCCGCCAAAATCCCCGATCACGTTTCGTTGTGGGGATCGCTGATCAAATTCCGCAGGGAGTTCGACCAATACGTCAACCTTCGCCCGGTGCGGCTGATGCCGGGGGTACCGTCGCCGCTCGCCAACCGCAAGCCCGGCGATATCGATTTTTGGGTGGTGCGTGAAAACACCGAAGGCGAGTATTCGTCCGTCGGCGGACGAATGTTCCCGGATACCGACCGCGAATTCGTCACGCAGCAGACGGTGATGACCCGCATCGGGGTCGATCGCATCCTGAAATTCGCGTTCGAGCTGGCGCAGTCGCGGCCGAAGAGGCATTTGACCTCGGCGACGAAATCCAATGGCATTTCCATCACCATGCCGTATTGGGACGAGCGCGTGGAGGCGATGGCGAGGAATTATCCCAAGGTGAAGTGGGACAAATATCACATCGACATTTTAACGGCGAATTTCGTACTGCATCCGGATTGGTTCGACGTCGTCGTCGGCTCCAACCTGTTCGGCGACATCCTCTCCGATCTGGGCCCGGCCTGCACCGGCACCATCGGCATCGCGCCGTCCGGCAACATCAATCCTCCGGGGCTGTTCCCGTCGGTGTTCGAGCCGGTGCACGGCTCGGCGCCCGATATCGCGGGGCAGGGCATTGCCAACCCGATCGGCATGATCTGGTCCGGCGCGATGATGCTGGAGCATCTCGGTGAAAAAGCTGCCGCAGCCTCGATCGTCGCGGCGATCGAACGCACGCTCGGCGAACGCACGCTGCGCACCAAGGATCTCGGCGGCAACGCCGACACGACGGCCTGCGGCAAGGCGGTCGCAGAGATGGTGGAGTAGCGCGCTCTATTGCTATCGTCGTCCCTGCGAAAGCATGCGAAAGCAGGGACCCATAACCACCGGCCTTCGTGCTTATGGTAGGCTGTGGCTCCAGCTTTTTCGTAGAATTTAGTTCGGTGGTTATGGATCCCGGCTCGCGCTTCGCTTGGCCGGGACGACGATAAAGGGCTTAGTGCAGCTTAACCCTTCGCAATCCTGCGGCAATGCTGCAACGACGCCTCGATCAGATTCTCGCTCGCCTCGGGCGTGCGGAACGCCGAATGCGCCGACAGCGTTACGTTCGGCAGCTTGGTCAGGGGATGATCCTTTGGCAGCGGCTCGATGTTGAAGACGTCGAGCCCGGCGTGCCGGATATGACCCGACTTCAAGGCCTCGATCATCGCGGTTTCATCGACCATGGCGCCGCGCGCGGTGTTGACGAGGATGACGCCCGGCTTCATCGCCGCGATGCGTTGGCGCGAGAGAAAACCGCGGGTCTCGTCGTTCAACAATAGATGCAGCGAGACGACGTGGCTCTCAGTGAGCAGTCTTTCCAGCGTCACGAATTCGACGCCGGCACAACTCTTCGGCGTCCGGTTCCAGGCGATCACGCGCATACCGCTGCCGAGCGCGATGCGGGCAACTTCCGCGGCGATGCCCCCAAAACCGATCAGGCCGAGCGTCTTGCCGGTGAGCTGCATGCCGTCCTCGCGCAGCCAGTTGCCGGCGCGCATCTCACGGTCCATTTGCGCAATGCCGCGCGCGGCCGCCCACATCAGCGCGATGGTGGATTCGGCCACCGCGATGTCGCCATAACCGCGGATCAGGTGAACTTCGATGCCGAGCTCCGCGAGGTCTTCCGGGTTCATGTAGCTGCGGGCGCCGGTGCCTAAGAACACCACATGCTTGAGCCCTGCACATTGGCGCGCGATCTCGGTCGGCAGCGCGGTGTGATCGACGATCGCGATCTCGGCGCCGTCGAGCACTTTCGGCAATTGATCCGAGGTCACGTCCGGATCGCGATGAATGCGCACCGCGGGATCACCGGATTTTGTCAATCGTTCGAAAATAACCGCAAGCGCCTCATTGGCATCGACGAATACACCACGCACCGGATTCTCCATTGGGTTGGTCAGGATGCGACGCCGGCGAGCGCCAGCACGGTATGCATCAGCACGTTGGCCCCCGCCGTGCAATCGGCCTGCGTCGCGTCCTCGAGCTCGTTGTGGCTGACGCCGTCCTTGCAGGGCACGAACACCATCGCCGCCGGCATGATGGTGTTGAGATTGCAGGCGTCGTGGCCGGCGCCGGACGTAATGCGGCGGTGAGAATAACCGAGCGCCTCGGCGGCATTCTCCACGGCATCGACGAGTTTTGCATTGAAATGGGTAGGCGGCTTGCGCCAGACCAGATCGAGCGCGACATCGACCTTGCGCCGCGCCGCGATTTCGGCGGCGGCGGCGCGCAACTCCTTGTCGAGCGCGTCCATGATCCCGGCATCGGCGCTGCGGCAATCGACGGTGAACGCGATTTCGCCGGGAATGACGTTGCGCGAGGGATTGGCGATGACGGCCTCGCCGATGGTGCCGACCGCCTTGGGACCGTGCTTTTTCGCAATGCCCTCCATCGCCAGCACGATCTCCGCCAGCGTCGCCAGCGCATCGCGGCGCAACGGCATCGGCGTCGAGCCGGCATGGCTCTCGAAGCCGGTGATCTTGCCGTCATACCACAGCACACCCTGGCCGGAATCGACCACGCCGATGGTTTTGCCTTCGGCTTCGAGGATCGGGCCTTGCTCGATATGCAGTTCGACGAAGCCAGAGAATTTCTGCGCGCCCACCGGGCTCGCGCCACGATAGCCGATACTGTCGAGCGCCTCGGCCACGGTCACCCCTTCGGCATCCCTGCGCGACAGAATATCGCCGGTGGTGAAATCGCCGACATAAGCCGCCGACGCCATCATCGCCGGCGCGAAGCGCGAACCTTCCTCGTTGGTCCAGTTGGCGATGCAGAGCGGTGTTTCCGTCTCGATCCCGGCGTCGTTGAGAGTGCGGACCACCTCGAGCGCCGCCAGCGTGCCGAGCACGCCGTCGAATTTGCCGCCGGTTGGTTGGGTATCGAGGTGCGAGCCGAGCCCGACCGGCGGCTTCGACATGTCGCGGCCCTTGCGCAAACCGAACATCGAGCCGAGCGCATCGACATGGACCTCCAGACCCGCGGCCTCGCACGCGGTGCGGAACCAGTCGCGCACCTGCTTGTCCTCGGGGCCGAGCGTCAGCCGCCGCACGCCGCCCTTGGGGGTAGCGCCGAATTTCGCGGTTTCGTGAATGGTGTCCCACAGCCGGGCGGAATCAATTTGCAGGTTGGATGCGATGTTGGTCATTCAGTCATTCCAGAGATTAGGCCAGAGATCACGCAATGCATACGCATTCCCAGTTTCAATGACCCGCCAGAAGAGGCGCGTCAATAACGGTGCTGCTCCGCGCCAGATTGGCGGCGAGTTCGGCCACGCGCTCGACCGCGACGGTGTCGGGCGAAGCGAGCCAGCTCGCCGAGAATGTCAGCAGCGGCATTTGCAGGTTGGTCGACAGCAATTGCAGCCGTCCGTCGGCCATTTCGTTTTCGACGATGGCGGTCGGAATCACGGCGATGCCGAGCCCTTCGATCGCCATGTGGATGACGGTGGCGAGCGACGCGCTGGCGTGCAGCCGGATCGGCGGCAGGTCTGGGCGGTTGAACATCGAACGCACGATTTCGTAAGGCTGGGTCTTGCGCGGAAACGTGATGAGCGGAAATTTTGCCAGATCGTGCACGGTCAGCCGGCGCTGCCCCAATCCGAGCGCAGGACTGGCAAGAAATCCGACGGGATAATCGCACAGCACCCGGTTGCTGATGGTCGGCGCCGTCAACGGTCCGAGCAGGAACGCGAGTTCGATTTCCTGCGCCAAGAGCCGGGTGCGCAAATTCGAGGTGATGTCGACCTCGATCTCGAGCGAGAGATTGGGGTAGGCGTGATTGACGCTCTTGATCAATTGCGACAGCCAGGTGTGGACGATGGTTTCGGCGACACCGAGCCGCAGCACGCCGTGCATCGCCGAGCGGTCGCCGACCGCCGCCAGCATTTCCGAACGCAGCCCGATCAGCTTCTCGGCATACACCATCATCTGCCGGCCGCTCGGCGTCGGCAGCACCATGCGCCGGTCGCGCTGCAACAGCCGGACCCCGACCTCGTGTTCGAGCTGGGCGATCCGCTGCGAGATCGCAGGCTGAGTGGTGTTGAGCTTTTGGGCCGCGCCGCGAAAGCTGCCAAGCGTCACCACCCACATGAAGGTCTCGATTGCCTTGAAATCAACCATGCACTTAAAGCCCCCAAGTCGATAAATTAAATTTATCGATCTTGATTAAAAACAACGATTAGACATTATGGTAGCCATATGCGCCATTGCCTGTCGAGCTAATTAAAGCGGGACCTGTCA
>WNGI01024709.1_pt1 | contig 10580 bp, 12 predicted proteins | sample 5400621 | NCBI WGS metagenome assembly WNGI01 (sample SAMN13153374, study PRJNA577476) | soil metagenome | isolation source: 20 cm soil or saprolite under Garry oak tree replicate 1 | place: USA:California | collected 2016-06-15 | reverse complement strand
CGGCGCTTTCGCCGATGCTCGGAGCAAGCGTAGGCGGGGCTCGATGCGGCGGAGCCTCATGCGCGAGAGAAAGTGTCCTCGTGAGCGGAGCCCGGCGGCGGGCTCTGCTCAGAGACACCGGCGGTCGACTGAACGATCTGCGGCGAAATGCGAATCCGAACCGATACAGCGGCTTCTGCCGCCTCCCTTGCCGAGTATCTGCGGCGTTGCGAGTGCGTCGTCGAGGTGATCGACAGCCGGATCATCGATGCAACAGCAAGGCCACAATCCTTCGCGGCTCCCCACGCAGACGTCGAGCTCGACGGGTATCTCGCGGTCTGGCAAGCGATGCACCCTGAGTGCTCGACCGAACGCTTGACCTCGCTCCCGAACGCGTAGCCGAAGACCGATCGCGCTCGATGGAGCGAGCCCAGGGGACACCGCACCGGGAACTGCGGCAAATCCGGTACGGGGAAAGGACTCGCTCCGCCTTGGACGTTCAGCGCTGAATTCGCTTGTCCTTCGATGAAAGTCGCGGTAAACAGGCAGCGGAGAGATCTGGGCAGACCCGATGTAGCGGCTAGCTCCCTCGCCGATCGCGAAGACATCTTCGCCGCACACGTGTGGCGGCGGTCACAAGTCGTAGCTCCCGTAGCGCAACAGCTAGCGACGTAGGCCAGCGGCCGAGAGCCAGCCGAGCAGCGCACCCAGCAGCAACCCGCCCTCTGGCGCAAAGGGAACATCAGCCGTCACGCTGACGAGGATTCCAAGCGCCACGCCGACCACCGCGCCAGCTCCGGCAAACCAAATCCGGCTCCGATCCCTAGTAGCTCCACCCGCCATCGCAAGAAGGATGCTCGTCCGTCGGCACGGCAGGGTCAAGGACGTGCGCTTACGCTCAGCCGGCCTCCGTTCATCCGCGTCCGTTGCGCGCTGCTACTACTAGCCGGGGGGTCGTTAGGGCCGCCACGGACACAGACAGGAGGTGGCACGTTGACGGAGCACAGGATCGGCACGCAGGAGGAGTGGCAGGCGGAACGTGACGAGCTGCTGAAGGAGGAGAAGGAACTCACTCGCCGGGGCGACGAGGTGGCCAGGAAGAGGCGCGAGCTGCCCTGGGTTCCGGTCGAGAAGGACTACCGCTTCGAGACCGAGGACGGCACGAAGACCCTCGCCGATCTCTTCGCCGGCCGCTCCCAACTGCTCGTCTACCACTTCATGTTCGGGCCGCCCTACGAGGCAGGCTGCCCGGTCTGCTCCTCGATCGCGGACACGCTCGCCCCCCAGGTGCCCCACCTGAAGGCTCGGGACACCACCCTGCTGCTCGCTTCTCGCGCGCCGCTCGCGAAGCTGATCGCCTACAGGGAGCGGATGGGCTGGCGCATCGACTGGGTCTCGAGCGGCCGCAGCGAATTCAACCGCGACCTCGGCTTCCTGTCCACCGAGGAGGAGCTGAAGCCGTTCCTGGAGGGCGAGATCCCGCCCACCGTCGAACAGTACGCGCGCATGTGCGGGACTGACGTCCTCGGGTATGTCTCCGAGGGACCGGGCCTGAGCGCGTACGCGCTATCGGACGGGACCGTCTACCGGACATACGTGACCACGGCCCGCGGTGTCGAGCCCGCGATGGCTTACTACGCCCTGCTGGACCGCACGCCGAGGGGTCGCGACGAGAGCGACACGAGGCCGCTCTGGCTGCGCCGCCACGACGAGTACGAGACGAGCTAGATGGCTGATTCATCCAGGCCCAAGCGGGACGGTATTCGAACTACACCAAGAAATGCCCATACGGGACGCTATTTCGAACCGCCTCTACAAACTCGAAGAGTTCTCCGACGTAGGTGCCGATGGCGATTGGGCCATCCTGTCGTGCACCCATCGTCTCCGCATTGAATGGTATGCTGGCATACCATGCGTCGCACCACCATCAAACTGCCGGATAGTCTTGATCGCCGCCTCCGTCATGAAGCCGAGAGGCGCGGACTCAGCCTCTCAGAGCTCACCCGCGAGGCCATCGAGAACCATTTGATGGGCCGGACTCACCGCCGGCGCCTGGGATCGCCAGGCCGCAGCGGCAAGAGCGATATTTCTTACCGCATCGAGGAGATCCTGAGGTCAGAGCTCGGGACCCGTTGATCGTCGATGCGGGTCCGCTCTACGCCGCGTATGACGCGGACGACGCAGAGCATGTCCGCTGCCGACGATTGCTCGAGGGATATCCCGGGCTGGTTCTGGTACCAATCCTTGTCGTTACGGAAGTCGCCTACCTTCTCGGGACGAAGGTCGGAGTGGAGAGCGAGGTGCGCTTTCTGGGGGATCTCGCAGCCGGCGAGCTGATGCCGGAGCAGGTCGAGGCGGGCGACTGGATGCGAATCGCGGCGTTGGTGGCTGCCTACGGTGACTTACCGCTGGGCAGTGTCGACGCCTCTATCGTCGCGGCGGCTGAGCGGCTCGGTGCCGGCACGCTCGCAACACTGGACCGCAGGCGTTTCTCAGTGGTTCGGCCAACTCATGTGGAGGCCTTCGACCTGGTGCCTTAGAAGCGGGGCCGAAAACCAGCCAGAATGTTACGCGCGGGTCGGAGTCTTGAGGAGATGGGGTGAAATGATTAATGGCGCTCACGCAATCATCTACAGCCATGACCCTGAGGCCGATCGAACATTCTTCAAGGAAATGCTTGGGCTGCATCACGTAGACGCGGGCGGTGGTTGGCTAATCTTCGCGCTTCCGCCTGCCGAAGTTGCCGTCCATCCCGCTGAGCCAGGAAAACCGGGTCACGAACTCTTTCTCATGTGCCGTGACATCGACGCCGCAGTGAAGGAGCTCACGGGCAAAGGAGTCACTGTTGAACCTCGGTTCCACGACGAACCCTGGGGACGTCTGGCGTTCATCAAGTTGCCAGGGGGCGGAAAGCTCGGGGTGTACCAGCCGCGCCACCCGCGCGCTCTAAATGCGTCGGCGCCCGACGCTCTGAGCTCGAAGCCGGTGAAGCGAAACTCAACAAGCTCCAGGTCCCGCACAAAATCGAGATCGACTGCGTCGGTAAACCGCCGTTCTGGGTGATCCGAGAGTTTCTACTGATCCGCGCGAGCCGAATATGGCGCGTCCGCAGGCATGTTCACGGTGCCATCACCTCGACGTAGCCCGAATCGTCTGAGCGGCAGCGGGTTACGTTTGCGCGGACATGCATAATGCGAATCCGCGTTATGCGAATCGGCATTATGCAAAAAGAGGGCAATTGGTGGACCCGAGGGGATTCGAACCCCTGACCTTCAGACTGCCAGTCTGACGCGCTCCCAACTGCGCCACGGGCCCACGCTGCGCTTTCGGTTGGTTTAGTTAAGGATACCGTCCGCCTCCGGCAACCCCTGGCCCACAGCTACCATCTCCCACTGGCCATCAACCACAAGATGCGAACACGCGACATCACGACCAGCGAGCTCAAGGGTGGCGGATATTTGGCGCTGCCTGACACTGCCGGCCCACATCCTGCGGTCGTCGTGATCCACGAGGCTTTCGGCCTCAACGACAACATCAAGCAGATCAGCGATCGGTTCGCTGACGCAGGTTATGCGGCACTCGCGGTGGATCTCTTCACAGACCGCAACCGCGCCATCTGCATGGCTCGTTACATGGCCGGCATGCTCATGGGCTCGGTCAATCGATACGGAATCGACGACCTCAAGAGCGCGCTTACTTTCCTGGCCAAGCTCCCGGAGGTTGACGTCCAGCGGATGGGCGCCATCGGGTTTTGCATGGGCGGCGGCTTCGCCATCGCTTGGGCCTGCACAGACTCGCGGCTGAAAGCGATCGCGCCTTTCTACGCTGCCAACCCCCGACCGCTCGAGGTCGTCAAACGACTGTGTCCAGTGGTCGGGTCGTACCCCGAGAAGGACTTCACCGCAAGAGCCGGGCGCTCTCTAGACCAGGCCTTGACCCGGCACAAGATCGTGCACGACATCAAGATCTACCCCAACGCTCAACATTCCTTCTTCAACGACGCCGGACGCGCATCCAACCCGGAAGCCGCGGACGATGCCTGGCGGCGGGTGTTGGGATTCTTCGGCGAGCAGCTCGGCAGCAAAGCGAGCCCGACCAAATGAACGTGCTCGTCACCGGAGGCACCGGAACCGTCGGTCGCCACGTCGTCATGTTGCTGCGGCGATCGGGCCACCGCGCGCGCATCCTGAGCCGTGAGCCACGTGGGCACGTCGACGCGGTGCAGGGCGATCTGAGGTCGGGCGCTGGGCTGGCCAAGGCGCTCGCCGGGATGGACACGATCATTCACGCCGCCTCCGCGACGCGTGAGCCGCTGGCGGTTCGGGCGGTCGATGTGCGCGGCACCCGCCGCTTGCTAGAGCTCGCCCGCGACGCGAAGATCCGGCACGTCGTCTACGTGTCGATCGTGGGGATCGACGGAGTTGCCTATCCCTACTATCGGATCAAGCTCGCCGCGGAATCCGTGGTGCGAGAGGACCGTGTGCCCTGGTCGATCCTGCGTGCAACGCAGTTCCACAGTTTTCTGGAAGGCGTGCTGCGCGCCTTTGCTCGCCTCCCCGGAGTCATCGCCATCCCGCTCAGCTGGCAGTTCCAACCTGTGGAGTCGAAAGAGGTTGCGCAGCGCCTGGTCGATGTCGTGCTCGACAAGCCCGCGGGCATGTTGCCCGACTTCGGCGGCCCCCAGGTGCGCGACTTCAAAAGCATCGCGAACTCGTGGCTGGCGGCGCGCCAAGACAGGCGCCGCCTCATGAACCTCTGGGTTCCCTTCAAGCTCTCCCGCATGTTCGCCTCGGGCAAGCTGACCTGCCCGGACCACAAGGATGGTGTGATCACCTTCGACCAATACCTCGCGGAGAAGTACGCGCTGTCATGACCAAACTCGTTGATCGATTCGGGCGGACGGGATTTGCCGCCTTGAGCAGCCTGATCTGGGCGCTGCCGATGGCCGCGTGGGCAGGCTCCGCCGACCTTTCGCCCATCGACAAGACCGCCTACCCGTGGGTCGCGCTCGCCATCGGCCTCGTGATGCTCGTCGTCTGGCTCGTCCTGCTGAGCAGGCTCGGCAGGGTCAAGGTCGCGCCACGACAGCGCCGGTTCGAGCTGAACCAGATGTCGCGGTCGGAGAAGCGCTGGATCCTTGCCCTGGCCGCGTTCGCGACGGGCCTGATCGCCTGGCTCAACGGCGCCGCCACGGTCGACTGGGCGCCGCTGGTGTCCGCGGTCACCGCCGGCAAGATCGGTCCCGCATTGCTCGCCGCGGCGCTGGCCGCGTTTCTCATCGCGATGCTGACCGGCGTTGCGATCAGCTGGCGCCGCGCGACCGCCGCCTACCGGGAGCGGGCCGCCTCGTCCTTATCTATGTTGTGATGCTGACCGGCCTTGGTATTCATGATCCCTGTCGTGCCCGATGCGAACCCACCTTGCCAGTCCATCGTCGACACATTCGGATTCCATTCGCCCCAGGTGGACATGTCCGACCACACGCTCCAGACCTTCTCGGGCGAGGCCGTCGTTTCCACCGAGGTGCCGTACTCGCGCGCCATCGCTTCCTCCCTAGTAGCCCGGCTCAGCTCTCAACGAGGGTCAGCGCCGGCGGAGACGTCACTTCAGCCGCCTTCTCTTTCGTCAGGTTCAAAAGGATGATGACTCCGATCAGCAGCGCGGTGCCGACAAGCTGCACGCCGTAGATCGGCTGGTTGAAGCCCCAGGGTGGCGGAGCGGAGGCGATGAACGTCGCCGCGACCGGGTACGCCATCTCCGCGATCGTGGCCAGCGAAGCGGGCGTCCGGGAGAGAGCTCGGTAGTAGAGGAGAAGGGCGAGCAAGCCCGGAACCAGCGCGATCGCGAGCAGGTTGGGTACGAAATCGCTGAACCGGTAGTGGGAAAAGGCGCCGACTCCGTACTGCAACAGCACTATCGTCACCAGCAGCGGTAGGGCGAGGGTGAAGCGGAGTGAGGTCATGCTCCAGAAGCTGATGGAGCCGAGCGCAAAACGTCCGAGCACCGTTCCGCTCGCCCAAAGCAATGCAGCGCCCAGCGCGAGCAGGCCAACTTCGACGCGTCCTTGCTGCAGCGCCGACACAGGCGCTGTCGGATCCTGGGCGAAGACGACTAGATAGACGCCGATCATGGCGACGATCAGCGCCGGCCAGAACCAGGGTCGCCTCCGCTCGCCGAGGATGATCCAGGCGAGGACAATCGCGATCAGGGGCTGGGTCTGCTGGAGGACGAACGTCTCCGCAAAGACCTTGTATGTGGCCGCCTGCTGAAACGAGGCGGTGAACAGGATCGTGGCCAGCGACTGGGCGCCGGCCGCGATGATGATCACCGCCAGCCAGCCCTTCCAGCCGAGGTGGCGCAGCTCGTGCGCGCTCCGGATCAGGATCGGGAGCAGGAACAGCGTGATCAGGCCGTCCTCGGCGACCACGATCTGGGTCGGGGTCAGGTGACCTACCAGCTGGTTGCGGAAGTAGGCGTCCGAAGCCCACAGGGTGGCCGCCACCGCCACCAGCACGACCGAAAACCGGTCGACGCTGATGCCGCCGCTCGAACGTTTTGCTCGGTCCATCGATCTCCATTCAACGTCATTCGGCGGCGGTGACTTCCATGCCGCCCCGTCTGGGCATACCTGTCCGGGGTTCCCTCCCTTCGTTCCCGGTTCCCTCCCCCGCCGGCCGACCGGCCTGAGCGTATCGGACGCGTCAACCCAGCCTGTTAAGAAACAAACCGCCGGCCGCGGCCGGGCCACGCCGGCAGGCGCCGTTAGGCGAGCACCTCGTCCTCGGCCACCGCCGCCTCGAGGGTCACCTCCGAGTGCTGCACCACGTACACCTCTTCTGGCCGGTCATGTCCCTCGAGGCGCCGCTTGCCGACCGACACGAGCTGAATATCCGAGCGCAGGATGTCGGCCACGATCGTGTAGGTCGTCTCTGAAACCAGGATCTGGTTCCCCACCGCGCGCCGCCGCAGCTTCGCGCACCTGTTGACCGCCGGCGAACGGTAATCCCGATCCAACGCGTCCGCCTCCCCCGTCAACACCGCCATCCGCACCGACAGCGACAACCGGTCCGGCCACGGCTCGGACTGAACCGCTTGCTGCGCCTCCACGGCGGCCAGCAGCGCATCCGTCGCCCGCGGAAAGACCGCGAAGAACGAGTCCCCTTCTCCCCGCTCCTTCAACACGATCCCGCCATAGGCCTCGATCGCGGCGGTCAACAGCTGGTCGTGGCGCCGCATGGCCTGGTACATCGACGCCCGGCTCTGGATCCACATCGGGGTCGACTCGACCACGTCTGTCATCAAGAAGGTCACGATCCCATCCGGCAGCGACGAGCCTTCCTCCAGCTTGAACGCGGTTCCTGGCGAAGTCGTCGTCGTCCCTTCAACCGCGGCACGCGGCACGAGTGAGCCCTCCACGACCAGGAAGTCGTCGATCGTGTGCACACGCCGGAAGAAGTGCGCGTTGTATGACGGCAAGAAGCTCCACTCCGAGTAGTCGGGCGAGAATTCCACCTCCCGGCACACGTCCGGCGCTGCAGCGGCCAGACGGCCCAGCTTCGTCACCGCCAGCGCATCGAGACCCAACGAAGAGGCGATCGCCGAGCTCTCGACCCGTTGGTCTTCCTGGTCCGCCGCGACCGCCACCTGGACGAGCTGCAGAAAGTTGTCGAGGTCGGCCTGGGGCTCGAGAAATCCATGCAGCTGCTCGATCGAAAGGCTGAGCTCGACTCCGTCGCCGCTCGACCCGCCCGAGCCATTGGATCCGTTGAATCCGTCCGAACCGCCGGACTCGACCTTGGGCCTGAGCCAAGACAAAACGGTCTCGAAGGAGTCCGCGACCGCGAACTCCCGTGTGGCCCGCCGATACACCTCCCCCACCGTCGCCCATCCGCCGGTGCTCACGAAATGGTTCGCCGCGGCGTGCTCGAACAGCCAGGTCGAGTCGCCAAGGAGAAGGCCGAGGTTCAACGCCACCTGCAAGAAGCCGACCGCGGTTCGGTAGAGCTCCGTGACAAAAACCAGCGGCTCGACATCGGCGACGCGAATGTCCCGGTCGAGGCCCGCCGCCGGATTCGCCCGCGCCGTTCCGTCCATGTACGAAAACAGCTCGACCATCACGACCTCGCCGTGGTTGCGCAGCCGGATCCGGGATTGCGAAACGCGCGGCCCCGGCCCGCCGATCTCGGGCGAATCCACCACGTGGACGTGGCCGCCTGCGCCCCAAGAACGCTGGATGGGCGCCCGCAGCGACGAGATCAGGCTGTAGAAGCGCTGGATGAAGATGAGGGCTTCGCGACCCCGGCCCACGTCGAAGCTGTCCTGCCGGACCGCGCGCAGGTCCTCTTCCCATGAGGCGATGAGCGCCCCCCGCAACCCAACGATGCCTGGTTGCATCGATCCTTCCCTCAGGCCGGCCCAACTTCCCCCGGCGGGCCGTCCCTGAGCGTGAAAGGTTAGACCGTCCGAGCCGCCCAGAGCGCTGCTTACGCGCGGCAAGGCATACTGCTTTTGGGGATCGAGTTCGAGCCTACGTTCGAACGGGCTTTCAGTTCGAGGAGGCGTGATGAGTGATGTGACGTCCGGCGGCCATGCCATCGAGACCCTCCAGGTCGAAGACCGCCGCTACCCGCCCAGCCCCGAGTTCAGCAAGCAGGCCAACGCCAAGGCAGAGATTTACGGCCGGAGCTTTGACGATTTCTGGTCAGAAGAGGCGAAGAGGATCACGTTCTTTGAGCCCTGGAAGCAGCTCTACGAATGGAAGCCGCCCTACGCGAAGTGGTACCTCGGCGGCAAGCTCAACGTTTGCTACAACTGCGTCGACCGCCACGTCGAATCCGGGCTCAAGGACAAGGTCGCCTACTTCTGGGAAGGCGAGCCCGAGGATGACCGCCGGGAGATCACATTTGCCCAGCTCCAGAAAGACGTTGTCCGCTTCGCCAACGCGCTGAAGAAGCTGGGCGTCAAAAAAGGCACGCACGTCTGCATCTATATGGGCATGATCCCCGAGCTGCCGGTCGTGATGCTCGCGTGCACGCGTATCGGCGCGCCGTTCACCGTCGTCTTCGGCGGGTTCAGCGGCGAGTCGCTGTCAGGGCGCATGAACGATATGCAGTGCGACCTGCTCATCACGCAAGACGAGGGCTGGCGCCGCGGCAACAAGGTGCCCCTCAAAGCTAACGCCGATGCTGCGCTCGACCAGTCCCCAACCGTGAAACGGTGTGTCGTCGTCAAGCGCACAGGCGGCGACGTGCACATGCAGCAAGGCAGAGACGTCTGGGCGCACGAAGTCTTGAAGGACGTCGCCGAGGACCCCAAAACGTGCCCCTGCGAGCCCATGGATTCAGAAGACCTGCTCTACCTTCTGTACACCAGCGGCACGACGGCCAAGCCGAAGGGCATCATCCACACGACTGCGGGCTACCTGGTCGGCGTTGCGACCACCCACCACTACATCTTCGACGTCAAACCGAAGTCGGTTTACTGGTGCGCCGCCGATATCGGGTGGGTGACGGGTCACAGCTACATCGTCTTTGGCCCTCTTGCCAACGCGACGACCGGGATCGTCTATGAGGGCACCCCCGACTTTCCGGACAAAGACCGCTGGTGGAAGATCGTCGAGCGCTACAAGCCCGACATCCTCTACACGGCGCCGACCACGATCCGCACGCACATGAAGTGGGGACCGGAGTACGCGCAGCAGCACGACCTCAGCTCGTTGCGCGTGCTGGGCACGGTCGGCGAGCCCATCAACCCTGAGGCATGGGTCTGGTACCGCGAGCATGTCGGGCGCAACAAGACGCCGGTGGTCGACACCTGGTGGCAGACCGAGACCGGGATGATTCTGATCACGCCGCTGCCAGGCATCACAACCCTGAAGCCCGGCTCGGCGACCAAGCCTTTTCCAACCGTCGACGCCGCCGTCTACAACAACGCCGGCGAAGAGGTCCCGCCGGGAGGTGGCGGCTACCTGGTCATCCGCAAGCCGTGGCCGGCCATGCTGCGCGGCATCTTCGGCGACCCGGAGCGATACCAGGAGACCTACTGGAACCGCTGGAAGGACACCTATTTCGTCGGCGACGGCGCGCGGATCGACGAGGACGGCGATTTCTGGCTTCTCGGCCGAGTCGATGACGTCATGAACGTCTCCGGCCATCGCATCTCGACCATCGAGGTGGAAAGCGCGCTGGTCAGCCACCCGGCCGTCGCGGAGGCAGCGGTCGCGGGTCGTAACGATCCGCAGACAGGGCAGGCGATCGTCGCGTTCGTCACTTTGAAGGGCGGCAACGAAGGCTCGCCTCAAATGCTCAAAGAGCTGCGCGACCACGTGGGCAAGGTCATCGGCAAGTTCGCGGCGCCGGCCAACATCGTGTTCACACCGGAGCTGCCAAAGACTCGGTCCGGCAAGATCATGCGCCGCCTGCTCCGCGACGTTTCCGAAAACCGGCCGCTCGGCGACACCACCACTCTTGCCGATCCGGCGGTGGTTGCGGAGCTAGCGCGCCGCGGTCGAGAAGAAGCGTCGAAAGAAGAGACATAGGTTCAGACTTCGGCGTGTGACTGCTGAGACCGCCGTCGCCGTGCGACCGGTGGTAGAGACCACA
>WNGI01006925.1_pt1 | contig 10580 bp, 10 predicted proteins | sample 5400621 | NCBI WGS metagenome assembly WNGI01 (sample SAMN13153374, study PRJNA577476) | soil metagenome | isolation source: 20 cm soil or saprolite under Garry oak tree replicate 1 | place: USA:California | collected 2016-06-15 | reverse complement strand
CTGCCGCATGAAGCTCCTTTTTGACGAGAACTTATCGCACAAATTGGCGCGCCTTCTTGAAGATCTCTTTCCCAATTCTATCCATGTTCGTGATGTTGGCTTGAAAGCGGCTGATGATCCGCTGGTGTGGGAATACGCGAAGATCAATGGCTTGATGCTCGTCTCGAAGGACGCGGACATGCACCAGCGCAGTTTTCTGTTTGGACCTCCGCCTAAAGTTGTTTGGGTGCGTTTGGGGAATTGCTCAACTTCAGATGTTGAAAAGCTGATCCGTAACAACTGCGATACTATTAGAGCATTTCACGAAGACGTTTATGCATCGTTCCTGAGTTTGTCGTAGGTACAAATGGGTGTTGCGAAATTAACAGATCAAAATACAGTCGTTCCCGTTGAGAGCAAATATGCTCGCGTGGAGCGAGAGCGGCGCTATCTTCTGCAGGACTTGCCCGAGGGACTTACTCGGCCGGATCCTCATGTACAAATCACCGATAACTACATCACCGGCACCCGTCTTCGTCTCAGGAAGGTGCGCGAGCCACGCACAAATAAGTGGACCGTCAAACTGACTCAGAAGTTTGCGCCTGACCCACGAGACTTTTCTCGCACGATCATCACGAATATCTATCTCAATGCAATGGAAGTAGAAACGCTTGGCATTTCTGACGCCAACGAGATTCGGAAAAACCGTTACCCCTTTGAATTCGAGGGACGAAAGTGGTCCGTAGACATGTTTCTCGGTGAGTTGTTTGGATTGGTACTGGCCGAAGTTAGTTTTGAAACGGATGAAGAGCTCGACAGTTTTCCCAGGCCGCCGTTTGCGGTTGCAGATGTGACCAACGTTGAGCTATTCACTGGTGGTCGACTGTGCGAGTTGACCTTCGAGGACATTCGAGAAGAAATCATTAATATGGGTATTCTGCGCTCGAGTTCCGTCAGCTGATGGCCAATCTCCTGTCAGTTTAGAGGGCGGACTTGTCCGCCGCCGCGTCGAGGGGGCACAAGTGCCCTTTCTAAACGGACGACTATTAGAGCCGTGGTCCTGAAGACATGTTAGCCCTTCCAAAACAGATATGAATCAACTTAAGCCGTACTTGATACCCCTGCTGTTGATGGCGTTCCCCGGTCTCATGGCCTGTAAGAAAACTTCGGCGCCGGCGGACAAGACTGCAACCAGCCCCCTGGCGTCGCAATATCAGAGTGCGGCTGGCGGCACTACACCGGTCGGAAGCAGCAAATACTTCAAAGGCTCAATCGGCAGCACACTTGGTTTGCAAATGAAGCTGGTACGTGAAGGCGAGAAGCTGACGGGCTCCTATTTCTATCAAAAAGTCGGAACCCCAATCATTCTCAGCGGCACAATAGATAAGAACGGTAATGTCGTCCTCGACGAGTTTGATTCTGGTGGCCACCAGACCGGAATATTCAAGGGCGTTTGGAGTGAAGACGAGAATGGCCTCATCGCAATCTCCGGAAACTGGACCAAGCCTAACAGCGACAAGAAGACCGCATTCTCTCTACATGAAGAACCGATTGAATTTAGCACTGGCGTAGAGATCGTTGCGAAGCGGATCAAAGAAAATAATAAGAAACTGAAGTATGAAATCGACGCGGTGTATCCGCAGTTGACCGGTTCGGGGAGTGCAAACTACGAAAAGTTTAACCAGACAATTCGCGGTGTGGTTACCAAAAAAGTTGCTGCGTTTAAGACAGACCAGGCTCCGAGTCCGGACGATCCACCGCCCACCGAACTGGAATCGCTGGGCAGCGACTTAAACGTTGCGTATACCATCGCCCTCGCTAAAGACGATCTGATCAGCGTTGTGTTAGAAGTGAGTGATTATGAAGCCGGCGCAGCTCATCCTAATTCCTACTCCGAAGTAATGAACTTCGACTTGAAAAACGGCAAGCTGCTTAAACTAGCGGATCTCTTTCAGCCCGGATCAAAATACTTGCAAGCCATTTCGGCATATAGCATTGCTGATCTGAAAAAACAGGGTAAACAGGGCCAGGACTCCATGCTGGAGGATGACGACTGGATTCAGCGCGGCGCGGGACCGGATGCGGAGAATTACGGCAATTGGACCATCGGTAAGAAAGGCGTGGGAATTATTTTTGATCCCTATCAGGTAGCGTCATATGCGGCCGGTCCGCAGCATGTTTTAGTGCCCTTTTCAGCGCTGAAAGGCCTGATTAAAACTGATGGCCCGTTAGCCCCGTTTGTGAAGTGATTAGCTGGCCCGGTGGATACCGAGTTCCAGCCCGCGGAAGACTGTCGGAATAAACTCAAACCTCTGTGCGATCTCTGTGAACTCCGTGCCTCTGTGGTGAATGTTCCAAGAAAAGCAATCACCACAGAGGCACAGAGAACACTGAGGAAGCACAGAGAAAAACAAATCTTGAATTGCCCGACGTTTTGCTTTCTTGCGGTTGGATCTATCCTGCAAGCGAGGCTTCAGTTAAAGATGAATCGCTTTCTCGGGTTATGGGTGATTATCGGGGGCGCCTGCCTGATACTCCTGGGACTCCTGATCTATTCAGGCGGGTTCAACTGGTTTGGAAAATTGCCTGGAGACATTCACTACGAAAGCGAGCGAGTAGCAGTTTATATTCCCATTGTGTCGATGCTCATTGTCTCGCTGGCCCTAAGTTTGATCTTCTATTTGATCCGCAGATTCTTCTGAAAAGTAGGACAGGCATTCCTGCCTGTCCCTTCATGATTGAAACAAAGCCATGTTAGCGGAAATTAGGACAGGCAAGAATGCCTGTCCTACCCCCTATGCAGCTTCTATTACGCCAGTCTCTGAATATTCTGCCGCATGTGTGCGCATGAAATACACCGCCAGCACAAAAGCAAAAAACATCACCACCGCGGCGGTCCAGAACGTAACATACAGTGAATGGTCGCTCATGTAATGCGCCACCCCGTCGGCACCCACCTGGGGTGTTTGACTGTGAATCAACAGCGCCGTAATTGAGGGGCCCACGGCGCGCGCCAGGCTCGCCACTGACTGAGTAACACCCATCACACTGCCCTGCTCCGCGGGGCCGACACTCTTCGAAGCCAGGCTATTCAAGGCCGGAGTCGAAAGAGAATTTCCCAACGAGAAAATGCCGCCGCCTATGAGCAGCCCCAGCAAACCACCCCGATACGGTCCAACGAAGGGAACAGCAAAAAGACTGAGCGCAAAGCAAAGTGCGCCGAATACTACGAGTGGTAACTCACCGAAAAGCTTTACCAACCGGCCAATGAGCCCACCCTGAATGATGACGGCAATAAGGCCGACGTAAGCAAACAGATAACCGTTGTGTTGCGCGTCATAGCCAAAACGAAACATTGTGTAGAGGGAAAACGAGGTGGTCATGATCGAGAAAGCGACGATGAAAAGAAAATAGAGGATGAGCACAAAGCCGAGGCGAGGCCTCGTCACAGATTTGAGCAAGTATGACCAGCCGCGGCCGCCGGCCGCCGATACCCGGGCCGGGTGATCGGGAGTTACAGTCTCAGGCAAAGTGAAATAGAGCAGAGTGGCGTTTGCAAAGCAGAGGCAGGCCGCAAAAAGAAATGGGACCTCCACGCCCCACCGGCTCAGAATTCCGCCGATTGCGGGTCCAAAAATAAATCCGAGCCCGAAGGCTGCGCCTAGTAGACCCATTCCTTTCGCCCGATCTTCTTTAGTGGTGATGTCGGCAATATATGCCTGTGCGGTAGAGATGTTCCCGCCCGAAATCCCGTCCAGAATGCGACCGAGGAAAAGCATCCAGAGCGTACGAGCAAAGCCAAGGATCAAGAACCCGATGCCGGTGCCGATGATTGAGATGAGTAAGACCGGGCGTCTCCCGTACTTGTCGGAGAGGCGTCCAAGCACGGGAGAGAAAATCAATTGCATGATTGAGTAGGAGGCGAAGAGCAGGCCTACAGTGCGAGGGGTGGCATTGAACCGCGTACCTTCGGCATAAAAGGGCAGGACAGGAATGACAATGCCAAAGCCGAGCAGATCGATGAATACTGTCGTGAAGATGACAACCAGCGGAGAGCGCTTCATGGTAAAAGGTCAATCGTGGATGGTAGGTGGTATGTATCCTGATTAGGCAAAGCTAATCGATTCGCCGTCGAACATTTCCATGTGACACTGCTACCTCCGGCGGCTGCCGGACAGGGCCAGATCGATGGAAGCCATTCCCCCACCAGAGATCAGCAGGGCCAAAGACATCGCTAACAACGCCATGGCGTATTCCATGCCTGCAGGCAGAAAAAACTTTGGCCAGTGTACGGCAACCACTGCCGTGAGCATGACGCAAAAAAGTAAGAACGCTCCCAGTCGTGTGAGAAATCCCGAAAAAACCAGAATACCGCCAATCAGTTCTGCAAATGCGGCGGCACCCATCCAGAGCCAGGCTGGCCGCATGAAGGGAAATGGAGCTGGAAATGAGGTGAACTTGGTCAGGCCTGGACCATTGAAACTCCCTAATACTTTTTGGGCGCCATGGGCAGCAAAGATCGCTCCCAGAGCAAGTCGAATAGGAACGGGCATCCAGGCCGGTGCAGTTGCCATCAGTTTGCGAAACATTCAGGGCCACCTTTTTCAAAATGATTGAAGAGCGAGCAAGATATTAGATTATCCGCCAGGAAATGTCGCCGCGAAATCACTCAGCTCTTTGCGAATTAGACAACCGGCAGGACGCTAAGTATTGCTTTTCGAAGATTGCAGCCACCGAAGAAAATGCAATAGCTACTCAATAAACCGGTTCCGTTATGACGCTCTCGCGGAGAAATGTCGTGATGACATTGTCGTCAGGGTAGGCGTGTCCGCGGTGCTGGCGAAAAGCTTCGGCATAGGATATCAGTCTCCCAGAGACTATTGATGCTCTTTGCCCCTGTGAAGTGTTAAAGCGACGGATGCTTTCTATGTATTCATCCATCCCGTGGTGTGCACGTAGCCAGTTACGCTGGCTCTCATGACAGGCCAGCATTCCTAACTTTTGCTGCATCACCCCGCTGATATCAACGTAAAACTGCGGTATGACTTTCTTTCCAAAGATGTCTTTGTCCTCTATCGGTTGCGCGTAATAGAGGTAGGGTATGTTCAAGGTACAAGCGGCACCAGCTTTCGTCTTATAGTTCGGTATTGATGCATAGAAGCAGGCATTGCGAACAAGGAGGCTGGTCATCTCATGGTCCGACATATAATCGTTCGGCGAGTGCGTAATAACCACCGAAGGATCTATCTTTCGCAGCAGTGCGGTCACACGGCGGTTAGAGTCGTCATCGTTGAAAATACTTAGATCGTCAAATCCCGCGTGATGATATGTCGCACCCAGCACTTCGCAAGCCTTAATCGCTTCACGATGGCGAATGCGCCGTATGTCTTCGGCTGAAAGCTCAACCGTCCCACAATCGCCCAAGGTTAATGAAGCGACATGAACCTCATGTCCGAGTTGATGAAGCGCAAAGAGAGTGCCGGAGCACATAATTTCCACATCATCCGGGTGTGCCCCAACCGCCAGTACTCTTGTGGTTTCCGAAGCCATATAGTGGGTTCCCGCTTTCAGCGAGCGCGGGTTTAAGCGACCCGCGCCAACCTTTCGGCAATGGCTGGCTTGGGTTGAGCACCGACCAGCCGGTCAATCAACTTTCCCTCCTTAAAGATCAGCATGGTGGGAATACTCTGAATTTGAAACTGGGACGCAATTCTCGGGTTCTCATCAACATTAAGTTTGGCAATGCGATATCGTCCATTCGATTCCGCAGCCAGCTGATCCATGATGGGGCCAACCATTCGGCAGGGTCCGCACCAGGGCGCCCAACAGTCAACCAGCACAGGCATACTGCCGACGCGCAGCACATCACCCTCAAAGGTGGCGTCCGTGACAATCAAAGGCTTCTGGTCGTCGGCCGCGATCTTACTGGTATCCAGTGGTGTGCCGCATTTTCCACACTTCGCCTGGCCGTCCGCGGCCCTGGCAAGTTCAACTCGATTCTTAGTCCCACACTTGCTACAGCTAACTACAGGCATGCCGCGCTCCTCTCATTCGAAAATGCCGATTAAAATCTAATTTCGGTTGCAAAAGTTTCGCGAAAGTTCTCACCCAGGAATTATAGATCGTTAAGGGATAGTGGCTCAGTTGCGAAATTTCAAGCAGTGGACTTTGATCCTTCGCATTCCCCCAATCGACTGGCCCATCACCCAGAAGGGCCATACTTCGACGGGCTTGCGAGTTCGTAGTAACATTCGCTGTTCACAATACGCCTCCAAAGCGCGGTCTTCCAGGTACGAACTATGATGAACCAAAAATACTCCTCGGCTTTCATTCTGGCGATCCTGACAATCCTGATGGCAACTTGCCCGGGTGCAACAACGGCGCAAGCGGAGAAACCGCAAGCAGCGGCGCCGCCGCAGATATCATTCACAGTTTCCATGCCGAAGCCACATACCCACATGCTCGAGGTAGAAGTTCGGATAAGGCGCCGCCCAGACGTTCCGCCTCCAACGGAGGAAGTATTAGTGATGCCGGTCTGGACCCCCGGCTCCTACCTGGTGCGTGAATTTGAGCGTCACGTTCAGGACTTTGCGGCCACAGACGCTTCCGGGCAGCCACTGCAATGGGAGAAGGTAAACAAAGACTCCTGGCGCGTCGTAACAAAGGGCTCGGTAGACTGGCGCGCAACTTATCGCGTCTACGCAAACGAGTTGTCGGTTCGGACCAATGAACTGAATTCAGATCATGCTTTCTGGAATAACGCCGCGCTGCTAATGTACCTCGAAGGATTTCTGAGCGCGCCTTCGACTCTGCACATCCTCGCGCCCGAGCCGTGGAAAGTGGCCACCGCACTTCCGGTTGAGCCAGGCCCTAAGAATACATTTCGCGCCCAGAACTTCGACATTCTCTACGACTCACCAGTTGAAGCCAGCAACTTTAAAATGCTCTCGTTCGAAGTCAGGGGCGTACCTCACCGCATCGTAATTGATGGCGCAGGAAACTACGATCCGGAAATCCTTCGCGCCGGTGTCAAGAAGATTGTAGAGACAGAAGTGGAGTTGATGGGCGGCGAGATTCCATATCACGATTACACCTTTTTTCTTCATTTGCGTTCAAATCAGGGTGGTGGCCTGGAACACCTGAACTCGACTGCGCTCGGCTATCCCAGCTTTGGCTTTCGTGCAGCGACCGGTGACGAAGTGAATTCAGCCGGGCCCAATGCCGCCGCGCCGCGCAGCTATCGCGGATTTTTCTCGCTAGTTGCTCATGAGTTTTTCCATCTCTGGAACGTCAAGCGCATTCGTCCCGATGCGCTCGGGCCTTTTGACTACACCAAAGAAAACTACACTAAGCTGCTGTGGGTTGCGGAAGGCATTACCGACTACTATGCCAGACTGGTTTTGGGAAGGGCGGGGGTGGTTTCGGACAAAGACTTTCTGATGGAGAACGCCAGAGCTTTTCAACAGTTGCAGAACACTCCCGGCCGGCTGGTGATGAGTGCAGAGGAAGCAAGCTTTGATGCCTGGGTCAAGTATTACCGCCAGGACGAAAACTCAATTAATTCTCAGGTGTCTTACTATGACAAGGGCGCGATTCTGGGCTTACTTCTGGATCTGGAAATCCGCAAACAGAGCAAGGGTACAAAGTCGCTCGACGACGTGATGCGATATCTCTATACCGAGTTTTACAAGAAGGACCGCAACTATACCCCCAAGGATTTTCAGACTATTAGCGAGATGATGGCCGGGTCGAGCCTCGAGGAGTTCTTTGCAAAGTATGTTCGAGGTCGCGAAGAGCTCGACTACAACTCTGCTTTGGCCGCGGCCGGGCTCCGGCTGGAGACTGCCGGGCAAACACCCAAGCCCATTGAAAAGGCATATCTGGGCGCCGATGTGGTCCAGGAAGGCGATCGACTAATGGTGCGGCGTGTTTATGCAGGCTCACCGGCTTACGAACAGGGATTAAACTCCGGAGATCAGATCGTCGCTTTCAATAATATGCGCGCGACCAAGGATTTTTTCGACGCCCGCATTGCTGAACAGCGGCCTGGTGATCTGGTTAATATTTCGATTTTTCGGTTCGATGACCTGAGTATGCTGGCAATAAAGTTGGGCGGACGAATACCCGCGGCCTATTCAATTGTGCCGGTGGCGAATCCATCGGCGGAGCAAAAGCGGATATATCAATCGTGGGTGGGGGCGCCACCCGCGAGATAGATTCAAAGCCAGGGAGCTATTAAGCTGGTTGCCGGAGAACGTACAATGACGATTGGGAGAGTCGATCAGTTTCCTTTATGTCGGACCCTTATCAGTACATTAAATTCGAAATAGAAGATCGCGTGGCCCGCGTAACTTTTGCTCGGCCGCCGCTCAACATCTTCAACATCGCCATGATGGGCGAAATCAATGATGCGCTCAACCAAAGCTCTCGCCAGCGCGAAATCGTTGCGGTGGTCTTTGAGGCAGCACCTGATTGCCGGGCTTTCAGTTCAGGAGTGGCCATCGAGGAACATGCCGCAGAGACTATCTTTCAAATGTTAGATTCCTTTCACGCAATCTTTCTGACATTAGAACAACTCGCCAGGCCGACGATAGCCGTAGTTGACGGCGCTGCCCTGGGCGGCGGATGCGAACTAGTTGCCGCGTGTGACATCGCCATCGCGAGCGAGCGAGCGCGCTTTGGCCAACCTGAGATCAAGCTGGGAGTGTTTCCGCCGGTAGCCGTGGTGCTGCTGCCACAAGTCATCGGCGATAAGCGCGCTCGAGAGTTGATTCTTACTGGCGAGCTCATTGAGGCTTCGGAAGCGATGCGCGTGGGACTGGTAAACTACGTGGTGCCGAGCAACCAGCTCGAGCAGAAAACCACCGAGCTGCTTTCCAAACTTCGGGACCTTTCGGCAGCCACGCTTGAACTCACCAAAAAGGCAATGGACATCAGTCGCGGGCGCTCGCTCGATTCGGAGCTTCAGGAAATTGAGAACATCTATCTTCACGAACTGATGAAGACTCACGATGCACCGGAAGGCATCAATGCTTTCATTGGGAAGCGTAAGCCAGTGTGGCGCGATCGTTAAGAAACCGGAGAGAGTAGAAAGAGTTATGCGGAGAGACTGGAGACTAGAATCGAGATGAACACGCCACTCGGTCGAGTTGGATACTCCGGATCGCTTCCGACTGTGGTCCTTGGTTTGGTTATTACCGTAACTTTGGCAAACGGTAGTTTCGGCATTCCCGGGCAAACAGGACCTATTAGAACCAGCCACTCTCGCGATGCATTGACCGCGGACGCGCGCGAGATGGTGGAGCTTGCCAGCGGGGTTGTTTGCAAAGAACGAATAGGAGATCCCAGAGGCAGCGTACCCATAGACGAGATGCAGGGTCGACCGTCATTGCCGGTGCAAAGCCCTGAGGCCGTGGCTGGTGTCCAGCGGGCCCAACGCTTGTTACCCATTGCCAGGAACCTTGTCGTCATCTCATTGCGCCAACTGGGCAAGGATTACAACCTCACCGGCTCAAAGGGATATAGCGTCAAAATTCAACGCGCCATCGCCCGCATAGAAGCGGTCAAGAATATCAAGCCTGATGTGGACTCACGTGACAATGCATCAGTGTTTCTCAAAACCCCGCACACTATTGTCTTTGGTACGATATTCCTTGCCGGCCTGCCATCTGACGAAGGAATAATTAGCGTGTTGGCTCATGAGTTAGTGCACATCGGAGATGGGGGCGAAGACGGCCTTACCCTAATTTTCCGAGCGGTGGGCAATCGGGCATCGCAGCTAACGGGGTTAAAGATTCAACGACAGAGGGCGGAAGAATTAACCTGTGACATGGTTGGCATGCTGGTCGCCCGGGCCTACGTTTCCGTTACTCCAAGTTATGAGCCACTGCCGCAAAGAATTTCCCGTTCGCTGGAACACAATTGTGTGGACCAGGACGAGGGAGACGACGATCACCTCTCACCAAGAAGCACAATACGAGCACTGCTCACGCTAAGTCCGACACTCTCTCGCGAACTGGTGTATGGGCGGTAACATTCGGCGCCAGAACCTTTGTTCGCAATACCCTATTACATTGACATGAGCAACCGGCCACTCCTACCATGCCACTCCACAAACCACTGCGAGGCGCAAATAGAATTGACCGACTCTCTGGCGACGAAAAAAGTCTGCTGTATTAAAAAAGCAACGCAAGAAAAAACTTCTTTTTCCCTTCCAAAATGAGCACGATAGAAAGCCGTGGATAGTTCTTGCAGTCCTGGCTACTGTGATTGCGGGAGCCGCGTCCTGTACCTCTATCCTGGATAGGCAACGGAATGTTCGCCCGCTCGTGTTGCGAGACGTTCCCGCGCAACGGCTGGCCTACAGGCTGGAGCCTGACGTTGTTCCGCCCGCCGAGATCAACTCCGAGGACGCCAACGATAAGATTGAAGCCATTCAGATTGATTTCAACACCCGACGGCAAAACGATGCTCTGTTGAGAACAGTCCGTTCGCCAGATGGTCAGCGTGCCCTTGTGCTTTATGGAACCGAGGATGAACCGAGCCAGGCTTTCCATATTGACCTTTATTCGTCTGGCGGCAGTTTCGTGCGAAACGTGACA
>WNGI01016332.1_pt1 | contig 10581 bp, 8 predicted proteins | sample 5400621 | NCBI WGS metagenome assembly WNGI01 (sample SAMN13153374, study PRJNA577476) | soil metagenome | isolation source: 20 cm soil or saprolite under Garry oak tree replicate 1 | place: USA:California | collected 2016-06-15 | reverse complement strand
TGGCAGATGTTTCACGCCCCGGAGCTCGAGGCCGATCCGGCTCGACACGGCACCCAGTCCGGGACGTTCATCGCGATCCATTTCGCCGAGCGGACCATCCTGATCGGCGGCACGCGCTACGCGGGCGAGATCAAGAAGGCGGTGTTCACGGCCCTCAACTACCTGCTCCCCGAACAGGACGTGCTGCCGATGCACTGCTCGGCGAACCTGGGGCCGGGCGAGGACGTGGCGGTGTTCTTCGGGCTCTCGGGGACCGGCAAGACCACCCTGTCCGCCGATCCGGGGCGCGCCCTGATCGGCGACGACGAGCACGGGTGGAGCAGCCAGGGCGTCTTCAATTTCGAAGGCGGCTGCTACGCGAAGGTGATTCGCCTGTCCCCGGAGGGGGAGCCAGACATCTACGCCACCACGCGGCGGTTCGGCACCATCCTGGAGAACGTGGTCGTCGATCCCGACACCCGCGCGGTGGACCTCGACGCGGCCACGCTCACGGAAAACACACGGGCCTCCTACCCCATCGATTTCATCCCCAGGCATGTGCCGGGCGGCGTGGCCGGGCATCCCTCCCACATCGTGTTTCTCACCTGCGATGCCTACGGGGTGATGCCCCCCGTGGCGCGGCTCTCACCGGCCCAGGCGCTGTATCAGTTCCTGTCGGGATACACCGCGCGCGTGGCGGGCACGGAGCGGGGCGTGAGCGAGCCGAAGCCGACGTTCTCGACCTGTTTCGGCGCTCCCTTCCTGCCGCTGCATCCCGAAGTGTACGCCAGCATGCTGGGGGACAGGATCGCGCGTCACGGGGTGCGCTGCTGGCTCGTGAACACCGGCTGGACCGGCGGGCCGCACGGCACGGGCCGACGCATCGCCCTCGGGTTGACCCGCGCGATGGTGCGGGCGGCGCTCGCCGGCGCCCTCGACCGCGTCCCCACGAACCGGGAGCCGGTGTTCGGCCTCGAGGTGCCGGCGCATGTGCCCGACGTCCCCGCGGAGGTGCTGCGAACGCGCGCGACGTGGACCGACCCCGCGGCGTACGACGCGACCGCCGCGCGCGTCGCGGACCTGTTCCGCCGCAACTTCGAACGGTTCGCACCGCTCGTGCCCCCGGCCGTGCGGGACGCCGGTCCCCCGCCCGCGCGGTGAGTCAGTTCGAGGTCGTCCGCGACCCGCTATGGGACAACATCCGGCTCGAGCCCGAGGCCCTTGCGGTGGTGGACACGCCGGCGCTTCAGCGCCTGCGCTACGTGCGCCAGCTCGGCCACGCGTTCCTCGTGTACCCGGGCGCGACGCACACCCGCTTCGAGCACGCGCTCGGCGCGTACCACCTCGCCCGCCGCGCGCTGGCGCAGCTCGAGGAAGTGGCGGGTCGCCCGCCTGCGCCGCCCGCCGACCTGCGGCGCCTCAAGCTCGCCGCCCTGCTCCACGACGTGGGACACTACCCGTTCTCGCACGCGCTCGAGGAGGCCGGTCTGCCCCATCACGAGGAGCTGGCGGGTCGCCACCTGCACGCGGGCGAGCTGGCCGCGCAGCTCGCCCGGCTGGGAACTGCGCCGGACACGTTGTTGTCGCTGATCCAGGGGAAGCGGCAGGGCCCGCTCGCAGGGCTCGTGTCCGGGTCGCTCGACGTGGACAAGCTCGACTACCTGTCGCGCGACGCGTGGATGTGCGGCGTGCCCTACGGCGTGATCGACGTGGACCGGCTGCTCGCCTCGCTGACCGTGGTCCCGGGCGCGGACGGCCAGCCGGCCCTGGGCCTGCACGACAAGGGCCTCGCGGCGCTCGAGTCGTTGCTGTTCGCGAAGTACCAGATGTACCGGAACGTGTACTGGCACCACGCCGTCCGCAGCGCCACGGTGATGTTCACGCGTCTCGTCCGGGTGGCGATCGCGGCCGGACGGTTGCGCGCCGACGGCGTCGCCTTGGCCACCGACGACGTGCTGATTCACGACCTCCAGCGCGAGGATACGACCGGCCTCGCCCAGGCGCTGCGCGAGCGGCGCCTCGCCAAGCGCGCGCTCGACCTCCCCGCCACGGAGCTCCCCGGCGAGCCCGCCACCTGGCCCGCCGCCGATCCCGATCTGCGCGGTCGCGTGGAGGACTGCCTGGCCCGCGAGCTCGGCCTCGCGGAGCACGAGCTGTTCCTCGACTTCCCCGCAAAACCGGACATGCTCGCGTTGGACCTGCCGCTCGTCAAACGGGATGGAACGGTGACGCACCTCGCCGGCGCGGAAGCGACGGAGTATCTGGGGTTGCCGCGCGTCGCCGCCGAGCTGTACCGCTCGGCGCGGCGGTTGCGCGTGTTCGTGCTGCGGCCGGTGCCGGTGCCGGCGCGGGCCATCGTCGAGCTGGTGATGTTGCCGCGCGAAGCGGTCGCCGCGCGCGTGGCGGAGGGGAAACGCCTGCTCAGTTCTGGGCGGGCATAGGCTGCGTCTTGGTGTCGCCCGCCGGTCCCGCCTCGACCGCGTCCACCCGCACGATGATCGCCGTGATGTTGTCGAGCCCGCCGTGGCGGTTCGCCTCCGCGATGAGGGCGTCCACCTGCTCCTGCGGTGCGCGCCCGGACGCCAGCACCTCGGCCAGCTCGCCGTCCTCCAGCATCCCCGTGAGACCGTCCGAGGCGAGCAGGAACACGTCCAGCGGCTTCATCGCCCCGACGTACACGTCGGGGATGACGTCGCTGTTCGCGCCGACGCAGCGGGTGATCACGTTGCTGTAGGGGTGACTGCGCGCCTGTTCCGGCGTCAGGTATCCAGCGTCCACCTGCTCCTGCACGTACGAGTGGTCCTTGGTGAGCTGCACCAGCTTGCCGTCCCGCAGCAGGTAGGCCCGGCTGTCCCCCACCTGCCCTACGAGGAAGCGGGCGTCGTACAACACGAGCGCGGTCACCGTGGTCCCCATACCGCGCTTGTCGTGCTCAGTGAGCGTGCGCTGAAAAATGGCGCCGTTGGCGGCGCGGATCGCCGTGCGCATCCGGTCGGCCACCTGCTCGTCCGAGAGCGCGTGGGGCGAGCCGAGCTCGCGCGCCACGTACCGCACCGCCATTTCACTGGCGACCTCGCCCGCCGCGTGACCGCCCATGCCGTCCGCCACGACGAAGATGCCGCGGTCGGGGACCACGATGTAGTTGTCTTCGTTACCTGATCGGATGATTCCGACGTCGGTGCGGCCTGCGCAGGTGATTTGCACGTAGACGCTTGGCTAGGCGAGAATCCAGCGGACCAGGCCGGCGATCCCGGCGCCCCCGGCGAGCAGCACGAGCGCGGCCGCGCCGCACCCCTTGCCTTTCTTCTTGGCCGGCGGTGGCTGAGGCCGCTTCGGCTGTGGCCTGGCGGCGCCTTTGGCCGGGGGCGGTGCCTTGGGCGCCGCTTTTCCGGGCGCGGCCACGGGGGCCCGTGGGGCTGGCCGAGCTGGCGGAGCCGGTGGAGGCAGCGCAGGCGCGGGAGTCGAGAGCATGACGGTGCCCCCCCCCTTCGCGACGCCAAGCGCGTCGTCCGTCGGCTCGAAGACGAGCGGCACATCCCCGAACCGCACGCTCGCTCCGGGCGCAAGCGGCGTCTCGCTCTTCACCGGCTCGTCGTCAACGAACGTGCCGTTGGTGGAGTCGAGATCGATCAGCAGCCACACGCCCTCGCGCCGCTGCAGCGCCACACGCCCTCGCGCCGCTGCAGCTTCGCGTGCGAGGTCGAGACGGAAGCATCGGGGAGCACGACGTCGTTGTAATCCGCGCGCCCGATGTTCACGACGGGCGTCTTGATGTGGAAGCGTTGTCCCTTGAGCGCCCCGCCTCTCACGAGCAGGTTGGCGAGCGGACCCGACTGCGAAGGGCGGCCGCCGGGACCGCCCGGTGCAGCGCCGCCCGCGGGCTGAGAGGGAGGGGGTGCGGCCCGCGGCGCGCTAGCGGCCGGCCCCAGCGGAGGGCCCGCAAGACCAGGTGGCTGAGGAGCGGTGTCCGCGTAGAACCGGAAGTTCTCCTCCCCGATCCGCACTACGTCGGCGCGGGCGAGGATGCGCTGGCCCTGCACGCGCTCCTCGTTCACGAAGGTGCCGTTGGTGCTCGAGTCGACGACCAAGTACCCCTTGGGGGTTTGCACGATCTCGGCGTGGCGGCGCGACACATCCTTGCCGCCTACCACGACGTCGCAGCCCGCTTCGCGCCCGAACACCAGCGACGCCCCGGTGATGACATACTCGCGGCCGTCGGTGAGGCTCACGACGCGGCCGCCGGTATTGGCGGTCGCGGGCCCAGTGCGGGCCGCCCCGCCCTCCGGCACCTTCACCGCGGCGACGTACTGCGTGCTGCCGCTGCGGCGCTCGTCCACGAACGTCAGCTCGTGCCCTCCCACCTCGACCTTGTCGCCATGGAGCAGCGGCGTCGGCTCCGCGCCCAGGCGCACGCCGTTGATGAGCACTTCGGCGGCGGGGGTCGCCTTGCGGATCACCACCTGGCCGTCGGGCTGGGTCTGGAAGACGGCGTGCTTGGGAAGCACGCCCGAGCCCGCCACGACGAGGCCACACGCCGCGTCGCTGCCCAAAGCGAGCTCACCGGTGGGGATCGGGAACCGCTTGCCGCCAAGCTCGAGAAGCGCCATCGACCTGGAATCCTAAAGGGGGGAGGCGAGCCCAGAACTTACGGTTGACGGCGTAACCGCGCAAGGAAACACGGGTTAGGCCGCATCACCGGATACCGATTCCTCCAGATTGACGAGCCCGCGGCGCAGCCAGTACCAGAACAGCAGCGAGCCCACGGCCACTGTCGCGTAGCTGTTGATGAAGCGCCAGAGCAGCGTGTAGCTCGCTACCAGCGACCGCGGCACGTAGATCGACATCACCACCGACGACAGCAGCTCCGCGAGCCCGGAGGCTCCCGGAGTCGGGGCGAAGTACAAGAGAAACGTGATGAACGTCTGGAGCAGGAGGATATCGACGAAGTTCGCAGGGATCCCGAGCGCCCGCAGCGCGACGTAGCCGGCGAGCAGCTTGTTGGCGTGGGACGGGCCGGAGAGAATGACGGCCCAGAAGAGCGCCAGCCATCCCTTCGGGCTCCCAAACGCCACGATGCATTCGTGGGCGCGATCGATCCCGTCCCGCAGCAGCTCGATGCGCGCGGCGACGCGCCGGCTGCGATGCTCGAGCCGGTTGGCCAGCCAATGGACCCCGTTGCGCAGCCACAGGGGGAACACCATCGCGACGATCATCAACACGCCCAGCACCCCGAAGATCGTGAGGCTGGTGCGAAACAGGTCGTAGTAGGAGATGCCCAGCACCACCTGGTGCGCGGCGAGTGAATGGCCGGCGCCGAAGTAGATGGCCAAGGGGCCCGCGATCGCGAAGAATGCCACGGTGGCGACGAACGTCATGAATGTGGACGTCATGGCCTCGGGGAGGCGCACGCCGCCGCGCCGCATCGTCCACATCATCATCGGGCCGGCGCCCGTCTGAAACGGCGTGAGATAGGCGCCCCAGGCGCTCATCCCGCCGGCCAGCACCATGTCCCACCAGCGGACGCCGGGATGCACGTGGCGGGCCACGACCCATAGCCGCGTGCCGCCGCCAAACCAGTCCAGGGACGCGAGCCCCAGCCCCACCAGCAGCCACTGCCAGTGGAGGCCGAGCAGGGCGCGGGCGAACGCATCGAGGTTGTTGCCGTACAGGAGGAGGCTGGTGCCGACACCCGCCAGCGAGATCAGCGCGAACAGCTCGAGACCGCGCCGCAGCAGGCGGGGGGTGAGGGCGAGGGGCATGTGTGGGGCGAAACTAGCACGGCGACGGAAGGACGGAAAGCGGGAAAGACGGAAGGAAAGCCTTCCGTCGTTCCGTCGTTCGGTCTTTCCGTCCTGTTATGTTTCCAGGTTATGCGTTCGTCTCCCGACCGCGTCATCATCCGCAACGCGCGGCAGCACAATCTGAAGGGGATCACCGTCGAGCTGCCCCGGCGGGCGCTGACGGTGATCACCGGGCCCTCGGGAGCCGGGAAGAGCTCGCTCGCCTTCGACACGCTCTACGCCGAGGGTCAGCGACGCTACATCGAGTCGCTGTCCACGTACGCCAAGCAGTTCCTCGAGCGCATGCCCAAACCCCTCGTCGACTCACTCGAGGGGATCTCGCCCGCCGTGGCCATCGAGCAGAAGAACCCCACCACCACGAGCCGCTCCACCGTGGGCACGGCAACCGAGATCTACGACTTCCTCCGGCTGCTCTGGGCGCGGGCGGGGACGCCGTATTGCGTGCAGTGCGGCGAAGCGGTGAAGACGGACACGGTGCAAGAGGTGGTGGATGAACTCCTGGGACAGGGGACGGGGGACGGGGGACGGGTGGATCCGGTGCTCATCACGTTTCCGCTTCCCGCGAGCGCCCATCGGCCCGACGTCGCGGTGGCCGCTCAGCTGCAGGCGGCCGGCTTCGTGCGCGCCCAGCTCGACGGCGCCGTGGTGCGGCTGGACGCGAGCGGCGCCGAGCAGCGCGTGCGGGAGGCGGCGGAGGTACTGGTCGTGGTGGACCGGCTCGGCGCTGGCGAAGCGAACCGTGGGCGGCTTGCGGACGCCGTGGCGACGGCATTCAACGAGGGTGAGGGAGTCGCGGTAGCGCTCGCCAACGGGTCGCGGCGGCGTTTCTCCGAGCATCCCGCCTGCTCGCGCTGCGGGACGCCGGCGCCGGTGCTCACGCCGGCGCTGTTCTCGTTCAATAACCCGCGCGGCGCCTGCCCCGCGTGCAACGGCTTCGGGGCGGTGCTCGAGTACGACGAGTCGCTGATCGTCCCCGAGCCGGCCCGCTCGCTCGCCCAGGGGGCGATCGACCCCTGGACCAAGCCCCGCTACGAGGGCCGCCGCCGCCTGCTCAAGGAGACGGCCCGCGCCCGCCGCATCCCGATCGACGCGCCCTGGCGCGACCTCCCGGAGGCGGAGCGCTGGTTCCTGTTGCACGGCAGGGGCGGCCGGTATCTGGGCGTGTTTCCGTTTCTCGAGCGTCTCGAGGCGAAGCGGTACAAGCAGTACATCCGCGTCTTCCTGCGCCAGTACCAGCTCGCGAAAACCTGCCCGGCCTGCGGCGGCGCGCGCCTGAAACCGGAGGCGCTGGCGGTGCGCATCGGCGATCGCACCATCGCCGCCACGTCGGCGCTCACCGCCGCGGAGCTGCAGAGCTGGCTCGCGGGACTGGAGCTGGCGCCGTTTCAACGCGCGATCGCCGTCCATATCCTGGGCGAGCTCGGGGCCCGCCTCTCGTTCGTGAACGACGTGGGCCTCGGGTACCTGACGCTCGACCGTCAGACCCGCACGCTGTCCGGGGGGGAGGCCCAGCGCATCGCGCTTTCCAACGCGCTCGGCTCGCACCTGGTGGACACGCTGTACGTGCTCGACGAGCCGACTATCGGCCTGCATCCCTCGGACGTGGACCGGCTGCTGGGGCTGCTGCGCCGGCTCGCGGACGGCGGCAACACGGTCGTCGTCGTGGAGCACGACCTCGCCGCCATGCGCGCAGCGGACTACATGGTGGAGCTCGGGCCGGGGAGCGGGGAGGCGGGAGGGCACCTCGTGTTTCAGGGCCCCGCGGCCCGCGTGCGCGAGGCGACAACCCTGACGGGTCAGTATCTGCGGGGAGAGAAGCGCATCGGCGTCCCCTCGGCACGGCGGCCGGCCGGGCCGCCGTGGCTCACCGTGCGCGGCGCGCGGCTCCACAACCTTCACGGCGTCGACGTGCGCATCCCGCTCGGCACCCTCACGGCCGTCACCGGTGTGTCGGGATCGGGCAAATCGACCCTGGTGCACGACGTGCTGTACCGCCAGCTCGAGGCGCGGCTCAAGGGAGCGCACAGCGCCAAGCAGCACCTGGGCGAGCCCGTGGGTGACGTCGCGGCCGTGGAAGGGTGGCGCGCCCTCGCCGACGTGGCGCTCATCGACCAGCAGCCCATCGGCCGCACACCCCGCTCGAACCCCGTGACGTACGTCAAGGCGTTCGACGAGCTGCGCGCGCTGTTCGCCGCCGAGCCCCTTGCCACAGCCAGGGGCTACACGGCCACCACCTTTTCCTTCAACGTGGCGGGCGGGCGCTGCGAGGCGTGCGAGGGCGCCGGCCACGTGCTGGTGGAGATGGTATTCCTCGCCAACGTCTTCGTGCCGTGCGAGATGTGCGGCGGCACGCGGTTCAAGCGCGAGGTGCTCGAGGTGAAAGTCGGGGGCAGCTCGATCCACGACGTGCTGAGCTGGACGGTGGACCAGGCGCTCGAGCGCCTGCACCGCCGGCCCCAGCTGGCGCGCGCCCTGTGGCACTTGCAGCAGGTGGGCCTCGGTTACCTGCGCCTCGGCCAGCCGGCGACCACGCTGTCGGGGGGCGAGGCTCAGCGCCTCAAGATCGCGCGCGAGCTCGCGGTCGCGAGCGGCAGCCGCAAACGCGGCCGCAAACTCTACATTCTGGACGAGCCCACGACCGGGCTGCACGTGGACGACGTTCGCACCCTGTGCCGAGTGCTCGACCGCCTGGTGGACGCGGGGCACACCGTGCTCGTGATCGAGCACCATCTGGATCTCATCAAGCGCGCGGACTGGGTCATCGACCTGGGGCCCGGCGCGGGTGACGCGGGCGGATGCATCGTCGCGGCCGGGACGCCCGAGGACGTGGCGCGCGCCCCCGCCTCCCTCACGGGGCGCTACCTCCGAGACCTGGCGTGACCGCCCGGCGGGCCGACCTCACGCTGGCGCTCGCCGCGCTCATCTGGGGCGTGAGCTTCGTGGTGGTGAAGGCGGGCCTCGCCGCGAGCACCCCGCTCGCGTTCACGGCGTTGCGCTTCGCGATCGCCGCGCTGGTGTTAGTCCCGGTGGCACGGCTCGGAACGCCGTTCACGCGGGGCGAGCTGCGCGCCGGCGCCTTGCTCGCGGGTCTGCTCGCAGTCGGATTCGCGACGCAGGCGGTGGGTCTCGTCTCCACGACACCGGCCCGCTCGGCGTTCCTCGTGGCCAGCTCCTCGGTGCTCGCCCCGGTCGTCGCCTTCGTCGCATTGCGCCAGCGCCCGCGGGGGTGGGTGGTCGCGGCGCTCGGTCTCGCCGCTCTTGGGATGTACCTCCTCACGGCACCCGACGCCGGTGGACTGAATCGCGGCGACCTCTGGACCCTCGCGACGGCCGTCTGTTTCGGTGGGCAGATCGTGGCCGTCGCCGAGCTGTCGCGGCGGCACGACCCGGTGCGGCTCGTGTGGATGGAAACGGTCGGGACGGCGGCGGGCGCGGCCCTCTCGGCGGCGCTATTCGAAACCGTGCGGCTGCGCTGGAGCCCTGCCCTGGCGGGCGCGCTCGGCTACTCGGCCGTGTTCGCCACGGCGCTGGCGCTGCTCTGGCAGGTGCGGGCCCAGCGCCACATGTCCTCGGCGCGCGCGGCCTTGCTGTTCTGCCTGGAGCCGCTGTTCGCCGCGCTCGCGTCCTGGGTCTGGTTCGGGGAGCGGCTCTCGCTGTCGCAGTGGGGCGGCGGGGGGCTCATTCTCGCGGGCATGGTCCTCGCTGAGCTGCCGGGCGCCCGAGGACCGGACGCGGCGCCACCAGTTTGACAGCCCGCATTCCACCCCGAATACTGCATCGATCCATCCGGTTCTGTCGCGGAGGGTGCTGGCATGAAGATCCTGCTCGTCGAAGACGATGCAGTGACGCGCCGCTTGCTGTACGCGATTCTCACGGCCCAAGGGCACGACGTGACCGAGGCCGAGAACGGCAACGACGCCTGGGGCGCGTGGCAGCTGTCCGCGCCGCGCGTGGTCGTGGCCGATTGGGTGATGCCCGAGATGGACGGCCTCGACCTGTGCCGGAAGATCCGAGCGGTGGTGGGCCGACCCTACACGTACTTCATTCTCCAGACCGCTCGTGGCGGCCGGGAATCGTTACGCGAGGCGATGGACGCGGGCGTGGACGACTTCATCCCCAAGCCAGCGGGAGCGGAAGAGCTGGGCACCCGGTTGCGGGTGGCCGAGCGTATCCTTGGCCTCCAGGCCGAGCTGCTGGCGCTCGAAGGGCTGCTCTCCGTGTGCAGCTATTGCAAGCGACTTCGCGCGACCGATGGGAGCTGGGGCTCGCTCGAACGCTACATCGAGCAGCATTCGACCGCAGAGTTCAGCCACGGGGTGTGCCCGGAGTGCTATGAGAAGCATTTGAAGCCTCAATTGGGGTGATTCCGGTTGAACTCCCGTCGGCGCCCAGCGATATTTGCCCCGCACTCGCATTCCCGAGTAGCTCAGTTGGTAGAGCAGCCGGCTGTTAACCGGCGGGTCGCAGGTTCGAGTCCTGCCTCGGGAGCTCCCCACCTCCGTGGTTTCGAGCGCGCCATGCCGCCTGACGGACGACCGTTCCTTGGCCCCTAAGCGCCCGCCGAAGCGCCGTTCCGGGCGCCGGCCCCCCCCGCTACTGCCGACGCCGGATGTGCTGCGCACCGAGACCCAGCAGCGCGTGCTGGTGGAATCGGTCCAGGCAATCCTGTGGCGGAGCGACGCGCGCACGTTCCAGTTCGACTTCGTGAGTCACGAGGCGGAGACCCTGCTCGGGTACCCGGTCGAGCGCTGGACGGAAGACCCGAGCTTCTGGATCGAGCACGTCCACCCGGATGACCGCG
>WNGI01006559.1_pt1 | contig 10582 bp, 8 predicted proteins | sample 5400621 | NCBI WGS metagenome assembly WNGI01 (sample SAMN13153374, study PRJNA577476) | soil metagenome | isolation source: 20 cm soil or saprolite under Garry oak tree replicate 1 | place: USA:California | collected 2016-06-15 | reverse complement strand
CGACCGTTTCGCCGGGGTAGATCTCGAGGCTCACGTTCTCGACCGCCTTGACGCTGGTGCCCAGTCCGGCGGGGAAGTGCTTCACGACGTTCTCGGCCCGCAGCAACGGCGTCCGGTCAGCCACGCCGCTCTCCGTTGGCCGCCAGCGCTCGTCGCATCGTCACCCAGCAGGCCGCATCCTGATCCGGTCCGACATTCATCAGGGCCGGATCATCGTGCAGGCAGCGGTCGACCCGGAACTGGCAGCGCGGGTTGAAGCGGCAGCCACGCGGCGGACGGATGAGGTCCGGGGGGAAGCCTTCGATGGAGAGCAAGCGATCGTGCCGGTCCGAGTCCAGGCGAGGAATCGATTGCAGCAGCGACCAGGTGTAGGGGTGCTGCGGGGCTTTGAAGATCTGCTCGACGGGGCCCTGCTCGACGACCCGGCCGGCATACATCACGAGCACGCGGGTGCAGAGGCTCGCGACCACCCCCATGTTGTGGGTGATCAGGATGATGGCGGTCTTGAGGTCGCGGTTCAGGTCGCGCAGCAGTTCCAGGATCTGGGCCTGCACCGTGACATCGAGCGCGGTGGTGGGCTCGTCGGCGATCAGGATCGATGGCGCGTTGGCCAGTCCCATGGCGATCATGGCCCGCTGCCGCATGCCGCCGCTGAACTGGTGCGGATAGTCGTGCACCCGGGACTCCGCCGCCGGGATCCGCACCTGTTTGAGCAACTCTACCGCCCGGCTCAGCGCCATTTTGCTCGGCACCTTGCGGTGCGCCTCGATCGCTTCCTCGATCTGGAAGCCGACCGTCAACACCGGGTTGAGGCTGCTCAGGGGATCCTGGAAGATCATCGCGATGTCTTTGCCGCGAATCTCGCGAACCTCGTCGTCCGACATCGTGACGATGTCGTCGCCCCTAAAGAGAATCTGGCCGTTGACGATCCGGCCGGGTTCCTGCACCAGACGAAGGATCGACAGCGCGGTCACGCTCTTGCCGCAGCCGGACTCACCCACGATGCCGAGCGTCTCGCCCGGATGAAGGTCGAAGCTGACGCCGTCGACGGCCTGCACCACGCCGTCGTCGGTAAAGAACTGCGTTTTGAGGTCCTTCAACTGCAGCACCGGCTGGCTCATCGTTTCTGCCTCGGGTCGAGCGCATCGCGCAGGCCGTCGCCCAGGAAGTTGAACGCCATCAGCGTCAGCGAGAGCGCGATCGCCGGCGCCAGCACGATATGGGGCGAGATGCGGATGGCGTGGAAGCCGTCCGCCGCCATCGCGCCCCACGACGGCGTAGGCGGCGGGACGCCGAGGCCGAGAAAGCTGAGGAAGGCTTCGAAGAGGATCGCCATCGGGACGCCGATGGTGGCCTGAACGATCATCGGCCCCAGCGCGTTGGGCAGAATGTGGCGAAAGATGATCCGGTTCGCCTTGGCGCCCCCGGAGCGGGCGGCCTCCACGAACTCGCGCTCGCGTAAGGCCAGCGTCTGGCCCCGCACCAGCCGGGCCATGTTCATCCACTGGGTGAATGCGATCGCGAAGATGATGATGCCAAGTGATCGCCCCAGGAGGAGGACCAGGGTCAGCGCGACCAAGAGGTCGGGGATACCGTAGAAGATATTGATTACCGTGGAGATGATGGTGTCGACGAAGCCGCGGTAGAAGCCGGCAACCAACCCGATGACGACGCCGACCACGATGACGACCAGCTGGGTGCCGATGCCCACTTTAAGCGAGACCTGCGCCCCCAACATGATCCGGCTCAGGATGTCGCGGCCCGATTGGTCGAGGCCTAACCAATGCTGCGCGGTCGGCCCCTGGTAGATGGGCCCTAATCCCTGCGTGAAATAGGAATACGGCGTCCAGAACTGGGCGACGATCGCTACCACGATCAGCAGCGTGAGGAAGACCGAGCTGACTAGCGCCAACCGGTTGCGACGGAGGCGGCGCCAGGCGTCGCCCCAGAGGCTGGTCTGCTCGTGCGCGAGCGTTTCCTCGAGGTACTTCTCCGTGATGCCGGGGGCGGTCGCCATCCCTCAGTACCGGATCCGTGGGTCGATGACCGTGTACAGCAGGTCGACGAGCAGGTTCGCGAGCGCGATGATGATGGCGTAGAAGGTGAAGAGGCCGATCACGATGTTGTAGTCGCGATTCAGGATGCTGGTGGCGAACTCCTTGCCCAGTCCGGGGATGCCGAAGATGTTTTCGATTACGACGCTCCCGGTGACGATGCCGATCACCAGCGGCCCGAGGATGGTGACGACCGGGATCAGCGCATTGCGCAGCGCGTGGCGGATGACGACGACCCGGCTCGTTAGGCCCTTGGCGCGGGCGGTGCGCACATAGTCCTGGCGGATGACCTCGAGCATGCTGGCCCGGGTTAGGCGGGCGACGATGCTGGCATAGGGGAAACCCAGGGCGAAACCGGGAATCAGGATCTGGTCGAACGTCCCGTAGGTGCCCGTCCAGCCGGAGTTGTAATAGAAGGCACCTCCGGTCCACGCATAGAGCCCGATGCCGAAGAGCAGGAAGAGCAGCGAGGCGATGACGAAGTTGGGCATGCTGTAGCCGATCACCGAGGTGGTGGTGGCCAGGTAATCGACCCAGGTGTTCTGCCGCACCGCGGCAATCACCCCCAGCAGGATGCCGATGCCCACGGTGAAGACGATCGCCGCCGCGCCGACTTCGGCGCTGACCCGGGCCTCACGCAACAGCAGTGGCATAATCTGCACGCCCCGGTTGACGTACGACTCGCCGAGGTCGCCGTGCAGGAGGCCGGTGACGTATCGAACGTACTGTTCCGGCAGGGGAAGATCGAGATGGTAGTAATGGAGGAGCGCGGCCTCGGCGGCCGGGTCCGGGCGCCGCTCGTTGAGCAGCGCGTCGCCCGGGAGGCGGTGGACGCCGAGGAAGACGATCGAGGAGACGGCGACGGCCGTGAAGACGATCAGGACCAGCCGCTGCCCGATGTAGAGGAGCGCGCCCCGGGTGAACATGGGGAACTCAGATTAAAAGAAAACGGGGGCGCCTCGTTTCGAAGCGCCCCCGTACCCTTCCTCGACTAGTGGGACCCGATCTTCATCTCGTTCCAGTAGAAGTCGTTGAAGTTGTTCGAGCCGGCGCCCTGCAGATAGGGCTTGAAGAGGAATTCGCCCTTGAAGTAGACGAGCGGCGCATACGCCGCATCGGCCATCATCTGCTTGTTCGCCGAAATGTAGTCAGGGATCGCCTTGTTGATGTCTGGCTCGGCATCCGCCTTCGCGACCAGGGATTCGACCATGGGATCGGTGAACTCGCCACCGTTACTCCCACCTCCCTTGATGAACAGGTTGTCGAACCAGTCCTGCGGGTGATCGTAGTCGGCCTGCCAGCCTTCCCGGAAGAGGTTGTACTGATGGTGCGTGTAGTTCTTGATGAAGGTGGCATGGTCGATCGGCTGGATGTTGACGTGGATGCCCAGGTTGGTCTGCCATTGCGACTGGACATTCTCGGCAGTCGCCTTGTAGATCGCCTTGTTCGGATCGTAGTAGTAGGTCAGATTGGCGGTCTTCTTCCCCGTGGGGTCACCGCTCTTGAGCAGCGCCTTGGCCTGGGTGGCGTCGAACTTCGCGAGCGGGTCGCTGCCGTCGCCGGCATAGCCCTTGAGGCCCTTCGTGATCAGGCCGCCGTCCGCCGCCGAGCAGGTGATGCCGCCGGCGCAGGCGACCTGGACCAGCTGGGCGCGGTCGATGGCGAGCGAGAACGCCATGCGCAGGTCATGCGCGGGGCCACTCGCGAGGTCGCCCTTGAAGACGCTATCCGCCCGCCCAAAGCCGTATTGCACCCAGATGGTACGGACCTTGTTGACGAACTTCAGATTCTTGGAAAGGGTGGGATCCTTCTGGATGCGCAGGATGTCGTCGGGCGAGATGTCGCTACCCATGCCGCCGTAGCCGACCAGGTCGTAGCCGCCCTGCTCGAACTTGGAGACGCCCTGGGCCATATCGCCGATGAAGTCCATCTTCACGTGCTGGACCGTCGGCTGCGGGCTGCCCCACCAGTTGGGCACCGCGTCGAACGTGATGGACTGCTTGGGCGTGTAGGAAACCATCTTGTAGGGGCCGGTTCCGACCGCCGTGGCGGGGGTGGCCCACCAGTTCGCGTCGTCCTGGTTAACCACGGTGGGGTCGACCACCTGGGCCGCGGCCGCAAGCGCCAGCTCGGTGCTGAAGACGCCCCACGGTGAGGTCAGCTTGATCATGAGCGTCTGGTCGTCGGGCGCGCTCATGCCGCTCAACATCTTCTGGTTATGAGCCCAGTCTTTCGTGGTCGAAACGACGTCATACCCGACGACGTGGTCGAAGTTGCCGCCGTACGCGTCCTGCCCTTCCGCCGCCGACCGGCTGAAGGAGTAGATGAAGTCGGAGGCTTTGACCGCGTGGCCGTTCCAGAACTTCGCCTTGGGGTTGAGCTTGAAGGTGTACGTCAACCCGTCCGACGAGATGGTTGGAAGGCTGGTCGCGATGTCGGGAACGACGTTCAGCTTGTCGTCGAATTTGAGCAGACCGTCGAAGAGGTTCTGATAGATCTCGACGTCGGTTTCGGCGTTGATCTGAGCCGGATCGAGTGTGCCGATGGCGCTGTCGCTGGGGAACCGCAGCGTCTGGTCAGCCGCGAGACCCGTGCCCGCCGTGGAGGTGCCACCGCAGGCGGCAACCAGGACGCCGATCGTTCCCAACACTGCCAGCGGCCGCACCGCGCGGAGCTTGCCTACAAAAAGGTCACTCATAGACCCTCCCTTTTTCCCGTTCCTTCCTCGCCCTGAGGACTGTCAAAACAGTAGCAAATAGAACTACACCTCAATTGTTAGAGGCCTGTTAGACCCCGATCTCGACGCCGGCGGCTCTTGCCAGGCGGGCGGCGGTAGCCTCCAGCTCGGCGGCGGCGACGGCGGCGTTGACCAAGCCGGCCAGCACGGCCTCGTTCGCCGTCATCAACCGCCCGGTCAGCATCAGCTCGAGCCCGAGCTTGCGCGGCAGGCCTCGAAAGATCGCCGGCATGATCGTCATCGGCATGATGCCGAGGCGCACCCCGGGCAGACCGAAGCGGGCGGTCTCGACGGCGACCGCCAGCGGGCAGACGGCGACCAACCCGAAGCCCGCGCCCAGTGCATCACCGTTGACCATGGCGACGACTGGCTTGGGGTAGGCATCGATCAGCAGCAGCAGGGCGCCGAGCTCACGCCGCTCGAGGGCCAGGTCGAGTGCCGGACGCTGGCTGACGAACTCCTTCAGATCAGCCCCGGCGCTGAACGTGTCACCGGTCCCGGCCAGTGTCACGGCCCGCATTTCGGCGTCGTCGCGCGCTCGGGCCAGCGAGGCATGCAACGCGCGAACCATCGACGGACTGAGTGCGTTGCGCGCCTCCGGCCGGTTCAGTCGCAGCGCGAGGATGCCGTCGGCCCGGCGCTCGAGGAGCTCGCCGGTCGCTAGACGCCCGCCACCACGACGCTCTTCTGCTCGGTATAGAAGTCGAGCACCTCGACGCCGTGTTCTTTGCCGAAACCGCTGTGCTTGGTGCCGCCGAAGGGCAGCTCGTCGTAGGCGACCTGGATCGTGTTCACCCAGGTGTAGCCGGCATCCAGCCGGTCGATCGCCTGCTGAGACCGCTTCAGATCGCGGGTGAAGATCGACGAGCCCAGCCCGAACTCGGAGTCATTGGCGCGCGCCAGCGCCTCATCGAGGTCCTTGACCGGGGCAATCGGGAGGAGGGGACCGAAGGTTTCCTCGCGCCAGACGCGTGCCTCTTTGGGGACGTCCGTGATGATGGTGGGCTCGAAGAAGAAGCCCCGATCGAAGGGCTCCCCGCGTAGGCGGTGGCCGCCCGCCACCAGGCGCGCCCCGCGATCGAGCGCGTCCTTCAGCTGTTCCTCGATCGTCTCCCGGCCGCCGGCGGTATGCATGGGGCCCATCTGCGAGGAGGGATCGGCACCCGGCGCCACTTTGAGCTTCTTCGCTCGGGCGGCGAGCTTGTCGATCAGTTCCTGGGCGACGGCCTCGAAGACGTACACGCGCTTCACCGCAAGGCACGCCTGGCCGGCGTTGAAGAAGCGGCCGATGGCGATCGCCTTGCTCGCCTGCTCGATGTCGGCGTCATCGCAAACGATGGCGGGGTCACTGCCGCCGAGCTCGAGCGTGACGTGCTTCAGGTCGGAGGCGGCCTCCGCCATGACCTGCTTGCCGGTCTGGGTCTCGCCGGTAAATCCGATCTTGCGCACCTTGGGATTCTTGATCAGCTCCTGACCCACCACCGCGCCGGGGCCGACCACGACGTTGAGGACACCGGGCGGAAGACCACCCTCGTTCATCAGCTCGACGAGGCGGATCGTGGAAAGCGGGGTGCTGCTGGCGGGCTTGGCGACCACGGTGTTCCCGACGGCGAGGGCGGGCGCGATCTTGTTGGCCAGCAGGGTGAGCGGGAAGTTCCAGGGGATGATCGCGCCCACGACACCCAGCGGGCGCCGCACGACCAGGCCATAGGCGCCCGGCACCGAGAGCTGGACATGCTTGCCCCGGATCGCGCCGGACGCAGACAGCATCGCGTAGAACTCGATGTTCTCCACGAAGCGCTCGGCCTCGATCTTCGAATCGCGCAGCGGCTTGCCCTGTTCGCGGGTGAGCAAGGAGGCGACCTCGTCGAGGTGCTGCCGTGCGAGGGCCGCGCCCTTCATCAGGATCTGCGTCCGCTTCTGCGGCAGTGTGTCCGCCCAGCCGCGGAACGCCGCGTGGGCCGCGTCGATTGCCTGCCGGGTTTCCTCGACGCCGGCCTGCGGGACCGTGTCGACGCGCTCACCGGTCGCGGGGTCGTGGATCTCCACAGTCGCGCCGGAACGCGCCGACGCCGGCTTGCCGTCAATCACCATCGTGCTCATGTGCTGCCATTCCTCCAACTAACGCGTGCGAACTAGACTCAGGGTACACAAAGGAGGGATCGATGGAGCAAGCGACCACCTCGGCCAGGGTTGTGTCGGTCACCAGGGAGCAGGGCGGCGTCGCGCTCATTCACTTCAATCGCCCGCCGGCGAATTCGTATGACCGGCAGTTCATCGATGACCTCAATGCCGCGATCGATGAGATCCGCTTCGACGAGGCGATCGGCGCCGTGGTGCTGACTTCGGACCTTCCCAAGTTCTTCAGCGCCGGCGCCGACATCGGCATGTTCCGCAGCGTCACCCCCAAAGCGCGGGCGATGACGATCCTCCACATGCACGAGGTACTGCTCAAGATGGAGCACACGCCGAAGGTATTCATCGCCGCTATCGGCGGCCATTGCCTTGGCGGTGGCCTGGAGATCTCGCTCGCCGCCGATTTCCGCTTTGCCGCGGAAGGCGAATACCGGCTCGGCGTCCCGGAAGTCACGCTTGGCTTGCTACCGGGAAACGGCGGCACCCAGCGCCTGCCACGCCTGATCGGCCGGCAAAAGGCGGTGGAGCTGCTCCTGACCGGCAAGCCGCTGGATCCGAAGGCCGCAGCCGAGCTGGGGATCATCGATCGACTGCTCGCCCCGGACCGGTTGCTGCCGGAGGCGATCGCGTTCGCGGCCACCCTGGCGGGCGGTCCCAGGGTCGCCATCGGCGAGATCAAGCTGGTGGCGAAGCAGGGGCTCGAGGTTTCGCTCGAGAGCGGACTGGCGCTGGAGCGAGAAGGCATCTTCCGTCTCTTCGAGACCGCCGACGCGAAAGAGGGGCTCAACGCCTTCGCCGAGAAACGCAAGCCCAGCTGGAAGGGCGAATAGGGCGTCAGGCGTACCAGCGTCGCGCCAGCGGTGGGAGAAGGATCAGCACCGCAGCGGTTGCTAGGATGAGATCGAAAGCGCTCCAGATGCCGAAGTCCCGCACGGATGGGACGGGGCTGATCGCGAGCACCGCGAAGCCGGCCGCCAGCGCCAGCGCCGACGCGGCGATCGCCGGCCCAACCCCGGTCGACGCGCGGACGGCCGCGTCGCTGGGATCGACGTCGGCGCGTTCGCTGCGGTAGCGCGCTAGCCAGAGGACACCGAACTCGGTGGCAAAGGCGACGACCACGCCTCCGAGCAGGATGGTGATCGGACTGGAACGCTGGCCGAACAGGCTGTCGACCAGGAACAGCAAACCGGTAGCCGCCCCCGCGGCGACCACCGTGGGGAGGATGGCGAGGATCGCGGGGCGAAGCCGGCGATAAGCCAACAGCAGCACCAGCAGGATCAATCCGATCGAGAGCCCGATGAGGCGCAGCTGCTCGCCCTGCAACCCACTCAGTGCCCGGTCGGCGACCACTGCCAGCCCGGCGGGGAACGCGCGGTACCCGGATGGTGGACTCGCGACCCGATCGAGTCCTGCGACCAGGACATGATCACGCTCGACCGACGTCACGTGCGTCAATCCGAAGATCGCGAGCGCCAGACCCTGCGACTTGTCGTAGACCGCGCCACTGAAATAACTCGGGATCCGGCTCAGGATCAACGCGGAGCGGTCAGGATCGGGCAGCGTGCCCTGGTTGAACCCGGCGAGGAACGCGGGAAGACTCTCCAGCGGTTTAAGATCGCCGCCCGACTGGGCGGCTGCGTTCCGGCTCGCCTGGTCGAGCCATTTCACGGCGTCCGGAGCAGCCGGGTCCGGGCCCTGGACCAGCAGGTCGATCTCGCCCGTAAGCCCGATCTCTTTGCGCACCGTCTCGGCCTGAATGAGTGCGGGTTCGTTGGCCGAGACCAGCTGCGAGGGATCGGTTTCAATCTTGATGGAAGGAAGGGCGGCCCAACCCGCCATGCCAATGACCGCGAGTGCGACCGCGGCCGCTGGCGCCAGCCTTCCGATGCGTGCGATGCGTCGGCCCGCCGCCGCCCGGAAGCCGCTACCAGCGAGGGCCCGCGGGAAGCCGCGGCCAAGCAGGAGTACCAATGGCAGGCCAACCAGGTAGTTCGCCAGGAAGGCCATTGCGACACCCAGCGACATGAAGAGCCCGAACTGCCGGATCAGTGGAATCCCCGAGGTGACGAATGCCAGCATCCCGGCGGCGGTGGCGGCGGCGGCCAGGCTCGTGGTGGGGAGGATGCGGCGGGCGGCCAGGGTAAGCCGCTCCTCCATCGTTCCCTCGCTGTCCATCACGCGATTCACCGACTGGATCAGGTAGTCGGCAGCCAGTCCGAGCACGACCGGCAGGACGACGAGTGTCGCGGGCGTGACCGGCAGGCCGAGGAAACCGGCGATGCCGGCGGTCCACAGCCCGCCCAGCGCGGCTACCACGATGGTGAGCAGCATCGAGGCCCCCAGTGCCAGCAGGGCGACGACCAGGACCGCGACCAGCGCCAGGGGTACGAGGAGCGCCAGCGAGCTGAAGACGGAATCGGCCACCGAGAGCGTCAGCGCCGGTGAGCCCGAGGCGGTGAATCGCAGGTCGTGAAGCTCCTTCAGGTCGCCGCTGCTCGACGCGCCGTTGACGATGTCGATCACGTGGCGGACCTGATCGAGCGAGGCATTGCGGTCGAGCCGGACGGTGATGACCGCGTGCTGCATGTCCGGCAGGGCCCAGTTCCAGAAGGGGCGGACCTGCTGGCCATCCGGCTCGAGCAGCACGCCCTGGATGAAGGTTGGGTTGTTCACGGCGGGGACGCCCAGCGAGGGAAACGCTTTTGCATATCGTTGGGCGCAGGCGCTCACCGCCTGCTGGAAGGCCTGCTGCGCGGCCTGGTCCTGTTGCGCGGCGGACTTTCCCGCCGCGATCGCCTGCTGACGGGCGGCCGCCTCCGCGGCCTTCCCCTCCTGGGCGCAGGCGTCGAGCAGGATCGTGGTGGTGCTGATGGCGAGCGTGTTGACCAGGGTTCCCGGCCCGTACACCTTTTTGACGCCGGCGGCCTGGTGAAGCTTCCCTTCGAGGTGGGACAGGCCGACGATGTGATCGGGCGTGATCAGGTTGCTCCCAGGAGCGGGCTTCGCCATCACCACGACCGGGTCGGCGCCGAAGGTGTCGGCGAAGAGCGCCTGATCCTTGAAGGCCGCGGCGTTGGGGTCGATGAGGAGATCGACGCGCGCGTCCGGACGCAGCCGCGTCAGTCCAACCGCACTCCCCGCTGACAGAAGAAGCGCCAGCAGCAAGAGAAGGAACGGCCAGCGCGAGGGGATCGTGAACAACGACAGAGGCAGACGCGACGTCGCCCGCGGCGGCGAGGACGCCACGACCCTAGTTGCCAAGGAAGAGCGCAACAAGATCCTGATCATGGAGTGGAGGCGTTTGCGATGTGGGAGATCCGCCGCAGCCGGGCAATGGGGCTGTGCCGCTGGTCGCCACGACCTGGACGCGGACGTAGTAGCCGTTGCCGTCGCGCCCACCGAACGCCGACTTTGTTTCCAGCACGGCCTGCATCAGGCAGGGCAGGGCCGGATTGATCCCCACAATGATGGCGTCGAGCTCGCTCGCAACCGTCCGCAAGTTGGCGACGGTCGCCGGTCCTTTGGAGAGGACATGCGCCAGGCTCTGCGAGTTGCCGCTCATGACGGTGTCCAGTTCCTGGGTGACGGCCGCGGTGTGATCGATACCCGAGCCGATCGAGTTCTCCACCTTGACCAGTGCGCTCAGCACCAGGTC
>WNGI01015872.1_pt1 | contig 10584 bp, 10 predicted proteins | sample 5400621 | NCBI WGS metagenome assembly WNGI01 (sample SAMN13153374, study PRJNA577476) | soil metagenome | isolation source: 20 cm soil or saprolite under Garry oak tree replicate 1 | place: USA:California | collected 2016-06-15 | reverse complement strand
CGGACACGGTCATTTCGTCGAACACGAGCGGGGTGAGCAGCTGGATGTCTCCGAAACCGTAGCGGGCCGGCTGCTTGGCGACGAGCGACGCGGCGATGAGCTTGGGGACGTAGTCGCGCGTCTCGCGCCGCAGGTAGCGTCGATCGGCGAGCTGGAAGAACGTGTTGTCGCTCACGGAATCCGCTTCGCCGGGGAGGCGCCCGAGCCCGCGCTCCACGCGCCCGACGCCGGCGTTGTACGCGGCGGCCGCGAGGTACACGCTCCCGCCCAGCCGCTCCCGCAGGTCGGCCAGGTAGCTCACGGCCGCCTCGGTCGCGCGGAAGGGATCCCGCCGCTCATCGACCCATGGGTCTACGGTGAGCCCGTACAGCCGACCCGTCCCGGCGATGAACTGCCACATGCCTACGGCGCGGGCCCGGCTCACCGCCGTATTCGAGAGGCCGCTCTCGACGAGCGTGAGATACACGAGATCCTCGGGGAGGCGCTTGGCGCGCAGCCGTTCCCGGATCATCCCCTCGTAGCGCCCCAGGCGGGCGAGCCAGATGGCGAACCGGTCGCGCGCGTCCACCTGGAAGAATTCCAGGTATTCGAGCACCCGGCGGTTGGCGGCGAAATTCGTGACGTCGATGTCGAAGGTCGGCTCGGCGGTAGGGGCTGCGCCGACCGCGGCGCGCCCTTCCTCGCCGAACAGGCGCACCGCTTCGCGCTCGACCTCTTCCCCTTTGACCGGCACCGCAGCCGCCGGGGCGACCGGGGAGGCGGCGGAGTCTCGTTTGGGAGGCGGAGGCCGGTGGAGGCTGTCCAAGGCGGACTGGTCCGCGGCCGAGTCCCGCGCCACGCGCGCGACCGCCGCTCCGAGGGAATCGCTGACCGGGACGGATGCGGCCGCCACAGTGTCTGGGACGGCCTGCGGGATCCCGCCCGTCGCCATGGGTCGGCGGGCTCCTCCGCAGCCCGCGCCGGCGAGCACGAGCAGCAGGCCGAGGCCACGACCCGTGGTCCTCATCGGGCCACGTAGTAGTTCCCGAGGAGGCGGTTCGTGGCGTTCAGCACTGCCAACGCCGCCCCGCGAGGGGGGTCCGTCTCGGTCAGGTACGACCCCACGAGTCGCGACGCGGACGCCCCGGTCTTGGCCGAGAGGGAAACGATCACGACCGTCGCGTCGAATGCGCGCACGGCCTTCACGCCCAGCACTTCGAAGCCGAGTTTGGGCTGGGACACCTGCTCGAGCGCGCGAACGGCGGCGCTCGCCGAGCAGCGCAGCTCGCCGGCCTGCGAGATGACCTCCTCCGATTCCCCCACGAACTGCCGGCCGTCCGACCACGACAGCACGACTCGCGCCCGGCAACGGCCGTTCGGCAGCCGCTGGAACACGAAGTCCTCGAACCGCAACCGTTCGGCATGAGGCACTCCTTCTGTCGGTGCTGTCACGCACGCTCCCGTCAGTCGAACCGGACTTCGATCTGGGGCCGCGGAGCCGCGGGCTGCGGCGCCTCGACCACGTCCACCTCGAGCCGGGGCCGCCCCTGCTCGTCCCGCTCCGCGGACACCACCAGGATCAGCCCGCTCTCGAGGTCCACCTTCAAGTGGCGCACGTCCGAGCGCACCGTCACTTCCCGCACCGTTTCGCCGCGCAGCCGCGCCACGGCCGCGACGATGCGCCGCAGGTCTTGCAGCCCGATGGAGCTCACGCCAGCCGCTCAGCCAGCAGCTGGGACAGGGTGGCGTCGGGTATCCGCTCGGCCTGGATGAACAGCGACGTCTTCGAGGTGGCCTCGAGCGGATACAGCGTCCAGAAGGCCCGCCCGCGCGAGCGCTCCGCCGCGGAGCGAAACGACAGCACCAGCTGCCACGCCGCGCTGTGCGCCGGGCGCTCCGCCACTGCGTCCACGTGCCAAACTTGGTCGCCGTGCGCGATCACTCTCCATGGCATGGATCACCTCGGGATGCCTTCGGGCCCAGCAATATGGGCGTAACCATAAGTGCGGTCAATAGTTGGCGCATTTTTCACGCCCCAAGCAGCCCCAGGACTCGCGCATCCCGCGCCGTGTCCACGTCGCGCAGCGGTGCGAGCAACCGGCAGCTGAGCCCCAGGTCGCGCGCCCGGGTTCGGGTCGCATGCGTGACCCCCGGTGTGGACCATGGGATACCACGGAACAGGCCGGGCTCGAGCGCGCGCAGTCCGATCAGGTAATAACCGCCATCCCACGCGGGCCCGAGGACCACGTCGTGCGCGCGCAGGGCCGCGAACGCCTGCCCGACGATGCGGCGGTTGAGCCCGGGACAATCCGTGCCGATGATGACGACCGCGCGATCACCATCGGCGAATGAGCGGGCGAACGCGTGCGCGAGCCGAGTCCCCAGGGCTCCTCCCGACTGCGCCCGGAAGCCGGTCACACCCAATCCGTCGAGCCAGCGGCGCACGGCGCCACCCGCACTGGGAGGCGTGAACCAGACGACGGTGCGATAGCCGCGGCCCGCGCTCGCCGCCACCACCTGGCGCCCCAAGCGGCGGTACAGCGCTGCCGCCTTCCCCGCACCGATCTCGGCGCCGAGGCGGGTCTTCACACGCCCCGTCACAGGGGCCTTCGCGAACACGCCCAGCGTGCGTTCAGGCGTCACGCCAGCGGGCGAGGCGCCCGGGCGAGACGCCGGCAAGGTAGAGCATGATGATGCCCGTATGGCGTAGCCACGTGCGCAGCACGCCGTCGCGCCGATAGCGCCGTCCGGACGTATGGATTGCGGCGGGGAGCGTGCACACCCGCGCGCGACGCCGCAGCAGGCGCAGCAGCGCCACGTCCTCGAGCAGCGGTAGCTCGGGGAACCCGCCAACCGATTCGAACAACGCGCGCCGCACCAGCAGCCCTTGGTCGCCATACGGTAGCCCGTACAGCGCCTGGCGCAGCGCCTGTCCCAGCTCGATGAAGCGTTTCCACCCGCCCGCCAGGTCGATCGCGAACCGGAATACAGCGGCCTCGAGCTCGGGCGCGTCCACGACGCCCTCGAGCAGGGCGCGCCGGGCGGGGGGCGGCAGCCGGCAATCGGCGTGGAGAAACAGCAGCCACTCGCCCTTCACGGCCCGCGCGCCGGCGTTCATTTGCGTGGCCCGAGCTCGCGGAGCGTCGAGCAGGCGAGCGCCGCCCGCGGCTGCCGCCGCACGGGTGGCGTCGGTCGAGCCACCATCCGCCACGACGACATCGAGCGGCACGGCGACGCGGCGCAGGTCGGCGAGCAGCGCGGGCAACGTCCCGGCTTCGTTCAGGGTGGGAATGACGACACCGATCATGGGCGGTCAGACAATCGGGCGGTCAGGCGGTCGGGAAGCACACCCAGGCGCCGGGCCAGCGCCGGCGCGAAGCTCAGCAGGATCAGCAGGCTGCCGGCGATCGCGACCCGCACGAACGCGCCGCGTGTGGCCTCGCGCGAGCCCCTGAGAATCGCGTCGGCAAAGAACGTGTACACGAGGGTGCCGGGGAGAATACCGAGCGCGGTAGCGGCGGCGTAGGAGCGCCACCGCAGCGCCGTGAGCCCCGAGGCGAAGCAGCCCTTCACGCCCCAGCCGGCGCGCCAGCCAGAAGGCGGCGTTGGCCCCGAGGTTCGCGCCCAGCGTGTTGAGGAGCGATCCCCACCAGAACCCGAACACCGCGCCGCCGAGCAGCGTCAGCACGAGTCCGGAGAAGTTGAGCGCGGCGGCAAGCATGTAGATCGCCACGAAGCCGACCGGGGCCCACCAGGCGCCACGGAGCGCCGCGATGAGCGCCGTCGCACGCTCCGCCGTGAAGTAGTGCCAGCCGGCTGCGAGCACGATCGCGAGCACCAGCAGTCCGAGCAGCCCCTTCACGCGCGGCTTCACAGCCACCACCGGATGACCCTGCGGAGCAAGCGGCCCCTGAGCGTGTCGCCGAAGCGGGTGCGGTACCACTCGCCAGCGGTTCGCTTCACGATCTCAGCTCTCGTGGGATAGGGGTAGACAGCGCCCGCGAGCCGGCCGAGCGGCACGCTGTGCCGCATCGCAAGGACCAGCTCCATGATCAGGTCCCCCGCCCCGCGCCCGACGATGGTCGCGCCCAGGATCGTGCCGTTGCGGCGCGTCACGATCTTGCAGAAGCCATCCGTCGCGCCGTCCACGATCGCGCGATCGAGGTCGGCGAACGCGGCGCGGGACACCTCCGGTCGCTCCCCCGCGGCGGCCGCCTCGACCGCCGTGAGGCCGACATGCGCCACCTCGGGGTCGGTGAACGTGACGCGAGGCACGACGCGGTAGCTCGCGCGCGTCTTCACGGGCGCGAGCGCGTTCTGGACAACGACCCGCGCCATGTAATCGGCCACGTGGGTGAACTGCAGGCCGCCCGTGACGTCTCCCGCGGCCCAGATCCCGCGGGCCGTCGTCTCCAGGCGCGCGTTGACGCGCACGGCGCCCTGGTCCAGCTCTACGCCGGCTCGCTCCGGCTCCATGTCGCGGGCGTCAGGGCGCCGTCCCGCCGCCACGAACAGCTCCTCCGCGGCCACGCGTCGGCCGTCCTGCGCCAACACGACCTTCGTCGCGCCCTCACGGGACACCTCGGTGGCGCGGAAGCCGGTGAGCAGGGTGATCCCTTCATCCGTCAGCCGTTCCCGGATGAACCGGCCGACTTCCGGGTCTTCCTTCGGCAGGATCTCGGGGAGCAGCTCGAGCACGGTGACATGGACGCCGAGGCGTTGATAGGTCTGCGCGAACTCGAGGCCGACGGGTCCGCCCCCGAGGATCGCCATACTCGCGGGCAAGTGACGCTGGTCGTACGCCGTGACGTGAGTGAGAAAGCCGGTGGCAGCGAGCCCAGAGATCGGGGGGGTGGCGGGCGCGGATCCGGTGGCGAGCACGATTCGCTTGGCGCGGAGCTCCGTCCCTGCCGTTTCCACGCGCTGCCCGCCCAGGAGTCGCGCGGGCGAGAGCAGCACGTCCACGCCCAGCGAGCGAAACCGTTCGGGAGAGTCGTGCGGTGCGATCCGGTCGCGCGCGGAGCGGAGCCACCGCACCGCGTCCTCCCAACTCCCGCTTCCCGCCTCGCGGCGCTTCCGCGCGAACGCGATCAGCGCCTTCGACGGCACGCATCCGGTCCAGAGACACTCGCCGCCGAGCGCCGCCCGCTCGATCAGCGCGGCCTTGGCGCCCAGGGCCGCCGCTCCGGCCGCCGTCACCAGGCCGGCGGTGCCGCCTCCGACGATGATGATGTCGTGGGTGGTATCAGTCACCCCGAGTCGCGAGGGCCTTGAAGCGCCGGGCGAGCTCCTTGGTCACGGGCCCCGGCACGCCGGAGCCGATGACACGGGCGTCGAGCTTGGTCACGCCGATCACTTCGGCGGCGGTCCCGGTCAGGAATACCTCGTTCGCGGTGTAGAGATCGTAGCGGCTGAGCGGGACTTCTTCGACCCCGTAGGTCGCCTCGCGCGCCAGGTCGAGGACGGCATCGCGCGTCACGCCGCGCAGGATGCCGCTGTGCGCCGGCGGCGTCTTCACGGTGCCGTTCGTCACGACGAACAGGTTCATCCCGCTCGCCTCGGCCACGAACCCGGCGGGATCCAGCATGATCACCTCGTCCACACCCGCGGCGATCCCTTCCACTTTCGCGAGGATGTGGGAGAGGTAGTTCAACGACTTGATGCGCGGCGAAAGGCTCTCGCGATGATGGATCGGCGTCGCGGCGGAGATGGCGACGAGGCCCTTCTCGTAGCGGTCCGGGGACCACAGCTGGATGTGGTCTACGATGCAGATGATCGACGGCGTGCCGCATTTGCGCGGATCGAGCCCCAGGTCGCCGATCCCCCGGGTGACCACGAGGCGGATGTAGGCGTCCACGATGCCACTCTTCGCCACCGCCTCGGTGACGAGGCGCGCCACCGCGTCCGCCGCCATTGGGATCTCGATCCAGGTCGCCTTCGCGGAGGCGTACAGGCGCTCCAGGTGCTGGTGCAGCCGGAACACACGCCGATTGTAGACGCGGATCCCCTCGAACACACCGTCGCCGTACAGCAACCCGTGGTCGAACACCGAGATCTTGGCGTCCGCCTTGTCGTAGTACTTGCCGTCGATCCAGATTGTCGGGGTCATGTTCCCCGGAACCTAACCATCCGCCCCCCCACGTGCCACGACATCGACCAGCGATGAATCCCCTGTCCGTTCTCATCGTAGAGGACTCGCCCGCCGACGCAACCTTGATGCTCCGGGCGTTGCGGAGCTCCGGCTTCGAAGCGTTGCACGAGCGCGTCGACACGGCGGACGCGATGCGAGAAGCCCTCGAGCGCCAGAGCTGGGATGTGGTGCTGAGCGACTACTCCATGCCCGGGTTCAAGGCCCCGGAGGCCCTGGCCGTGCTGCGGGAGCATGACGACGACATCCCGTTCATCGTGGTGTCGGGGAGCGTGGGCGAGGACGCCGCGGTGGCGATCATGCAGGCTGGGGCAGTGGACTATGTGATGAAGGACCGGCTGGCGCGCCTTGGTCCCGCCGTGCGAGGCGCCGTGGATGGCGCGCGGCTGCGGCGTGAGCGCCAGCGCCTCGAGCAGCGGCTGCAGGAGTCGCAACGGCTCGAGGCCATCGGTCGCCTGGCCGGCGGCGTCGCCCACGACTTCAACAACGTGCTCACCGCCATCCTGGGCTCGAGCGAGCTGCTCTTCCTCGACACGCCAGCGGGCCAGACGCCCCGTGAGGAGCTGCACATCATCCGTGACGCGGCGACCCGCGCCCAGGACTTGATCCGTCAGCTCCTCGCGTTCAGCGCCCGCCAGGTGCTCCAGCCCATCACGCTGGACTTGAATCATCTCGTCGGCAACATCGGCAAGATGTTGCGTCGCCTGATCAGCGACGACATCAAGCTCGTCACCGAGCTAGCCCCGGATCTCGCCGCAGTGCGAGCCGACCCGGGGCAGCTGGAGCAGGTGCTCGTCAACCTCGCCGTGAATGCACGCGACGCGATGCCGAACGGCGGCACGATCACCGTCAAGACGTACAACGCGGTGGTCCGCGAGGGTGAGGCCGTGCCGGATCACGTCCCCCCGGGCCGCTATGCCGTGCTGCAGCTCACGGACACGGGCGTCGGTATGGATGCGGAGACGCAGGCGCGCATCTTCGAGCCGTTTTTCACGACCAAGGAGCGTGGCAAGGGCACGGGGTTGGGTCTCGCGACCGTGTATGGCATCGTGCGGCAGACCGGCGGGTACATCGCGGTGGAGAGCGCGCCGGGCGCGGGGTCCAGCTTCCGGTTGTACCTGCCCGAGGTCCACGGGCCGGTCGCTCCCGCGCGCGGGCCCGGTCCCGTGGCCACGCCCGTCACGGGCACGGAGACGGTGCTGCTTGCCGAGGACGAACCCCTGGTGCGACTGCTGGCGCGCCGCGTGCTGGAGCAGGCGGGTTACAAGGTGCTGGTGGCCGCCGGCGGGGCGGAAGCTGTCGAGGCCGCCGAGCACTTCGCCGGGCCGATTCACCTGCTGCTCACCGACGTCGTGATGCCGGGGATGAACGGCCGCGTGGTCGCCCAACGCGTCACGGAGCTGCGCCCGGCCATCCGCGTGCTCTACATGACCGGTTACGCGGACGAGGCGGTGGCGCGGCATGGCGTGCTCGACCCCGGCACCGCGCTGCTTCCCAAACCATTCACGCCGGCGGCACTCACGCGCAAAGTACGGGAGGTGTTGGATACGGGAGCGCACGAACGCTTCGGCGGCTGAGCAGCAGGGCTCAGCTCGCGTCAGTACGCTTCGACCGTGGCGAGGCGCCCGCCGGCGGGGTCATAGCCGCCCGCGACGTAGAGCATCCCGCCCACCACGTCCGCGGCTACAGCGCATCGCGCGCTGGGTAGCGACGCCTTCGTTCTCCACGCATCGGTAGCGGGATCGTACGCCTCGAACGTCGCCACAACGCCACCCGCGTTGCCACCGCCCACCGCGTAGAGTTTCCCGTTCACCACACCGACCGCCAAATCCGATCGCGCAGTCGGCATCGATACCTTCGTCGTCCACGTGTCCGTGGCGGGATCATACGCCTCCACCGTCGCCACAAAGCCGGTCGGGTTGCCACCGCCGACTGCGTAGAGAATCCCGTTCACCACGCCGACCGCCAGCCCCCATCGCGCCGTGGGCATCGGCGCCTTCGTTGTCCACATATCGCTGGCGGGATCGTAGGCTTCCAGCGTCGCCAGAGCCCCTCCCTGAGCGTCAAAGCCACCGAGGGCGTAGAGCACGCCGTTCGCGACACCGACCGCCAACCCGTATCGTGCGGTGGGCATCGACGCCTTCGTCGTCCACGTGTCGGTGGCGGGATCGTACGCCTCGACCGCCGCGAGTACATCGTAGCTGGCGCCGCCGCTCCCGCCGACGGCGTAGAGAATCCCGTCCACCACTCCCGCAGCGACCTCGATGCGCGCGGTCGGCATCGACGCCCTGGCCGTCCACGTGTCGGCCATGGGATCGTAGGCTTCGACCGTCGGCAAGTACTCGACGACATCCTGGTCATCGGCCCCGGAGCCGCCGACGGCGTAGAGTACGCCGTTCACCGCGACGGCAGCCAGCCTGCCTCGCGCGGTGGGCATCGGCGCCCGCGTCGTCCAATTGTCAGCGGCGGGGTTGTACGCCTCGACCGTCGCCCCGACTCCCCGGCCTGTTCCGGGGGCTCCAAAGCCGCCCAGGGCGTAGAGCGTACCGTCCAGCACACCCGCCGCAAGCTCGTAGCGCCCGGTGGACATCGATGTCCTGGTCGCCCACGTGTCCGTGGCTGGGTCGTACGCCTCGACCGTCGCCAGGCCGGCATTCCCGCCGCCGACGGCATAGAGGATCCCGTTCACTGCGCCAACCCCTAGCAGCCATCGCGCCGTGGACATGGGCGCCTTTGTGGTCCACGTGTCGCTGGCCGGATCGTACGCCTCCACCGTCGCCAGCAGCCCTTCCTGGCCGTTGAAGCCCCCGACGGCGTAGAGTACGTCGTTCGCGACACCGACCGCCAACCCCCTTCGTCCAGTGAGCAGCGACGCCTTGGTCGTCCACGTGTCGGTGGCGGGGTCATAGGCCTCGACCGTCGTCAGGGAACTCCCCCCACCCACGGCGTAGAGAATCCCGTTCACCACACCGACTGCCAGCATGTCTCGAGCGGTGGGCATCGGGGTCTTCGGGGTCCAGGTGTCGGTGGCGGGATCGTATGCCTCGACCGTTGCCAGAGACCGGCTCGAGCCATAGCCGCCCCCCACGGCGTAGAGAATGCCGTTCACCACGCCCACGCCGAGCCCGTAGCGCGCGGTCGGCATCGGCGCCGTCGGCCTCCACGTGTCGCTGCTGGGATCGTAGACTTCGACGCTCGCTACCGCGCCGCCGGAACCGTCGGAGGAACCGACCGCGTACAGCATCCCGTTCAACACGCCGGTGGCAAAGTCGTAGCGCGGCGTGGACATGGAAGCACGGTACGTCCAGCTGTTATCGGTAGCGCTTGAGGCGAACTGGTGGACCGGCGGACCCGTCGGACGACGGGACCCTGGACTGGTCAAGTCGCTGCAGCCGGCGGCGAGCAGGGCCGCCACCAAGCCGGAAAAGCCGACAATCCTGGTGCGCTCACCCATGACGCACCTCCGGGGGGGCGTGCGCGGGGACCTTCTAAGGGCTTGGGGGAGCAAACTCGATGCCGGGCCCTTGTCTCGCGAGAGACCGTGTCTTTGAGGCTGTGGGCACTGGTTGTCGTTGGGATGCAGCGGTGAGCGCGCGCTGTGTGTGGTGAGCCTGCAGCAGCTAGTGGGATTCCGAGTGGGACGGCGGGCGCGCGATCAGCTAAACTCCGTTGGCGCCCGCCGCCGCGACAAACCCCTCAGTTGATACACCCGTTCGGATCGCTCACGCAATTAGGGTTAGGGTTGTTATCGAGTGGTGCGGAGGCGCCTTGGAGCGCCTTGACGGTGAGGGCTACGGCCCCCGCGCCCGCCAGGGTGATCCCGCCCACGAGGAGCACGGTATGTCCGGGCGCGGGTTGGCGCGCGCGCATCGACTGCACGCTCGCCAGCGGCATTTCCAAGTACTCGCCGTTGACGAACCCGGTGAGGGTGTCGGCCACGAGGTGGGGCGACCCCACGGCAACGACGCTGTTGTCGGTCTTGGTGACCCAGACCAGACCGGGCGCCTTCGATGTGACGAACGTGGCAGGCGAGACAGCGACGACCGAGGTGCACGCCATGCTGAGGGCAACGAGCGGCAACAGCGTGGCCGCAATGCGATGATGCACCATACCTTCCTCCCGAAAAAGGGGTTCACTTTGGAAGGTGCGTCCGCTCCTAGGCTTGCACAAGGCGGCGGCCGCCCTTGGCCCGGCGCGGTCGCGTTGGGTGGCGCCCCATGGTGTTAGGGGTGGAGGCTGCCGCGCTGCGTCTCGTGCGAGCCTGACACCGGCACGATTTCCACCACGATACGCAGCTCCGACTCAACATAGGTCGTCATGACCCGGCCGGGGATCGAACCCGGGACCTACGGATTAAAAGTCCGTTGCTCTACCAACTGAGCTACCGGGTCGGATGATGCTGCGCTTGAACTTACTTCGGCGGTGACGCCGGCGGCAGCCGCGGATTTGCGAGGCTA
>WNGI01006555.1_pt1 | contig 10584 bp, 12 predicted proteins | sample 5400621 | NCBI WGS metagenome assembly WNGI01 (sample SAMN13153374, study PRJNA577476) | soil metagenome | isolation source: 20 cm soil or saprolite under Garry oak tree replicate 1 | place: USA:California | collected 2016-06-15 | reverse complement strand
CGCGCCGCCACCCACCTCGCCGAGATCGCGCTGCTGCTCACGATCGCCGCCGACCTGTCGGACCTCCCCGGCTCCGACCGATCGCTGATCGAGGCCGCGCTTGAAGCGGCGCGCAACGCGCTCCCGGCCGCGGACTGACGGTCGCCGGCGGTCGGGAAGCGGCTCCGACGCCGGCTCGCACCTCGAGATCCTCCATGCGGTCGCCGAGACGGTCAGCCGCACGCTCGACGTCCGCGACGTGCTCCGGACCGCGCTGGAGGCCCTCACGCACGTCACCGGCCACGAGATCGCGAGCCTCCACATGCTCTCGGCCGACGGCAAGACGCTGAAACTCGAGGGCGAGCGCGGGATGTCCGCGCGGCTGCGCGAGGTCAACCGGCTCCTGCCCGTGGGCAAGGGGCTGATCGGACGGGTCGCCAAGACCGGGCGGCCCCTGCAGTCGGTGAACGTCGTCAAGGACCCGCACCTCTTCCCGGGGGCGAAGGCCGCGGTCCGGCTCGACCAGATCCGCGGCTTCGTCTGCGTCCCGATCCGCTGCCGCGGCCGGATCCTCGGCACCCTCTCGCTCGGCCGGCAGATCCCCGACCGCTTCGACGCCCGTGAGATCGCGCTCGTCCAGGCGACGGCCTACCAGATCGGTCTGGCGCTCGACAACGCGCGGCTCTACCAGGAGACGCTGCGCCAGCTCGAGGAGCTGAAGCGCGCGCAGGCGCAGCTCATCCACGCCGAGAAGCTCTCGGCGGTCGGCGAGCTCGCCTCCGGTGTCGCCCACGAGATCAACAACCCGCTCACGACGATCCTCGGCCAGGCGCACCTCCTGCTCACGAACCCGGAGGTGACGGCGCACGTGAACGAGCGACTGACGATCGTCGCCGAGGAGGCCTCGCGCGCGGCGCGGATCGTCCAGAACCTGCTCCTCTTCGCGCGCCAGTACAAGCCCGAGCGGCGGCCGTGCTCGCTCGTCGACCAGGCGCGCCGCGTGCTCGACCTCAAGGCCTACCAGCTCAAGCAGGACGACATCCGCGTGGTGACCGAGTTCGCGCCGAGCCCCTACGTGCTCGGTGACGAGAACCAGCTCCAGCAGGTGCTGCTGAACCTGCTCCAGAACGCGCACTACGTGATGGCGCGGCATCCGGGTCCGCGCGTGCTGACCGTCACGACCTGGTCCAACGGGGCCGCCGTCTGCCTCGAGATGCGCGACACCGGCCCCGGCATCGCCGCGGAGATCATGCCGCGGATCTTCGACCCCTTCTTCACGACCAAGCCCCCTGGCGAGGGCAGCGGGCTCGGGCTCTCCGTGTCGTACGGGATCGTGACCGAGCTCGGCGGCACGCTCCGCGCGGAGAACCGACCCGAGGGCGGCGCCGCGTTCATCCTCGAGCTGCCGTCGGCCGAACGAAGAGCGTGACGCCGTCCCGATGTCCGTGAGGCCGGCGCGCACCGCGAGTGGCCCGCGAAGGGCGCTCGCCGCCTCTGCCCTCGCGCTCGTGGCACTGCTCGGGACCGCCTGCGAGGGGGTCGGGAATGCCGTGCCCGGCGCGCCGCCACACCACCGGGTGCGCGGCTTCGCGAACACGAGTGCCGCGTTTGCGCCGGCGGGCACCTGGACGCGCCTCACGTTCTTCGTCGCGCGCGTCTGGTCCAGCACCGTGAGCCCGCGAACCGCCAACCTCCCGGTCGTCGCGAGCGACCTCGCGACGCTCCGCGGCACCCCGGCCGCGGACAGCGTGACCTGGGTCGGTCACTCGACCCTGCTGGTCCAGCTCGACGGGGTGAACGTCCTCACCGACCCGCAGTGGTCGCAGCGGGCGAGTCCGTTCGGCTTCGCCGGGCCGAAGCGCGTGACGCCGCCCGGGCTTCCCTTCGAGGACCTGCCGCCCATCCACGTCGTCGTTATCTCCCACGACCACTACGACCACCTCGATGAGGCGACCGTACGGCGGCTCGCCGAGACCCACCGGCCGCGCTTCCTCGTGCCGCTCGGCCTCAAGGCGTGGCTCGCGGAGCGCGGCGTCACCGACGTCGAGGAGCTCGACTGGTGGGACAGCCGGGACGTGCGCGGGCTCACCCTCTCGTGCGTTCCCGCGCAGCACTTCTCCGGGCGCACCCCGTTCGACCGCAACCGGCGTCTCTGGAGCGGTTGGACGATCGCCGGCCGGTCGAAGCGTCTCTACTTCGCGGGCGACACGGCCTACTACGAGGGCCTCAAGGAGATCGGCGCGCGGCTCGGCCCCTTCGACCTCGCCGCCGTCCCGATCGGCGCCTACCTGCCGGCGGTGATCATGAAGGCCAGCCACACCTCGCCCGAAGAGGCGCTGCAGGTGCTGGCCGACGTCCGCGGCCGGCGCTTCGTCCCGATCCACTGGGGGACCTTCGACCTCGCCGACGAGCCGATCGAGGAGCCGCCGCAGCGGCTCCTCGCCGAGGCGCGCCGGCTCGGGCTCGACGCTTCACGCGTCTGGATCTTGAAGCACGGCGAGACTCGGCGCTGGTGATCGGCGGCGGGCCGGGGAGGCGGAGGCGCTCCTCGACCACGACGGCTATCGTTCACGCGGCTCCGGTTTACTTGCGCTCGGCCTCCGTGCGCTGACTACACGGGTCTCGGAGCGCCTCCGCCTCCCCGGCCCGCGACCCGTCACCGGCGCCTCCCCGGCGCAGCCTGTCATAGCGCTTCGAGGAGTAGTCCCTTGAGATAACGCGTCTCCGGGATGGTGAGGACGACCGGGTGGTCGCTCGCCTGCCCGAGCGCCATCGTGACGCGCAGGCGCACGCCGGCGTCCGCGGCAGCGTCGCGGCAAACCTCCTCGAAGCGCTCCGCCGAGACGTGGTGGGAGCACGAGAAGGTGAGGAGGCTGCCCCCGCGGTCGAGCAGGTGCATCGCTCGCAGGTTGAGCTCCTTGTAGCCGCGCACGGCGGCCTCGAGCTGCGTCCGGCTCCGCGCGAACGGCGGAGGGTCGAGCACGATCGCGCCGAAGCGCGCTCCGGCGCGCTCGAGGCGCCTCAACTCGTCGAACACGTTGGCGGCGACGATCTCGGCCCGGTCGGCGACCCCGTTCAGCGCGAGGTTCTCGCGCGCGCCGGCGAGCGCCTCCGGCCCGGACTCGATCAGGACGGCGCGGCGAGCACCGCCGACGAGGGCGTGGCAGGCGAAGCCGCCCGTGTAGGCGAAGCCGTCGAGAACGTCGCGGCCGCGGGCGAGGGCTGAGAGCCGCCTGCGGTTCTCCCGCTGGTCGAGATAGAGGCCGGTCTTGTGGCCGCCGCCGACCGTGACGACGAACCAGACCCCGTCCTCCACCACCTCCACCGTCGGCGGCCCCGCCGGCCCGGCCCAGCCGTGGACGGGCTCGAATCCCTCGAGGCGGGCGGCGGTGTCCTCGTCCTTGTGAAAGACCGGCAGGGCGCCGAGCGCTCGCTCGATGGCGGCTTCGACCTGGCGCCGCGCCCGGGCCATGCCGAGGGTCAGACACTGGACGACGACGGCGGGGCCGTAGCGGTCCACGACGAGCCCCGGGAGGCCGTCGGCCTCGCTCCAGGCGAGCCGGCCGAGGGCCGGCGGGGCGCCGGCGGCGCCTGCCCGACGGGCGACCGCCTCGGCGACCCTGCGCTCGAAGAAGCGGCCGTCGAGCGGCTCATCGGCCCACGTGAGGATCCGGCAGCAGAGGGCCGGGCGTGGGTTGTAGTGGCCGCGGGCGACGAACCGACCGCCGGCGTCGACGACGGTGACGGCCGTGCCGGGCTCGACATCGCTCACGTCGGCGACGTCGCCCTTGAAGATCCAGGGGTGCCAGCGCGCCCGGTCGCGGCCCCGCTTGAGCCGCAGCACGGCCCGCGGGCTCGCCGGACGCGGCTTCATGGCGCGGGCCGCTACGTCTTGCGCAGGACGACGACCATGATGATCGGACGCTTGGTGCGCTCGAGGACCTGGTGGGGCTTGAAGCCGAAGAACCACTGGACGAACTCGAAGCCTCCGGCGAGCTCGACCAGCGCGCGGAGCTCCTGCGGGAAGACCATCCGCGAGAGATGGGTCTGCCGGTAGAGCCGGCGCGAGCCGTTCTCGACCGCCTCGAGCGTCATCCGCTCGCGGAAGACCTGGCTCACCGGGTTCACGTCGTTGAGCGCCGAGAACGACGCGCGCACGATCAACTTCCCACGCCGCTTCGACCACGACCAGGCGCGCGCGGGGTCGGTCCACGACGACGCCATGTAGCGGTCGAAGACGTAGAGCCCGCCCTTCCTGACCACGCGCGCCGTCGCCCGCAGGTGGGCGACGAGCTGCGCGTTCGTCAGCAGGTGCCCCTGGGAGTCCTGCATGCAGATCGCCGCGTCCACCGGCTGCTTCAGCCGGAAGTCGGTCATGTCGCCGACGACCAGCTCCCCCGGGTGCCCCTTCGCCGCGAGGCGCTGCCCGAGGAACTCGATGCACTCGGGGGAGAGGTCGAGCCCGGACATCCGGTAGCCGCGGTCGGCCAGCCGGATGAGGTGCGGGCCCGTGCCGCAGGCGATGTCGAGCACCCGGCGGACCCGTCGCCTGGCGTAGCGCTCGAAGCAGTGGACGAGGAAGTCCACTTCGAGCTTGCGGTTCGTGTCGAAGGCGATCTCGTAGAGCCGCGGGGCGCTGTACTGGCCCGTCATCGGACGGTGCCCCACCACGTCAGGAAGGCCTCACGCATCACCCAGGCGGCGGCGATGCCGGTGCGGCCCGTCGGGTCCCAGGCATGGGCGACCTCGACCAGGTCACCACCGATCACCCGGCAGCCGTCGAGCATCCGGACGATCTCGACCAGCTCGGGCACCCGGAGCCCGCCGGGCTCGGGTGAGCCGGTGCCCGGCGCGTCCGCGGGGTCCAGGACGTCGACATCGATCGTCACGTAGAGGGGGTGGCCCCGGAGCTCGGGCAGAAGCCTGCGGACGATGTCCACGGGGTGGCCGGCCACGACGGGGAAGAAATGGGGGCGCCGGCGCTCGTACTCCTCGCGGGAGCCGGTCCTCATACCCACCTGGTAGACGCGCTCCGCCGGGACGACGTCCATCACCCGGGCCATCGCGGAGGCGTAGTTGTAGCGCTCGCCGAGGAACGCTTCCCGCGTGTCGGGGTGGGCGTCGAGGTGGAGGATACGGAGGTCGGGGAAGGAGGGCGCGATCGCCTCCATGACGGGCACGGTCGCCGTGTGGTCGCCCCCGATCATGAAGGGGATGAGGCCCGGACGCCACCAGGCGGCGATCTCGGCCCGCGCGGCGTCGAGCTGCTCCCGCGGCGGGGCGCCGTCGGGCAACTCGCAGTCGCCGATGTCGGCGATCGGCAGGTCTTCGAGGTCCCGCCCGACCCAGGGCGAGTAGGTCTCGATCGAATCCGAGGCGAGCCGGAGGTCGCGCGGGCCGTCCTCGGCGCCCTTGCGGAGGTTCACGCGGCCGACGAAGGGGATGCCGTAGACGATGATCTTCGAGTCGGCGAGCGTGCCCTCGCACGCGATGAAGCGGGGCGACACGGGACGCATGCGGCCGCTAGGCGAGGTCTTGCTCGGCGAGCAGCACGACCGCGGCGAGGGCGCACCCGACCCGCTCGACCGTGTGCTCGACGGCGAAGACCCCGAGCTCGCGAATCGGCTCGCCGCGGACGGCGAACGCCTCCACGAGCATCGCGCGGATCGCGCCCTCGGCGTCCCGGCGCGCGGCGACGTCGTGGAACTCCATGATGACGCCGGGCTTCGAGGGATCGTCGGGCAGCGCGTACCCGACCGCGGCGGCTACCGTCTGGCCCGGCACGTCGCTCGTGATCGCGGCGTACGCCGTCGGGATGAGCGCGCCCGGCCGGATTTTCGGAAGCTCCACGATCGCGACGTCGGGCGGGATGATGCTGGAGATCTTGACCAGGTTCACGTTGCCGATGCCTGCCGCCAGCAGCGCATTGTCGAAGGCGTTGAGGGCCGTGCCGCCTTCCGCGTCGCCGACCGCCGCTGCCGCCATCGTGACCGTCTTCGAGACGAACATTCCTTCGTCACTCTACCGGGGCGACGCTCCAATGCAAGTGAAAACTGGCCCGCGGCGGCTCCGCCGGGGCTCGTCGGCGAGTGTTTTTCCGCAGCGGCGAGCCCGTCCGGACCCGCCGAGACGATGCTGAAACTGCGTTTTTTTCTTGCAATCGAAAAAAGCGGGCCATACAGTGAAACAAGTTTTCGTCATAGAGCGAAATTTTTTCGGTAACGGCGACGCGCGTGGCGCGGCGCAGGAGAGGTGCGGTAGATGGCCGGATCGCAGAAGGGAGGGTCAACGGATTGAACGCCCTGGGGCGACACCTGCTCCTCGAGTTGTTCGATTGCGACACCGACATGATCAACAACCTCGAGGCCGTGAAGCGGGCCCTCGTCGAGGCAGCCAGACGGGCCCAAGCCACGATCGTCGACGTCGTCTTCCACGAGTTCAACCCCTTCGGAATCAGTGGCGTGGTCGTCATCGCCGAGTCCCATCTCTCCATCCACACGTGGCCGGAGTACCGTTACGCAGCCGTGGACATCTTCTCGTGCGGCGACGTCCTCCAGCCGGAGGTGGCCGCCAACTACCTGGTCGAGCAGTTCGCCGCCGAGCGCACCTCGGTCGTCGAGATGCAGCGCGGGATGTTCCTCAACTCCTCCGTGCCCATCGTGAACAAGGCCTTCGCCGCCGGCAGGTGATCAACCCGCAGGGCTACAAGTGGTTCTTCGAGACCACGACCCCCGCCGAAGGCCACATGCACGCCATCAAGCGGACGGTCGTCGAGGCCCGCACGAAGTTTCAGCACGTCGAGATCATGGAGACGACGTCCTACGGAAAGGTCCTGATCCTCGACGGCCGGATCCAGTCGAGCCAGACTGACGAGTTCATCTACCACGAGGCCCTGGTGCACCCTGGGATGCTGGCGACCGAGGCGCCGCCGCGGAGCGCGCTGGTCATCGGCGGCGGGGAAGGCGCGACCCTCCGGGAAGTCCTGAAATACCCGTCCATCGCCCGGGCCGTCATGGTGGACATCGACGGCGAGGTCGTCGAGCTCTGCAAGAAGCACCTGCCCGAGATGCACCGCGGAGCGTTCGAGGACAAGCGCACCGAAGTGCGGGCCGAGGATGCCCGGGGCTACCTCGAGAAGACGTCCGACCGCTTCGACTTCATCACCGTCGACCTCGTCGAGCCCCTGGAAGAGGGGCCGGCCTGCATGCTCTTCACGAAGGAGTTCTACACGCTCGTCCGCGACCGACTCACGCCGGCGGGCGCGATGACGATGCAGGCGGGCATGACGAAGCTCGGCGAGCTCGCCTTCTACACCGCCCTGCACCGAACCCTCCGGGAGGTCTTCCCGGTCGTGGCCGGCTACCAGACCTTCATCTCGTGCTTCGGCACGCCCTGGGGGTTCATCACGGCCACGAAAAAGGTGGATCCCCGGCGGCTCGACACGCAGACCGTCGACAAGCTCGTCGCCGAGCGTGTGAAGGGCCCGCTCGACTACTGGGACGGGCAGACGCACCAGCACGCCTTCAGCCTGCCGAAGTTCATCCGCAAGGCCATCGACGCCCAGACACGGGTCGTCACGGACGCGCATCCTCTGATCATGGCCTGAGGGCCCGGCCGGATGGCGGGCCAGCGCGGCGTCATGCTGATCCTGCTGGTGGTCCTCGCCGGCCTCGTGGTGGGCTCCCTGCTGGGCGAGCTCGTCGGGAGCCTCCTGCCGGCGGGCCGGATCCACGACCTGCTCACCCGGGGACCGACGATCGGCCTGACGCCGCCCGCGACGCTCGACCTCCGCTTCCTCGCCATCACCTTCGGGCTGGGTCTCAAGGTCAACCTGGTCGGCGTCGTCGGGATCGTGATCGCGGCGGTCACGCTTCGCAAGCTCTAGCCCGCCCCCGGCGGCCCGACAACGGGCGATGAGGCTGATCCTGGCGTCAGGTTCCCCACGCCGCCGTGAGCTGCTCGCGACGATCGTCCGGGAGTTCGAGGTGGTGCCGAGCGAGATCGACGAGACGCTCGAGGCGGGGCCGACGTCCGAGGCCGTCGCCCGCCTGGCGGCGCGGAAGGCGCAGGCGGTCGCCGGCCGGATGGCCGAGGGCGTCGTGCTCGGGGCGGACACGGTCGTCGTGCTGGACGGGCAGGTCCTCGGCAAGCCCGGCGGTGCCGGCGAGGCGGGCGCCATGCTCCGGCGCCTGCGGGGACGGGAGCACGAGGTGATCACGGGGATCGCCGCGGTGGACGCCCGCCGCGGGCGCGAGGCCTCCCGCGCGGTCGTGAGCCGGGTCCTGATGGCCGACTACTCCGATGCGACGCTAGCCGCCTACGTGGCCTCGGGCGCGCCGCTGGACAAGGCGGGCGCCTACGCGATCCAGGATCTCGGCGGCGCGCTCGTGGCGCGCCTCGTGGGCTCCTATACGAACGTCGTCGGGCTCCCTGTGGAGGAGACGCGCGAGCTCCTGGCGGGGTTCGGCGTGCTGTTCAGCGCTCCGCAGTCGCCTTGAGGGCCCGCCGGAGGGGCTCCAGGTGAAGCATCTCCTCGGGGGCCGGAATCCGGAGCGAGGCGGGGAGCGGCGTGTGGGCGCGCACGATCGCGAGTGTCTGGCGCACCTCCTCGGCGGTCACGAGGCCGTCGCCCAGGTAGGACGCGCGGGCCGTCTCGAGCACCGCCTCGAACTCCTCCGTCGTGCCGGTCACGCGCCTCCCGAGCTTCGCGGCGAGCTCGTCGGCCTTCCCCGTGCGGATCCGCTCCTCGGCGGCCAGGAGCGCCCGTGCCAGGGCGGTGAGGTCCTGGCTTCGGAGGCGCCGGTCGGCCCGCACGAAGAAGGCGGCGTTGACGGTCGCCTTGCCGAGGGCCTGGGCGACCGCCTGGGGCGTGCGGAAGTCGGCCAGGAGCTTCGCCCGGCCCGCGGCGAGGAGCCGGCTGGCGAGGGGCTCGGGGACGAGCGCCGCGTGGAGCTCGCCCGAGCCGATCGACGCGGCCATCCCGCGAGCCCCCAGGCTCAGGACGTGGACGTCGGCGACGCTGACGCCGCGGCGGGCCAGGAGCCAGCCGAACCAGGCGTGCTCGGGGGCGCCGGGCGTGGTGACGCCGACGCGGAGGCCGGCGAGGTCCTCGACCGAGCGCACGGAGTCGACGTGCTGGGCGGCGACGAGCAGGACCACGGGCGGCGCCGCGGTGAGCCCGAAGACGAGCCGTGGCGCCTGACTCGACTGGCGAGGCCCGAAGCGCAGGAGGGCCTCGAGTGTCGTCGCTGCCAGGTCCGCCTGGCCCTGGGCGAGCGCCTCGGCGGCTCCCGACTCGGCCCGCGTCGTCCTCACGGTGATGGCGAGGCCTTCCCGCGTGAAGTAGCCTTCGGCCTCGGCCACGCGGATCGGGAGGTATTCGGATGAGGTCAGCGGGCCGCTCACGACCAGCGTCAGGCTCTGGAGCAGGGCGATGAGGGCGAGCATCGGCTCAGCCCGCGCGCCCTTCGCCCGCCGGCGCCGGATCCCCGGGCCGCCCCGCGACCGCGTGAAGGCGCGCCTGCTCCACCTCTACCGGGCGCTCGCGCGTCGCTTCGGCCCGCAGGCGTGGTGGCCCAGCCGGACGCCCTACGAGATCGCCGCGGGCGCCGTCCTCACCCAGCACACGGCGTGGACCAACGCGGCGCGTGCCGTCGCCGCGCTTCGCGCGCGCCGCGTTCTCTCCGCGCGGCGACTGGCACGGCTCTCCCCGGCCGAGCTCGCCCGGATGATCCGCCCGGCCGGGACGCCACGTGTCAAGGCACGACGGCTCCTCGCCTTGACGCGCTGGCTCGTCAGCCGCGGGAGCGGCGCCTTCGCCCGGATGCGTGGGCTGCCGCTCGGCCCGCTGCGGCGCGAGCTCCTCGCCGTCCCCGGGCTCGGACCCGAGACGGCCGACGCGATCCTCCTCTACGCGGCGGGCCGCCCGGTGTTCGTCGCCGACGCCTACGCGCGTCGAGTGCTGGCGCGCCACCGGCTCCTGCCGCGCGGCGCCGGCTACGAGGCCGCGCGCGTGTTCCTCGAGGCGCATCTGCCGTCCGATCCTGCGCTGTTCAACGAGTATCACGCGCTCCTCGTCGCCGTCGGAAAGTCGCACTGCCGCGCCGTCCCGCGCTGCGAGGGCTGCCCCCTCCGCTTCGATCTGCGCGGCCGCGCGCCCGCCCGCTGACCAGGCACCGCCGGCTCCACGCGTGCGCGCTCGGCCGGGTCCCGGGTAGCCTCGCTCGACCACGCTGGCTGTAACGGTCCGGCCGATGTTCCTCTACGTGGCGTCGGGTCGACCCCCAGAAGCTACGGGTCTGACGAGGCAACCCGGGACCCTGCCGAGGGCATTCCGGATCCGGGCGGCGGTGCCTGGTCGGCGGGGGGCGTCACGGGGTCTCGGTGAGGAGCGCGACGAGTCGCTCCGCGGCGTCGGGCACGGCGAGCCGACGGGCGCGCTCGCCCATCTCCTTGAGGCGGCGCGGGTCGGCGAGGAGCGCCTTGACCTCGGCGACCAGCCGGGCGGGCGTGAGCTCCGCCTGCGGGAGCACGGCCGCGCCCCCCGCGCGCTCGACGAGCCGCGCGTTCGCCATCTGCTCGTCGCCACGTGTGCCCGGCAGGGGG
>WNGI01006553.1_pt1 | contig 10586 bp, 9 predicted proteins | sample 5400621 | NCBI WGS metagenome assembly WNGI01 (sample SAMN13153374, study PRJNA577476) | soil metagenome | isolation source: 20 cm soil or saprolite under Garry oak tree replicate 1 | place: USA:California | collected 2016-06-15 | reverse complement strand
GATCGCAGCCTACCTTTCAATTCCCGACGGTCGCAATGAATACTACGGAGCACGGGCCACACGACGGCTGCTTGGGCTCTCAGCGAGGGAAGGCGTCGGCACTATCGTCAGCGCCCGATTCAGTTCTCTGCTTACGGCGTCGAAAACGGCGATTGCAAACGGACAGGCGGAGCAGGCCCGCGTCGCCGCGCAATCAAGCTTGCGCCTCACGGAGGAAGCAGCTTCACGAGCAGAAGCCCTGAAAACTCTGCAAGCGGCGTACGCTGCGCTCCCTGCTTACAGGCTGGCCTCGGTCAGATCAATTCCATTAGGAAGACAAGACTTGTTGCCCAGCGAGACTGACCCGTCAAAACGGGAGCGCACGAATCAGGAGATTGCCGACGATCTACTCTTCCTGGGTCTTTACGACGAAGCAATGCCAGAATTCTTCGCAGCTCGCCCAACTGCAAACGCGGTGGCGCAAACTTCAAAGGGTTCCAATGCTGCTTCCGCCGCGCCATCCGGAGAAACTACAAAAGTGGCTCCGGCACCACCAGAGATTGGCTACACAATCGCCGTCTATTCTCTACGTGGTGGTCTACCCAATCGCGCCGTACGTTTTGCTGAGCAGTTCTGGAAGGGTGTGCCCGCGGATTATGTTCTCGATCTGGCGCCGCGCGAACTTGTTGAACTTCTTTATCCGGCGCCATATCGTGAGTCGCTCTTAAAGCACGCACCAACCAGGAATGTCGATCCGAGATTTGTGCTCTCGATAGCCAGGCAGGAATCGCGTTACCAGGCCGATGCCAAGTCTGTGGCGGCCGCGCGAGGTATGATGCAATTCATCTCGTCGACCGCAAACGAGGTGGCAGAGCAATTGAACCAACACAATTTTAACCAGGACGAGCTGTACGATCCCGACACCGCAATTCTTTTTGGTTCGCAGTATCTCTCCAGTTTACTCCAGCAGTTTCCCGGTCAACATGAAGCGGTGGCTGCCGCCTACAATAGTGGGGCCGACAACGTCGCGCGATGGATGGCGCGCTCGCAAGCGAAGGAACCTGATCGTTATGTGCCTGAGATTGGTTTTTCTCAAACGAAGGATTACGTCTTTCGAGTAATGACGAACTTCTGGAACTACCAGCACCTTTACGACGCCCAGCTTAAACCGCAATCATCGCCAACAAAATAAATGAACAATCTCTGTCGCCCAGTGGTCCTTATCATTCTGTTGCTCCTTGCCTGTTCGGTTTCATGCCGGCGTAATTCTACGAATGAGAAAAGATATGATCTCAAAGGTAAAGTACAGGCCGTGGAACCTGACAAGCATTTGATCACGATCGCTCACGAAGACATCCCAAACTACATGCCTGGGATGACAATGCCGTTTTCTGATCCTGCCGATGCCGATTTCCAGTTTATTGCTGTGGGTGATGAGATTGCCGCCACACTTGTAGTCGACGGCGCACACTCCTGGTTAGAGAACGTCCAAATCACAAAAGAGAGCGCTGATCCTTCAACTACTACCGGCATTGTCGAGGCGAGGGAGGGCGACGAGGTTCCAGATTACGGCCTCGTCAATCAAGACAGTAGACATCCGGATCCATAACTATCGTGGAAAAGCTCTCCTTCTGACGTTCATCTATACGCGTTGCCCTCTGCCCGAATACTGCACGCTTATGAGCAATAATTTCGAGGATATTGATCGGCAGCTGCAGCAACAACCTCAGCTCTACGAAAAGACCCATCTATTGAGCATAAGCATCGATCCCGACTACGACACGCCGAAGGTATTGCGCAGCTACGGAGCTGCACATACTGAACAATATTCAAGCGAGACTTTCTCACACTGGGAGTTTGCCACGGGTACCAAAGATCAGGTGAAAGGCATAGCGCAATTCTTTGGCTTGCGGTATTTCGACGAGAACGGACAGATCACCCATGGTCTAAGAACGGTGATCATTGGACCGGATGGAAAGGTATTAAAGGTCTATCGTGGGAACGACTGGAAACCTGATGAACTTATGAAGGACTTGCAAAAACTACTTAGCAAATAGACTCTCCAATCTCTGTGTTCTCCGCGTCTCCGTGATGAACAAACCCCCGGAAAAACTCACCACGGAGACACGGAAAACACGGAGAATGATTCTAAGTCAGACCCCGGATCTTCTTAATTTCCTCAGTCAGTACCGGCACTGCTTCGAAGAGATCGCCCACTATGCCGTAATCTGCTATGTCGAAGATCGGGGCTTCCGAATCCTTGTTGATCGCGACGATGGTACCGGAGTTTTTCATACCAACGAGATGTTGAATTGCGCCGGAAATACCGAGGGCGACATAAAGCTTCGGCGCGACGGTTTGGCCGGATGATCCAATCTGTCGATCGATCGGTAGCCATTCAGCATCGCAAATAGGTCGTGATGCGGCCAGATCGCCTCCCAAGGCCTCCGCGAGTTTCTCCGCAAGCACCAGATTGTCTTTACTCTTTATGCCTCGCCCTACGGCAACAATTACGTCTGCCTTCGTAAGATCTACCGCTTGCTTGACCTCCTGAAATGGCGGCTCAGGAGTCATTCGCACTTCGCCAACCTCAACCTCTATCATTTCCACAGGACTGTCACCAGCCCTGGTCGCCTGATCCGCGCGATAAGCTCCTGTTTGAAAAGTAGCAAACACTGGCGCGACACCATCAGAAGCAACATCTGCATCCATTTTGCCGAGGAATATCCTCCGTGTGAAGGTTGTTTTGCCGCTGTCTGTTTTTGCCCTGATGCAATCGCTGATGAGTGACTTGCCAAAACGCGCTGCTAATTTGGGAGCAAAATCGCGCACCTGATACGTATGCGTCATCAAGACGAATTTTGGGTCGACCTGTCGTACCACCTTTTCCATTGCATCTGCATAACCATCGGGCGTGTAGTCTGCCAGCTTGGAATTGTGGGCACAAAAAACTTTCTCAAGACCATAAGCCGAGACCTCCTGGGCTAGAGCGCTTACGTCTGACCCCAGCAACACTGCGCTGACTGGCAGCTGAAGTTCTGATCCCAGAATCTGCCCCGCGGCAATCGCCTCAAAAGAACTTTTGTTGGCAACTCCGCCGCGATGCTCTATGAAAACGAGGATTCCCTGGCTCATCTTTATTTTGAGTTCCTTTAGTGTTAGCAGAAGGAAAAAGACTTTAGATTACGCGAGCTTCTGTATGCAATTTTTGCGCGAGCTCAACTGCTCCTGCCTTGGCATCACCATTACCCAGAAGCTGCGTCTGCTTGGTCTTTTGCGGCAGGTAAATCTTTTCGATGCGTTGGTGAGACGGGCGATTGATGGTGTCGGCAGATGGCGTGACCTCCTTGATTTCCTTCTTCTTCGCCGCCATGATTCCCTTCAAGGTCGCGTAACGGATCTGACTAATACCGGATTGAATGGTGAGCAGCGCCGGCAGAGGCATTGAATACCATTGATACCAACCACTCTCCAGTTCTCTCTTTACGCGAAGCTTATCAGCCGAACCGTCGACTTCAATCACGATCGTTGCGTGTGGCAGCCCCAGTAGTTCAGCCATAATGACTCCGGTTTGTCCGTAGCCGTAATCATCTGATTGCAAGCCGGTCATTACCAGGTCGGGCTTCTCGTCACGAATTGCCTCGCACAGCACACTTGCCACAGCGTAGGGTGACAGATGGGCAAGATTGTCACCGGCGACATGAATAGCACGGTCTGCCCCTCGGGCGAGAGCATCCTTGATGACGCTTTTCACTCGCTGCGGTCCCATCGAACAGACAATTACCTCGCCGCCCAGTTTTTCTCGCACGCGCAGCGCCTCTTCGAGGGCGTAGCCGTCCGACTCGCTGACCTCGAAGGAAAGATCGCCTTCTTCAATCCAGGTTTCATCTTTACTTATGCGCAGAATCGCGTCTTTATTCGCGACCTGCTTCATCATTACTATGATTTTCATAAACGGTCAGTGGTCCGTTGTCAGTGGTCCGTTGTCAGTGGTCCGTTGTCAGTGGTCCGTTGTCGACGCTCGTTACGGACAACTTGCTACTGACAACGGACTACTGACTACTGACTATCCTTCGTACCTCTTAAACAACAGTGCAGCATCCGTTCCTCCAAATCCGAAACTATTGGAAAGAACATAATCGACTACCGCTTCACGAGGTTCATTTGGGACGTAGTCGAGATCGCAGTCCGGATCCGGATTCACGTAGTTGATTGTCGGCGGAAGAATATTGCGATGAATAGCCAGTACCGAGAAAACGCCTTCAATGCCACCGGCCGCCCCAAGCAGGTGGCCAGTCATAGACTTGGTCGAGCTGACAGCGAGTTTATAAGCGTGCTCACCGAAGGTGTCTTTGATAGCGAGCGTCTCAAATTTGTCGTTGTACGGGGTCGATGTTCCGTGAGCGTTTATATAACCGATCTGGTCGGGGCGAACGCCGGCATCCTTGATCGTTCTCTGCATAACTCGCCTGGCGCCCGAACCGGTCTCATCAGGCATCGTCAAATGAAAAGCGTCGGCGGCCATACCATAGCCAACAATCTCTGCATAAATGCGGGCGCCGCGTTTCTTCGCCATTTCGAGTTCTTCCAGAATCATGATTCCAGCGCCTTCGCCGATAACAAAACCGTCGCGATCTCTCTCGAAAGGACGACAAGCATGCTGAGGGTCGTCGTTGCGTGTAGAGAGAGCTCGCATGGAAGCGAATCCAGCTACGCTCATCGGAGTGATGGCAGACTCTGCTCCACCACAAATCATGACATCAGCGTCGCCACGCTGGATGATCTTGAAACTGTCGCCGATGGCATGTGCACCCGCCGCACATGCAGTTGCTGTGGCCGAGTTAGGACCTTTGGCGCCAAAGCGAATCGAGACCTGGCCTGCTGCCAGATTTACTATCGCTGAAACAATGAAGAAGGGTGATACGCGGTCAGGACCCTCGTCTAATAGTTTCGAGTGCTCGCGTTCGATGGCCCAGAAATCGCCGATACCACTGCTGATATAAGTCCCGGTATTCTCAGAGATATCATTCTGAAATTTGCCCTCGGCGGTTAGTTTGATACCGCTGTCCTGTATAGCCTCCACAGAGGCTGCGATAGCGTAATGAATAAAGGCGCCCATCTTGCGCGCCTCTTTCTTGGCAATGAATTTCAGAGGATCGAAGTCTTTAACTTCGGCAGCGAATTTTACGGAGAATTTCTCCGTGTCAAACTTCTTGATGTAATCAATGCCATTCCTACCATCCATCAGCGCAGACCACGTGTCTGCGACAGTATTGCCAATGGGTGTGACGAGGCCGAGACCTGTAATCACAACGCGACGTGTCAACGTTAACTCCTTAAATACTACTGAATAGCAACGAATGACCAGGAATTGCCAACTGCCGATTGCCGATTACTTTCCTCGTCACCGACGCTTAACTCGTATGGTGGTGCTTACAATCGACAATCAAAAATCGGCAATCGGCAATTGCTTCGCTCCTCATTCATCAATCATAACTATTTCTTGTGTTGGTCAATATAGTTGTACGCGTCGCGCACACTTTGGATCTTTTCGGCGTCCTCATCCGGAATCTCGATGCCAAACTCCTCTTCAAACCGCATTACGAGTTCGACAGTGTCCAGCGAGTCAGCGCCGAGGTCATCGATAAAACGCGCGTTAGGTGTGACCTCGTTTTCGTCGACACCGAGTTCGTCCACAATAATCTGCTTTACCTTATTCTCGATCTCTTGATCGGGCATTTCGTTTGCTCCTCTGTGAGTTTAAAAATAATAACAGCTTTTAGGCAGTCAGTTTTTCGCGGGCTGCTTTCAGGCTCTCCGCAGCTTCAACATTCAGGCATTTCACTTCACGATTAATCTGCCGCATCAAACCTGACAAAACCTTTCCCGGCCCAACTTCAACAAAAGTAGTCACCCCTTGCTGAATCAGCAATTCCATCGATTCCAACCAGCGAACGGGTGCGGAAACCTGTCTAACCAGCGCATCCCGCAATTCACTTGCACTGGTCCGGACGAGAGCATCGACATTAGTTACTACCGGAACCCTAGGGTCTGCAAACGCGAGCTGTTGAAGATCAATTTCCAACCGCTCCTGCGCGGGCTTCATTAGAGCACAATGAAAAGGTGCGCTCACGTTTAACTTGATGACCCGCTTTGCGCCAATGCCCTTCATCAGGTCCATCGCTCGTTCAACCGCTTCAGCATTTCCTGCAATCACGACTTGATTGGTTGAGTTAATGTTTGCCGGAGCACAAATCTGATTGCCACGCGCCTCGGCACAAACGCGCTCAATCGCCCTGATCTCCGCACCCATAACCGCCGCCATAGCGCCGCTTCCCAGCGGTACGGCCTCCTGCATATAGCGGCCACGAGCCCGCACAGTTCTTGCTGCGTCCGATAACGAGATTGCGCCGGCGGCAACCAGCGCTGAATACTCTCCAAGGCTGTGGCCGGCAACAAACCCAGGCGACGGAAATCCACTCGCTTCCATTGCCCTTAGCGCTGCGATTGACGCAGTCAGAATGGCCGGCTGTGTGTTCTCCGTAAGTTGAAGGTCTTCAGCAGGCCCTTCAAAACACAGCCGAGAAAGCGGTATGCCTAACGCCTCGTCAACCTCTTCAAAGACCTTTCGCGCGGCCGGAAAATTGTCGGCTAAATCTTTCCCCATTCCTGGGTACTGCGAACCCTGACCGGGAAAGACGTAGGCGATTGTCGATTGCCGATTGCCGATTGCCAATTTCAGTTCTGACCGCCGCTTCAAGAACCCAATTCGAAATAGCTTTAACTAAAACATTTTCAAGATGCGATCGCGATTTCCAAGAGTCAATCGACACGCGCTTCTTGACAAATCGGCAATCTGCAATCGCAAATCGGCAATGTCGCTACCAGCGCATCAACACGCTACCCCAGGTAACACCCCCGCCAAAAGAAGACATCAATACCAGGTCACCTTCCTTAACGCGCCCGGCTTCCACGCATTCATCCAGCGCGATAGGAATCGAAGCCGACGATGTATTCCCGTGCACCGCAATGTTTGAGTAGACCTTGTCGATATTTACGTCCAGTTTGTTAGCTACGGCTTCTGTGATTCGTTGGTTTGCCTGATGCGGAATAAAAAGATCAACGTCTTCAGCGCTCAAGCCCGAAGTTTCCAACACTTCCCGAGAAATCTCAGCCATCGAACGAACAGCCACTTTGAATAGTTCGTTGCCCTTCATCTTGAAGAAATGGTCGCCTGCAGCCAATGTCTCAGCACTGGGTCGACGTCGTGTGCCCCCACCGGGCGAGTAAAGCTGCTCTTCATACCGCCCGTCGGACTTTATCTTGGTGGCCAGTATGCCACGGCTCTGGTCTACCGGGCCCAGAACGGCAGCGCCTGCGCCGTCTCCAAACAACACACAGGTTTGACGGTCCGTGTAATCAACGTACTGGGTCAGAATCTCCGCCCCAATCACCAACGCATAACGCGACTGCCCTGTTCGAATCATTGAGTCTGCCAGGGATAGTCCATATAAAAAGCCTGAGCAGGCAGCAACGATGTCCATGGCCGCGGCATTATTTGCGCCCAGCTCAGCCTGGATAATACAGCCTGTCGAAGGAAGGATTTGGTCTGGCGTAACAGTAGCACAAAGCAGGAGATCGATATCTGCCGGATCCAGGCGTGCTCTCTCGATTGCTTGCCGGGCCGCACGCACAGCAAACAAGGAGGTGTACTCACCAGGCGCAGCTTTGCGACGTTGCTTGATTCCCGTGCGGGACGTAATCCAATCGTCCGAGGTCTCCACGAGTTTTGCGAGATCCGCATTCGTGAGAATCCCCTCAGGATAGGAATGTCCGGTGCCCAGAATTCCAGCGCGTTGATTTGCCATCAATTGCCTCAAAACAGAAACGGGAGCGTAATAGTATCCACGGAGAAAAGCAAAGCCAAACTTTCGCCCCTGACCAATACGACACCTAACAAAGAACTCTAAACCCTTCTTGTAAAACTATCTAGCCGCCGAGTGCGGCGGCCAATCCTTGAGATGCATTCGTTTCAGCAATTCCCCGCTGGATCTTTTCGCTAGTGTGGTTCTCCGAAAACTCTTTCACGTTCCTAATAGCGTTGCGGATAGCTCGCGCGTTGGACCGGCCATGGCCAACCACAACGATCCGACTAACACCCAGCAATGGAGCGCCACCGTATTCCGAATAGTCCAACCGCCGCTTAATGTTGCGGAAGGCCGGCCTGGCCAGGACAGCGCCAGCCTTTGTTACTGCTGAAGATGTAAGCTCGTGTTTGATCATTGAGAGCATGGCCTCGGTCAAACCTTCGGAAAGCTTCAGCATCACGTTGCCCGTAAATCCGTCGGTAACTATTACGTCAACCGATCCAGAGAAAACGTCACGGCCCTCAACATTTCCGACGAAGTTAAGGCCCCTAATCTGTCGCAACAAGGGAAACGACTCTTTAGTCAAATCGTTTCCTTTAGCTTCCTCTTCACCAATGCTCATGAGGCCAACTGAGGGCTTGGTTGTTCCCAGGACCGACCGCGAGTAGGCGTCTCCCATAATCGCAAATTGGACAAGATGGTATGGCTTGCACTCGGAATTAGCGCCCACGTCAAGCAGCAACGTTGGTCTGACTGACTTTGTCGGAATCAGTGCTGCCAAAGCCGGTCGATCCACGCCCGGCAGAGTGCCCATAACCATTTTGGCGGTGGCCATCGCGGCTCCTGTGTTGCCCGCGGAAACGAATCCATCTGCGCGACCATCCATCACCAGCTTGATCCCAATTCTCAAAGAGCTCTTCTTTTTTCGCCTTACGGACGTTGCAACCGGATCGTCCATGGCTATTACTTCGGGGGCATCAACAAGCTCAATACCCAGATCGCCGTCGGCTCGCCAGCCGCAGCGACGAAGTTCAGACTCTACCTTTTGGTACTGACCAACAAGGATGACACCTACTCCGAAATCACGTGCAGCGGAGAGCGCGCCATCGACTTCAGCCAGCGGCGCGTGGTCGCTACCCATCGCGTCGAGAACGACTTTTCCCGTCGAACGGGCTTCATTCTTCGACCTAGTTCTCACAAGGTTTAATTGCTTAGGTTTGTTCTACCTGAACCACCTCGCGGCCTTTGTAGTATCCGCACTTCGGGCAAACGCGATGTGGCATGCGGGGCTCACGGCAATTTGGACAGAGTGTGGTCTGGGGGACCCGCAGAGCATCGTGCGCACGACGCTTGCCGCGGCGAGCCTTTGAATGTCGTCGCTTAGGATTTGGCATAATTACTCCAGTTTGGTAATGGCTAATGGTAAATGGTCAACGGTAAGAAAAGTGCGCTCGCAATTCTCTAGTTACCATTCACTACTTACCATTCACTATTTGATTAACTTCTTCAAAGCCGCCCAGCGGGGATCGATCTCGCTGGATTCGCAATCGCACGTGGCCGCGTTTCGATCAGCACCGCAGGTTGGGCAAATACCTTTGCAGTCTTGTTGACAGAGAGCACGCGCGGGCACAGCTAGCAGAACTTGCTCTCTTACAATCTCATCGACATCAATGGATTCGCCATCAAAAACCGACAGCGACATTTCATCTTCGGTTAGCTCAACTACATTCGTTGACTCGTAATCTCTGCCAGTAATGTAGTCTACTGAAAAGTCCGTACTAACCGCGAATTCAACTGGCTTCAAACACCGGTCGCATTCGACGCGGGCTGGGGCTTCGGCATTTCCAATGACCACCACCTTGCCGCCTATGCGTCTTACGACCCCTTTAACTGATGCGGGCCCAGCCAACCACACTCGCTCGTCAAGAAGATCAAGTTCTTCAGGGTGGTATACATGAGCGAAGTTGCCACCACCATCTTCCAGGTTTGTCAGCTCGATCCGCATCGCACCCGCCATAGCGCCCGACAGCCATTTCCGGCGCTAATTGCACAAAAGGCTCATTATAGCGAGCAGAGTTGGTCTGTCAACGCGAGAAGGCTTTGGGTGGTGACATGTTTGAAGGTTCGCTTCGTCATTCGCGACGGATCCGGCGCTACGAAGCGTTAATAAAATGGCACTCAACCGCAGAACATGAAGCGGTAGCGACCTGGCCGGTTCGCTTCACACAACTTGCTAGTTGCTTCCACGGCTTTTAGTAAGCCAGCTGTTCATTGGCGTCTTTTAGTGATTCGGTGGAGTTTTGCGTATCGGCCAGGTCGCTACTGCTTCCTGTTCTGCGGTTGAGTGTTATTACCCTGGATAGTGCGCACCGGCGAATTATGGCACTACCGGCTACTGCTTTCGGCGTGGGGCAAGGTAAACGCTTTAAGCGCGTCTTCGCGGAGGGCTTCGGCAAGACGTTTGTCTGCTCCTGTCATTAGGCGGCGCGAACGGGATGGTGGCACCTGGAACAACGGGGCGATACTGGGAGCGTCGGCTGGTTTATTCTTATTCAGACCCTGCCTTTCCTGGCCAGAACCGGATGTGCGACGGCGCTTTGCGAGCGGAGTGGGAACGAAAATACCAGTTTTTGCTTTCTGAAGCGGCTCTTCGGCTAGTTTCCCCCCTCCTTTGCGGCGGTAGATGAGCGCAAGCAGGTGAAGCGCCTCTCTATAAGTCCCATCCATTTCTATGGCTTT
>WNGI01006552.1_pt1 | contig 10586 bp, 7 predicted proteins | sample 5400621 | NCBI WGS metagenome assembly WNGI01 (sample SAMN13153374, study PRJNA577476) | soil metagenome | isolation source: 20 cm soil or saprolite under Garry oak tree replicate 1 | place: USA:California | collected 2016-06-15 | reverse complement strand
GCATGGCCACGGAGCGCGTAGAGCGACGGCTCACGGCCATCCTCGCCGCCGATGTCGCTGGCTACAGCAGGCTGACCAGCATGGACGAGGAGGGCACGCACGTCCAGTTGAAGGAACATCTGCGTGTCCTCGTCGATCCCAAAATCAGCGAACACCGCGGACACGTTGTCAAGAACACCGGCGACGGAATGTTGGCTGAGTTCAGCAGCGTGGTGGACGCCGTGCGCTGTGCCCTCGATGTCCAGCGCGGCATGGCCGAACGCAACGCCGGCATGCCGCGCGAGAAGAGGATCGAGTTCCGCATTGGCATCAATGTAGGTGACGTCATCATCGACGGCGGTGACATTTTTGGTGATGGAGTGAACGTAGCAGCACGTCTGGAGGGGATCGCGGAGCCCGGCGGCATCTGTGTTTCGGCTCGCGTTCAGGAGTACACACAAGGCCAGCTCGACATCAACTTCGAGGACGCAGGCGAGCAACGGCTTAAGAACATCGCTAGGCCAGTGCGTGCCTATGCGATTAAGATTAGGGCCCAGTCCTCGCTTGCCCCAAGCAGCGTCATGCCCGCCGTACCGAGCGTGCCTCGCCTTTCCATCGTCGTGCTGCCGTTTGCCAATCTCAGCAGCGATCCAGGGCAGGACTATTTCGTCGATGGCGTCACCGAAGACCTTACTACGGAGCTATCACGACTCGCCGGCTCCTTCGTGATCGCACACAACACTGCCTTTACCTTCAAGGGCAAGTCGGTGGACGTAAAGCAGGTCGCGCGCGAACTCGGCATTCGCTACGTGGTTGAAGGCAACGTCAGAAAGGTGGGTCAGCGCGTGCGGGTCGGTGTCCAGCTCATCAACGCCGACACCGGTGCTCATCTCTGGGCTGATCGGTTCGATCGAGAAATTTCAGAGCTATTCGAGCTGCAGGATGCAATCACCATCGAGCTCGCGCACGCGCTGGACGTGCAGCTTATCGAAGCCGAGAGCCGTCGCAGCGAGCGTTCGACAAACCCAGATGCGGGCGATCTGGCAATGCGCGCTCGCGCGCGCCTCTACCATGGCGTGTCTCGTGAAAACCTTGAGAGCTACACACCCAAATATGAGAAGGCGGCCGACTGCCTGAGCAAGGATCGGGAAACGCTACTGGCGTTCTACGACTTCCCGGCCGAGCACTGGAAACACCTGCGGACGACCAATCCCATTGAAAGCACCTTCGCCACCGTGCGCCACCGCACCATCCGATCGAAGGGCTGCCTGTCCAACAGGACCGCGCTCGCAATGGTCTTCAAATTGCTCGAAGGCGCACAGAAAAGCTGGCGACGGCTCGACGGACACAACCAGTTGCCAAAACTCGTTCTCGGTGTGACATTCAACGACGGGATAGAGGTCATCGCCAAGCCGACCGACCGCCAGCCCGCAACCGCCGCCGCCTGACCGGCCCGGCCGTCACCAAAAATTGGCGATAGCTCGCGCGCAGTCTCATGAAGGTTTGCAGCCTGGTGGGGCTCGACGAAGCAGGCAAGGCAGTCTTGCGTCACCGGATGAAATAACGAGGGCTCGCGGTTTTCGCCGAGAGCCCGGTTGAGTCCCGAAGCCGAGGAATGTGGTCCGACCGCAAGGATTGCTTCGCGTAAGCGTGCGCCCAACGTCTTGCGTGGCATTTAAGTGGTAAGAAATACTTATCGTTGTGGAAACATAAATCAGCCTTGTTGACTTATAAAAGAACACGGCTATACGATCACTGAGCGGGCATTAGCGGGGGCTGAGGCCCTATTCGAAGCAGATGGGGGGCTTTCAGATGCGCGCTTCGCAGTTCAAAGTCGTGCTGGGCGTCATTGGTGCCGACTGTCACGCAGTCGGCAACAGGATCATCATGAGCGTGCTTGAACCTTTAGGCATTGACGTCGTCAACCTTGGCGTCATGGTAAGCCAAGATGAGTTCATTGACGCTGCAACTGAGACTGGTGCGGAAGCCATCCTCGTTTCCTCCATTTACGGTCACGGTGAGATCGACTGTCAGGGCTTTCGCGGCCGTTGCCTTGAGCGCGGCATCGGCGACATCCTCCTCTATGTCGGAGGCAATCTCGTCATCGGCAAACGTGAATTTTCCGCCGTCGAAAAGCTGTTCAAGGGCATGGGCTTCGATCGGGTCTTCAAACCCAGTGTCGATCTGGTCGAAGTTGCTCGCCTGTTGAAATCCGACATTATAACCAGGGTTTCAGCCTTGCCCGCGGAAGCGGCGCACAGCCGACCTGTCGCGTCCCGAATTGGCGGATGACGCTCATTTCCATTGATATCGGGTCGACCTGGACCAAAGGTGTTAAGTTCGCCTTCTCAGCTCAAGGGCAGCTTGAATTTGTTGCGCGCGCTGCCCATCCGACCACGGTCGACAATCTCTGCCGCGGATTCAACGCGGTGTTCGAAGTACTGGTGGCTGAGGACGATACGCATGAGCTGTTTTATTCGTCCTCAGCCAAAGGTGGCCTTGCCGTCGCATCGATTGGGATCGTCCCCGAGATCACGGCTGAGATGGCTCGAATCGCCGCGCACTCGGCCGGGGCAAAGCTCACGCACAGTTTTGCATACGACCTGACACATGCCGATATCGTTGCTTTGCAGCAATCCAATCCGGATATCGTTTTGCTTGCGGGCGGCTCCGATGGCGGGAACGCACGTTACCCCGTGGAGAATGCCAAAAAACTTGCACAGGCGGCCTTGGCGAGCACGATTGTTTATGCGGGGAACAGGCATGTGCGCGATGAAGTGGAAGAAATACTAGGCGGACATGATCTGATTTGCGTGGATAATCTCTTGCCGGCGCTTGACTGTCCCAATCCTGAGCCTGCGCGAAACGCAATCCGAGATGTGTTTCTCCGCAAAATAACGACGGGCAAGGGGCTCGATCTCATCATTCGCGCAACAGGGCGTGAGCCTTGCCCAACGCCGTTTGCCCTTTATGAATATGCGCGCGCCATCGGCGAGCTGGCTCCGCACTTTGGAGAATTCGTGCTCATCGACATGGGCGGCGCAACAACGGACGTCTATTCTTATCACGAAGAGATCAACACTCTCGGCACGATTCGGCGCGGTTTGCCGGAACCCAAAATAAAACGCACGGTCGAGGGGGATCTTGGCATGCGTGTTTCGGCGCGCGCTGCCGCCGAAGCCAGGCGCGTGCTTCTTGCGCCTTCCGAAGGCGCAGGAGATGCGGCGTTCGACCGTTATCTTGACAAGGTGACGGCCACGCCTGAAACCCTGCCTGATACTCCTCTCGAAAAGCGTTATGACGTCTCGTTGGCTGAGGCAAACATTACAACATCCTTGATGCGTCACGCGGGGAGAGCCCATGAAGTTTGCACGGCCGAAGGCATGGTGACGGTGCAGACAGGTCGAGATCTGACGCGCGTTTCTCAAATTATTGGAACAGGCGGATATCTCTCACATGCGGTTGGTTTCGATCCCCGCCACAGCATCTCGCGCCTTGGGTTCGATGCGCACGGCAAGCGAGTCTTGGCCCCGTGCGGCGGCCGATATCATCGCGATCCCGATGGTCTGTTTCCGCTGCTGGCCAACGTTGCAAGAGGCTATCCGGCGCAGGCCGTGGAAAAAGGCCTCCACGCTCTCATCACCCATCCGTAAAACCGCGAAAATATGACACAATACTCCGCCATCGAAAACAAGAAGCTCGATCGCTCCCTCTATAACACCGAGCGGGAGGCCGTGATACAGACCTGGCCGACGGGCCGCGATGTCGATTTTAAGAGAGGGCTCGCCCGCCATCGGAATATGGAACAAACGAAGAAATTTTCGGCGACGATAGCGAAAGCTGAAGCAAAAGGGCAAACCCTTCTTCAGCCTCGCGCCGGTGTCGCCTTGCTGAGCGAACATATCCAACTTTTAAGCGATTTGTCTCCTTACTGCGATGTACTTCCTACCACGGTCGACGCCTATACGCGTCATAATCGGTATGAAGAGGCGCAGAACGGCATCGAGGGATCCCGCGCCGCAGGCGCCTCGCTGCTTAATGGCTTCCCCCCGGTGAATCATGGCGTGGTGGGGTGCGAGCGCTTGATCGATAGTCTGAGCAAGCCAGTACAAGTCCGTCATGGCACCCCTGACGCACGCCTCATGGCCGAGATCACTCTCGCTGCGGGCTTTTCAAGTTTTGAAGGTGGTGGCATTTCCTATAACATTCCCTATGCGAAAAATGTGCCGCTGGCGCACTCCATCCGCTATTGGCAATACTGCGACCGACTTGTCGGGCTCTACGAAGAGGAGGGCATCCGCATCAATCGCGAGCCTTTCGGTCCGCTCACAGGCACCTTGGTCCCGCCATTCGTCTCACATGTCGTTGCGTTGATAGAAGGATTGCTTGCGCTTCAGCAAGGCGTTAAGTGCATCACGCTTGGCTATGGTCAGGCTGGCAATTTGGCGCAGGACATTGCTGCTATCCGGTCGCTTCGCAAACTTGCCAACCACTACTTCGCTGAATTTGGGCATGACGACTATGCGCTCACCACCGTCTTCCACCAATGGATGGGCGGTTTCCCGGAAAATGAGGCGCAAGCCTATTCCGTCATCGCCTTGGGTTCTGCCGCGGCAAAATTCGCGGGCGCAACCAAGGTCATCGTGAAGACCCCCCAAGAGGCCAGTGGGGTTCCGACCATGGAGGCGAACCGCGCCGGGCTTCTGGCGACGCGGCAGATGATCAATATGATCGGCGATCAACAGTACCTCCATACGCTTGAGATCGATGAAGAGATCCAAGTCATCGAACGGGAAGTACATGCCGTCATGCAGAAGGTGAGTTTCCTCGGGGATGGCGATATCGCCCGTGGCGCCGTGCTGGCCTTCGAAGCTGGTGTCATGGATATTCCGTTTGCCCCCGCCAAAATCAACGCAGGACGTATGACTCCGATGCGGGATAACAATGGCGCTATCCGCGTCTTTGACCAAGGCAATATTCCGCTGCCCGAGGATGTGCTTACGTTCCATCGGGAGAAGATTGCGGAACGAGCCGCATCAGAAGGGCGCGATGCGTCATTCAAGATGGTCGTGGACGATGTCAAGGCCATTTCTTTGAGCACTCTTATTGGCCGTCCGAGCTAACCTCCCGCAGCGCAAGTTCCTTGAAGCGATTTAAGCACGGATCAATCCCACACGATTGTTTAGCCAACCTCATGCCTTGAAAAGATGCCATGAAAATAACCGACGTGTTGTTCACTTCAGGTTTCTCGTCGTTCTACTTCGATGACCAAGCGGCCATAAAAAGCGGAGCGGGCGAGGATGGCTTTACCTATGCCGGCGACGCGGTTACATCTGGCTTTGAAAGCATTCGCCAGCCCGGGGAGTGCGTTTCGGTTTTGTTGCAGCTGGAGAACGGTGAATGGGCGGAGGGCGATTGCGCCGCTGTCCAATACTCAGGAGCGGGTGGGCGAGACCCCCTGTTCACTGCAGCGCGTTATATTCCGTGGATGACGCAAGTTCTGCGGCCCCTTCTTCTCGGGCGCGATGTCTGCAGCTTCGTCGATAACGCCCGATTTTTTGATACGCTCGAACGCGACGGTAGTCCGATTCATACAGCCATTCGCTATGGATTGTCTCAAGCGTTGCTGGATGCGGCGGCAAAGGCCTCGGGCAGACTCAAAGTCGAAGTCGTTTGCGACGAATACAATCTTCCGATTAAGCTTGCGCCGCTCGAGCTGTTCGGTCAAAGCGGTGACGACCGTTACAACGCCGTGGACAAGATGGTGCTGAAACGCGTCAATGCCCTGCCACACGGCCTCATCAATAACGTGACAACGAAACTTGGAGAAAATGGCGGCAAGCTCCAGGACTATGTCACTTGGCTCACGGGGCGCATCCAGAAGCTACGACCTGACGACAGCTATATCCCCACGTTACACATCGACGTATATGGCACGATTGGTTTAATCTTCGATAACGACTCCGAAAGGATTGCTGACTATCTCACAACCCTTGAAAAAAGAGCGGCGCCCTTTTCGCTCTATATCGAAGGGCCGGTCGATATGGGTAATCGTCCGGGTCAGATCAGAGTATTGGGGGCTATCCGCGAAGCGCTTCGCGCGCGGAGTAGCACCGTCAAGATCGTTGCCGACGAGTGGTGCAATACCTATTCCGATATTGTCGAGTTCGTCGATGCAGGCTGTTGCCATATGGCGCAGATTAAAACCCCGGATTTGGGCAGCATCCACAATACGATTGAAGCCGTTCTGTATTGCCACGCACACGGCGTGGAAGCCTATCAAGGCGGTACATGCAATGAAACTGATATCTCAGCGCGCGTGTGTTTGCACATCGCGCAAGCTACTCAACCGCAACGGGTGCTAGTCAAACCCGGCATGGGCTTTGATGAAGGCATGACGATCATAGCCAACGAAATGCACCGCAATCTGGCGATCCTCACTGCTAAGTCCGCGACCTCCAAGGGCTAAGATGTCGGCCGGCCAATCATCGCACGGGATTTTCTGGCTCTTCACCAAAAAAACGGCGAAGAAAGCCCCGCCCTTCATCACGTATAAAAGCCTTAAAGGTTTCAGCCGCACGGCTGAGGCGTTTGCCCTTCAGATGCACCACGAACCACTCGCGCATGGCGGGCATGCCGTCAGCAGACAATACACCAAGCTTTCCGGCTTGCCGCTCCAGAGCAACGGTATGGGCTGAAATGAAAGCCATTCCCATGCCGGCCATGACCGCCTGTTTGATATTTTCGTTGCTGTCCATAATATGAGCGATCGGTAAGGCCAGATTTTCGCTTTCGAAATAGTTATCATGCACCATGCGTGTGCCCGAGCCTTCCTCGCGCACAAAGAACGCTTGTTTGGTCAAATCATGCCTCGGAATCCGGCTCTGCTTAGTCAACGGATGATCGGGATGGCAAATTAGCACATAAGGATGCTCCGCAAACGGTGTTGCATCCACTTCAACCCGTTGCGGGGGGCGCCCCATGAGAGCCAGATCGATATGACTGGTTTCGAGCCTTTTGATCACGCCACTGCGGTTGGCGATGGTTGTCTCGAAAACGATTTCCGGATGCAAGTGGCTAAAGGCTTGCAAGAGATGCGGGCCAAAGTTGCGTGACGTGGTGACCATGGCCACTCGCACAAGACCATTCAATCTGCCTTGAAGAGCGTCGATCACGCTGCACGCTTCGCGCAACGCTTCTGTCATGCGCTCGGCATAGGGGATGAGTGCGGTGGCGGCCGGTGTTAACTGGATCGACCGCCCATCTTTGTCGAAGAGTGGCGCGCCGAGCGTTTCGGACAAGCGGGCCATCTGCATCGACACAGCCGGCGGCGTAAGATAAAGTTCGGAGGCAGCGCGCAGGAAACTGCGATGCTCGACCACGGCCAGAAAGATCTGGATTTGACGAATTGTAAGCTTGTCAAAGATGTCAGTCATCAAACGCCAGGGCCAATTTGGCGATGTCGATAATCGACAAGGCCGGGAAATTTTCAATCTTGAAAACGACAGCCATACCGAAGCCTTCTATAGTCGAGGATTGCCAGTATATCGATACCCGTCCCTATCGTAAATCCAATCCGCTGGCGGTTGATCGAGAACCGGGCGATGCTGCTGCTCGATGTTGGATTTGTGCAAACTGATCTTTGGGACGGTGATCGATCTGCTACGGTCTCGAGCAACGCTTGAGGCTGAGATTTTGGTGCTGAGGCAGCAAATCAATGTGCTGCGGCGTGCGAAACCCAAGAGACTTCCATTTAGGTCGATTGACAGGCTGATATTGGGAGGCGTCTGCCGGCTGTTTCCCAAGATGTATGATGCACTCGCAATTGTCCGACCCGATACCGTGATCCGCTGGCACCGCACCGGTTTCAGATTGTATTGGCGCTGGAAATCGCGACGCCGCTGCGGTCGACCAACGGTGTCGTTGGAAATTCGCCGGCTCATCCGTGAGATGAGCATCGCCAACCCGTTGTGGGGAGCGCCGAGAATCCATGGTGAGCCTCTCAAGCTCGGCATCGATGTCGGCCAGACCAGCGTCGCCAAGTATATGGCACGGAGGAGGGGCCCTCCCTCGCAGGGATGGAAGACGTTCCTTCGCAACCATGCGGATGGCATTGTCGCCATGGACCTCTTCGTCGTGCCGACAATCTCGTTCCGGCTACTCTATGGATTGCTGATCATGGGCCACGGCCGGCGGCAGATCCTGTGGGTTGGAGCCACCGCGCATCCGACGGCCGAATGGATCGCCAATCAGTTCACTCAGGCCTGTGGCTGGGAACAAATCCCTCGGTACCTGATCAGGGATCGAGATGGAGCTTATGGCGAGATTTTTGTTCGCCGGGTTCGGTCGATCGGTATTCGAGACCGTCCGACCTCTGCCCGCTCACCCTGGCAAAATGCATATGCAGAACGGTTGATCGGTTCAATCCGCACGGAATGCATCGATCATGTCGTGGTATTCGGCGAACGCCATCTGCGCCACGTTCTGCTGTTGTACAAAGATTACTACAACGGCACGCGCACTCACTTGTCGTTGAACAAAGATGCGCCGATATCGCGCGCTGCCGAAAGGGCGGGACGCATTATCTGCCGTCCGATCCTGGGCGGACTCCATCACCACTATGCTCGGATTTGATTTACGGTAGGCACAGGCGGACCAACGACCAGACGGGCCCATCGGAGGACCCCAGGGAACCCGTAAACCCGCTTGACCCGCCCGTATTTCATGTTATTTCTGAACCAACAGAAATGTCGGAAATATCATGAATCTCTCGCCGGTCACCGAAAAATTCGTTTTGCACTGGGGCGAAATGGGGACGCGCTGGGGTGTGAGCCGCACCGTGGCGCAGATCCATGCCTTGCTCTACCTGTCGGAGCGCGCGTTGCACGCCGAGGAAATTGCCGAGACCCTCTCGGTGGCACGCTCCAATGTCAGCACCAGCCTGAAGGAACTGCAGGGCTGGGGCCTCGTCAAGGTGGTCCATATGATGGGCGATCGCCGCGATCATTTCATGGCCTTGCAGGACATCACCGACCTGTTTCGGGTCATCGTCGAGGAGCGCAAGCGCCGCGAGATCGATCCGACGCTGGCGCTGCTGCGGGAATGCGTCAACGAGGTCGACCCCAGGGCCGGCGCGTTCGCACTGCGCAAGATCAGCGCCACTCTGGAGTTTCTGGAGATGCTGAACCGATGGCACGACGAGATGAAGGGCTTGCCGATGCCGCTGTTGGTGTCGCTGCTGCGCATGGGCGGCAAGGTGCAGAAATTCCTGCGCAAGGCCGCCTGATCTCAAACCCAACGGGAGACAAGCAAGATGGATCTCGATCAAAACAAGGCGATCGTCCGCCGCTATCTGGACGAGATCGTCAACCGGCGAAACCTGACCGCATTCGACAGCTTTTTCTCCGAGGATGTGGTGTTCAATGATGTCAGGAATTTCAAGGCACATCATCCAGCCTTCATGCTGGCAATCCAGTGCGCCTTCCCGGACCACCATTTGACCATCAGGGATCAGATCGCCGAAGGCGATAAGGTCGTGACCCGGGTGACCTTTCACGGCACCCACCAAGGCCCGTTCAACGGCATCGCTGCAACAGGAAAGCAGCTGGAATGGGCGGGGATCGCGATTGACCGGATTGCCAATGGCAAGGTCGTCGAAATGTGGCATGTTCAGAATCCGCCGGCTGCAGGAAAGTAACGGGCATTACTCCCCCGGGGCGCGGCGTCCACCGGCCGATGTCCAATCTCGCCGCGGAACAGGAACATCTGCAAGGGTCGTCGCACAGGTGCGGCGGCGTGATGTTGGTAGAAAGTTTGCGCCGATGAGTGACAGTGACGTCGTCGCCAGGCTCGAACAGCTAGCAGAGGCTGGCTTATTCTGCGATGTGTTTTCAGCGCTTACGGAGATTGCGGCAGAGTCGACAACTATTTAGACGTCAGGCCGCGAGTCCCAGTTCGAGAGATTTCCAGTCAGGCTTCGCGGGAAGACTCAGGAGCGGCTTCATCAAGTGACGCATATTTTGCGACTCTTCTGAAGTATTTCGTCGACCGCGTGCCGACGTTAGAACTGGCTCGCTTCGAGAAGAATCAATATCCGCGCGGCCGCCACCTCCTCGTACTTGACACTGCGCCACAGCCGCTCGACGAACACGTTGTCGCGCCAGGCGCCCTTGCCGTCCATGCTGATGGCGATGCCGTTGTCGGCAAGCGTACTGGTGAACGCCGCACCCGTGAACTGCGAGCCCTGGTCGGTGTTGAAGATCTCCGGCTTGCCGTGACGGGCCAAGGCATCCTCCAGCGTCGCGACACAGAATGCCGCCTCCATCGTGATCGACAGCCGCCACGACAGCACCCGGCGGGTCGCCCAGTCCAGCACCACTGCCAGATAGACGAAGCCGCGTGCCATCGGCATGTAGGTGATGTCCATGGCCCAGACCTGGTTCGGGCGCGTGATCTCTATGCCGCGCAACAGATATGGATAGATCTTGTGGCCGGGCTCGGGCTTGGTGGTGCGCGGACGGCGGTACAGCGCCTCTATCCCCATCCGCCGCATCAGCGTCTTGACATGCCGGCGGCCGATCTTGCTCCCCTCGGCAGCCAGCAGGCCT